>Ga0207656_10000412_pt1 | contig 14404 bp, 11 predicted proteins | sample KBSCornC12_FD_184297 | JGI IMG/M metagenome (GOLD analysis project Ga0207656, IMG submission 184297) | Corn rhizosphere microbial communities from Kellogg Biological Station, Michigan, USA - KBS Corn C1-2 (SPAdes) (version 2) | ecosystem: Host-associated > Plants > Roots > Rhizosphere > Soil ...
GGCGAGCGTCGCCGCCAGGAGGTAGCGCAGCCGGAAGGAGGCGAGCGGCGCGTTGCGCAACTGCATCGCCAGGATGTCGGGCGTGTTGGGCCAGACGTTCGGGCGGAAGTACTCGCGCGATTCGTCGCTGCTCAGCTCGGTGAAGTACTCGGTCAGCTCGTGCTTGGTGGTGCGCCACGTGAAGTACGTGTACGACTGCGTGAAGCCCAGCTTCGCGAGGCGGTGCATCACGTGCGGCCGCGTGAACGCCTCCGAGAGGAACAGCACCTCGGGGTGCTCGCGCCGGATCTCCGCGATCACCCATTCCCAGAAGGGATACGTCTTGGTGTGCGGGTTGTCCACGCGGAAGATGGCGATGCCCTGGTCCACCCAGTAGAGCATCACCTCGCGCAGCGCTTCCCACAGCCCCCGCCAGTCGGCGCTGTCGAAGTCGAGCGGGTAGATGTCCTGGTACTTCTTCGGCGGGTTCTCGGCGTACTGGATGGAGCCATCGGGCCGGTGGCGGAACCACTGCGGATGCTCCTTAACCCACGGGTGGTCGGGCGCGCACTGGAACGCCATGTCCAGCGCGATCTCCATGCTGCGGGCGCGCGCCGCCATGACCAGGTGGCGGAAATCCTGCAGCGTGCCCAGCTGCGGATGGATGGCGGTGTGCCCGCCGTCGCGCGAGCCGATGGCCCAGGGGCTGCCGACATCGCCCGGCTCCGCGGTCACGGCGTTGTTCCTGCCCTTGCGCTTCTCGCGGCCGATGGGGTGGATGGGCGGCAGGTAGATCACGTCGAAGCCCATGGCCGCGATCGAGTCGAGGCGCTCGTCGACGTCGGCGAAAGTGCCGTGCCGGCGCGGATCGGCGCTGCACGAGCGCGGGAAGAGCTCGTACCAGGTGCTGAAGCGCGCACGCTCGCGGTCCACCCACACCGGCAGCGGTTGCGTGACCGAGAGGTTGTCGCGCGGCGCATTGGCGAGCGCGAGCTCGAAGAGGTTTTCGTCGAGCGCGACGGCGCGCAGCCGCTCGATGTCGCTTTCCTCGCGCAGGATGCGGCTCCAGGGCTCGAGCTTGTGGCAATCCTGCGAGCTGCACAGCTTCGAGGCGCCGGCGATGAGGTCGGCGCCCATGCGCGCGGCGAGCCGCAGGTCGTCGGCGTCGACGCGCCGCGCGAAGTCGTTGCGCCAGTGGGTCAGGTGATCGATCCAGCAGGCGACGGAGTATTCCCAGCGCCCCATGCGGTCGACGCAGAATTCCGCGCGCCAGATGTCGTTGCCCTGCGCCTCCATCGGCACTTCGTGCCACGTGGTGTCGCCGGGGCCGCGATAGCGCACGGCGCAGGCCACCAGCTCGTGGCCGTGCGCGAAGCAGCTCGCGGTGACGACGACATCCTCGTCCACCACGCGCTTGATGGCGAAGCGGCCGCCGTCTACCTGGGGCAGCACATCCTCGATGACAGTGGCCGCGGGCGGCGCTTCGGGCACCGCCGCGGTCATTCGGCGGACTCCGGCTTGAAGACGACGACGGATAGAGGGGGCAAGCGCAGGCATGCGGAATGGCTCCGGCCGTGCCAGGGCGTTTCGACGGCCTCGACGCGCCCCATGTTGCCCTGGCCGCTGCCACCATACATGGGCGCGTCGCTGTTCAGGATCTCGCGCCAGCCGCCGCCGAGCGGGACGCCCACGCGGTAGCCTTCACGCACGAGAGGCGTGAAGTTCGCCGCGACCAGGATCGGCGGGCCCTCCTCGGGCCAGCGCAGGAACGTGAGCACGCTGTTGTCGTAATCGTTCGCGTCGATCCACTGGAAGCCGTCGTGCGAGAAATCCTGCTCGTGGAGCGCCGCGTTGTCGCGATAGACCCGGTTCAGGTCGCGCAGCCAGCGCTGCACGCCGGAATGGTCCTCGTAGTGCGTGAGGTTCCAGTCGAGCTGCCCCTCGTGCGCCCACTCGCGCCACTGGCCGAACTCGCCGCCCATGAAGAGCAGCTTCTTGCCCGGGTGCGTCCACATCCAGCCCAGCAGCAGGCGCAGGTTGGCGAACTGCTGCCAGCGGTCGCCCGGCATCTTGGAGATGAGCGAGCGCTTGCCGTACACCACCTCGTCGTGCGAGAGCGGCAGCACGAAGTTCTCGGAGAACGCATACCAGAGCGAGAACGTGAGCTCCCCCTGGTGGTAGCGGCGATGGATCGGGTCGTGCGCCATGTAGTCGAGCGTGTCGTGCATCCAGCCCATGTTCCACTTCATGGAGAAACCCAGGCCGCCCGCGAACACGGGGCGCGAAACCTGCGGCCACGACGTGGATTCCTCGGCGATGGTGCGCGTGTCGGGGAAGTCGCGGCCCACCGCTATGTTGAGGTGCTTCAGGAACTCGATCGCCTCGAGGTCTTCCTTGCCGCCGTACACGTTGGGTATCCACTCGCCGTGCTTGCGGCCATAGTCGAGGTACAGCATCGAGGCCACGGCATCGACGCGGATGCCGTCGATATGGTAGTGCTCGAGCCAGAAGAGCGCCGAGGAGATCAGGAAGGCACGCACCTCGTGGCGGCCGTAGTTGAAGATGTAGCTCTTCCACTCCGGATGGAAGCCGCGCCTGGGGTCCGCGTGCTCGTAGAGGTGCGTGCCGTCGAAGTTGGCGAGGCCGTGCGCATCCGACGGGAAGTGCGACGGCACCCAGTCGAGGATCACGCCGATGCCATGCTGGTGCAGCGTATCGACCAGGTACATGAAGTCCTGCGGCGAGCCGTAGCGCGCGGAGGGCGCGAAGTAACCGGTCGTCTGGTAGCCCCACGAGCCGTAGAACGGATGCTCGGTGATCGGCATGAGCTCCACGTGCGTGAAGCCCAGCCAGCTCACGTACTCCGCGAGCGACACCGCGATCTCGCGGTAGGTCGGCAGGCGGTCGTTGGAGCTGCGCCGCCAGGATCCGAGGTGCACCTCGTAGACGCTCATGGGCGCCGTCATGGCGTTGCGGTTGCGGCGTTCCTGCATCCACTGCCGGTCGCCCCAGCCGTACTCGAGCGACCAGGCGCGCGACGCGGTGGCGGGAGGCACCTCGTTGTGGAAGGCGAAGGGATCGGCGCGGTCCTCGATGTGGCCGTGCGCCGTGCGGATGGCGTACTTGTACGCCTGGCCGCGCTGCACGCCGGGCACGTGCAGCTCCCAGATGCCGGAGCTGTCCCAGCGCGGCTTCATCAGATCGACGCCGCGCTTCCAGCCGTTCCAGTCGCCGATGACGGAGATCTCGCGCGCATTCGGCGCCCACACGGCGAACGAGGCACCGCCGCCTTCGGACTCCGGCAGCAGATGGCATCCCAGGCTCCGGTGCAGCTTGGAGTGAGTCCCTTCCCGGAAAAGGTAGATGTCCTGCTCTGTCAGCATTTCCATGGCGCCCATACCCGTGAGCGTCAGTGGAGGTGCTGCTGGAACTGCCCGAGCATGCCGGGCGTGATGAGCGTGATGCCCTTTTCGGTCACGTGGAAACGGCGGCGGTCCTCTTCCCGGTCGTAGCCCGCGCAGAGCGCCGGCGGTATGCGGCACCCCTGGTCGACGACGACGCGCTTCAACATGGCGCCCCGGCCGATCTCGACCTCGGGAAGGATCACGGCCTCGTCGATCTGGCAGAAGCTGTGGACGCGCACGTTGGAGAAGAGGAGCGAGTTGCGGATGGACGAGCCGCTCACGATGCAGCCGCCCGACACCATGGAATCGACCGCGCAGCCGCGGCGCTCGTCGAGGTTGAACACGAACTTGGCCGGCGGGAGCTGCTCCTGGTACGTCCAGATCGGCCACGACTGGTCGTAGAGGTTGAGCGCGGGCGAAACGCGCGTGAGCTCGAGGTTGGCTTCCCAGAACGCGTCGATCGTCCCCACGTCGCGCCAGTAGGGCCGGCCCTCGTTCAGCTGCGTGCAGCTATCCTGCAGCCGGTGCGCGTAGATGCGCGCGTCGCTCGCCACCAGCCGCGGGATGAGGTCGTGGCCGAAATCGTGGCTCGAATCCTGGCGCTCCGCATCGGCGAAGAGCTCCGAGTAGAGGAATTCGGAATTGAAGACGTAGATGCCCATGCTGCCCAGGCATGCGTCGGCACGGCCCGGCAACGGGCGCGGGTTCTTGGGCTTCTCCTCGAAGCCGATCACGCGGAAGTCGGGATCCACTTCCATCACGCCCAGCTGGCCCGAGGCTTCCTCGACCGGGACCTCGACGCAGCCGACGGTCATGTCCGCGGCACGGTCGACATGCTCGTAGAGCATGCGGCTGTAATCCATCTTGTAGATGTGGTCGCCGGCGAGCACGAGGATCAGGCGCGGGTCGTGCTGCCTGAGGACGGACAGGTTCTGGAAGATCGCGTCCGCGGTGCCCTTGTACCAGCCGGTGGTGTCGCTCTGCTGCGCCGGCAGCAGCTCGATGAACTCGTTGAAGCGCCCGTCCAGGAACGACCAGCCCCGCTGCAGGTGGTGGATCAGCCCGTGCGACTGGTACTGCGTCGCGATGCCGATGCGCCGGATGCCGGAATTGAGGCAGTTCGACAGCGCGAAGTCGATGATGCGGAACTTGCCGCCGAAGGGCACCGCGGGCTTCGCACGCGAATCGGTGAGCGCGCCCAGGCGCGTACCGCGCCCGCCCGCGAGGACGATGGCGACGGTCTGGCGCGCAAGCTGCGCCATGGTCGAACGGTCGGGCACGGAACGAGTGGCGCCGAATCTCTCGCTGCTCGAGCCGTGGAAAGCGCTGAGGGGGGCTCCCATGTGCTGCCTGTCTCCGCGTTCTTGCGCAGCCGGGAGCCAAGGTTACGCGGCAATCGGTGTGCGCGGGGGTGGATTTGCGATTTTCGACCGGGCACCTGCGCAAAGATTTCAGCCGTCGCCTGCAGGAGTCATGCTCCCCGCATCTGCTCAGGCGCGCCGTAGGACCTGTCCTACCTCCGCACTTTTCTCGCGCCGCTCGGGCTTGCTCGATGCAGGGTCCGCCTTCACGCGTGCCAGCTCGATGAGCGAGACCGGACGTTCCGAGCGACGAAACCAGACGAGAGCCTGGTCGCGCCCGACGGTCGTGGTCGGCAATGAAGGCCGCGGCCACGACACGGCCGCTGCGAACGCGTCGATGGTGGCCGCCGCCTGCTCGCCGCACGCGACCACCCCGTCCACCGCGGCGAGCACGCCGGGTGCGAGCGACATCGGGTCCGAGGACACATATATGGTGTTTTCCGCGCCGCTCGACGGCGAATCGTCGGCACGGGCGCTCGCGGGAAGGAGGTCCTGCGCCTCGTCGACCACGATCCAGTGCGGCCGGCCGACCGTCTCGCGCAGCTCGCGCAACGGCAGCAGCAGCTTGTCCACGAATGCGGGGCGGTCCTCGACCGGCGCGCCGGCGAGGCACACGACGGTCTCGACCTCGGGCTTGTCCAGCGCCGTGAGGGCCTCGCGCACCGTGGGCGCCTTGTCCGGGCTGCCGAAGACGACCGCGGATTTGAAATCGACGTACGCGGCGCGCGTATCCAGCGCGCAGAACTGGTAGCCCGCCTTGCACAGCCGGCCCATGAGCGCGGCGGTGAGGTCCGCCGTGGCTGCGGGATCCCCGGTCACGAGGATGGAAGCGTGCATCGTCGGCAGCACCACCTCGTGCCCCGTGCTGTCGCGGCCGATGCAGAGCACGCGGCGCGGCTTGCGCGGCGGCATGGAGTCGAGGTCCGACTCGATCATGCCGGCGATGACCTCGAGGATGCCGTCGCCATGCGTCTCGCGCGTCACGTAGTCGGCCGCCGCCTTGAGCGTCTCGATGGCGTTGGCGGTGGCGACCGAGTATTCGGCCATCTCCAGCATCGCATGGTCGTTCTCGCCGTCGCCGCCGGCGACCACGTTGCGCGGCGACAGGCGCAGCTCCTGCAGCGCGATCCTGAGCCCGCTCGCCTTGTTCACGCCCGGCGGCAGCACCATCACGGCGCCCTTGTTGAAGATGACCTGCTGCTCGAGGCCGAGCCGCGCGATGGCTTCGAGCACCACGCCTTCGTGGGGGCGCACCGTGGCGATGATGGTGTGGCCGACCGAAAGCGGGATCTTCGCCGCGTGCAGCGCATCGATGAGCTCGTCCGGCGGGGGCTCGCCCAGCTCCTTGCGCTCCTCGCCCTGCGGCCGGTACATGAGCGCGCCGTTCTCCGCCACCACGCGGTCGAAGATGCCGATCTCGGGAAAGATGCCGAGGAGCTCCTCCAGCTCCCGCCCGGTGACCAGCAGGAGCTTGCGGCCGCTCTTCTTCAGGCGGCGAAGGCCGTCGAGCACATGGGGTGGAACGATGCCGTCATGGGCGATGGTGCCGTCGTAATCGAGCGCAATGGCGGTGTAGCGCATGGAACCCCTTATCGGTGGACGGGTCTTTCACCAGATCACTTCCGCACGGGCTTATGTGAGCAAGAACGGCAAGCGCGCGTTCATCGGCATCGACATCGGCGGCACGAAGAGCCTTTTCGCGCTCTTCGACGAAGGCTTCGAGGTTTTGGCGGAAGAGAAGTTTCGGACGCACCAGGAAAAGGGCGGCGTGCGCGCGTTCACCAAGCGCGTCGCCACCTGCGTGAAGCATCTCATGACGGAGGCGCGTGCGCGCGACCTGCGCGTCAAGGCGGTGGGCGTGGGCTGCGCCGGCGACATCGACATGCGCGAGGGCGCGGTGCGCGTATCGCCCAACCTTCCGTTCCTCACCGGTTACTCCTTCCGCCGTCCGCTCGAGCGCCTCACGGGGGCGAAGGTGTTCGTGGGCCACGACGTGCAAACGGCACTTTACGGCGAGTTCAGGCTGGGCGCTGCGCGCAAGGCGCGGCACATCATCGGCATCTGGATCGGCACCGGCATCGGCGGCGCGGTGATCCTCGATGGGCGGCTCTTCCTCGGCGCCTCCGGCGCCGCCGGGGACATCGGCAATTACCTGCTCCACGCGGTCGACGTCTCGCAGGAGATCCCGCGCAAGGAAGTGCTGGACAGCGTCGCGAGCCGCACTGCCATCGCCGCCGAAGCCGCATCGCTCGCGGCGCGCCATCACGCGCTCGTGCTGCGCAAGCTCTCCGGCACCGACGTGACCGACATCAAGAGCGGCGACCTCGCGGAGGCGATTCGCCGCGGCGACAAGCCGATCGAGCGCCTGGTGCGAAGCCGCGCGCGCGTGGTGGGCGCCGTGGTATCGAACCTGGTCGACTTCCTCAATCCGGACATGGTGGTGCTGGGCGGGGGCCTGGTGGAGGCGATCCCCGAGCTGATGCGCCGCGAGGTGAAGAAGTCGATCCTCGCGCACGCCTCGCCGCGCGCGGCCAAGGCGCTGCAGGTGAAGGTCGCGCGGCTGCACAACCATGCGGTGACCGGTGGCGCCGCGAAGCTCGCGGTGGACATGTTCTCGAGCGATCCGCCGCTGGATCTTTCGCGGCTGTAGCGTTCGCCACGCGCGTCAACCGTGCGGCGCGCGCTCCCGTTGTCGGTAATGCCCGGCGAGGTAGGCGCTACGGCACAACCGACAAACCAGACAACCGGGAGAAGACTCCATGCAACTCGATGCCGCATTGCCCATCGTCCGCGCACTCGCCGACGGCGTGAACCCCGTCACCGGCGAGGCATACCCCGAGCACAGCCCTTACGCGGAGCCGCGCGCGTTGCGCGCGCTCTATTCCGCGGTCGACCTCATGCAGCGCGAGGTCGAGCGCGAGAGGCGCCGCGAGCGCCTGCCCGCCAACTTCGGCAAGCCCTGGACCCAGGCGGAGGACCAGGACCTCGTGGCCGAGTTCGAATCGCAGGTGCCCATGCCGGAGCTCGCACGCCGCCACGCGCGCACGCAAAGCTCCATCCGCCTGCGCCTGGAAAAGCTGGGGAAGATCGAGCCGGCGCGCGCCGAATAGCGCGCGCCGCCCCGGCGCTCCGCGCGCCGGCACGGAGTCCGTTCGGCCGGGGCCCAATCTTCCTCGCCGCCCCGGCGCTCCGCGTGCCGGCACGGAGTCCGTTCGGCCGGGGCCCAATCTTCCTCGTCGCCCCGGCCGCCGCTCCTGCGGCAACGGGCCGGGGCCCAATCCCGGCAGCGCCGTCGGTTATCCTTGCGCCACCTTGCAAGAAACGACCACGCAGAAGCGCAAGCTCGGCTGGCGCGACCTCGCGGACAAGCGCGTCTCGCTCATGCTGGCGCTCGGGTCTCCGCCGGGCTGCCCTTCCTCCTCATCCTCGGCACGCTCGCGGTGCGGCTGCGCGAGGCCGGCGTTCCCGTCACCACCATCGGCCTGTTCAGCTGGCTCGCCATCGCGTACAGCTTGAAGTTCGCGTGGTCGCCCATCGTCGATGCGTTCGACATCCCGGTCCTCGCACGCATGCTGGGGCGGCGGCGCGCGTGGATGCTCGTGTGCCAGGCCGTCATCGCCGTGGCGCTGGTGGGCTCGGGGCTCAGCGATCCGAAATCGAGCCTCTGGGTCACGGCGGCATTCACGTTCATGGCCGCCTTCGGCTCGGCCACGCAGGATGTCGTCGTCGATGGCTGGCGCATCGACGCGGCGCCCAACGAGATGCAGGGCATCATGGCCGCCGCATACCAGCTCGGGTATCGCCTCGCCATGCTCTGCGCGGGTGCGGGCGCGTTGTACGTGGCGCAGTTCGTCGACTGGCGCGCGGCCTACATCGCGATGGCGGTGCTGATGGGCGTCGGCATGGCGGCAACGCTGTTGTCTCCCGTCGTCGATCGTGCGCCCGGCACTGTCGCGGAGCCCCGCAAGCGTTTCGATTTCGCGGCCGCTGTCAAGGCGCCGCTCGTCGATCTCTACGCGCGCAAGGGGCGCACGCTCGTCCCCATCCTGCTGCTGGTCGCCCTTTACCGCGTCTCCGATTTCCTCGCCGGCGTCATGTCCAACCCGCTCTACGTGGACCTGGGCTTCAGCAAGGCCGAGATCGCGAGTGTGGCCAAGATCTACGGCATCTGGGTCGGCATCGCGGGCGCCTTCGTGGGCGGCTGGCTGGTCGCGAAGGTGGGGCTCTATCGCACCATGCTGCTGGGCGCCTGCGGGCAGGCGATCTCGCATGGCGTCTTCGCATGGCTCGCGACGCAGGGTGCGAGCATCGAGGCGCTGGTCCTCGCGATCAGCGCCGACAACTTCGCGCAGAGCTTCGCGGGCACCGTGCTCATCGCATACATGTCCAGCCTCACGGGCGCGGGCTTCTCGGCCACGCAATACGCGCTGCTGAGCTCGCTCTATGCGCTTCCGGGCAAGCTGGTCGCCGGCGTCTCGGGCTTCGTGGTGGCCGCGTGGGGATATCCCGCGTTCTTCTCGATGACGGCGATGATCGCGCTGCCGGTCCTGGCGCTCGTCTTCGCGGTGGGAAGGCTGCCGGGGGGCGCGCTGCGGCCGGCCGAAGAAGGGCGCTGACGCGCCTCAAGCCCGCCTGAAGCGGAAAACCCCCAGGCTGCCGCGCAGGTTGGGCAGCACCGTCACCTGCCGTCCCGCATGGATGACGCGCTCGTCGAGGATGTTGGCGTCGATCTTCCGGCACAGGTCCCGGAAGTCCTTCACCGTGCACAGGTGGATGTTGGGCGTGTCGTACCAGCTGTGCGGCAGCGTCTTCGAGACCGGCATGTAGCCCTGCAGCACGTCGAGGCGGTGGCGCCAGTAGCCGAAGTTGGGGAAGGTCACGATGCCTTCACGGCCCACGCGCAGCATCTCGCGCAGCACGCCCTCGACGTTGCGCATGGCCTGCAGCGTCTGCGACAGGATCACGAAGTCGAACGCGCCGTCCTCGAAGATCGAGAGGCCCGCTTCCAGGTCGCGCTGGATCACGTTCACGCCGTTCTTCACGCTCGCGAGCACGCCGGTATCGTCGATCTCGACGCCATAGCCCTGCACGCCCTGCGTGGCGGCGAGCCCCGCGAGCAGGACGCCGTCGCCGCAGCCCAGGTCGAGCACGCGCGAGCCGGGCGCGATCCAGGAGGCGATGAGCTGGAAATCGAAGCGCTGCATCACTCGCCCTCGGTCTTGCGGTAGCCGCGCATCTCCTCGAGCACCGTCTGCGCGACGGCCAACGGCGAGCGCCGCGGGCCGGCATCGATTTCGGCCGCGACGTTGTCCATGTAGGCCGCGACCAGCTCGTGGTAATGGCGGTTGTCGAGCAGGAACGCGTCGTGGCCATGCGGCGCGTCGATCTCCGCGTAGGTGACTGCCTTGCGCGAGGCCACCAGTGCCGTCACGAGCTCGCGCGAGCGCTCGGGCGGGAAGCGCCAGTCGCTCTTGAAGGAAGCGACGAGGAAGCCCGCCTTCGCCGCCGAGAGTGCGCGCGCGAGGTCGCCGCCGGTTTCCTTCGCGGGATCGAAATAGTCGAGCGCCTTCGTCATCAGCAGGTACGTGTTGGCGTCGAATACCTGCGCGAACTTGTCGCCCTGGTAGCGCAGGTACGACTCGATCTCGAATTCCACGTCGTAGTTGAAGCCATACTCGTCGCGCTTCAGCACCCGCCCGAACTTCTCCATGAGGAGGTCCTCGGAGAGGTACGTGATGTGCCCCAGCATGCGGGCGAGCCTCAGTCCCCGCGCGGGAATCGCCTTGTGCGCATAGAAGTTGCCGCCGTGGAAATCCGGATCCGTGACGATGGCCTGGCGCGCCACGTCGTTGAACGCGATGTTCTGCGTGGAAAGGCGCGAGGCGGCCGCGACCACGATCGCGTGGCGGATGCGTTCCGGAAAGGAAAGCGTCCACTGCATCGCCTGCATGCCGCCCAGCGAGCCGCCGATCGCGGCGGCCAGCGTGCGGATGCCGAGGCGGTCCATGAGGCGCGCCTGCGAGGCGACCCAATCCTCGACCGTTACGAGCGGAAAGCTCGCGCCATAGGGCTGGCCCGTGGCGCGGTCGACCGAGCCCGGGCCCGTGGAGCCGTGGCAGCCGCCGATGTTGTTCACGCCGACCACGAAGAAGCGCTCCGTGTCGATCGGCTTGCCCGGGCCCACCATGTTGTCCCACCAGCCGAGCTTGTTCGGCTCGTCGGGATAGTAGCCCGCCACGTGGTGGCTGCCCGAGAGCGCATGGCAGACGAGCACCGCGTTGGAGCGGTCCGCGTCCAGCTCGCCATAGGTCTCGTAGACGAGCTCGTACGAGGCGAGCGTCTTGCCTGCCTTGAGGATCAGGGGCTCGAGGAAGCCGGCGCGTTGCGGCGTGGCGACTCCGACCGAGCGAGAATTCATTTCGCCCATGAAAAAACCCGAGGCCAGTGAGCGTCGGGTCTGGAGCACCGCCACTCGCTTTAGCCGTATTTGTTTCGCGCCCGCAAGCTGAGTCAAATCGGCGCGTGAGGAACGATTCTAAGCCTTTCGGCGCGCAGTCACAACACGCTGCCGCGCGGGGGCAAAATCGATTCGGCCGGGGCTTGCCGTGGCTGCGCCGGCGCTTGACGCAGCGCGCGAAGCCGGACAGGCTTGGGGTGGCCGCGGGGGAGGGAGTGCCCACGCCGGCTGCCGAAACAATTTCCGGAGGTGAAGATGCGAATTGCTGCCGTGCTGCTCGCGGCCGCCGCGGGCCTGTTGTCGCTGGCCACCGCGGCCCAGGATGCGAAGAAGATCGGCGTGCTCTCGCTGATCGGCGACCAGTTCCTGGTCGTGTCGCACGAGCCCGAGGTCGGCACGCGCGTCAACCGCGACCGCGTCGACGTGATCGAGCTGCCCGAGCGCGCGATCGACGGCGCGGTGGCGCTCGACATGCAGCGGGTCATCAAGGGCGTGGATGCCAAGGCCGAGGTCGTCATGCTCGGACCCACGCGCGGCCTGTACGCGGCGCAGGGCGACATCACCGAGGTGCCCGATGTGTCGCAGGTGGTCGCCATGGTGAAGCCCCCGCTCGAGAAGGCCGGCATCGGCCGCCTGGTGCTGATCACCAAGCTGCGGCACGACGCGCTGCTGCGGCTCGCCGACGGCAACGTCGGCAGCGGCAAGCTCCAGGGCACGGGCTTCTACCTCGACAACGATCTCGCCACGATGGCCCGCGGCGAAGGCAAGGTCGGCCGCGGCTTCATCGCGCCCTACGCGTATTTCCGTGTTTCACTCGTGGACGTGGCGAGCGGCAAGGTAACGGGATACCGCGATGTCATCGCCTCCCATGCCGTTGGCGCGGGCGCTTCGCCCTCGCTCCAGGTGTGGGAGGCACTCAGCTCCGGACAGAAGGTGCACATGATCCGCGAGCTCATCGACACCGAGGGCGGCGACGCCGTGCGCCAGCTGCTAAAGGCGTCAGGCACAGATGAACACAGATGAACACGGATAAACCATAAATAAATTCGATCTGCCAGGGCGGTGCAATGAGCACGGCACCGCCCAACGGCTTTTATCCGTGTTCATCTGTGCTCATCTGTGTCTAATGCCTTTGCCGTGCCGGGCTAGGCATTCAGGCGCTCGATGAGCGCCTGCATCTTCTCGGGGTCGTCGGCCTTCAGCACGCGCGCCACGATGGGCGCGATGTCCGGCAGGCTCGTGGTGAGCACGCGCTGCTTCACCGCGAGCAGGTGCGCGGGGTGCATGGAGAACGAGCGCAGGCCGAAGCCCAGCAGCATGCGCGTGAGCTCCACGTCGCCGGCCATCTCGCCGCACACGGCCACGGGCTTCTCGTACTGCTGCGCGGTGCGGATCACGCCGGAGATCAGGCTCAGCACCGCGGGATGCAGCGGGTCGTACAGGTGGGCCACGCGATCGTCGGCGCGGTCGATCGCGAGCGTGTACTGGATGAGGTCGTTGGTGCCGATCGAGATGAAGTCGAGCTTGCGCACGAACATCGGCAGCGCGATGGCGGCGGCGGGCACCTCGATCATGCCGCCCACGGGCACGTATTCGTCGAACTTGATCTTCTCGTCGCGCAGTTGCTCGCGTGCGAGGTTCACCGCGGCCATCGTCTGCTGCAGCTCGTGCCACGTGGTGAGCATCGGCACCAGGATCAGCACCTTGCCGTGGCGCGAGGCGCGCAGGATGGCGCGTAGCTGGGTGTTGAACACCTGCGGCTCGGCGAGGCAGTAGCGGATCGCGCGCAGCCCGAGCGCGGGATTGATGGTGAGCTGCTCCTGCTGCCCGTCGATGGGCTTGTCGGCGCCGATGTCCATCGTGCGGATGGTCACCGGCAGCCCCTTCATGCCCTCGACCACGCTGCGGTACGCCTCGTACTGCTCGTCCTCGTCGGGGAGGATGCGCCGGTTCATGAACATGAACTCGCTGCGGAAGAGCCCGATCCCCGCCGCACCGCTCGCCTTCACCGTCTCGATGTCCGAGGGCAGCTCGATGTTCGCGTGGAGCTGCACCGGCGTGCCGTCGAGCGTGGCGGTGGGGGCGCTCTTCAGTCGCTTCAGCTTGTCGCGCTCGAGGCGCGCCTGGTTCTGCTTGAGCCGGTACTCCTGCAGCACGTGGCGGTCGGGATTGACGATCACCACGCCCTGCGAGCCGTCCACGATGATGAGCTCGTCCTCGCGGACCAGCGTGCGCGAGTGGTGCAGGGCCACGATCGCGGGGATGTTGAGCGAGCGCGCGACGATCGCGGTGTGCGAGGTGGCGCCACCCAGGTCCGTCACGAAAGCGGCGAACGGATGCTCGCGGAAGAGGATCACGTCGGCCGGCGAGAGGTCGCGCGCGACGAGGATGGACGAGCCTTCGGGTACCGCCTTCATCATCGCGCGCGTCTGCGTCCCGGCGAGCGCCAGCAGCACGCGCTCGGCCACCTGGCGCACGTCGTCCTCGCGCTCGCGCAGGTACGGGTCCTCGATGCCGCTGAACTGCGCGAGGAGCTCGTCCAGCTGCGCACGCAGCGCCCACTCCGCGTTGCAGCGCTGCTCGCGGATGATCTCGCGCGGCGCCTGGCTGAAGGCGTCGTCCTCGAGCAGCATCAGGTGCACCTTCACGAACGGCGCCAGCTCCGCGGCCGTGCTGTGGCGGACGTTCTCGGTGAGCCGCGCGAGCTCCTCGCGGACTTCCTTCACCGCGCGATCGTAGCGGCGCTGCTCCGCGGGAATGTACGCGGGCTGGATCTCGTAATGGTCCACCTCCGCCGACATCCCGGCGAACAGGTGCGCATGCCCGATGGCGATGCCGCCCGAGACGCCGATGCCGTGCATCGTGAAGCAGACGTTGCCGCTCATTCGCCTTCGCCGAAGCGGTCGAGGAAGAGCTTCTCGAGCGCGTCGAGCGCCTCGGCCTCGTCGGGCCCGTCGGTCTCGAGCTCCACGGTCGAGCCGAGGCCCGCGGCGAGCATCATCACGCCCATGATGCTCTTCGCGTTGACGCGCCGGCCGTTGCGCGCGATCCACACCGCGCTCTTGAACGACGAGGCGAGCTGCGTGAGCTTGGCCGAAGCGCGTGCGTGCAGTCCCAGCTTGTTCACGACCTTGATGCTCCGCTTCTGCATCTCAGCAGTCTCCCATGCGCATCACTCCCTCGGCGGCGCCCTCGAGCGCCTT
>Ga0207656_10000413_pt1 | contig 14400 bp, 9 predicted proteins | sample KBSCornC12_FD_184297 | JGI IMG/M metagenome (GOLD analysis project Ga0207656, IMG submission 184297) | Corn rhizosphere microbial communities from Kellogg Biological Station, Michigan, USA - KBS Corn C1-2 (SPAdes) (version 2) | ecosystem: Host-associated > Plants > Roots > Rhizosphere > Soil ...
GGCATCCGATCTGGATCGTTGCTTTTGCTGTGCAAGCGCTTTTTCAAAACCTGCTTCATCAACATGCCATCCTTTCTCTGCTGCCATCAACCTGGTAAGATCAGCAGGGAAGCCATAGGTGTCGTACAATTCAAATGCATCTGCTCCTGCGATAACATTATTTTTGATCTTAATCGTCTCAAATCTTTTAATACCACCTTCCAAGGTTCGTAGAAATGAAATCTCCTCTTGCTCAATAACTTTTTTTACAAAGTCCTTTTGTTCGGAGAAACCTGAAAAAGTGTCTCCAAAGAATTGAGCTAACAATGGAACCAGTCGGTACATCAAAGGCTCACGAACATTTAAGAAGGTGTAGTAATAACGAACTGCTCTTCGTAATATCCTGCGTAAAACATATCCTGCCCCGGTATTCGAGGGCATCTCTCCATCGGCTATGCCAAAACTTACCGCACGAACATGATCGGCTAAAACCCGCATTGCAATATCGGACATCGATGCTCCTGAATAATCGCCTGTATAAGTAATGCCGGTAGCTTGCTCCAAATAATGAATGAGTGGCGAAAAAATATCGGTATCGTAATTAGACGATTTCTCCTGCAGAACACGAACTAATCGCTCGAATCCCATTCCGGTATCTACATGCTTGGAGGGAAGTGTTTCAAGCGAACCATCTGCCTTGCGGTTAAATTGGATGAAGACGAGATTCCAGATTTCAATCACACTGGGATGATCTGCATTGACCAAATCATTTCCAGGGATTTTATTTCGCTCTTCTGTTGAACGAAGATCAACATGGATCTCTGAACACGGTCCACAGGGACCTGTATCTCCCATTTCCCAAAAATTATCTTTTTTGCTAAAGGGAAGAATCCGGTCTGCAGGAAGATATTGAGCCCATAATGATTTTGATTCTTCATCAGCAGGAAGATTGTCTTTCTGATCTCCTCCGAAATAAGAAGTATAAATCCGGTCGCTTGGAAGTTGTAACCGTTTTGTAAGCAACTCCCAGGCCCAATCGATGGCTTCCTTTTTAAAATAATCACCGAAAGACCAGTTACCCAACATTTCAAACATAGTGTGGTGATATCCATCACGACCTACTTCTTCAAGATCGTTGTGTTTCCCACTGACGCGAAGGCATTTTTGAGTATCGGCTATCCTTTTGATGTTGGAAATTTTGTTCCCCAGAAAGTAATCCTTGAAAGGGTTCATGCCGGCATTAGTAAACATCAGGGTCGGATCATCTTTGTTGACAATCGGGGCAGACGGGACAATGGTGTGCCCCTTTTCTTCAAAGAAGTCAAGAAAAATCTTTCGTATTTCCCTGGCAGTTTTGGACATAACAATTAAGCTGAATTAGCAATATAAATTAAGATAATTTATCATATGTCTATCTGCCTTCTGCTGAATACATATTGCAGATAAATTTGATATATAATAAATCGTTAAATGTTTTGTAAACAGATTATCAATGAGTACCTTCGTCAACAATCCTCTTAGACCTATCTGGAAACCTGCCTTAAGCGGCAAGGCCAAAATTAGTTAAATCAACCTATTTCATGGCAGGAAAGAAGTACGTCTACAACGAAAGCACACTCACATTTGAAGAATACAAGACCCCAGGTAAATTCAGGATATTCACCCTGTTCGGTTACCTGAGTGCTACCATAGTCACAGCCTTCCTGTTCTTCTTTTTACACAACACTTATTTCCCCAGTCAGAAAGAGCTTGCCCTAATGCGAGAGCTCGATCAGATGAAGTATCAATTCACCACGGTCAATGACCAACTTGATGACATGTCCAGTCAACTGGCTGTAGTTCAGGAGCGTGACAGGGGAATTCATCGATTTATGTTAGGTATGGACCCAATCGATGAAAACGTTTGGTCAGGTGGTACTGGGGGTAGTGACAAATATGCAAGTCTTATTAAATATCCCAATTCTGGTGAGGTCCTGATTGAAACCAAAGAAAAGGTGGATAAACTGATGCTCCAATTGAAGATCCAGAAGAATTCATTGGATACTATCATGGAAAAAGCTAAATCACGGGAAGAAATGTTGGCTTCTATTCCAAGTATCAAACCGGTGAGAATTGATCTTTTAAATAAGAACTTAAATGCGCTTTCAGGATTTGGCATCCGGCTTCATCCTGTATACAAAGTAGACAGAATGCACACCGGTCTTGACTTTACAGCTCCCATAGGAACGCCTGTTCAAGCAACTGGTAATGGTGTTGTTGTAAAAGCTGATCATGAACCAATCGGGTATGGCAATCATATTATCATTGATCATGGTTTCGGATACAGTTCGCTCTACGGCCACATGTCTTCTTACATTGTCAAAGTTGGTGATGTTATCCACAAAGGGCAGACTATTGGTTATGTTGGCAATACAGGCACCTCCACTGGCCCACATCTTCACTATGAAGTAAGGGTTAAAGGGAATCCCGTAGATCCAATCATTTACTGCATGGATGACCTGACCCCAGCTGAATATCAAACCCTCGTCCAACGAGCGCAAATTGAAAATCAATCGTTCGATTAAGTTTTTCTTGCCTTTCCATATTTGAATTGATTACTGGGTTTAAGCCTGGGCAATTCTCGTTTTTCCAACACATTTTTCAGTTGAGTGACTTCCTTTCATGTTTTACTTCAATAGCATAAAGTAAAACATGAAGCGATTCCTTTAACTTCTCACTTACACACATGCTCCAATTCCGACCACGGAACTCCCTAGTTTTGAGGAGCTAATCCTACACTTATTAAATTTTTTCTTATATTTAGGATCAGGATTTGAAATTGAAAATATCCTGCTTCGTCAACCGGGAATGAAATCGATTGATACAAAAAACCTGGAAAAACTCTACTATTCCATCGGGGAGGTAGCCGAAATGTTCGATGTCTCGAGATCCTTGCTTCGATATTGGGAACATGAATTTGCCTATCTGACTCCCCGTAAGAACCGTAAAGGGGACCGCCTTTTCACTAAAGAAAATATCCAGCAGATCCAAATCATCTACAATCTCGTCAAGGAAAGAGGATTCACATTGGAAGGCGCCAAACAAGAATTAAAGAAAGAGAAGATTAGTCTGACTGAACAGTTGGATCTTGTCACTCGCATGAAACTCATGCTTCAACGGCTCAAAGACCTGGATGACAAACTATCGCATTGAGTAATCCTCAATATTGAGTACCAGGCTGCAATAGTCCTTTTCCCTGGGTTCATTGGTGGCAATGATCAGGGTCTGCTCTTTTGAAAGCTTATCCAGCAGTGAATAAAACCATTCTTTTCCCTGGCTATCAAGATTACTGCCAGGCTCATCTAATAATATCAATGGACGATCATCCAGCAACACCAAACCAAGTTTTAGACGCTGTTTCATACCAGAACTAAAAGTCTTGATACGGTGATCGGGATGAAAAGGATAATTAAGTTGGGAGGCCCATTCTTTATAGGAAGAAAACCGAATGAGCGTGCCCAGAGCTTTATGAAATTGAAATAATTCAGGAAGTGTAAGCTCTTCAATCACTGTATTGTATGGAGCTACAAAATGAACCCATTTATAAACCTGATCTTCCCTGATCCTTCTGCCTTGGTATTGGTAGAGAATCTGTCCACTACTCGGAAGAGCACCGCCGGATAAGATTTTCAGAAGTGTGGATTTACCAGTTCCATTAGACCCGGTAATAGCAAGACGGGACCCGGAATGAATCTCGAGATCCAAATTGGAAAAAACAATCTTTTGATTGAAAGCTTTAGTCAGCTTTTGTATAGACAGTTCCATTCACAGGATTATGAGCCCTGAAACCTCTCATGATGCCGCGTTCGGACTGATCGACAAATTCAAGGATGAGATTCTTTTCGGGACTTTCAGGAATACTTTCTTTAATGACCGAGACGGCCTGGGTGATATTATAACCCCTTACAAAAAGCATCCTGTATATATCCTGGATACTATGGATTTGTTCCTGGTTGAATCCTCTGCGTTTTAGTCCGGTCACATTGACCCCGACAAAAGAAAGCGGTTCGCGAGCTGCTTTTACAAAAGGTGGTATATCTTTTCTTACTAATGATCCTCCACCTACCATGACATGATCGCCAATTTTTACAAATTGATGAACAGCCACTAATCCCCCGATGACCACATGGTGACCCACGTGAATATGACCAGCCAGATTAACATTATTGGCAAGGATGCTGTGAGGTCCAACAACACAGTCATGTGCCACATGGACGTAAGCCATTAATAAAGCATGGTCGCCGATAGCTGTTTTAAAACTGGCTTTTGTTCCACGATTGATGGTGCAATACTCCCGGATAGTCACATAGTTGCCTAATTCAAGTGTAGAGCTTTCGCCCTCGAACTTAAGGTCCTGTGGAGCTGCTCCTACAACGGCGCCTGGGAAAATTCGACAATGACTACCCATGCGGGTCCCATTGAGAATGCAGGCATTAGCTCCAATTTTACAACCATCACCGATGACAACATCTTCTTCGATGGTCGTGAAGGGGCCGACTTCTACATTACGCCCTATTTTGGCATTTCTGTGAATATTATTCATGCTGAGGTTCATTGCGCACGATTTGTGCGGTTAATTCACTTTCTGATACAAGTCTGCTGCCCACATAAGCGGTGCCATACATATGGCAAATACCTCGCCGAACCGGCGAGAGAAGCTGCATTTTTAATATAAGTTGATCCCCTGGGACCACTTTGTTTTTAAACTTGGTATTGTCAATTTTCAAAAATAAGGTGCCCCAATTTTCAGGGTCAGGCACCTTGGAAAGGACAAAAACCCCTCCAACCTGTGCCAATGCTTCCACCTGTAACACTCCAGGGAAAATGGAATTGCCCGGAAAATGGCCCTGGAATAATAATTCATTGTAGGTGATATTCTTGACCCCAACTATTGAATTTTCATTCATCTCTACAATCTTGTCAACCAACAGGAACGGATATCGGTGAGGCAACATCCGTCGTATATCTTCAATATCGAAGATTGGAGGTTGATCCGGATCAATTTTGGGTCTTCCTTTCTGTTTGCGTTGCTCAATGAGTTTCCTCTTGAGAAGTTTTGTAAATTCAATGTTAGCGGTATGCCCTGGTTTGCGGGCTACAATTTTCCCTTTAATAGGTTTCCCAAGAAGTGCCAGGTCCCCAATTACATCCAGTAATTTATGTCGGGCAGGTTCGTTCTCAAATTTTAGTGAAGTTGTATTCAGGATACCGGTCTTCTCAACTTTTATACTCTGCTTACCCAATTTTTTTGCAAGCCGATCCAATTCATCCTGATCCATCAATCGGTCAGCAATTACCACGGCATTGTCAAGATCACCGCCTTTGATCAGGTTTTGATCAAACAATTGTTCGAGCTCCCGAATAAAGACAAATGTGCGGCAGGGTGCGATCTGTGTCTCATATTCTTCAATGTTCTGCAAGCTGGCATACTGGTGACCCAGGATATGGGAATTGAAATCAATCATTGCTGTGATTTCAAACTTGTCGCCAGGTAATGCAAGTAATTCTGTACCGGTCACTTCATCTCTAAAGGAAATAGGCTCTTCAATTTCGAAGTAATCGCGATCAGAATCTTGTTCCAAAAGCCCTGCTGCCACAATACCTTCAACAAAATGAAGGGCACTGCCATCCATAATTGGAATTTCTGGCCCGTCTACTTTAATCAATACGTTATCAACACCCATGCCTATCAAAGCAGATAGTACATGCTCCACTGTGCTGATTTGCGCTTCCCCATTTCGAATGGTAGTACCGCGATTTGTGGAGACTACCTGGGTGACATCTGCGGTCAGGATAGGTTGATCCTTCATATCCACCCGCATAAAGCGAATGCCGTGATTGGCCTCAGCAGGTTCAAATTCTATGATGACGGATTTACCGGTATGAAGCCCTACACCTTCCTGTCGGAAAGACTTCGCAAGTGTTTTTTGCTTCATTTTTTATTCTTGTTTAATTCTGCAATTTGCTTTTCCAACTCCTCAATCCGTTTCATGTATTCAGGCAATTGCTTAAATACAGCATATGACTTTAGATAGTCCATGTATTGAATAGCCGGATATCCAAAAATGCGGGACCCCTCAGGATACTTCCCTGTATGCACACCACTTTGTGCTTGTATCTCTATACGATCGGCAAGATGAATATGCCCGGCAATGCCAACTTGCCCACCGATTCTTGCCTGGCTTCCAATGGTTGAGCTTCCGGCAATCCCGGCCTGGGCAGCGATGACTGTATCTTCACCAATCACAACATTATGCGCTATTTGAACAAGATTATCAATCTTAGTTCCTTTACCAATTTTGGTGACCGTCAATGTGCCTCGATCAATAACGGTATTCGCTCCTATCTCCACATCATCTTCAAGCAACACCTTCCCGACATGATTGATTTTGGTATAGTGTCCATGTTCATCAGGTTTGTATCCAAATCCATCGCAACCTATCACCGCATTAGAATGAATGATGCAACGATTGCCAATGATTGTGTTTGGATAAATTCTGACACCAGGATAAATAATCACATCATCGCCAATCAAAGTATCGTGTCCAATATATACTTGTGGATAAACGATAGAATTGTTACCCAGGGTTACGGCCTTTTCAATAACTGAATAAGGCCCGATGGATACATCCTTTCCACTTTGAAATTTGTCACCAATGACAGCTAATGAAGAGATCCCGGGTACGGGCACCCCATTCGTCCCAAATTTCTCCAGTAAAGTCATCATGGCCCCATAAACGTCATCCACCCTGATCATCGAAGCCTTCATTGGGGACCTGGGTTGAAAATCCCGGGAGACGATTAAGACACTAGCTCCCGTGGTATAGGCAAATTCTTCATATTTCAGGTTGGCGAGAAAAGAAACGGTACCCGGAATCCCCGCATCTATTTGTGAGGGTCCAAAGATCCTTTCCTCTCCATTCCCTACCAGTTCTCCCTGAAGCAGCTCGCACAATTGTGCAGCATTAATTACCATTCCGCAAAATTAACATTCATAGCCCATCCGTAGCACTTTAATTGCCATATTGCCCCCTAAATCTTCAAATCAGAGTAGGCTATATATAGATTGAAAATTGATATATGCCCCCCACTGCATAATTTTACGCCATGGCCAAAACAAAGAAACCAAATAAAAAACCGGTTAAGGGTGGTGATAAGCAAAAGAAATTCCGGGGTCTAAAACTAGATTCGCAGGACTGGAAATATATCCTGGGAGCTCTTGTTTTAACCTTAATTGCCTTTATACCAGCTTTTACCAGTGATTTTGTCAATTGGGATGATGATTACAATCTTGCCAATAACAATAATACAGCCCTGCTCAACTGGGATAATATTGTCCATATTTTCAGTCAGCCGGTTATTGGCAACTACAATCCATTGCCTATCCTGACTTTCGCTATAGAGCGTAAATTCTTTGGCCTTGATCCTACTGCCTATCATGTCAATAATATCATCCTTCACCTGATTTGTGTTTTCCTGGCGTATAGAATATTCCGCGGACTTAATCTCTCTGCCCTGGCTTCTGGATTGGGTGCCCTCCTTTTTGGGATACATCCGATGCGGGTGGAATCGGTAGCCTGGGTAACTGAGCGCAAAGACGTTTTGTTTGGTGTTTTTTTCTTGGCTGCATTATGGTATTATATTCAATATGTTCGAACCGGTTATACTAAAAAATATTTCTACTTCGCCCTTGGCCTTTTCGCCTTCTCATTATTAGCCAAGATCCAGGCTGTGAGTTTGCCTTTAGCAATGCTGTTAGTCGATTATTATTTTAATCGTCCTCTAAAGTTGAACCTGGTTTTGGAGAAATGGATGTTCTTCCTGCTCTCGCTGATCATAGGATTAGTTGGTGTTTATTTTTTGAAAGACCAGGGATCGATGAACGATTCAACTGCTTATACTTTAGTGCAGCGACTTTTTATTGGAGGTTATTCACTCGGCATTTACCTGGTCAAGTTTATTTTCCCTTACATCATGTCTCCACTGTATCCCTATCCGGCAACGATTCCGTGGGAAGTGTATTTAGGTCCAATACCGGTTTTGATTATTGCAGGCCTTGTGTATTTAGGATATAAAAAAGAATGGCGTCCCTTTGTTTTTGGCCTGATGTTCTTTGTCGTGAATGTGATGTTTGTCTTGCAGGTTGTTGGAGCAGGCCAGGGATTCCTGGCTGATCGATTTACTTATATACCCTATGCTGGTTTAATATTCATGGTCATGTTTGCGTTGGATGAATTGATGAAAAAACAAACTGCTTCCGGAAAATATGCCTTGTATGGATTAGGTGGATTGATGGCTATTTATATGGTTATGACTTTTCAGCAAACTAAAATCTGGCATGATAGCGATGCATTATGGACGCATGTTTTAAAATACTATGACAAGACTTCGCTTCCTTTTCGCAACAGGGCAAATTATAGGAGGGACCAAGGGCGTGTAGAAGAGGCTTTAGCCGATTATAACTCAGCGATAAGTCTTAAACCAGATGGTGCTTTGTTCAATTCAAGAGCCAAACTTTATTTCAATCTGAAAAAATATCCGGAGGCCATGGAAAATTATAACAAAGCCATTGCCATGGATAGCACCGAAGGAGAATATTTTATTAATCGGGGTGCCGTCTGGGCGCTTACGAATCAATTAGACAAAGCGCTTGCTGATTTTAATACAGGACTTCGCCTTGACCCCAAGCATGCTAATGGATATAAAAATCGTTCACTGGTCTATCAAACAACAGGACAATGGAACCTTGCGATTGCCGACCTTGATGCCTATCTGAATATGCATCCTGAAGATGCTGACTTATGGTACGAAAGAGGCCGATTGAAAAATGTCGTCAGCAAACCTGAAGAGGCCTTACAGGACCTGAACAGAGCGATACAACTGAATACGGGCCAGGGCCTTTATTATTATGAAAAAATGAAAGCACTCTTATTGTTGGGTCGACAAGCAGAAGCACAGCAAGTGTATACCATTGTTAAGCAAATGGGTGTGCCCGTTGAACCTGAAGTACAAGCGAAATTGAATTAGGTTATCCATAAAGCCATATTAATTTCACCATTGAAAATATGTTAACCCGGCTTGTCATTCGGAATTATGCCATCATTACTGAACTGGACATCAACTTCAGTAATGGGCTGACCATTATTACTGGTGAAACAGGTGCGGGAAAATCAATTCTCCTCGGTGCACTTGGACTTGCTCTTGGAAAAAGAGCAGACAATAAGTTGGTCTCCAATGATTCTTCCAAATGTATTGTCGAAGCCTTCTTTACACTTGAGGATGATAACCTTAAGGAATTCTTTCAAAATGAGGATTTGGACTTTGACCGGCAATTGATCTGCAGACGTGAAATTGCATCAGGTGGTCGTAGTCGTTCTTTTATAAATGACACACCGGTTTCGTTGAAGTTATTGCAGGATGTTACTGCTTTTCTCATCGAGTTGCATCATCAACACGACAACCTTGCATTACAATCAAAAGGATACCAGATTAATGTTTTAGATAGTATCAGTGGCACCGCTACCCTGCTGGGAGAATATCAAAAAATTTATTCCGATTGGATAAAAGCAACTCATGAGCTTCACCGAATAAAAGAAGCCGAACTAACTTCTGCCCGCAAGAAAGAGTTTCTTCAATTTCAGATAGCCGAACTCTCCCAGGCTAAATTAATAAAAGGTGAAGTGGCTTCCCTGGAAGAATCACAACGCATGCTTCAACATGCTGAAGCTATTGAATCTGTCATCGCTCAACTTCAACATGGATTACAAGACGGACCACAATCCATCAATCATCATCTCACCAACTTGATCAAACAAGTTCAGGGAGTAGTGAAAGTGTTTACTCCGTTTGAAGAGGTCAGCAAAAGACTTGAAGCATTGCGAGTAGAGGTGCAAGACCTGGCAATGGAAGCGAACAGGATGGAAGGACCTGGCGGAAATGATCCGGCTAAATTATCACGCATTGAGACTCGTTTGAATCAACTCTATAGCCTGATAAAGAAATATCAATGCCAGGATGAATTACAATTGATATCCTTCATGGAAGGAATTCAAGCCGAATTGGATTCCCTCTCCTCTGCGGGTGAAACTAATAAGGCTGTTGAAAAAAAGATAGCTCAATTGCATAAGGAAATCATTACAGTAGCTGAAAAATTGAGGACGAAGAGAAAAACCGGGGCTGGGAAATTTATTCCAAAAATCATTTCATTGTTGAAGGAACTGGGTATGCCGAATGCCAAAGCTGATGTCGAAATGCATGAGCTTAACGAACCTGCGCCAACTGGAATGGACGATATTCAATTTACTTTTTCTGCGAATAAAGGAATGCCTCTTCAGCCTTTGCATACCGTAGCTTCGGGTGGTGAATTATCAAGATTGAGCCTGGCCATTAAATCTATTTATGCTAAGGAGGCTCAGCTGCCAACAATCGTATTCGACGAGATCGACACTGGGATTTCCGGCGAAGTAGCATTGCGCATGGGTCAACTCATCAAAGGCATGTCTAAGGGGCATCAAATATTAATGATCACTCACTCTCCTCAAATAGCTGCTCATGCCGATCACCAATTTCATGTCTCCAAAATCACATCAGGCAAAAAAGATGTTTCCGCTATTCAACAGCTGGATGCAAAACAACGCATCAATGAAATAGCCAAAATGCTAAGTGGGGATCCGCCTTCAGCTGCTGCAATAAAAAATGCTGAAAGTCTCGTGACTTCTGTTCAGAAAAAATAAAAACACTGTTAATAAGGTTTGAATTCCCGTATAGGGATGGATGGTGCAACGAAAGTTTCCGAATTCATGGAATGTCGTGGAAGTTCTATAATAAAAGTAGTACCAACTCCTTTTTCTGTTTCGAAATAAATGCGGCCGTCAAAGGATTGTATAATATCTGAACAAATAGCAAGACCCAAACCCATGCCGGAAGACTTGGTCGTAAAATTGGGGTAAAATACCTTATCCCGCATGTGTTCATCAATTCCCACTCCATTATCATTAATAGATATGATGATGAGTTCTTCTGTTGAAGTCAACTTAATATGGATTAATCCACGCCTCGTTTTTGGAATGGATTGAATGGCATTTTTTACAATATTATTCAGCACCCGGATGATCTGGCTCTTATCTGCAAATACAAACAAATCATTGATAGGTACTTGCAATTGAATATCCATGTCTTCCCGTTTTCTGAACAGGTCATGCACAGAAGCAACTACGTCATTGATCACAAAAACTTCATTCAAGGCCGTAGGCATCTTGGCATAACTTGAAAATTCAGATGCAATGTTCGTCAGGTTATCGATTTGTTCGATCAGTGTTTTACTAACCCGTTTGATCATCGACGGCAGGTCAGCATCATCACCACGCGATACCGCATTTTGAAGATATTGAATGCTAAGTTTCATTGGTGTAAGCGGATTCTTAATCTCATGGGCCACTTGCTTGGCCATTTCACGCCATGCCGTATCGCGTTCCGTTTGCGCCAGCATCATCGCACTTTCATCCAACTTAGTCACCATCGAATTGTAATCCCGGATAAGTTCACCCACTTCATCATCGATGGACCAGGAGATGGTTTCATTTTTCTTGCCCAACCGGATCTTCTTCAGTTTTTCACTCAATTGCGCCACCGGTTTGGTAATGGACCGGCTCATAAATACGGCCATTCCAATGGCCAATAAGAAAATAAAAACATAGGCATTGAGCAGCGTCATAAAAAAAGCTGAACTGATGTTTCCATCTTCACTGCCACTTGAAAATAATTCCGTCAATTCGATATAACCTGATTGTTTTCCTCCACGACCTACGGAAACAAATCCGACGTCTACCGGACGATGTGTCATTCCTTCATCATCATGTGTACCCGAGAGGTAGTAATCCCTTGAGCCAGCATCCAGAATCATCTTAGGCAGGAAAGCCATTTTTATCGGGATGTGATTTTCATTGCCGGGATCATCCTGTGTGTGGTTCAGATTACCATCCGGATCATAGGTTTGATTGTTGGTATTATTGGCTAGTGCTATTCGCGAAGCATGCCACATATCAATTTTCCAGGAGGTTGGAACTGTGGATAGTGATTGACGGATCGAACCGGCGATAGTTCGTAGACGTTCATCATATCTCCTCAACTCATCTGAACGGCTGTTGGAACGGATATAATAACCGGTCAGCAGCCCGACAATGATGAAGGTGAGAATAATAATAATGACTACTGCTATCTGAATTTTATTGCGAAGAGAAGGCCTTGGCGAAATGGTCAACTCCATATTGCGGGGAAGAAAATTAGTGAGAGCATTGAGCCCTGCAAGTATGAACAGTAGAAAACTAAATACTGTAAAAATGAGGGAGAAAAGAGAAATCACCTGTCGAACCCCTTCTGCTTTTTTACCGATCAGGATCACTCTATTGTTGGCATCACGCATCCCGATATCTGTTCGATCAGGGGCTACCTGGAATTCATAAAATATGCCTTCTTTCATGGAGGCATACTTCGGCAAGACCAGGGCGTAGTCGTATTGGTGAGGAAAAATTAATTGGCCATCCTGGTAAACTGCCAGGCTATAATTTCTTGGAAGATGAGGAAGCCATTCGGTGATTTCGGCTTCGACGGCTTGATGAACACCAAATTTATCAGGTGCATTTTCGATGAGTTCGGTGCGGGAAATTTTTTCAAAATCTTTTTGATACTTATACAAGACCAGGGCCGTCATAGACGAGATGGCGACCAGCCAACTCATCACCCAAATGACTGATTTGTTTCCCTGCTCGATATAGAGATCCAACAATGTCATCAGGATAAATACACCCAGGTAGAATCCGACAAATGGAAGATCAATGTTAATCAACTGAATCAATGGCAAACTGATCACCCCTGCAAAAAGGAGCGCTATCATCCGCTCATAAAAATTGGTGGTATAAAAAATCGCTCGTGTTACGATTTGAAATGAAAAAGTAAATACGCCCATGACCAGGAGCCCACAGGCTACGATGGAAAGAAAATGTTGGATATCAAATAATGATATTTCACCAAAATCAACACGAAAATTGCTTTGTCCAACAACCTGCCTCAATATCCAGGCAGTCAATCCACACATCATGATGACGACCAGGTAATGTCCCGTGGTCATCAGGCGATCAGCCCATTTTCTTTTTGAAGATGGTGTGTTGGTTGAATAGTTGGTATGAGAAAGTTCCCGATTGTAAATCTTGCTGGCCAGCGTACACAGCCATAAAAACAAAGCACTATCAATCAGCAAGTCAATCGTGGAATATGGGAACTGTATATATTGAATAATAGGACTGAAGAGTTTGAGTTGATCAAAGAAATCATGATAAGGAAGAAACAAAGTGATCATTCGTAATCCTAACACCCCACACATTTGCAAGAGGATCTTGTTGAGATAAGTAATTCTGTTATCCGGCTTCGCCCCTATCCAATAAATCCAAGCCATACCGATGGACCAAAACCCAATGAGACAAAAGGTAAAAATCAGGCATTGCATAAAAAAAGAAAACTCTTTGGTCAGCAATTGAATGTGTGCAATGGGTGATCCGTCTATGCTTTTGATGAGGGTAGCATCATTAGGGGAAGGATGGCCGAACTCATATGGTTTTACACCAATACTATAGGCTTGTTCCTCATCGGGAAGGATTGGAATTTTAAAATAAACCTGGAGTAAATCACGGCCATCAGCAATCTCTGTTTTCTTTACATAATAATGTTGCCGGTGATCATGAATAACACAGGGGATGTCCTGGAACTCTTTAAAATGAGGATCAATAATCAATCCGGGCTTCGACCAGAATAACAAACTATCCTGGTGGTAGAGATATACCGTGAATGGTTGTTCTCCAAGTTTCTCAATTTGTTTGACGAGTTCGTTGGAAAGAATCTTGTCTGTTTTCTGAGTCGATCTTAGCTGACTGATCCAGTCTCCTTCCCGCAATTGATGTACTGCTTCTGTCTCCTGATCCTGAATATCATTTTCAATTTGCTGGGCAAAGTGTGTCCGGTCGTAAGAAAAGTGATCATAGCCCACCAGGGAAATGAGTATCAGGAGGCATACTCCGGCAATAGTGATATAGCTATATACCTTGTCCCGAATCCACATATTATCACATAAAGATAATATATAATAAGTAAATATTTATCTATCACAAGGTTAGGTTTGTTCTTACCAAGCTTAGCAAGGAGGATTCCAGTTTTCTCTTTTTTGAAGCACTTAAGGTAAAGCTGCTTAGTTTTGATCCGGCATCTGTGAAGGATCTATCGCTTCCTGAAGAGGGAGAGGAAAGTCCGGACAGCGTAGGGCACCACACCATCTAACGGATGGGATTCCTCAGTGATGTGGAGTACAGAAAGTGTCACAGAAACTATACCGTC
>Ga0207656_10000426_pt1 | contig 14206 bp, 9 predicted proteins | sample KBSCornC12_FD_184297 | JGI IMG/M metagenome (GOLD analysis project Ga0207656, IMG submission 184297) | Corn rhizosphere microbial communities from Kellogg Biological Station, Michigan, USA - KBS Corn C1-2 (SPAdes) (version 2) | ecosystem: Host-associated > Plants > Roots > Rhizosphere > Soil ...
TAACAATAAAGGAAGGGGCCGATCCATTGCTATTGGATATAAATCCATGTATTACGCTAACAATGCAACCTCCGCTGGTAGTACCTATAATATTGCTGTTGGTTATGAAGCACTTAACGGCAGTGTCAATCCGGCAAATAATACCGGAATTAAGAACACAGCAATGGGTGACCAGGTGATGTATTCCAATACTTCAGGATCTACTAATGCTGCCTATGGATTCAATGCGATGTATTCCAATACGACAGGTTTTAGTAACGTAGCCATTGGAAATCTGAGCCTCTATTCAAATACAATTCGTACTAACCTTGTAGCCATTGGCGATTCAGCTTTATATAAAAATGGGATCGGGGTAACACAATCTTATGAAGCCATATTTAATACAGGTGTCGGAAGTAAAGCGTTGGCTAACAATACCACCGGGTATCAAAACACTGCTATCGGTTTTCAAGCCCTCATCAATTCAACCACCGGAGGTAACAACACGGCGTTAGGATCACAAGCATTATATGGTAACACAACGGGTTCGGTCAATACAGCTTTAGGCAACAAATCTTTAAGTTCCTCCAATCCAGGTTCTTTTAACACTACTGCCGGATATGGTGCTATGCAATTCAGTACCACCTCCAATAGTAACGTGGCCATAGGTTACCTCTCCATGCAAAACAGTGTGAATCGTTCAAATTTGGTAGCTGTGGGAGATTCAGCATTGTACAAAAACGGAACAGGTGCCACACAATCTTTTGAAGCCATCCTCAATACAGCGATAGGGACAAAAGCTTTAGCCGGCAATACTATTGGCTATCAGAATACAGCTTTGGGAGCTCAAACTATGCTCACCAATACGACCGGTTCTAATAACACGGGATTAGGTGCTGGTGCATTGTATTATAATAATAATGGAAGCCTGAATACGGCTGCTGGGAATAAAGCTATGGGAGCAAACACATCAGGTACAGGAAATACAGCAAGTGGATATAGTGTAATGCAAAGCAATAATACAGGTAATCAAAATGTGGCTTTCGGGAAAGAAGCCCTTTATTCCAATACAGTTGGTGATGACAATGTTGCATTGGGATATGAAGCAGGAAGATCCAGTACAGGAAGTGGAAATGTTTTCCTCGGGAATAAAGCAGGATGGTTTGAAACTGGAAACAACAAACTCTACGTTGCGAATAATAATGCTACTTCAACCAGTGCTTTACTCTATGGTGAATTCGACAACAAGTATTTGAAAGAGAATGGTAGAATGGAGATCATTTCAAATGTTGCTGATGAACCGGCATTCAAAGCAAGTGCGCCGGTGACTGAGTTAGGTCCTGTTATTAGTGCTTTAGCTACCCTCCCCGGACTAGGTGTCGGAGTAACTGGTGCAGGTGGAATTGGAGTTTGGGGAGTAGCAACTTCAAACGGTAATGATGATGCAATCGGTATAGCTGGTGCTTCGGTTAGTGTGAATGCAGGGACCAACAAAGGGGTTACTGGAGTTGCTTCCGGGGGAGCCATCAATTATGCAGGTTATTTCCAGGGGAATACGTATGTAGATACACGATTGGGAATACACATCAATCCTACCCATGAAATTCATGTCAAGCAAGCAGGGTCCTCTTCCGCTTATGGAATAAAAACCGAATCAGTCAACAATACGAATAATTGGGTGACCAATATCGATGTAGCCGATGATTACAATTTTTATTTTAATGGAACACTTCGGGCCTATATTCTGGATACAGATGGCACCTATCATACCTCTTCTGATCGCCGATTGAAAAAAGATTTGGAGCCATTGCCTTCCGTTCTTCAGGATGTGCTTGCACTTCAACCTACAAAATTTCATTACAATGATTGTAATGATCCATCCTCCAAAAAGACCGTGGGATTCATTGCCCAGGAGGTGCAGGAACATTTTCCGGATGTAGTGGGGGAGAAGAATGGATATCTATCTATCGGTTATGATGGTTTAATCCCAATAGCGTTCAAGGCTATACAAGAGCAACAAAAGATCATCGATACACAAGAAGAGCGTATTGCTAAGCTGGAAGCCTTAGTGCAGGAGCTTGTCGCAAAGTCAAAGTGAGTCTGACAATCCTTCTTTCATCAAAATAGTAGTATGTTAGATAAAATAGAATGGAACTCAAATTGGCAACTCACGATAAAAAGTCAACTCGGTTGGTGAGCGAAGTCGAACCATTAGGGGCAGCGAGAACCCGCATCGTCATCATCGAAGACAATCAGGTCATTCGTGACAACGTGTCGCGGTTCATTCGCTTTCATGAAGAGTTTGATGTGGTGGAGACAGTGGGATCGATGGAGTCCTTTATGAGGCTCATCGAAAAGGATCACCGGTTCAAAGCGGACATCATCCTTTTAGATATCGGGTTGCCAGGCATCAGTGGATTAGATGGGATCCCGATGATTTTGGAAAAAATGCCGGAGGTCGATATCATCATGCTGACGTCGTATGAAGAAGAAGATGTGATCCTACGAGCATTATGTTCCGGAGCCTGCTCTTATCTTTCCAAAAAAGCAAGTCTCGAAGAAATTGTGGATGCTATTCGCATTGTTGTAAAAGGTGGATCCTACATGTCGCCTTCCATTGCTCGTGAAATCGTCACTCATCTCATGGGCGGCCGTGTCAGCAAAGCCACCATCCTCACCGATCGTCAAAAAGAAGTATTGGAAAAATTAGTAGAAGGAAAAAGCTACGGTAGCATCGCCCACGAATTATTTATCTCTGTTGAAACCGTTCGTTCTCATGTGAAATCACTGTACAAAGTGCTCCACGTGAATAATAAAGCAGAAGCGATTGCAAAGTACTTAAGAGGGGAAATTAAATGAGTATTCGGTAATCAGTATACAGTATACAGTAATCAGTAATTAGTAATTCCACCCTTTCTGTCTTTTCCGCCTCTTCCACCTCTTCTGCCCTTTCCGCCTTTTCTGCCCCTAGTAATATCTCTTCCTTTGCACCTGTGCTATATACTTACTCAGCCTCATCACTTGCCTCGTATACCCATACTCATTGTCGTACCAAACATAGAGCACGACACTCATACCATCAGGATGTACTTGTGTGGCTTTTGAATCATAAATGGCAGGGCAACTATTACCAATGATATCGCTGCTCACTAATTCATTGCTGAGGGAATAATTGATTTGCTCGACGAGATCGCCTTCGAGAGCAGCCTTGCGCATGATCTCATTGATGCCGTCGAGATTTGTTCCCTTGCTAACTTGCAAGTTGAGAATCGCTAATGAGCCATCAGGTACAGGAACACGAATAGCATTCGAAGTAAACTTCGGGCCAAGTCCTGGTATCGCTTTATCAATTGCAGATCCTGCACCAGTTTCTGTGATGACCATATTCGTTGCCGCACTTCGTCCGCGACGGTATTTGCTGTGCATATTGTCCACCAGGTTTTGATCATTGGTGAAAGCATGTACGGTTTCGATATGTCCTTTCTCAATACCGAGCGCATCGTTCACTACTTTCAAAACCGGAACGATGGCATTCGTTGTACAGGAGGCAGCAGAAAAGATGTCTGTCTCCGTTGGATTAAACATGGTTTGATTGACACCGTGTACAATATTAGGTACTCCTTTACCCGGAGCTGTCAATAACACTTTCGATGCTCCTTTACTTTTCAAATGCCGGGCAAGCGCATCTTTATCTCTGAACGCACCAGTGTTGTCAATAACTAAAGCATTATTGATTCCGTATTGAGTGTAATCGATGTCTTCTGGTTGTTGTGCCGTGATGAGATGCACGATGTGTCCATCAATGATAAGAGCACTATTTTCTTCATCAGCTTCAACGATGCCAGGGAATGCACCATGCACAGAATCGACACGCAAGAGTGAAGCGCGTTTCTCTGCCATGCCCTTTCCTTTATCACGAGTTACTATTGCACGTAAACGCAATTGCTCCCCACGTCCTTCCTGGGAAATGAGTTCACGAGCCAACAATCGCCCGATACGACCGAATCCATATAACACCACATCCTTCGGAACAGTAGGGTTATTATTTTCAGGGCCAATAAAGTCTTTTAATTTATGTTGCAAAAAATCAATTTCACTTCCTTCATGACTACCACTTTCAATCCATTCTGAAGCCAGTCGGCCAATATCCATGCGTGCCGGACATAAATCGAGCGACAACATATTTTCCAGCAATGCAGTGGTGGCTTCGATGGTGATCGGTTTGCCGACGATCTTTTGAGCATAATTGTGAAGGCTCAGGATCTCTGAGGCCCGCTTATCAATGAGTTGATTTCTAAAGAGTACCATTTCGATTCCCTTGTCATACCAGAGGTCATTGATGGCTTTAATGACACGGGTGGCTAGTTTCTCATGCGTAATGCGGTTCTGCACTAATTGGTCGTAAGTAGAGGATGGCATAGATTGGTTTGGATTTGAGTATCTGGGGTAAAAATATAAATTTGAAACAACCTCGATCACTAAATCACTAAGGTTTAATAACCGCAGTGGCAGGATGTAAGATGGCATCAAATCTTTTGAAAAACCAGATTTTAACAAGATCTGCAGTAAGAATATAAGCTAACACGATCCCCAGAATAATCAGGAGTTGATTAAGGGGCAGCGGAATTAATCCAATGGTGTGAGCAAATGGCAAATAGGGTAGTACAATAGTGGATACAAAGGCTGCCATGGCCAAAAGGAAAACATATTTTCCGGGTTTGCTCTTAAAGAAATTTTTCCGCGTCCGGATTATGAATAAAATGAATAATTCAGTCAGTATCGATTCGATAAACCACCCTGTCTGAAAACCGGACTCCGTCGATTTTAGAAAATACAATAAGGTCACAAAAGTGAGAATGTCAAAGACTGAACTATGAATACCGAAGATCAGCATGTAATTGCGAATCATTTTAAGGTTCCACTTTCCAGGTTTTTCTAATTGTTCTTCATCGACATTGTCAGAAGGAATGGATAAGAAAGGAAAGTCGGTCATGAAATTGGTGAGCAGGAGTTGCTTTGGAAGCATGGGTAAGAAAGGAAGTATCAATGAGGCAATAGCTACACTGACCATATTGCCAAAAGTGGAACCTGTGCTAATGAAGATATACTTCATCGTGTTGGTAAATGTCTTCCTTCCTTCTTTGATACCATCGGCCAGTACCGACAAATCTTTTTCCAATAAAATGAAGTCCGCAGATTCGCGCGCAATATCCACTGCATTGTGAACAGAGATGCCAACGTCGGCTGCATGAAGTGCGGATACATCATTGATCCCATCTCCCATATACGCCACTGTGAAATTTTTCCGCAAGGCCTGTATGATATGCTCTTTCTGCTGAGGTTCGATTTCAGCAAAAATATGAGCATCACGTGCTTTGACTTCAGCATCGGCAGGTGAAAACTTGTCCCAATCATTTCCTGTGATCACGACAGGTTGGTCGATGCCAATTAATTTTCCTGTGGACTCCGCAATGTTCCGGTTATCCCCAGTAATGATTTTTAATCCAATGCTGAGCTTAGCCAACTCCGCTATTGTATTGGCAATTCCGGCCTTGACGGGATCCTCCAATAAAATGAATCCGGCAAATATCATTTCTGCTTCATCAGTTTTAGACAGAGGGCCTGTTCCCAATTCTTTATAACAAACGGCAATCACTCTCCATCCACTCTGGCCATATTTTTCATACAGTTGTTGAACGGAATCTTTTACGGTACTCAATGTTACTGTAGTGCCATCTGGATTTCTAGCCGATGAACATATTTCTAAAACTTCTTCATAGGCTCCTTTACTGATCAGCATTTTGGTTTTGCCATTATCCACTGCGACACTTAATCGTTTTCGGATAAAATCATAAGGGACCTCACCGGTCTTTTTTGGAACGGGAATATTGGGTAATAGAATCAGGTGTAAGGCTTCATCTATTGGATTAGAATATCCTGTTTGAAGCAACGCATTCCAGATCGCCAGTTTTTTTACAAAATCATTTGGCTTGCCGGAGATATCCACTAAATCTTTTACCCGGATCGTTCCTTCTGTTATCGTGCCGGTCTTGTCTGTACAAAGCAAGTTGACTTCGCCAAGATTTTGAATGGAGGATAAATTTTTGACAATTACTTTTTTCTTCAACATTCTATTAGCCCCTGCACTCATGGCGATGGTAGTGATGGCCGGTAATAGTTCAGGGGCCATGCCGACGGCCAATGCCAAAGCAAACAAGGCAGAATCAATGAGACTTTTGTGATTGAGTAGGTTGACGGTCAGAATAAATGCGGCCAACACCAGGGTGATCTTCATTAAAAGGAAGCCGAATTTTTTGATTCCTTTTTCAAAAGTAGATTCCACTTCCTTAGAAGTGCTCTGAACGATATTGCCAAAAATAGTATCGCGTCCTGTTTGAATGATCAGCGCCTTTGCTGTACCGGTGATGATATTTGTCCCTTCCCAGAGACAATTGGTACGTTTTGCTAATTCAGTTTCATCGGGAAGCACACTGGCTGTTTTGTTGACAGGAAAAGATTCTCCGGTGAGGCTCGCTTCATTGACCATCAATTCATTCGATTCCAGGATGAGGCAATCAGCAGGAATGATATCACCTGCTTTGAATAAAATGACATCGCCTGGAACAATGGCTGAAGCGATAACCTCGGTAGGCTTACCATCCCGTAAGATAGTTGACTTGAACGCAATGATCGCATTCAGTTTTTCCACGACAAGACTTGCATTTCGTTCTTCAAAAAAACTAAGCAATCCCGTGGCTATGACGATGAAAAGAATAATGAACACATCGGAGTAATCCCCTAAAAATGCGGAAAGGATGACGGCACCAATCAACAAAAGCATGAGCGGGCTTTCAAACTGACGGAGGAAGAGCAGAATATCTTTTTCGAATCGGGAACGCCCTTTCAAAGTCCCTTTTGCAGCCAAAGATTGTTGTGCTGCATTAACTGTTAGCCCGGTTGGGGAAGAATGCAATTCACTGATCCAGTAATTGGCATCCCTGGACCAGAAATTTATACTAGGATTAGCTTTGATAATTTTTGTTCTTGATTTGAAAGGTCAATTTAGGGAAACTCCCAATACGGCTTAAAAGCATAAGCCTAAAGAAACGTTAACTTGAAAGGGGTAATAAGGTTCGCAAACAAAAACAAAAAAGAGAGGAATGTGAATCCTGAAATTTTGGCTACGAATCCCACGGTACTACGGGACGAATTCAGGCAAAGTCTAATTCGTGCTAATTCGTGTAATTAGTGGCTTAAAAGAACTGATACCTTACCACATCAACTTTTCCTTTATTTTAACCACCCAAAAGAGACAATCTATGACAACACCCACTGGTCCTGAAGGCGTTAACGAAAATACCGGATCTTCAGGCTCCTCAGATTCTAACCCTCCTAAGCAAATGCCCGTCAAGTATAAATTCCGTGATATCAAGGTCTATGCGACAGACGAATGGATGGCCGGTAGCGTCAAGAAATACCGGAAAGTTTTCGACCGGTTTGAAACGACCTATATGCGAGTTGAGTTTTCTTTCTTCAACAAACTCTTTGATGAAGAAGACTGGGATGCTTCCATTCGCACCAAAAGCTATTATCTCAATGGCAGCCAGAAAAATGAACTTTCCAATTTTGAAGAAAAGCGGAAAATCCTGAAGGATGAAAACATCGTTTACATCCGACATTCCTGGGGAAAGCCAAATCCGGGTGATTATTGGTTCAAAGGAAACTACGTATGGGAAGGCTATATCGATGATGTCAAGGTCGGAGAAGTCTTTTTCTATGTTGAAGATCTTGGACTCGCCAAACCTGGTGAAAATCTTTTTTTCGATTTTGATTCCGCAAAATTATTTGAAGGGGATAAAGACGGTGCATCGCTTCCACAGAAAAAATATCTATCCAGGCTCAGTCAGAAAGATACCCGCTTTGCCTTTATTGAATTCAATTTCAAAAACAAAACCATCAAAGAGTATTATGCTGAATTTATCTTCAATTTTTGTGATGAAGATGGACAGTTGAAAGGCACCCACAATTATGTGATGTTTGTTCCGGCCAACACGCAAGGCCAGCTCTATACTGCTTTTGCCAGCTGGGGTAATGAAGCAGTGGGTAGTTGGTTCGCCGGCTCCTACACATTGGAGGTGATCTTCCTGGACAATCTCATTGCAACAGTGCCCTTCCAGGTTGGAGATGTTTTTGAAGAAGGAGCAGTGCAGTCGATTACTGATCGAGTTCAACTATCAAAAGTTGTTGCTTATGGTACTTTGCCACCAGATGACAACAAATCATTGGACACTATTCTACAAGAGAGTCTTGATGAACTCAATGCACTCACCGGTTTGACTAAAATAAAAACTGAAGTGAATGAGATGGTCAAGTTAGTGCGGTATTACCAGGAATCAGGCAAAGATGTGCTCAATAAATTTTCATTGCATAGTGTGTTTGTTGGTAATCCAGGGACGGGAAAAACTACAGTGGCTCGAATTATTTCCAGGATTTATCATGGCCTTGGTATTCTCGGTAAAGGTCACCTGGTGGAAGTGGATCGCGAAGGATTAGTGGCTGGTTATGTGGGACAGACAGCGATCAAGACCGGTGATAAAATCAATGAAGCCATGGGTGGTATTCTCTTTATTGATGAAGCCTATTCATTGGCACAGGAAAGAGGTTCGCCTTATGATTTCGGCGGTGAGTCAATACAGGTGATTCTCAAACGTATGGAAGATAACCGTGGAAAGTTTGGTGTCATCGTCGCAGGGTATATCCGTCCGATGCAGGACTTTATCAATTCCAACCCCGGATTGAGATCAAGATTTGATAAATACTTTCTCTTTGAAGATTACACGCCCGATGAAATGTTCATCATCGCCATGGCCATGTTTCGAACGGAAGAAGTGGTGCCTGATGTTGATGCCGCTACCCATCTTAAAAATTATTTCTCCTTTTTGTATGAAAAAAGAGATGAGCATTTTGGAAATGCCAGAATGGTTAGACAAACGGTTAGTGAAGCCGTGAAGAATCAAAATCTGCGCCTCGCGGCAATGAAGAAAGAAGATCGTACTCCTGATTTAATGGCGACTGTCATCCTGGACGATGTGAAAGAATTTGAACTTAAAGATTCTGAATTTGATCGTCGTCGATTAGGGTTCAAGATGAATAAGGATTTGTAAGGCGGCAGTATTCAGTAATCAGTAATCAGTATTCAGTGGCCAGTCTGCTTACTGCTTACTGCCTACTGCTTACAGAATACCGACTACTGATTACCGACTGCTTGCTCTTCATTCTCCGCCATCACCTTCCCTACGATAGCATCATTCTTAGTCCTGGCCTTGGCTAACGTTTCTTGTCCCATGAAGGCTTTGTAATAGGTTAGACCCACCAGCCGTTTTTTGATCAGCATAATATTCATGACACCCATCAGGAGGGTTTCATAAGCACCCGGATTGTATCGATATAAAACCACGAACGATCGGACTTGTGGATGTGGTGTATAGGAATCAATGAAGTACGCCTGGTCTGGCGGAATGAATTTATAATCCGTTTCCAGTTTCTTTTGTGTCTCACCCCAATTGTGAAAGGTGTTGGTGGTGGTGATGGAATTGGCTACATCATTCAGGTAGGCCTGGTCGGTGTCCTTGTCTTTTAACATGTCGACCTGGAAGATTTTGAAAAAATCATCGTAAGTCTTTTCGCCTGCACCATTGACCATGTAGCGGGTAGGGTTCCGCAGAAACATGGAGAGGACGGTATTGCCTTTTAATTCATGCTTATCGGCCCAGGATTTGACGATTGAATCATCTAAGGCTTCCACCATGCTGTCAATGGCAGGCAAACATATTTTGACCCGCCCGACGGCTACAAAGGCAGGACAATCTTGTGCGTCCTGAATTTCTCCATTGGTTTTGTCTTTGGAATTAGAGCAACTTAAAATGAGCAGGAATAAAATTGGAAAGAATAGAGCCTTAGCCATTTTTAACAGGTTAAATTGTGTTTTTAACATTGGTGAATAGAAGGCGCCAAAGGTAGAAAAAGTCTTGTTTACTTGAAACTCACTTTTCAACAAGCTGTCCATTAGTGAAGAGGTATTCCTTTGGAATTCCCTCCCTGTCTCCACCGGAATTGTCAATTATGATCAATTGCCCTTCTGTAAACTGGATAGAATGACTATTGGAATTGATACCATTGAAGTTTACGATATAGCTCTCTGGAATTTCGTTAAAACAAATCCTTGAACTACCGTTAGCATCGAGTCTCAAATGTATGACATAATATTCCTGAGGATTTTTGGTATTGATGGAGACGGTTACAAAACTATTTCCACAGCATGCTTTAAGACAATTATTCTCGACAGTGAATTTGGGATTCCATCCACAAGATTCCAAAGCTATAGTCAAAAGGAAAACAACAACTGGAATTACAAGAGATTTCATACTATGCAATTGTTCGATCGACAGTCGCAATTACTGGATGAAAACCATTGTCCATTTTGAATTTCCGGAGATTAGAAAGTGATAACAAGCCTGCACTCGCTATGATGGCACCTCCCACAAATGGAAAACCAGCTCCCACTAAATCGGTTACCGATGAAGAAAAAAGAAATGGAAGACAATACATCATCCCGATGGTTCCTAAAATTATTGCTGCATAAGAACCAAACAGCGGTAGAGAAAATCTACCATATTTCTGTTCTGGCTGTTTGGAAGAATTCAAAATAATTTCTCTTAAAGTAGTTGTCTGGCAAAATGCATACTCTTCAATGGTCCAGTTTTTTATTGGTTGGGTATGTCGACCGTTCATAAAGTCCCGATAAAATGTTTTCCATAAATCCGGCAGAAAGAGCGCTCCAAATATGAAAATGACAAAACTGGCTGGAGAATAATTTCCATTGCCTAACATAAAGGCCTGCATCCTGATTTCATCTACAGGGGTCATTTTAAAATCAAGCAATACATGTTTCAAATCATGACTTTCATATCGAGGCACTAAACGCAAACCGTGCGATTCCAGGCAGGTTGCAATGTCTTTTCCAAGTGTCCCTTCCGGAAATGTTTTCCATTCCGCTATTTTTTCATGGACATATGACATGTCATGGAATTGTTCAATGGTCCAGACCGAAAGGTGAAATGATCGTTTAATAATAGCTCGGGCGATAGACTGGAATAGGTTCATAAAGTATAGGTTGAAATCGAACGTGATTCCTCCATAACATTAGTTCAAGACAACTTATTGTCACAGCCAATACTATTCAATACAAGAATAATTTGTGGATAAGATTTATTTAAAATCCATAGGCCCCCACGCGATAATGGCTAATCCAAACAAGGCCACGATGATGGCTGGAACATTAGCAATCCACAATAGGGTAGAGCCCAGTGCCCTGAAATTGTAATGATAAAGGACAAAACAAAGTACTATCAATACAGCATACCCGAATGTCCACTTAAGAGTAGTGATTTGTGTTGGCGTTATTTTTCCAGAGTTGTTATTGGAGACATCATACATCACCACCACCACTGACAAGACCACCACGATCACCGAAATAATCAATCCTATTTTAAACGTCCAGGACATGAGCAAAAATTTTATTTGAGAATTCTAATTTTACTTCGACATCTACCTCTATTTCCACTTCTCACTTCTACATCTTATTTCGATATTCGTTATTCGATATTCGATATTCATTTTTATTTCATTCCAACATAGCTCTCCGGCCGCAGCCCCCACATCTCTTCTTTCACCCGCTCAGGCAAATTCAGATTCCCAATAAAAGCATGAAGATCGTCCCGGGTCACTTGTTCTTTTCCACGCGTTAAATCTTTCAGCAACTCATAGGGATTCGATACACCTTCTCTTCTCATGATAGTTTGTATGGCTTCTGCGAGCACTGCCCAATTAGCATCCAGATCATTGGCCATCTTATTTCGATTGATGGCAATTTTCTTCATGCCTTTTTGGATCGATTGCAAGGCAAGAAATGTATGGGCCACCGGCACCCCGATATTACGAAGCACAGTACTATCGGTAAGATCCCGCTGCAAACGGCTTACGGGTAATTTTTCTGCCAGGTGACCAAAGATGGCATTGGCATATCCGAGATTGCCTTCTGCATTTTCAAAATCAATCGGGTTGACTTTATGCGGCATGGCTGATGAGCCTACTTCATCCGGATTGGCTTTTTGCGTGATGTACTGCATGGAGATATAGGTCCACATGTCCCTGCAAAAATCAATCAGGATGGTATTGATCCTCATCGTGGCATGACACAAAGCTGCTAATTGATCATAATGTTCAATCTGTGTAGTGTAGCGATACCGACCTAGCGATAAATATTTTTCAGTAAAAAAATCGGCCCACTGGTGCCAATCGACTTCAGGAAATGCAACTGCATGTGCATTGAGATTTCCGGTAGCGCCGCCAAACTTTACTTTTAATTCAACAGCTTCTAATTGTTTTAACTGGACATCAATGCGTTCCACATAGACCATCATTTCTTTTCCAAATAAAGTTGGTGTTGCTGGTTGTCCATGGGTATGTGCCAGCATGGGAACGTCCATGGTTTGTTCGGCTAATTCAAAAATAACTTCCCGCACATCTTTGATCCCTGTTATAACATGTTTAGAATAGGCATCCCTGATCATCAGGGGAAATGCACTGTTATTGATATCCTGTGATGTCAGTCCAAAGTGTACCCACTCCCGGATCCAGTTTATTTTTTGATGATCGAGTTTTTCTTTAATAAAATATTCAATCGCCTTGACATCATGGTTAATCTTTGCTTCGATGGTTTTTATCCGAAATGCATCATTGTCATTAAATCCGCTGACGATTGTACGCAAATCTGTTTTCTCATTGTGGTTGAGATGGTGTTCCTTGATGATGCCGGTTTCGACCAGCGCAATCAGGTATTCTATTTCGACATGTAGGCGATACTTCATCAGCGCCATTTCAGAAAAAATGGATTGCAATCCATGTGTCTGCGCTTCGTACCGGCCGTCAATAGGAGAAATGGAGTGTAACATGCCGTAAAAGTACGAATAACGAATGGTTCGACTTCGCTGACTAACCGTAATGAATTGGGAATAAGGAAGTCAGAATAAGGAAGTAAAAAGTAAGTTTTGGACCTATTGTAATTATTTGCCTCTCATTTCTCTCATTTCTCTCATACCGCTAGCGGATCTGATCATACCTGGTCCCTTCATCATTCGCGATTTCCTTTTCCTCAGCAACAGCGACATAAGGGAAAGTGATCATCGTGGTGGTGCCAACACCGGTCTCGCTGTGGACAGAGATCTCACCTTTTAGGAAATTGACGCGGGCACTTACATTTTCTGTGCCCATGCCTTTTTTGACTTCAGCCGGATCATAACCCTTGCCATCATCTTCCACCATGATCTCTATGTCTTCATCGTTGCGAATCAACTGGATCATGATTTCTTTTGCTTGTGCATGTTTGATGCAATTGTAAAGCAATTCCTGAACGATTCGATAGAGATGCAAAGTCAGGTTGGTTGGCAAATCATTAAGAGCACCGAAGTGAAGAAACTCAATATGAGGGGTGTCCTCTGATTCGATGCGGTTGATCAGGTCCCGGATAGCCGGGATCACACCCATTTTCAATAAAGCACCGGGCTGCATATTATTGGATATCGTCCGCACTTCATCGCAAGCTTCATCGAGTAGATTGTAAGCTTTTAAATATTCCTTTTGATTGGTGATATCCGGGTTCTTAGCCTGGATGGCATCGAAATGTAATTTCACTGTGGATAACAAACCACCCAAACTGTCATGCAAATCACGCGCAATTCGTTCACGTTCGGCTTCCTGTCCCTGCAACATTGAACTCATCGTCTCGATCTTGAGGTTGCTTTCCAGTTCAATGATTTTGCGCTGGTTGATTTCCTCATTTTGTTTGGTGATGATCTGGTTGGTATTGAGGCGCTCCTGGTAACCTCTCAGGACAATATACGTGGCGATCAACATGAAGACGACAGCAACCAATAATGCATAGCTGATCACTTTTGACATCCTGGATTTGATGATCATCATATTTTGATCCCGGGTCATATCCTTCAGTTCGGTCACCTGTTCGTTTTCTTTGTACTTATTGAGCATCGTCTGCATGTTATTCGTACGATTGGCATTGATGATGCTGTCATTGAAAGCGTTATAGGTCTTCATCACCGCGAGGGCGGCAGGATAGTTATTCATTTTTTCATAGACTTCCGCCTGCTTT
>Ga0207656_10000430_pt1 | contig 14083 bp, 14 predicted proteins | sample KBSCornC12_FD_184297 | JGI IMG/M metagenome (GOLD analysis project Ga0207656, IMG submission 184297) | Corn rhizosphere microbial communities from Kellogg Biological Station, Michigan, USA - KBS Corn C1-2 (SPAdes) (version 2) | ecosystem: Host-associated > Plants > Roots > Rhizosphere > Soil ...
TGCTTGCCCTTAGCGGCGATTCCCAAGGGGCAATGGTGGCGATCGACGCCGCCATGCCGGGGAGCTGGTCGCGAGTTTCGCCATTTCTCCAGAAGCTACCCGGCCTCGCCGCTGGCCAGAAGGCCGCTGCTGTAAACCTCGGCATCTTCCCTGGTGAGGGCGGCACCACGCAATATGCGTCGAATTCGGTGTCGTCGCCTTATGCTGCCTCAACCTCGTCTGCGAATGTGATCGATCGCCTTGCCGGCATCGAGCAGCAGTTGACCCAGGCCGCACCGCCGCCGCCGTCGGCGCAGCCGACCTGGCAGTCGGCGCCGACGCAGGTCGCCTATTCGGCTCCGATCCAGCGGCAGACCGCCGCCCCGCGCGCTACGGTCGTCCAACAGCGTGTGTGGCTGCAGCTCGCCAGCGGTCCCAACCCGCAAGCGCTTCCGGACCAATTCCGCCGCATCAAGTCTCGCAACCGCGAGCTGTTCGACGGAATCAGCGGCTATGTTGCGAAGGCTCCTGACAAATCGCGGCTCCTGATTGGACCGTTTCGCGGACCTTCGGATGCTGAAACGTTCGTCTCCGATCTCTCGGCCATCGGGATCGATGCGTTCAGCTGGACCAATTCCACTACGGATCAGATTGTGCCACTCGGCACGGAATGAGCCTTCCTTCCGGGCTGGCCGCCCGACCTGACCGGTCGTGTGGCCGCCTTCATCCCGAAGCTGACACTGCCCCGCGCGGCCCGCGCGACGGTTTCCAGCGTGACCGCGACCGCATCATCCACTCGGTCGCGTTTCGCCGGCTCCGGCACAAGACCCAGGTCTTTGTTGCTCCGGACGGCGACCATTTCCGCGTCCGGCTGACGCACAGCATCGAAGTCGCGCAGATCGGGCGAACCATCGCGCGAGCGCTTGGTCTCAATGAGGACCTGACGGAGGCACTGTGCCTCGCCCACGACCTCGGACATCCACCATTCGGTCACGCCGGTGAGACGGCACTCGACTCTGCGCTCGCCGATGCCGGCGGGTTCGACCACAACGCCCACAGCATCCGCCTCGTGACAAAGCTGGAGGCACCATATCCGGACTTCGAGGGCCTGAACCTCAGCTGGGAAGCGCTTGAGGGCCTTGCCAAGCACAATGGGCCGATTGCCGCACCAACCTGGGCGATGGCTGAGGCGAATGCGGAATACGATCTGCAACTTTCGACCTGGCCGAGCCTGGAGGCGCAGGTGGCGGCCATCGCCGACGACATTGCCTACGACAACCACGACATCGATGACGGGCTGCGCTCCGGCATCCTCAACCTGGATAATCTCCTCGATATTCCTCTGGTCGCACGACACTGGTCCGCCATCGGCGAACGTCATCCCGGTATCTCGAACGAGAAGCGCCAACGCGCGCTGGTCCGCGACATGATCGGTAGCATGGTCGGTGACGTGCTTACCGAGACGGAACGGCGGGTAAGCGAGACGCGGGTCGCGACGATTGACGAGGTTCGGAACGCGGGACAGCAGCTCGTCGGCTTTTCCCGCCGGGTTGTGGAAGAAGAAAGGGCATTAAAGCGCTTCCTCTATGCGCGCCTTTATGAATCTCCGCAGCTCGAACAAGTGCGCCAAGAAGCCGAGCGCATCGTCGCCAACCTCGCCGCCGCCTACCGTGCCGATCGCGGGCTTCTACCAGAACCTTGGCGGCGTGGCGGCAGCGAGACCGAGCAGCTGCGTACCATCGGTGACTTCATCGCTGGAATGACGGACACGTTCGCGATCGCTCGCCACCAGGAGCTGGTCGGCCCTCTTCATTTACCTGACCGCTTCTGACGGGTGACGCAGAGCACGGCGGACGTTAGAGCCGCGCGGATGTCACTTTACTCCCAATATTCCGCGCTTCTGGACGAAGTGCTCGACGAGCTCGTCGCGGACGGCGCCCTTCCGGCCGGTCTCGACCGCAGAAACGTGACTGTCGAGCCGCCCCGTGATCCGTCGCATGGCGACCTCGCCACCAATGCGGCGATGGTGCTCGCCAAGGCCGCGGGCACAAGCCCGCGCTCGCTGGCCGAACTTATCAAGCCGAAGCTCGAAGCGCTGCCGCCGGTGACGTCGGTAGAGATCGCCGGACCGGGCTTCATCAACTTGCGCCTCACGCCCGATGCCTGGCGCGACGAGCTGAAAACCATCCTTCGTGAAGGCGAAGAATACGGTCTCTCGACAGTGGGCGCGAACGAGCGGGTTAACGTCGAATATGTCTCGGCAAACCCGACCGGGCCAATGCACGTCGGGCACTGTCGTGGCGCGGTCGTTGGCGATGCCCTCGCCCGTGTGCTCGAGGCCGCGGGCTTCCGCGTCTCCAAGGAGTATTATCTCAACGATGCGGGCGCGCAGGTCGACGTGCTCGCCCGCTCGCTGCACCTCCGTTACCGCGAAGCTCTCGGTGAAGAGATCGGCGAGATTCCCGAAGGTCTGTATCCCGGAGACTATCTGAAACCTGTCGCGACCGTGCTCGCTGCCGAATTCGGCGACAGATATGCGGCTGCACCCGAAAGCGAATGGCTGCCGACGTTCCGCGAACGCGGGATCGCGGCGATGGTCGACCTGATCAAGCACGACCTCGGCCTGCTTGGGATCCATCACGACCATTTCGCTTCCGAGGACGAGCTTCAGAAGTCGGGCGCGGTCGAGAAGGCGATGGATGTGCTTCGCGACAAGGGTCTCGTTTACGAAGGCGAGCTGGAGCGGCCGAAGAGCCTCGACCCCCACGATGAGTGGGAACCCCTTGAACTGACCCTCTTCCGCTCAAGCCAGTTCGGCGACGACCAGGACCGGCCGATGAAGAAATCCGACGGCAGCTGGACCTATTTCGGTGCCGATGCCGCTTATCATTGGCAGAAGGCGCAGGCGGCCGATCACTTGGTCAACATCTGGGGAGCCGATCACGCTGGCACCGTCAAGCGCGTCCAGTCGGCCGTGAAGGCATTGACCGACGGCCGCGTCGACCTCGACGTCAAATTGATCCAGATGGTCCGGCTGTTCCGCAGTGGCGAGCCCGTCAAAATGTCGAAGCGCTCGGGGTCTTTCGTGACTCTTGCGGATGTGGTCCGCGAGGTCGGCAAGGACGTTGTTCGCTTTATCATGCTCACTCGCCGCGCCGACGCGCCGCTCGACTTCGACTTCACCAAAGTAGTTGAGGCATCGAAGGACAATCCCGTCTTCTACGTTCAGTACGCGCACGCCCGCATCAGTTCGCTCAAGCGCAAGGCGGCCGACGCCGGCGTGGATCTCAGCTCCGCAGCGGATCTGTCGTTGCTCGACGATGAAGAACTCGCCTTGGTAAAACGCGCCGCGCAGTATCCGCGCACCATCGAAGGGGCAGCGCTGGCCCACGAGCCGCATCGGATAGCCTTTTATCTGTATGATCTGGCGTCCGATTTCCATTCCCTATGGAACCGGGGCAATGACGACCCGGAGCGCCGCTTCCTCGTTGAAAATAATCCACAACTTTCACGGGCGCGGCTGGAACTGGCGCTCGGAATCGCGCAAATCATCCGGAGCGGATTGGACCTGATGGGGGTCACCGCGACCGAGGAGATGCGCTGACGATGACCGACAGCCGAATGGCACTCGGAATGGACCGGCTGCCATGGCTTCCAGACGAGCCGGAGAGCCCGCGCATCGCTGCCCCGACGCCGCCCCGATCGGCTCGTCCAAGCAGCAGCGGCCTGCTCGGCCGGGCCTTTGCCGCAATCTTGCTGGTGGCCCTGATTTCCTACTGGCTAGGCACGCGGACTGCGGACCAACCGAGGACGGCGCCCGCGAGCGCCTCGGTGCAGCTGCCGACTCCAAGCCAAACCCAGCAGAACGATCAGGTACAACCCGTGGTCGCTCCGGAAGCCCAACCGGTGCGTGAGCCGGAACTTCGCCGCGTCACCGAGCGGTCGGCCACCGTCACTCGACCGACGTGGAAGCCGCTCCCACGCGAGGTGCCAAGGGAAGTTGCGGAACGAGTCCAACGCACCATCGCGACGGAAGAGGCAGACAAGGTCTCAACCGCGCAATCCGGCGTGGCGGTTAAGCGTCCAGTCGTCGTACCCGCAGTTCCAAACACCCAGGGGGTGAAGCTGTGGCCGGCGCGCGAATCCGGTGGTGCGTACGGCCGTGTCGTCCAGATCGGCGCATTCGGCACTCGCCAGCAGGCAAAGCTCGGTTGGCGCTACATGTCGCGTGCGTATCCCGGCGTGAAGCGGCTCCCGGCGGTGGTTGTCGAGACGCGCAACTCGCGTGGTCGTCCATTCTACCGCTTCCAGATCGGCACGACGTCTCAAGCGCATTCCGAGGTGTTGTGCCAGCGGATGGAGCGAATCCGCTTCAGCTGCGCAGTGGTTGGACTGCCGGGTGGGAAAAGGGCCGTTGAACGGTGAGTGACCAGCGTGCGTATGATGATGGCCAGCTGCCATGGCTTGCGGCGGTCGAGGACGAGGATGAACCGCGCGGCGTTTCGGGCCGAAAGATGCTCGCCGCCCTGCTCGTCGTCCTCCTGGCGGCAATGCTGGTCGCCGCGACCTTCTTCTGGCTCGGCAGCCGCGACGCGGTCGGCAACGGACCGCCCGAGCTGATCAAGGCCGAGCCGGGACCCTACAAGGTCAAGCCTCCAAACCCCGGCGGATTGAACGTAGCGGGCGATAGCGAGACTGCATTCGAAACCAGCGCGGGCGAAGATAAGGACGCGCAGCTCGATCCGACCAAGGTCAAGGAAGTGCCGCTCGCCACGCCGCCGAAGGAAGAGGCCAAGCCAGCCGCTACCGCTGAGTCCAAACCGTCCAAACCGGCCACGACAGAGGAGCCGTCGAAAGCAACAGGCGGCGCGGGGAGTGTCGTCCAGCTCGGCGCTTTCGCCAACCGGGCACAGGCCGAACGCGCTTGGTCCGCTTTGTCAGCGCGCTTCCCGTCGGTTGCGACGACCACCAAGATGCTTGTGCCTTTCCCCGGCGGAATTCGCCTCCGCGCCGGGGCCGGATCTTCGGCCGATGCCCGCCAGGTCTGCCAGGCGCTGAAGGCCGCCGGCGAGAATTGTTTCGTGGCGCAGTAGATGCAGGCGGCGATTTACGGCCTCGAAGGGCTTGAGCTCACCGACATCGAGCGATCCTTCTTCCTCAGCGCCGATCCGGCTGGCTACGTTCTGTTCAAGCGCAATTGCGAGGACGCAGAGCAGGTCCTGCGCCTGACCAATTCCCTGCGCGATCTCAGCGGCCGGCCCGACATGCCGATCCTGATCGATCAGGAAGGCGGACGCGTCGCCCGCATGCGGCCCCCGAACTGGCCCGCCTTTCCGCCGGCGGAGCGCTTCGACGAACTTTACGCACTGGCGCCTTCCTCCGCGATCGAAGCGGTGCGGTCGAACGCGCGGGCGATTGCGTTGGTGCTGCGAGCGTCGGGCGTGAACGTGAACGCACTGCCACTGCTCGATGTCCGGCAGGAAGGGGCGAGCGACATTATCGGCGACCGCTCCTTCGGCTCAAATCCCATGCAGGTGGCCGCCCTCGGCCGCGCGGCCCTCGACGGAATGGCGTCGGCGGGCGTGGTCGGGATCATCAAGCATATCCCGGGCCACGGCCGCGCATTGGTCGACAGCCACAAGGAATTGCCCGTGGTGCATGCAAGCGCCGAGGAGCTGGAATCCGACCTTGAGCCATTTGAGAGGCTGGCATCGGCGCCGATGGGGATGACCGCGCATGTGGTCTATACCGCCTGGGATCCCGACCACCCCGCCACCTTGTCGCCGACCGTCATCGGCGACATCATCCGCGGACGCATCGGGTTCGATGGGTTCCTGATGAGCGATGACCTGGGAATGGAGGCTCTGCAGGGCGACTTCGGCACGCGCGCCGCTGGGGTGATCAAAGCTGGTTGCGACGTAGCGCTTCATTGTTCCGGGAAGATGAACGAGATGGAGGCCGTCGCAGGAGCCGTCCCGGCGCTCAGCGCCGATGGCGAGGCCCGCCTCGCACGTGCGATGGCGACGACTCTGACCGACGACGACGGCCCGAGCCTCGAGGAGGCGCTGGCCAAGCGCGACGCGTTGCTGGCGCAAGTCTAGTGACCGCCGACGAAACCGACGAGGAGTTCGAAGGGCCGCCCGCCCGCCAGTCGGACGAGCTAACCCTCGCCCTTGACGGCTGGGAAGGTCCGCTTGACCTCCTCCTTAACCTGGCGCGGGCGCAAAAGGTCGATCTCACGCAGATTTCGATCCTCCAGCTGGTCGATCAGTATACGGCCTACATTGCGAGCGCCCGCGCCCTGAAGCTCGAGATCGCGGCCGATTACCTGGTGATGGCGGCATGGCTGGCTTACCTGAAGTCCTGCCTGCTGCTGCCGAAGGACCCGGAGCAGGATCCCAGTCCCGAAGAGATCGCGCTTCGCCTGCAGATGCGCCTGCAGCGCTTGGATGCGATGCGAGAAGCGGGCGCGCGGCTCCTGGGCCGCGACCGCGTTGGCCGCGATGTCTTCCTGCGCGGCGCACCAGAGGGTTTGCGGTTGATCCGCAAAGCGAACTGGCAGGTGCGGGACTTCGACCTCTTCGCGGCCTACGGTGCGGTACAGGCTCGCTCGCAGCCCGCAATGCACGTGGTGCATGCCCGGGCCGTCATGACGCTGGATGAGGCGATCGAGCGGGTCGGCAAGATGATCGGCCAAGCAATCGACTGGACCTTCCTCGAGAGCTTCCTCCCGTCGACGCAGGACCCGCAGTTCCGCCGCTCCTGCCTCGCGTCCAGTTTCCTGGCGGCGCTCGAGCTTGCCCGGCGCGGGCGCCTCGATATCGCCCAGGATGAGGCATTCGGCCCGATCAAACTGAAGGCTGCCTGATGGACGAGTTCACGCGCTCCGTCGAAGCCACTGTGTTCGCGTCAGCGACTCCACTTACCATCGACGAGATCGCCGAGCATGTCGGAGAAGGGCCGATCGACCTCGCTCTCGGCGAACTCGTCGTGCACTATGGGGGCCGGGGGATTGATCTCGTCGAGCGTGGCGGACGCTGGCATTTCCAGACCGCGCCCGATCTCGCACACCTACTCCGCCGCACGCGTGAGGAACCGCGGCGGCTCTCTCGAGCCGCAACAGAGACCCTCGCGATCATCGCCTATCACGAGCCCGTAAGCCGCGCCGAAATCGAAGCCATCCGCGGTGTGCAGATTTCAAAGGGCACGCTCGACGTGCTGATGGACGCGGGTTGGGTTCGCCCGGCTGGGCGCCGCGAAGGCCCCGGTCGACCGCTGCTCTACGCGACCACGCAGGAGTTCCTGACTCACTTCGGGCTCGGATCTCGCCGCGACTTGCCGGGCATCGATGATCTCAAAGCCGCGGGCCTGCTCGATCAGCTCGACGACGCTATCTTCCAGCTTCAACTGGAAAGCGAAGAAGAGGCAGACTAGAAGCTCGCCTCAAAGGAGCTTCGCATGGGCAGTTTCAGCCTCATCCATTGGATCATTCTCGGACTGTTTCTTCTGCTGTTGTTCGGCGGCAACCGCTTCTCGAACATGATGAAGGACGTCGCGAAGGGCATGAAGAGCTTCAAAGAGGGCATGGCCGACGACGAGGAGGAGAAGCGCAAGCGTTACGAAGACGAGCGCCGCCGCGCCGAGCCGCCACGTCTGCCGCGGGATCAGGATCCGATCGACGTGACCGCCCGCCGCGAAGATCCCGTATCGCCACCGCGCGACGACGACCCGCGCTAAGCATTAAGGCGGCGCCATGTTCGGCGTTGATTCCACAGAATTTGTCATTGTCGCAGTCCTCGCGCTGATTTTTATCGGCCCGAAGGACCTCCCGAAAGTCATGCGCACGGTCGGCTATTGGGTCGGCCGCATGCGCGGAATGGCACGCCATTTCACCTCCGGCCTGGAGAATATGATGCGCGAGGCCGAACTCGAGGAAATGGAAAAGAAGTGGCGCGAGGAAAATGAGCGCATCATGCGTCTCCACCCGGCCGACGCTCACTATCCCGAACCCGGCCAGGCGGACGAGATGCCTCCGGTCGCGAATCCCGATGTCGACGCGGAGATCCCGCCCGAAAAGCGGCCGCTGCCGTGAAGGATATCGACGACACCAAGCAGCCACTGCTTGAGCACCTGATCGAGCTTCGTCGGCGGCTTCTATGGTGCCTTGCTGCGCTCGCCGCCGCGTTCTTCATTTGCCTGTACTTTGCGCGGGACATCTTCGCCGTGCTGGTCCAACCTTTGCTAAAGGCGGGCCAGGGCAAGCTCATCTATACCGACATCTTCGAAGCCTTCTTCGTCGAGGTGAAGGTTGCGCTGTTCGCTGCCTTGATGATCAGCTTCCCGGTCATTGCCATCCAGCTCTGGCGCTTCATCGCTCCAGGGCTCTACGCCAAGGAGAAGAGGGCCTTTCTGCCCTTCCTCCTAATGACGCCCATCTTCTTCGCCGGCGGTGCGTCGTTCGCCTATTTCGTGGCGATGCCTTGGGCCCTGCATTTCCTGCTGAGCTATCAGGGCAATGTCGGCGGCATTCAGCAGGAGGCCCTTCCCGGCGTCGGCAATTACCTAACGTTCGTTACCCGCTTCCTGTTCGGCTTCGGCGCAGCTTTCCTGCTCCCGATCCTTCTGATGATCTTGGAGCGCGCCGGAATTGTGACCCGCGAGCAGCTCGCCAAATCGCGCCGCTACGCCATCGTTGGTGCCGCAGCGGTAGCCGCCGTCCTGACGCCGCCCGACGCGGTGTCGATGCTGATGCTGATGGTGCCGCTTTACGGCCTGTATGAATTTGCAATCCTCGCCATCCGGATCACGCACTGGCGGGCGGCTCGGAAAGCCGCCCGTTCAGGCTCTGCTGCGACGGAGATTGTCTCTGGGCCCCAGACAGAAGAGGGCCCGGAAGCGCCACCGGGGGGGGGGAGGGTTGGCGGTTCCGGGCCCATTTAAGCGGATAGCGAGAGCGGGGGGGCAAAAGGTCACTATCCGAACTGCACAACGCGGGGTCTTCGCGAACAGTTCCGAGCCTCAGAAGAATTTTTTCGACTGGGCCGAAACAATCGGAGGTTCGGTCAGCGCGGCGGAAACACAGGCAAATCAACGCTGTAGCGCCCTAATTTGCGCTCAAGGGGGGAGCGAAGTTGTTTCGCTAGGCCAGCGACAATCCGTTCGAATTGCGCTTTTTCCCGTTCATCGCTCTCCTCGGGCACCAGCACCGGGCTGCTGAGCGTCAGTCGGCCGGTCAGTTCGCTGGTCCGGCGAAGCGCAATTTCTACTGGGTCCTGCGGTGTGTTCAGCATCGCAAACTCAACGATTTCGGTAATCAGGAACGCGACCGCGACCGCAACGTCCTGGGTCGTGTTCACACTGTCGAGCTCGAGATCGATCGCTAGCTTCCGAGCAGGTTCCGGCGCTCCCGCGCGAAGCTCGGCCGCGAGTTCCGACAGGAGCGGTCGCAGCGCAATTCCACGATTCTCCTCCATCTCCGCGAAATGGTTGCGATGGACGATCGAGAGCGCCCCGACCCGGCGCCCGATCCCGGCGTAGGCGGCGCGGGCGTCGGTAGTTTCAGCGCTTCGTCCGTGAATGTTGAGCAATGAGGCGACAACCTGCAGGTTGTTTTTGACCCGATGATGGACTTCTCGGACGAGCCGGCGCTGGCCGTCGAGCGCTTCCGCCATTTCGCTTTCAGACTGTTCGACGCGCGATACCGCCCGGCCAAAGGCATCGCGAAGCTCCTGGATCTCCGTCGATGGGCCAAGCCTGCGCGGAAGATTGAGCCCGCTTTCGCCCGGCTTGTAGGCAAGGACCGCGCGTTGCAGCCGTTTCAAGGGACGGATCAACAGTCGTGACACCAACACCCAAGTCACGAGGGCGGCCAGCACCCACATCAATACGGGCAAGAGCAGGATCACGCGGTCCAGTGTCGTGATCCGGTGCACGGTGAAACCGATACGAGCGGTAATTTCGCCGTTCGCTACGGGGAGCTCAATATAGGTGAGCGGATCGCCCGCGTCCGACGGATGGCCCATGGCCGTCAGTTCGTTGCGGCCGTCCGTCAGAGTCACCGACCGAATGTCGGTGCCCTGGGTTCGCGCGGCCGAGCTGACTTCGTCGTAGGGAATGGTTGCGGTGGCCATTCCGCCAACGACGCCGATCCGAATGTCGATATTCATGCCATCGGGGTCGATCCAGGTCCGGACGTCGCCTGGACCAACCAGTGGCATCGGATCCTTCGGCGCGAAGCCGTTGGTGGCGCAGAGAAGGCCGCCATTGCTGTCCCTCAATGCGAAACGGCGCGTAATTGCCGGGGCTGTCGCCAGCGCGCCGAGCGCGGTTGCGCATGGATCGCTTCCACCGTCGTGGATCGCTCCCGCAGCGGCAACCCTCAGCGCCAGCGCGTTTCTGGCCACGAGGCTTTCGACGGCACTGGCGGTGGCTTTGGCCTGATCCTGGCTGCGCCCGTAGAGGGCGGCATTAGCTTCATGGATGCCGGACTCGCCGATCCACGTAAGCGCGATTCCGATCGGAAGCAGCAGGGCTGTAAGGATGAGGAGGAGCTTCGCTGCCGTAGGCAGGGTCGCAAACCAACGGAGCGCTGCATTCAGCATGACGCAGCTGCCAAATGAAACCTAGCTGAGCTTCCCAAGCAGGTCGTGGAATTCGTCCGGCACGTTCTCGCGAAGGGTATCGTCATAGACCGAACGCAGCGCACGGCCGAGGTCGGCCGACCGCTGTCGCTTCTTAGGATGATTTGGCGTCTTACCGGAGCCTTTCGTGGCCCCTCTAGACTTGCCGCCGGTAGTAACACTCAACCTCTCATCCCCCTCGCGCGGGTTCTCGCGCCTCATACTAATCTCGACTCCACACGCAACGGGTTCGCCATGTCGGGCGTACCGAAACGAAACGCGCACACACGTAAAGCTGGCTATTGGATTGCCGCCTCGCGGAATGCGAAACCAAATCGGCTGTGCTTGGTTCCACCATTTTGCATGACTTCTGCGGGGAGGGTTCCGGCAAGGGGACGATCCTTACAGGGTTGAAACAATGAGGACGCGCGGCCAAGGAGGCCGCGAATCTGCATTTCAGGGAGAAACTCCGATTATGTCGTTGGGCCAGGAACTTGCTCCGCACCTGCCATTCCTGCGCCGCTACGCGCGCGCGCTCACCGGCAGCCAGGCGCATGGCGACGCCTTCGTTCGAGCCACTCTCGAAGCGATCGTCGCCAAGCCCGATGAATTTCCGCGGGACGTCGATCCCCGGCTTGGGCTGTACAAGACTTTTCACGCCATCTGGTCGACCGCCAACATCGAAGAGGGCGAGGAGCCGTCGCGTAGCCCGGTGGGCCCCGAATCGATCGCTCACGCGCGCCTGTCCCGGATTACTCCGCTGTCGCGACAAGCCTTGCTCCTGACGTCGCTCGAAGGTTTCTCTTCTGAGGACACTGCCTACCTGATCGGTGCGACCCCGAACGACGTGGACTCGCTCGTCGCCGAGGCGCTCGAGGAGATTGAGCGCCAGACGCTGGCAGACGTCCTTATCATCGAGGATGAGCCGATTATTGCGATGGACATCGAAACGATCGTTCGCGATCTCGGCCACAACGTTACCGGCGTAGCAGTGACGCGCGACGAAGCCGTTTCCCAAGCCCGTCAGAACCCGCCGGGCCTCGTCCTCGCGGATATTCAGCTCGCCGACGACTCGAGCGGTATCGACGCGGTGAAGGATATTCTCGCGGAATTCTCTGTGCCCGTGATCTTCATTACGGCGTTCCCGGAACGGTTGCTGACCGGAACCCGGCCGGAGCCGACGTTCCTCATCACTAAGCCGTTCCAGCGCTCGACGGTGAAGGCCGCGATCGCCCAGGCCCTGTTCTTCGACGCAGCGACGGTCCCGGCGATCTAATCTGCCAATTCGACGGGAACAGTGTTCGTGAAGGCGCGTTGGCCTTCACGAATATCGATTGATGCGGAAGAGAAACGGTGCCTGATTCAGATCACGATAGCGCTCGCGTAGTCGAAACGACGACCGAAGCGCGCGCCGGTTCTACTCCGCATATGACCCGTTACGTGCTTGGGTTCGGCCTGCTGCTGATCATCGTTTTATTTGCGATCGTCGTCTTGGTCGGACGCTCCTGAGCACCTAGCTACTGTCACAATCGCTGTTCATCGTTGAGTCACCGGCCGGGGCGTTTTGCGTTCCGGTCGAACGAAGGGTGGGGTGAAGTTGACCCAGGCTGGTGAAGAGGAATTGATTGCGGACAACCTGTCCGAACCCGTCCCGCTGTCCGATCCCGAATTCAAGGATCAGCTGGCGACGGTAATTCCGCACCTGCGCGCGTTTGGCCGATCGCTATCAGGCAGCCGCGACACGGCGGACGATCTGGTTCAGGAGACGCTTTTGAAGGCCTGGGCTGCGCGCAAGCGCTTCCAGGCCGGCACCAACATGCGCGCCTGGACTTTCATCATTCTTCGTAACCTGTTCCTCAGCCAGATGCGCCGTGCGCGGTTCAAGGGCGAATGGGACGACATTACGGCTTCGAAGATTCTTGCTGCACCGGCGAGCCAGGACCGGCACATCGAGCTTAGCGACATGCAGCGCGCGCTGATGCACCTGCCGCAGCCCCAGCGCGAAGCCTTGATCCTCGTCGGCGCCGGCGGCTTTGCCTACGAAGAGGCCGCGGAAATTTGCGGTTGCGCAGTGGGCACGATCAAGAGCCGCGTGGCGCGTGGCCGCGTCGCGCTCGAGCAATTGCTGTCGAGCGGCAAGCTGCCATCACGCCGGCAGCACAAGACCGATCCGGAAAAGTCCGCCCTTCAAACAATCATGGGCGAAGTCGACGAGCTAAGCCGCGACCACCAATCGGATTAGTGGGCTCAGTTCAGGCGACGTAGCAAGTCCGCGAAGTCGCGGTCGCACGGTTCCGACGCCGCTGCCTCAAACGCGCGGCGGAGGGCAGTCATGATGCCCGCGTGGGAGGGCTGAACGTCAACACGGATGAGTCGCCGATCCATGTCGTTCACTTCCTCTCCTGATCCAAAGTCGTGATCTACCTTCATTTGTCTTGGAAACGACCGAGTCCGCTTCCGGTTTCAACCGGCGGCGATTTGCGGCAATCAGCGCCCCGATGAGTGACATGGTTGCCACCCGGTGCGACGCGCTCAAGCGTGCCGAACAGCATTCGCCGTTCCTGCGCGAGGCGATGCGCCTGCATCCCGGGGTGGCGGCGGCGTTCGAGAGCGACGGAGCGCATGCAGCGATAGCGCTGGCCCTCTCCGCAACGAACGATGATCTCGGCGCGGAGTTGCGCACGCGGCGGCTTGGCCTGGCGTTGGCGGCGGCGCTCGGCGATCTCGCTGGCGAACTGTCGCTCGAACAAACGACTCAGACGCTGAGTGGCTTTGCCGACGCAGCCATCGACCGGGCCCTTGAGTCTGCCATTCGCGAGCGGGTGCCGGATTCGGAGATCAAGGGCTTTACCGTCATCGCGATGGGCAAGCTTGGCAGTCATGAGCTGAACTATTCGTCCGATGTCGATCTGATGCTCCTGTTCGACCCGGAGGCTTTCCCGCGGCGTGAGCGGGACGATGTGGGAGAAGCAGCCGTCCGGGTGGCGCGGCGGATGATCGAGCTGCTGCAGAAGCGAACGGCGAACGGCTACGTCGCCCGCGTGGACCTGCGATTGCGTCCGTCGCCCGAAGTCACCCCGATCGCGCTGCCCGTTAACGCCGCCATCTCGCACTATGAATCGAGCGCGCTGCCGTGGGAGAGGGCAGCCTTCATCCGGGCACGGGCATGCGCCGGCGACATCGCGCTCGGTAACCGCTTCCTGAGCGCCATCGAGCCTTTCGTGTGGCGGCGGTCGCTCGACTTCGGCGTCATCGATGAAGTCCGGCAGATCTCCGCCCGCATTCGCGACCATTTCGCCCAGAGCTCCACCTTCGGCCCCGGCTTCGACCTCAAGCGCGGCCGCGGTGGTATCCGGGAGGTAGAGTTCTTCGTGCAAATTCAACAAATGGTGCACGGGGGCCGCGACGCGTCGGTCCGCAGTCCTGCGACCCTCGATGCGATTGAGGCGCTGCACCGCACTGAGCGGCTCGATGACGACACTGCA
>Ga0207656_10000431_pt1 | contig 14074 bp, 2 predicted proteins | sample KBSCornC12_FD_184297 | JGI IMG/M metagenome (GOLD analysis project Ga0207656, IMG submission 184297) | Corn rhizosphere microbial communities from Kellogg Biological Station, Michigan, USA - KBS Corn C1-2 (SPAdes) (version 2) | ecosystem: Host-associated > Plants > Roots > Rhizosphere > Soil ...
TTTTGGCGCTGCACATCGCGCACATGCATCGACCACCATCATGGCCAATTATTTTGATGCCCAACATAAAGGGTTTGGTTTTTTAATGCAAAAAGAACTGGACAATGCAAAGAAAGTATTGGATTCGCCCCACTCTCCTTTCATCGCGATTTTGGGTGGCGCAAAAGTCTCCGATAAAATTTTGCTGATTGAATCTTTATTGGATAAAGCAGATAAAATCCTGATCGGCGGAGGCATGGCCTATACTTTTATCAAAGCTCAGCAAGGCCACATTGGAAATTCACTGGTTGAAGAAGATAAACTGGAATTAGCTATCGAATTGTTGAAGAAGGCTTCCAGGCTGGGAAAGCAAATTGTACTTCCATCGGATAGCATCATCGCGGATAAATTTGCTGCCGATGCCGCATTTAAAAACATGCCTTCGGATGAAATTCCGGATGGCTGGATGGGCCTGGATATCGGATTAACCGCACGATTTGAATATGCGGAACATTTGAAAGGTGCAGGCACTATACTTTGGAATGGACCAATGGGTGTTTTTGAAATGGAACCCTTTTCACATGGAACAAAAGAAATAGCAGAAGCTGTTGCTAAAGCAACAAAAGCAGGTGCATTCTCTCTGATTGGAGGTGGAGATTCCGTTGCTGCTATCGAACAATCAGGACTTGCTGATCAAGTCAGCTTCATCAGTACGGGCGGAGGTGCAATGTTAGAATTACTCGAAGGTAAAACACTCCCCGGGGTCGCAGCAATTCTTAATTCCTAAATAGGAATCTTAAATCCTAATTAGTGATCTTAAATCTTAATTCTTAAGTCTTAAATTGAAAAAAGGTTACTGGCATCACCAGTAACCTTTTTCATTATTCTTTCAAACCCGTTTACCTGACGAGTGTAATGCTTCCAGTAACGGTTTGCTGGACTCCATCGTCATAATCGAGTTTAGCTACGTACACATAAACTCCTGGTTGCATATCCTGACCATGGAATTTACCATCCCATCCCTGGTTATGATCATTAGGAGGAAGATCCGTTTTTCCATATAACTGGTTTCCCCATCGATCGTAAATATTCAATTCGGCAATATTAACCAGGTTGAACCTTCCATAGATGTTGAAATAATCATTGTTCCCATCTCCATTAGGAGAAAATACATTAGGTATGAAAATGATGCGAGGTACAATGACTGTCAGGCGCATGCTATCCTCTGCCGAACAACCGGCAGTATCCGTAATCATAGATGAAATCGTAGCACTGGTAGTTGCGATAAAATCAAATGAAAGGCAACCTTCACAGGTTTGCCCATTATAAGGCGACCACTCAACAGTACTGATGGCTTGTGGCGACACATTAGTAGATAAATCAATAGTAACAGAATCCATGGCGGCAACTGTGAGATTAGGTCCGAGATCAATTGTCACTAAAGGCGGTTCTATCACGGTATAGGTTTGTGTATAAGAGCATCCGTTATTATCCGATACAGTCAATGCGTATTGCCCTGGAGGCAATGAAGTCAGGGAACTTGCACTTGAGGAACCCGGAGACCATTGATAGGTATAAGGAGGCACTCCACCTGTTACACCAGTGATCACCAATGATCCGTTATTTTCTCCGAAACAGCGGATATTGGTAGTGGTCACATTGACGACCTGGATGATTTCATTACTTTCAGGAACAAAGGCATCTGCTGATGTTTCACATCCATTACGAAGATTATGAATTGTTAAGGTGTAAGTTCCACCTTGTGAAACATCGATGTTGGGAAGGTTGATTGCTCCTGAAATCGTTCCATCTAAAGTACCCCAATGGTATGTGTAATCGTTGACCGGTTCATTAATCGTTGAGGTTACAGAAGATATCGGAGTGTTACAATCTATCGAATCGCCAGGAGTCAGCATGATCGTAGCAACTGCGGTATCAATAGTTATCATAGCAAGATCGGAGGCCTGGCATCCTGTACTGGTGTCGCGAACCATGATCGTATAATCACCGGTTTTATTAGCATCAATATGAGTGCCGTTGGTAGGGCCAAGTATATTTCCGCCGTTGGTAGACCAGGAATAAACAATGTTAGGTCCTGTTGTTGTTGTTGGACCACCTAGCGTAAATTGTGTACTGTCACAAGTGAGTTTGCGATCAGGGCCTGCGTCAGCAGTTGGAATATTAGCATCTACTGTTACTAATACACTTACGGAATCTTTGCATCCGGAAATGGTATTGGTTACGAGGAGTTGATACGTTCCTTTTGCAGTTGCTTCTGCTATAGGCGTATTGGTACCTGAAGCGATAACACCATCGATGGTAGACCAGGAATAGGTTAGATTTCCTCCTGAAGAAGATGATCCATCCAGGAAAATAGAATTAGTCGCACAGGTGATCATAAAATCAACATTGCTGACAAACGCTACAGGTGGATCAAACACATTGATGGTTATTGCATTATTGAAATCGCATCCATCATCCACATAGTGGAAGGTGATCTGGTGTGCACCAGCACCGGCAACATTGGGATCAAATTTTCCATTCACTGCATCAACTATGCCAGGGCCAGACCAATCACCAACTCCATTGCCATTCTGCACATCGACCTGAAGATTAACAATTCCAGTTCCTGGGTACAAGCAAATGTCGCTGACCGGGGTGATAGTAATGATTGGCATTGGACAAGCTCTTGCAACACAAAAGAAAGTATCAATGCGATCCGGGCATGGACCAGAAGAATAGGTTAGAAGTTCTACGCGAACAGTATCCCCTGCTGTCAGGCCGGTAAAGACAAAATTATTTCCGTTGTTAGTTCCTGTTTGCCCGGTTAATACAACAGTATCAACATTAGCAGCAGTAGGATCCGTAGTGAAGGTGAATTGTAACCCACTCGTATTCGGAGAGCAATTGACTAATGGAGCATTGAGTGTCGGTTTAACATCAGTATCATGACTGATAACATCTGATGTACATCCGTTTTCGGAAACTTGCAACCGGACTGTTTTAGGCCCTGCAGAATTCCAGCTCAACTGATAAGGACCTGATCCTGCACCGGCAACCACAGTAGCTGGTCCAAAAGTATAATCATATGTTGCAGCTCCTGATGCATTACCGGTGTACAATAAATTCGCTACATCTGAAATGCAGATCACAGGATCTAAAGTGAAGTCAGCCGTCAAAGAATCGAATACAGTTATTGTAAAGCTCTTGTTAAATGGGCAAAAATTGACATCCACGGAATACGTTAATTGTTGCATTCCCGCACCAGCTACCTTAGGATCAAAGATTCCAGCTACCGGATCAATAATACCTGGTCCACTCCACATCCCTGTGCCTGGACTTCCGTTGACAATAGCATCTAAATCAATCAATGTAGGATTATTCAGACATGCACTGTCTTCACCAATTAAGTCGATGGTGGGTGGAGGACAATCTGCAGCAAGACAAGTCATGGTGTCCATTGTGTTTGGACAAGGTCCTGCTGATAAAGCTGTCAGAATCATGGTCACATTAGTACCCGGAGATAAAGGCTGATCAAGATATTCACTGCCAGGAACTGAGAATGGAACTCCACCATTGAGTGAAATCTGGTAACCGCTTGATCCGGCAATATCAGCCCAGTCAAAGAAAATAGAGTTTATCGTGGATGTACAATTGATCACAGGCACATCAAGATGAGTGACAGTGACAATAGCAGAACTAAAGGCTGTGTCACATCCCGGCTCAATTACCGTTAATGTGATCACTTTATTTCCCTCTAACGCCCATGAAACATTATAAGGTCCTATTCCGGTTCCAGTAACAGTTGTTGGATTATTGAAATCCCATATGACCGTTGCATTAACGCTGGCTGAACCTGTGAAGGTCACCAGGTCTACCTGATCTACACACACATCTGGTGTGTATGTAAAAGTGGCAACAGGTGTAGGAATGATATCAACATTAAAACAGGTGGATGCTCCTTGGCCACACATGCCGGTAGCATATACGCAAACCTGGCCACCGCTGGAATTAGAAAAGTCCATTTCAACATCAGGTCCTCCATCCTGGAAAACAGGAACATTTGCAGGACCGCTCCAGGTGTATTCAAGACCTTGTTCACCAAAAGGATCTTCTATCACATGGAAGAAAACACCTGCCTGTGCACAGATCAAGGTATCATTATTGGCCAGCACCGGAGGAGGCGGATAGTAATTGTCTCCGTCAAAACAAAATTGATCTAAAGTAAATACGCAAGATCCTTCAGGTGTAGTCACGGTAACATCGCAAGTGTAACATCCATCTTGTAGTGTTAGAAGTGGATTGCTATCAAATACCGGTATTCCGCTTTCATACCATTGATAAGTCAAATCAGCATTGGCAGGCTCAACCTCCTGGGTGAACACAGTCAATACAAATTCACCATTATCACAGGATATATCGATGAACGCATCAAGGCCGATGAGTCTAAGGTTTAATTTAGCTGTACTATCGCATCCGTTCACATCTGCTTTCGGATAAAAAAGATCATACGTGCCGGAATTATCATAGGGTTCGCCTTCGTAATAAAATGTTGTTTCACCGTCTGGCAAACAATACACCGTATCGACTGCACCTTCATCTGGAACCGGATAAGCATCTACTGTCCACAAACTATCATATACACAACCGTCCGGATCAGTAAATGATTGGGTATAGTCTCCAGCACCATTAATAGTTAAATTTCCCCATGAAAATGGAAACTCCTCATCACAAAAGGTCTCTGGATCTTTATCTTCAGGTGGTATCTCGTAAACTTCTACCTGGAAACAAAAATCCATTGCTGAGGTATCACATCCGCTAAACGCTCGAACACAAATATCATAAATGCCCGGAGGTACGTTAGCTGGAACATCAACAGTTGTGGTAGTGAGAGTTGAAGTGATAGTATCACCACTCCATCCTAACACCCAATAATATCCATGCGCACCTACAATATCAGGTTGAGCACTCAACACTAAACCATTAAAACCCTGGCAGACGGATGAAGGTGATGCATCTCCACTAGTCAGGGATTCACTTCCAAATCCTGGCGTTTCAATACAATTGGCAAAGGTTATAGTATAGTTACAAGTCGCTCCATTGCTTCCATCAATCAGCAGCCAATATTGCTGACCAACAATAAGCCCGGAAGCCATAAGCACCATTGTTCCACCTGGTGGAGTACCAGGGTTACAATCCACCACATTTGAATTATCCCATGGACATGCATCCAATATTGCACACTGAAGACCAACCCCATTAGTACAATTATCTACATGGATATCAATTTCAACATCCGGACACGTTGGGACAAAAAGAAAGAACTGAGGATTATTGATGATAGTATTGTTTCCACACCAATTATTACAACACGTTTGGGGAAAATTCAATGTTTGGTAACAAGCATCCACCAGGCACACATACGGTGCAGTAGCACAATCCGGTGTTGGCAATTGATCTGGGGGATTACATTGTGATTTTGCTATGTTGAAGGACAGGAGCGAAACCAGAAAGATACCTACCCTCAGTATTAGGTATGGTTTGGGTGAAATCATGCTATAACTTTATTTTCAATACCATTAGTCTTGGAGAGCCACAATATAAAGATAATCTGGTGTTCCAATTCGGTGAAATCACTGAGTTGGAAGAACTTATAGTCTAAGGATACGGGATGAGATTAGATCGCTTACCGGATTAGTGTAATATTTCCATGGTGAAGCTCAATATTTCCGTTAATAAGCTGAATTTCAAGTATATAAGGAAACACAGCCGGGTTGGCAAAATCTCCCGTTGATGTCCTCCCATTCCAGAATACAGAGGGGTCATTGGGATCAAAATCTGTCTTCCCATATACTGCATCTCCCCACCTGTCAAAAATGACCCATTGGAGTACATGTTGGATGCCCGGTGTCGGGTAAATCCTCACTTCGTCATTAATACCATCTCCATTAGGAGAGAAAACATTGGGGATGAAAAACTTACCCTCTTCCACGACAAAAACAGTTAGCATATCCTGCAACACACAGCCTGTTACTGAAGTGACAAGGAAGTTATACACTGATGTTTCTTGTGGAGAAACATCGAAGTCCGGACAGTTATTACAGAGTCCTACACCAAGGGAATCCCAGGTTTCATCCATTAGGTCCGCATTGATCAGATCTGTTGTCCCGGATAACGTCACGGTTTCTCCAATATGAATTTCAATGTCCGGCCCCGCATCAACGGTGAAAGTATTGGTAACTGGAATGTCAATCAGGGTATCATATTCACATCCAGCTGCATCATTGATAGTAAACAGATACATTCCGGAGATCAGCCGGTCAAAAATAGAATCGGTCTGCGGAGGACCGCCATTTAATTGAAAGAGAAATGGTCCTACCCCACCCGTAATACCGGTTAATGAAATACTTCCATCGACATCGCCGCTACAGGTTGTTCGCATAATCGAAAATATGCCCTGTGTAATTTCATCCGGGCTTGGAAGCAAATGATAAGTTGCTGTATCCTGGCAACCATTTTTTGACCCAGTCACAATCAATTGATATATACCAGTGTCTTGCGCGTTGATAACAGGCAAAGTCTGATCGCTCAATATATTCCCTCCAACTGTACTCCATTCAAATGAAAGATTGGATCCGGTAGAACTGGAGCCATCAAACATTATATCCCTTTGCTGACACCTGATTTCTCCAACAAGATTAATGACGGCCAGAGGTGAAATAGAATCATGGGGCACCATGGTAGTATCCCGGGTCATGCATCCATTCGGTCCTGTCACGACCAGGTAAAACGGGCCAGGTTGAGAAACAATAACACTATCCGATTGTCCTATCACATTATTATTGACATCCAACCATTCCATGGCATTGGGCTGAATATCAATGTGGGATTGAAGAGTAGCTGTATTGATGGTACAGGTAAAGGTATCTGTTGTAATGCTGATTTGTGGATAGGTCACGGGCGTGAGGACAACGGTATCATAAGCAATACATCGATTTGTCCCTTGCAAATCGTAGGTGTACATACCCGGAAGATTGACATCCGTTGTTGAATCAGAATCGATTAGCAATCCTCCTGGATTGAACCAGTGATATTGAAGTATTGAGTCTGAAGTGATAATGGAAAGAGTTGCCGGTCGGTCGCATCGTAATGTATCTGCAACTAAAGAATACATCGGCAAAGTATAATTACTGTCAACGAGAATATTGAAAGTACTGACACAACCATTTATGCCTGTAGCTTCAAGTGTATAAATACCAGCATGAGTGACATCAATCACGCTGCCCATATCGGCTAGTATTGAAGGCCCTGACCAGTTGAACGCAATCACCGGATCAACAGGTTGAGCTTCAATTCTCGCGGTATCATTGCAGGTAATCGAATCCCCTTCTATCAATAAAAAAGGAGGCAATGTATCAAAAGGTATCTCCACTGTTTTTACTCCAATACAACCATTTGATCCAACAGCATTTAAATGATATACACCTGGAAGAGTAGTAGACAGGATAGGACCGGGAACAACGGAGAGATCAGGCAATTCCCAATACACATTAGAATACGAATAACCATTGATGGGAACAAAAGAAAGATTGGCAATTGGATCCAGGCACGAAATAGTATCCAGTATAAATCCAAAATCAGGAACAGCAATGTTAGACGGAACAAAAATAGAAGCAGTCAACGCACAATGACTATTGGTGTCCGTGATCATGACCTCATAAGTCCCTCCTGTGCTCACTTGAATGGAAGATTGATCTCCTTCAGGTCCCGAATAATTTAACCATTGGAATACATCTGCCTGCATGGAAACTACACCAATAGAAACGGTAGGATCATTACAATCCAGGGTATCCGAAAAAACCTGGTAAGGAAAAATATCCGGCCCCTCGACTACCTCTACAGATTCGCTGTTAAAACAACCGTTAGGACCAATGAGAGCCCCAATATATATTCCTGGTTGCTGAACCTGTATAGTTGGCTGAAAGACCAAAGTACCATTGGGCAATTGCCATAAAAAATTAGTGCCGGCAGTCTGAGAACTCACGGTCAGGGAAATAATTTCATTACAATTAATAGTATCGGAAGGAGGAACCTGGATATCCGGGATAGCAAAATCTCCGTCAAATAAATAAGTGGCAGATCGCTGGCATCCATTCGAAAAAGTAGCTATAACCGTATAAGTTCCTGCGTCGGTGATGAATGGTGCCGCCACATTGGCGGAGTAATTATTAGGTCCTGACCAGTTGTAGGAGGCTATCGGTAAAACACTATTAACTGCAAGTTGCAATTGTAAAATATTGCAATACCTGGTCTGAACAAAAATGGAAATGGGGTTGGTTATAGTATCTAAATCCACCATTACTTCTTTGGTGGTAGAACATCCCTGGGCATTAGTAATCGTGAGTTCATAATTGCCCGGAACAGATACATTGATGGCAGGCTGATTAGACGTGAAGCCCAATGGACCTGACCAAGCCACTGCTCCTGTGGAAGGAATGTAAATCGGAACAAGATCCACACCTGGCTGGCTGCATGTGATGGTGCCACCACTAATAAATATCTGCGGAAATCCCTGGTCTGCAAATACAGTAGCACTTGCTACACCACTACATAATCCATCTGTTACATAAACCGTGTAGGGTCCTGCCTGATCAACGGTGATGGAAGGAAGCGTATTGGATGAAGTAATATTCCCAAAAGTAGTGGTCCAATCAAAAATAAATGGTCCGGCAGCACCTCCTGTTACTGCTGAAAGATTAACCGAAGCGTTATTACAAAAGAGTGTATCGGGCTCATTGATGACAACACTCAATGTTCGGGGAGCTATCCGTATTTCAAAAGTTGAATCGCACATTCCCGGACCATCATGTACCTGGTAAAATACGCCATTGACTGTATAATCCTGACCACCATAACTAAAGACTTCGCCCGCGCAGATAGTCGTATCGATCACCACCGTATCTGGCGGAGTGGCTATATCAACAGGAATACAAACACTGGAAATATTTGCACAAATGACACCATTCAAAATATCTTGCTGAAGTCCACAATAATCTCCTGCATCCAATGATAAATTAACATTGGTGGAATCATCAAGCAGATAACTAAATCCACAAATCGTGTATGATCCGGCTGGCGGAACTGCTGAAAATGAGGCACCACTTTGTAAGATCATACAGCCGGAGACTAATAAATATTGATAGCCATATAATAAAGGAGAAGGTACATTATTTCCAAAATCAACACTTATTTCTGATGACTGAATATTTTGTCCTGCACATCGATCGAAAGAAGATGGACTTAAAACACCTGCATTAGGTATGCATTCACTACAATTCAATCCTGTAGGATCGCAAAAAATAAGGGTTATGCTAAGCAGGTTTCCTGTCTGGAAGAAATCATTGTCTTTAACTACAATCACCCATTGTCCATTGGCTGAACCTAAATCAAAATCTTCGAGGCAACCTAACTGAGGATAGTAAGTACCGGAATAAGTAGTTAATGATTGCCAGTTCTCAAGATTGGACCAGGCATCTGCGAATCCTGCATCGGGATTTGCGGGTGAACCACAAGGAACGAAATGAACATTCCAGGTGGAAAGATTCGTATTCGGGGAGAGTACTGTCGAAGGGCCAATTAAAACAACACTATCTCCTGCTGGAGAAAATAGTGTGACGGTAAGATCACCAATATATTCATGGTTAAAACTAATATCTACTCCGCATATGCCTTGTGCAGCACTGGCCAGGTTGGCATTCGTCAAGCCAGAAACATTAAAACCGAGAGTGATAAAGTCGTTATCTGGTATTGGAGTTGGATCTGTAATACTGCATTGTGTAAAAGCTGCAGATAAAGAAATACATATCACTCCGATAGCCAATAGCCCGCGTTGCCAAAGACTGGCCATTGAGAATGATATATTTTTCCAATAACAATCCGACATAGTGTTTCAGAAAACAGATTGTGCAAGTGAAAACTGGAAAACCGTGTGTAAACGATGCCTTTTATACGAAAATAAGGGTGTTATTAAAAAGTGAGCCCTCCAATTTGTGAGGAGGGCTCTAAAACAAGAGAAATGGGCAAGTAAAATCTTCATCCTGTATTCAAATTCGAATACAGTCTGTTTAATTATATTATTTGACTATCGTGACATCCCCGGCAATGTTATCGATCAGATCATCACCGTACAATATCTCAATATGGTAAACATATACGCCCGGATTCAAGGTACTCCCTCTGAATCTTCCATCCCATCCTACACTAGGATCGTTCGGAAGTACATGTTCTTTGTGGTAGACCAATTCTCCCCATCGTGTAAAGACTTCCACCACCGGCAATTCTTTTACATCGGAATCTGTGTACAGTGTCCATGTATCATTTAAGCCATCGCCATTTGGACTAAACACATTTGGTACATACACATCACGCTTGCGCACGACAAGGTAGCTGATCGATTTCTTGATATAACAGCCTCTTGCATCCCAGGCTTCAAGGGTAACAGTGGCCGAAATACCAGCTTTGAACTTGAGGATTGGACAATTGACGCATAGCACGCTGTCACCAATTTTCCAAACTGATGAATCCGGAACACTGGATGAACCTGAGTAGATATAACTGAATACAATAGTATCTCTGAAATCAAAGACCAGGGAATCACCAACGTAATTGACTATTGACAAATCAATATTGACCTGATCAAGAATTGAAAAACTTTCTGACAATTTACATCCAATTGCATCGGTTACTTCTATTGTGTAGTCACCAGTAGGTAAATTATTGAAGACCGGGGAACTGACAGCAGGACCATTATTGAGCGAATAGGTATAAGGACCTGTTCCACCCACAACAGTACTTACTTGCATGGAACCCGGGGGATCTCCAGGACAATCCGGAGATTGAACTAAGAGTACCAAGTCAGTTGGGAAAGTTCCAATCTGATCTATAAATACCTGATCAGTAGCCGAACAACCTGTAATGATATTGGTCACGGTTAAAACGTAAGTTCCTTTAGCGGATGCTGTAGCATTCAATTGATTTGGATTTGTCACTACGCCATCACTTGTGGTCCATGTATAAATAAAATCTGGTCCGGAGCTTGAACCTGCACCACCTAATTGAGCTGTAGTCTGATTACAATTCAATGTAGCAGTAGCACCTGCATCAGCTTTTGGATTGTCTTCGATCACTACTTCAACGGTAGTCATATCATCCGGACAAGGGCCCGGGCCTGAGATGACATAACTGAAGGTATAGGTACCTGGCTTTTGAGCGACAACATTGAATTTCCCTGTTGCGGCATTGAAAGCTCCACCAGTACTCATAATCGCAGAGGTCTCCGTCCAAATTCCTCCAGCATCCTCCCCGGTAAGAAGAGAACCAAGATCTACTACCTGGCTTTCACCGGCACAGAAATCAACCGGGGCACTGGCCACACCTGCAACAGGCATGCGCAATACATTGATATTGACAGTAGCTGTTGTAGGACAATAAGATGGAATACCAGAAACTTGATATTGTAAAGTATAGGTTCCCGGATCACCCGTTGTAGCATCAAAAATATTTCCTGGCTTAATAACAGCAGGCTTCGATCCAGCCGGTTTCGCAATGATGGTCCATGTTCCTAATGTTGATGTAGGAGCTAAAATCAAAGTATTCAAATCAAGAACACCCATATCATTGCATAGATCAGGAGCCAGCGTAAGTAATACTGCTGGACATGCACAATCATTTACTGTCACTGTCATTGGATAGGACACATTTACACAAGGTGCTACAGCAGCAGCAGTGGTGTAAGTGAAAGTGTAAACACCTGGTGTCAAGCCATTGAAATTCACACTATTCAGGTTGGAGAGGTTGACACTTCCAGCACCGCTAGTTTGCACCCAGGTTCCGGTTTTGTCTCCACTTGTAACTTGGCTATTAAAATTGACAATCGTAGTTGGACCTCCGGCCTCCTGCACATTACATGCGGAGGCACTTGGTGTGACTACTGCAGATGGAGAAGCATTGCTTGTGATTACAAAATCGTCGGTACCCGTACAGTTACCGTCGGTTACAGTAACAGAATATGTTCCAGCAGCCGTTACACTCGCCGTTTGTCCAGTTCCTAATCCATTGCTCCATTGATAGGTGTCAAATCCTGGACCTGCATCTAACGTGGCAGGGCCATTGTCGCACATTACAGTTGGTCCGACAATGCTTGGACTTAAAACAGTATTTGCATCAGTGATCACTGTATCATAAGCTATACAACCATCAGGATCTACAACGATTACAGAAATCGGACCTTCTGTGGATACAAATATCTGATCTGTAGTTTCACCAGTTGACCATGTGACGGATTGATATCCCGCAGGGACTTCCAGTGTTGCTTGTCCTCCAGGACAGAATACAAATGAACCACTAATGTCAACTGTTTCCTGGTAAGGAGGATTGACCGTAACATCTGTAGTGTTAGTACATCCATTGTTATCGGTCACTGTCACTGTATAATTTCCAGGTGTATTAATGATGATGGAGTCTGAGGTTGCGGCAGTATTCCAAACATAAGAGGGATATCCTGCGGTAGCTGTCATTTCAGTATGTCCTCCAACGCAGAAATCTGGCAAACCAGTAATTCCTACAAAAGGAACAGGATGATTGCTCACCGTAAAGGAAGCATTACCAACGCAACCCGACTGATCAACAACCGTCACCTGGTATACTCCAGGCAAAGTGGCTGTAATAGTTTGTGTATTTGCACTTCCGGCATTTGGGGACCACGCATAAGATTGATAAGGTCCACCTGCATCGAGTACTGTATTATCAGAAGTAACACAAATAGAATCTTCTCCAGTTATTGCAGGTACGAATGGTGCTTCTGTGATTGTAATAGCAGCTGTCGATACACATCCGTCACTATTGGTCACCGTTACCGTATAAGAGCCATCATCGACCATGACAACTTCAGAAGTCATACCATTACTCCATAAGTAGGTAGAAAAATTTGGATCCGCATTCAAAGTCGCTAATACATTGGCACAAATCTGAGTAGGTCCATTGATCACGGCTGTGAAATCGCCTGAAATAATATCCAGGCTGTCTACTCCTGAACAACCTGAAGCATCTCCAACAGTCACATACACCATTCCAGTTGTAGTGACATTAATTGTATTCGTGTTTATTTGGCCTGTTGACCATTGATAAGAGGTGAATCCAGGTTGTGCAGTCAAGGTGATTGTTTCCCCAGTACACATTACATTATCACCTGTCAAACCAGGCTGCAATGAAGCTGTTTCAGCGACTGTAAAAAACTCTTCCTTTGTACATCCATTATTATCAGTGACTAAAACACTATAATCCCCTGGCGCCGGAGGTGTAAATAAGTTACTTACATCGTTTCCGGGACTCCAGTCGAATAGATCCCATGGACCATTGTAATCGTCGCCATCAATGGTAATACTTCCACCCGGGCAAATACTAAACGTATCTGGTATAGGAAAAACAGGTTCAGGATATAAATCAACATTAATAGTTGATTCACCTGTACAACCAAATTCATTAGTTACAGTTACGGTATAGGCTCCGACTTCTGATACCTCAATAGATGATTGCCCATCGTCACCACTTCCAGTTGACCACTGATAATTTTCAAAATCACCGGATTCTGTAATTGTTACATTGTAATCAAAGTTACAGGTTAAGATGTCTGGTCCAAGATTAGGGACAGGTTCAGGTTGTGATTCAATGTCGAGGGAAGCAGAATTAGTACATCCGTTATTGTCAATAACTGTTACAGTAAACGTTCCGGGATTCGAAGCGGTAATCGTTTTACCATCTTCTGGTCCATCCGGTGTATCCCACTGATAATTATAAGGCGATTCACCCATGGTGGCCACTCCGGTTAATTGAGTGGATTGATTTTCACATAACGCTAAAATACCACCTACGGCATCAACATTGACTTCAGGAGTTTCATCAAGCGTGAGCATTATAGAATCCTTGCCAATACAACCTTCATCATCTGTCACATAGCAGATATACGTACCAGTAACAGAAACATCGATCTGATCATTGGTTGAAATACTACTGCCCAAAGTTTGCCAGTCATACATAT
>Ga0207656_10000434_pt1 | contig 14010 bp, 13 predicted proteins | sample KBSCornC12_FD_184297 | JGI IMG/M metagenome (GOLD analysis project Ga0207656, IMG submission 184297) | Corn rhizosphere microbial communities from Kellogg Biological Station, Michigan, USA - KBS Corn C1-2 (SPAdes) (version 2) | ecosystem: Host-associated > Plants > Roots > Rhizosphere > Soil ...
CGGTGATCGCCTCGTCATTGCCGATCACCCGGTCATGCAGCCGCTCCTCCATCTGGATCAGCTTCTGCACCTCGCCCTCCATCAGGCGGCTGACCGGGATGCCGGTCCATTTGGCGACGACCTCGGCCACGTCCTCCTCGGTGACTTCGTCGGAGAGCAGGACCTCGCCGCCGGCGTGCAGCTCTTCCAGCCGTGCTTCCTGCTCTTTGACCTTCGCCTCCAGCTCGGGGATCTGGCCGAATTTGAGTTCGGCGGCGCGCTCGAGGTCGGCCTCGCGTTCGGCCCGCTCGACCTCGTGCCGGGCCTCCTCGAGTTGCTCCTTGGCCGACTTGATCTCCTCCAGCGGCTCTTTCTCGTTCTGCCAGCGGGTGCGCAGCTCGGCCGCCTGCTCGCTCAGGTTGGCGAGGTCCTCTTCGAGCGTCGCCAGCCGCGCCTTCGAGGCCTCGTCGGTCTCCTTCTTCAGCGCCTCGCGCTCGATCTCCAGCTGCTGGATCCGTCGCTCGACCTCGTCGATCTCGACCGGCACCGAGTCGATCTCGATCTTCAGCCGCGAGGCCGCCTCGTCGATGAGGTCGATCGCCTTGTCGGGGAGGAAGCGGTCGGCGATGTAGCGCTCCGAGAGGGTCGCCGCGGCGACGATCGCCGAGTCGGAGATCCGCACCCCGTGGTGCTGTTCGTAGCGCGGTTTCAGCCCGCGCAGGATCGCGATCGTGTCGTTCATGTCGGGCTCGCCGACGAGGACTGGCTGGAAGCGCCGCTCCAGCGCCGCGTCTTTCTCGATGTGCTTGCGGTACTCGTCGAGCGTGGTCGCGCCGACCGCGCGCAGCTCACCGCGCGCCAGCATCGGCTTCAGCAGGTTGGCCGCGTCGACCGCGCCTTCGGCGGCGCCGGCACCGACGATCGTGTGGAGCTCGTCGAGGAAGAGGACGATCTGGCCCTCGGCCTGCTGCACCTCGGAGAGCACCGCTTTCAGCCGCTCCTCGAACTCGCCGCGGTATTTGGAGCCCGCCAGCAGCGAGCCGATGTCGAGCGCGATCACCCGCCGATCGCGCAGGCTCTCGGGGATATCGCCCTTGACGATCCGCTGTGCCAGCCCCTCGACGATCGCGGTCTTGCCGACGCCGGGGTCGCCGATCAGCACCGGGTTGTTCTTGGTCCGGCGGGAGAGGACCTGGATCACCCGGCGGATCTCCTCGTCGCGACCGATCACCGGGTCGAGCTTGCCGCTCTCGGCCTCTTTGGTCAGGTCGCGGCCGAATTTCTCCAGCGCCTGGAAGGTCTCCTCGGGGTTCGGCGAGGTGACTTTGTGGGGACCGCGGACTTCGGCGACCGCCTTCTCCAGCGAGGCGCGGTCGGGGAGCAGCTCGGCGACGGTCGAGTCGGTCAGCGCTAGCAGCAGGTGCTCGGTCGAGATGTACTCGTCGCCCATCGCCGCCATCCCGGTCTCGGCCTGGCGCAGGACCGCGGCCAGGTTCGAGGACATCCGCGGTTCTTCATCGCCGCTGCCGCCGAGTTTCGGCAGCGCCGCGACCGCCTCGTTGGCGCGGGCGACGATCGAGGCCGTGTCGGCGCCCAGCTTCTGCAGGATCGGGACGACCAGGCCGTCGGTCTGTTCGAGCAGGGCGACCAGCAAATGGGCGGGCGCGATCTCCGGGTTGCGGCGGGTGCGCGCCAGCTCCTGCGCGGCTGCCACCGCTTCCTGCGATTTGATCGTGAATCGATCTGCCTGCATCAGTTCTGTCCGCCCTTCCCGTCGCTGTTCGTCTCGAGCTCCCCTAGTCGTTTCCGGAGGCGTTCGTTTTCGGCTCGCAGTCTCTGCACCTGCGCTTCCAGCGCCAGCACCGTTTCGACCCCGGCGAGGTTCAGCCCTTCGGCGGTCATCTGCTGGATCCGCCGCAGCCGTTCGACGTCGCGCTGGGAGTAGAGGCGGGTGTTCTTCGGCGAGCGTTTCGGCGCAATCAGCCCGCGCTGCTCGTACATGCGCAGCGTCTGCGGGTGCATCTCGGCCAGTTGGGCGGCGACCGAGATCATGAACACGCCCTGCTCCTGGTCGAAGGTGGCTTTCACCCGGCGTCGGAAGGTAGCCATCAGCGCGCCGCCTTTCGCAGCAGCTCCGCCCGCGGGTTGCCGCCGTTCAGGGCCTCAGCCAGCTCGTCGACCGCCTTCAGCTGGTCCTCGCTCAGCTCCTCCGGCATCTGGATCTCGAGCCGGTAGCGGATGTCGCCGTTGCCGCCTCTTTTCTTCGGCGGGCCCTCGCCGCGCAGCCGCTGGATCGAGCCGTGCTTGGTTCCCGGCGCGACCTTGATCTTCTTCGTCCCGTTCAGGGTGGGCACCTCGATCGTGCCGCCGCGCAGCGCCTCCGGCACCGTGATCGGCACCGTCACCTCGAGGTTGCCGTCGTCAAGTCGTTCGAAGACCGGGGACGGTTTGACGCGGGTGGTCACGTAGAGGTCGCCGGGCGGGCCGCCGCGGGGGCCGTCCTCGCCCTTGCCGGCGAGCCGGATCCGGCTGCCGTCCTTGACCCCGGCCGGGACGTTGACTTTGTAGCGCTTGTTCTGCTGGGTGAGGCCGGAGCCGCCACAGGTCGGGCAGGGGTCCTCGATGATCTGGCCGGAGCCGCCGCACTGCGAACAGGGCTGGCTGATCGAGAAGAAGCCCTGGCCCTGCGCCTCGATGCCGCGGCCTTCGCAGCGCGGGCAGGTCTTCGGCGCGGTGCCGGGTTTGGCGCCGCTGCCGTGGCAGGTCTGGCACTGGCTCTGCTTGGGGACGGTGACGCTGATCTGGGTGCCGTTGATCGCCTGGTCGAAGCTCAACGAGACCTCGGTCTCGAGGTCTCGGCCGCGCACCTGCTGGGCCTGCCCGCCGCGCCCGCCGCCGCGGTTGAAGACCCCGCCAAACAAATCGCCGAGGTCGAAACCGCCGAACCCACCGGCCTGACCGCCGCCCGGGAACGGACCCTGACCGCCGCCAAACCCGCCGAAGGCCGGGCCCTCGTCGTACTCCTTGCGCTTCTCGGGGTCGGAGAGGACGTCGTGGGCGGCGGAGACTTCCTTGAATTTCTCCTCCGCCGCCGCGTCGCCCGGGTTGCGGTCAGGGTGGTATTTCCGGGCGAGTTTCCGGTACGCCTTCTTGATCTCGTCCTCGGACGCCTTCTTCGAGACGCCCAGCGTCTTGTAGAGCTCGTCAGCCATGCACTCCTAACTGCTCACCACGACCCGCGCCGGCCGGACCAGTTGGTCGTCCAGCGTGTAGCCCTTTTGCAGAACCTCGACCACGACCCCGCTCTCGGTGCCCTCGACCGGCTGAGTCGAAAGCGCCTCATGCCGATTCGGGTCGAACTTCTCGCCCTTCGGATCAACCACCTCGACCCCGTTCCGCGACAACGTCTCGCGCAGCCCACCGAGGACCATCTCGACGCCAGACCTCAATCCCTCGGGATCGCCGTCAGCAGCCTCCAAAGCCCGCTCGAGGTTGTCGACCGCATCGATCACTTCCCGAGCCACTTCGACCTTCCCGCGCAGCTGCGCCGCCTTGACGTCCGCAGCCATCCGCTTCCGGTAGTTCTCGAAATCGGCCTTGGTCCTCTGCGCAAGTTCGAGGTACTCGTCCCGCTCCTTATTGGCAGCAGCCAGCAGCTCATCGACGTCCTGCTCGACCTCCTGAGCCCCGTCCTGATCCTCAGTGCGGGGCTCTTGCTCCTGCTCCGGGGGGAGGGTCATTTGCCCTCCTCGTCGACCACCTCAGCGTCAACGACCTCCTCCTCATCAGAGGTAGCCCCGTTCTCAGGCGTGCCGCTCTCGGCAGATTCTGCCGAAGCCGCCGCGTAGATCTGCTCGGACGCTTTGGTCATCGCCGTGTTCAGCGCCTCGATCTTCGAATCGAGCTCCTCTTTCGAACCGGCCTCGAGCGAATCGCGCACGTCCTTGACGGCGCTCCGCACGTCGTCCTTGGTCGAGTCATCGACTTTGTCGCCGGCCTCGTCGATCGCTTTCTCCGCCTGGTAGGCGGCGTTCTCGGCGAGGTTCCTGGTCTCGGCCAGCTCGCGCTGCACCCGGTCCTCCTCGGCGTGCGACTCGGCGTCGGAGACCATCTGGTTGATTTCCTCGTCGGAGAGGCCGGAGCCGGATTTGATCTCGATCTTCTGCTCTTTGCCGGTGCCTTTGTCTTGGGCGGTGACGTTGATGATCCCGTTGGCGTCGATGTCGAAGGTGACCTCGATCTGGGGGATGCCGCGCGGCGCCGGCGGGATGCCGGTGAGCTGGAATTTGCCCAGGCTCTTGTTGCCGCTCGCCATCTCGCGCTCGCCCTGGAGCACGTGGATCTCGACCGAGGGCTGGTTGTCCTCGGCGGTCGAGAAGACTTCCGACTTCTTGGTCGGGATCGTCGTGTTGCGCTCGATCAGCTTCGTCATCACGCTGCCTTTGGTCTCGATCCCCAGGGTCAGCGGGGTGACGTCGAGCAGCAGCACGTCCTTGACCTCGCCACCCAAGACGCCCGCCTGGATCGCGGCGCCGACCGCGACGACCTCGTCCGGGTTGACGCCCTGGTGCGGCTCCTTGCCGGTCAGCTCTTTGACCTTGTCGCGCACCGCCGGCATCCGGGTCATGCCGCCGACGAGGACGACGTGGTCGACCTCGGTGTCGGCGTCTTTCAACGCCTGTTTGACCGGCCCGACGACGCGGTCGAGCAGGTCGCTGGTCAGCTCGTTCAGCTTCGAGCGGCTCAGCTTCAGGTCGAGGTGCTTCGGCTGTCCCTCGACCGCGGTGATGAAGGGCAGGTTGATCTGCGTCTCCTGGGTCGAGGAGAGCTCGATCTTCGCCTTCTCCGCGGCCTCGTAGAGGCGCTGCAGCGAGTTCTTATCCTGGGAGAGATCGACGCCCTGGTCGCGTTTGAACTCCGCCACCAGCCACTCGACGATCGCTTTGTCCCAGTTGTCGCCGCCGAGGTGGTTGTCGCCGGCGGTCGCCTTCACCTCGAAGACGCCGTCGCCGATTTCCAGCACCGAGACGTCGAAGGTGCCGCCGCCGAGGTCGAAGACGAGGATCGCGTGGTCGGTGTCCTCTTTGTCGAGCCCGTAGGCGAGCGAGGCGGCGGTCGGCTCGTTGATGATCCGCTTCACCTCGAGGCCGGCGATTTTGCCGGCGTCCTTGGTCGCCTGGCGCTGGTCGTCGTTGAAGTAGGCGGGGACGGTGATCACCGCGCTGTCGACGCTTTCGCCGAGCTTCGCTTCGGCGTCCGTCTTCAGCTTCTGCAGGATCATCGCGCTGATCTCCGGCGGGCTGTACTGCTTGCCTCGCGCATCGACGCGGACGTCGCCGTTCGGGCCGGCCTCGACCTTGTACGGGACGATCGTCTCCTCCTCTTTGACTTCCGCCTCCTTGCGGCCCATGAACCGCTTGATCGAGAAGATCGTGTTCTCCGGGTTCATCACCGCCTGCCGTTTGGCGACGGTGCCGACGAGGCGCTCGCCGCTCTCGGTGAACGCGACGACCGACGGGGTGGTGCGCCCGCCCTCTGCGTTCTCCAGAACGGTGGGCTCGCCGCCCTCCATCACTGCGACACAGGAGTTGGTCGTGCCGAGGTCGATACCGATCGTCTTTGCCACTTTTCCGCTTACCTCCAGGGGTTTCGTTATTCAAGCTCTAAAAATCTAAGTGGCAGTATGGCAGATCATGTTTCGATTTCAAGCAACTGCCTATAGTGATCAGGAGGAGGCGCCTCTACCAAACCGGTCCCAGGGGAGGGACCACGGAAGAGGAGGAAGAACTTGAGCACCGCACTTAACCGCCGGCTGCTGGTGGCGATGATCGCCGCCGTCTCGGTCCTGGCGCTCTTGCTGCCTACCGCAGCGGCCGCGAAGCAGGACAACCACAGCGACAACGGCAAAGGCAAGGTCGTCAGCGTGATGACCCGCAACCTCTATCTCGGCGCGGACCTGGCGCCGGCGATCGGAGCGAAAAGCCTCAGCGAATTCGTCGCTGCAAACGGCAAAATCCTGCGCGAAGTCACCGCCAACGACTTCCCGACCCGGGCGAAAGGGTTGGCGCACGAGATCCTCGCCGAGAAGCCCGACCTGGTCGGCCTGCAGGAGGTCGCCCTCTGGCGCACCGGCCCGCCGGATTTGACGCCGGTCATCACCGGCCAGCCGACGGCGACCACGGTCCGCTACGACTACCTGCAGGAACTGCTCGACCAGCTGAACAAAGGACCGGACCGCTATGAAGTCGTGGTCGTTCAGCCCGAGTTCGACCTCGAGGCGCCCGCCGACGAGAACGAAGTTGCCGGCGACGGCCCCAACCCGGCGATCGCCAATGCCGAGATCAACGGCCGCCTGACGATGCGCGATGTGATCCTCGCCCGCCGCGGTGCCGGCGTGGAGACGAAAAACCCGCAGTCGGCCAACTTCAAAGTTCTGCTGCCGGTGGAAATCCTTGGCCAGAAAGTGCCGATCAAACGCGGCTGGACCGCCACCGATGCCCGCGTCCGCGGCAGTGGCTGGTTCCGCTTCGTCAACACCCACCTGGAGGCTTTCGACCCGGCGGCGCTGGTGCCGAGCATCCGCGCTCTGCAGGCCGCTGAGCTGGTGGCGCCGGGCGGACCGGCGACGGGATCGCTGCCGGTGGTCCTCGTCGGCGACCTCAACTCCGACGACGACACCGTCTCACCGGGCGACCAGCAGGCCTACCGGGTGCTGCTGGAAGCGGGCCTGGTCGAGCGCAGCACCAACAACCCGCTCGGCTGCTGCCTCAACTCGAGCCTGCTCGCCGAAGGGGCCGGGGGCAGCGTCTCCGACTTCGACCATCAGGTCGACCACGTGATGACGAACGATCCGGCCGACATCACGCTGGAGCGCTCGGAGGTGACCGGGCTGCTGCCGGTAAACGGCTTCTGGGATTCCGACCACGCCGGGCTCTTCAGCGCCCTGCGGTTCCAGCACTAGTCAGTTAGACCCAGATGCATGTGAGGGGGGCGGGAAACCGTCCCCCTCTTTTCGTCTCTAGCCCTCGCCGGCGGTATTGGCGACGAATTCGGCGACTTCCTTGGCCTGCTCCTTGTTGAGGATCCCGCCGGGCATGCGGCCGGGGGTGGAGCTGTTGATCCCGTTTTCGACCGCGTTGAGGACGCGGCCTTCGGTCGCTTTGATCGTGCTTTCCACCGTTTTCGGGTCGCCTTCGGGCGGGCCCGAGGGGGCGAGCAGTTCGTCGAGGTTCGGGGCGTAGTTGCCGTCGGTCCCGGCCGAGTAGAGCGTGTGGCAGGTGCCGCAGTTGGTCTGGAAGAGCGACTGGCCGCTCTTTAGGTTGGAGGCGACCTTTTGGTCGCCGGTTTCGGCGTCCCCCTTGGAGCGGAAGGCCAACCAGGGGATGACCACCGCGAGGACGACGACGAGGATTCCGAACCAGATGAAGGTGCGCTTACTCATTAGGCGGCGCGCATACTACTGGCGCCCGTCCCCGCGCGGTTCTCCCGATACCAGGGGCACATTCGGCTCAGCGCGCACTCTCCGCAGCGGGGTTTGGGGCGGCAGACGGCGCGTCCGTGCCGGATCAAGTTCATGTGCAGCTCGTAGGCGTCTTCCGGCGGCACGATCGCCAGCATCTCGTCGTGGGCCTTCTCGAAGGAGGCCTTGGCCGGGAAGAGGCCGAGCCGGCCGCCGACGCGGTGGACGTGGACGTCGACCGGGATCTCGGGGATGCCCCAGGTGAAGATCAGCACGCAGGCGGCGGTTTTGCGGCCGACGCCAGGCAGGTCGAGCAGGAACTCGAGCGACTCTTCGCGCGACGCGGTCTCGGTCCAGTCGAGATCCGGCGGGTCGCCGAGCCGTTCGAGGATCGCCTGGATCCGTGGCGCCTTTTGCTTCCCCAGCCCGCCGGGCCGGATCGCCTCCTCGACCTCCTCGACCGGCGCGTCCCGCACCTCCTCCCAGGTTGGGAAGCGCGCTCGCAGCGCCGCGAAGGCTTTGTCCCGGTTGCGGTCGTTGGTGTGCTGGGAGAGGACCGTCTTCACCAGCTCCGCGATCGGGTGCCCGTGCGGCTCCTGCTCAGGCACCCCGTACATCTCCCGCAACCGATCCCGAATCGCCCGCACCCGTCGCTTGTCCGGTCGCTTCCAAGACATTGAGGTGAACCCTATTCATCCCGCAAAGAGGGCTTTCCGCGCTCTTCCGCCACCGTTAACAGCGGAGCTACAATTATCTGTTCTGTGTCTCGCGCTGTTGCCGCCATAGGAGCCAGGCTGCCCAAAGGTTGGGGGGACCTCGGGCGCCAAATCGGCATCCTCGTCGGCGTCGATCTGATCTACGAGCTCGGGCGGGGGATCGCCGACTCGAGCAAAGCCGACGCGATGGCCCACGGGGCCCAGGTGATCGACTGGGAGCAGTCGACGCACACCTTCTTCGAGCCCAGCCTGCAGAGCTTCTTCCTGCCCGCGCACTGGCTGATCGACGTCGCCAACCAGCTCTACCTCAACGCCCAGTTCTCGATCGCGCTCGGCTTCTTGGTCTGGCTCTACCTCTTCCGCAACGAGTCCTATTACTTCGTGCGCAACATGTTCGTGGTCTCGATGTGCCTGGCGCTGATCGGCTACATCGGCTACCCGACGGCGCCGCCGCGGATGTTCCCCGAGCACGGCTTCATCGACACGATCACCGACTTCTCCAACGTCAACCACGACTCGACGCTGGCGAAGGTCTTCATCAACCCCTACGCCGCCGTGCCGAGCATGCACTGCGCCTTCGCGATGATGATCGGTGCCACCGGGGTGATGGTCTGCCGCCACTGGTGGTCGAAAACCCTGTGGGCCTTCTGGCCGATCCTGATCACCTGGGTCGTGATCGTCACCGCCAACCACTACTGGGTCGACGCCGCCCTCGGCTGGATCGTCGCCCTCAGCGCCTTCGCGATCGCCCAGGGCGCGCTCGCCCGCGCCCGCCCGGAAGCCTGGGCCTGGCGCAGCCCCGCCCCGCGCGAGGCCGAGGCGTAATAGCCTCACGCCCTGATGGGACCTTCGGCGCCGCCTCGGCGCAGTAGTCGCGCTGGCGCCCGCAACGGGCAAGAGCTGCGTGCGTATGCGCGCGATCGGCTGATCGAGTCGCGGCTGACCCCGAACGCGATCTCGATGGTCGGCCTGCTCGGCAACCTGATCGCCGCCGTGCTCGTCACCCAGCGCCTCTTCTTTCTCGCCGGCGTCGCCTTCGTCCTCGGCTCGGTCATGGACACGCTCGACGGCCGTTACTCGCGGATGTCGGGCAAGGGGTCGCTCTTCGGCGCCTTCCTCGACTCGACCCTGGACCGGATCGAGGAGGGGATCGTGCTCGCCGCGGTCGCCGGCTACTTCGCCGCCGAAGGGCGCGACTTCGCCGCGGCGATGTGCGTGGTCGCCGTGCTCGGCTCGCTGATGGTCTCCTACACCCGTGCCCGGGCCGAGGCGCTCGGGGTCGAATGCAAGGTCGGAATCGCGACGCGACCGGTCCGCGTGGTGATACTTTCGATCGGCCTGATCTTCGCCAAGGGCGCCGGCATCGGCGATTTCGAACTGCTGGCACCGGCGGTCTATGCGATCGCCGCCTTGACGATATTCACCACCTTCCAGCGGGTATGGCATGTGAGAAACGAGCTTTCCGGCGAGGTCCCCGGCGTCAAGAACGGCGACGGTGGCGACGCTGGGGACGTGTAACCAGCGAAGCCACCCGGTGTCTTCAGCCACCCAGCGCAATCCAGGAGGACTTCCGAATCAATGAGTGAGAGCAACGGAGCCAACGGCCACAGCAACGGCGCCGGCCGCACGGACGAGAAAGTCCGCGTCGCGATAGTCGGCGTCGGCAACTGCGCCAACAGCTTCATCCAGGGCATCCAGTACTACAAGGACGCCGACCCGGCCGACGAAGTGCCGGGCCTGATGCACGTCGACCTCGGCGGCTACCACGTCCGCGACGTCGAGTTCGTCGCCGCCTTCGACATCGACTCCGAGAAGGTCGGCAAAGACCTCGGCGAGGCGATCTGGTCGGGGCAGAACGACACGATCAAGTTCGCCGACGTGCCGAATCTCGGGGTCACGGTCGAGCGGGGGATGACCCACGACGGCCTCGGCAAGTACTTGAAAGAGAAGATCACCAAAGCGCCCGGCGAAACCGCCGACGTGGTCGGGATCCTCAAAGAGACCAAGGCTGACGTCCTGGTTTGTTACCTGCCGGTCGGCTCCGAGCAGGCGACCAAGTGGTACGTCGAGCAGGCGCTGAAGGCGGGCGTCGGCTTCGTCAACTGCCTGCCGGTCTTCATCGCCCGCGAGGACTACTGGGACAAGCGCTTCCAGGAGGCCGGGCTGCCGATCATCGGCGACGACATCAAGAGCCAGGTCGGGGCGACGATCGTCCACCGCTCGCTGGCGCGCCTCTTCCACGACCGCGGCGTGCGGCTGGAGCGGACCAGCCAGCTCAACGTCGGCGGCAACATGGACTTCTACAACATGCTCGAGCGCGAGCGGCTGGACTCGAAGAAGATCTCGAAGACCAACGCCGTCACCTCGATCATGGGGCACGAGCTGCCGCCCGAGAACGTCCACGTCGGCCCCTCCGATTACGTGCCGTGGCTGACCGACCGCAAGTGGGCGCACATCCGGCTCGAGGGCAAAGCATTCGGCGACGTGCCGCTGACCGCCGAGCTGAAGCTCGAGGTCTGGGACTCGCCGAACTCGGCCGGCGTCGTCATCGACGCCGTCCGGCTGATCAAGCTGGCGCTCAACAACGGCATCGCCGGCCAGCTCGACGGGCCCTCCAGCTACCTGATGAAGAGCCCGCACACGCAGCGTCCCGACGACGAGGCTCGCGAACAGACCGAGCAGTTCATCCTCGAGAACGCCCGCGGCAAGAGCGGCCTTCCGGGCGCTCCGGCGGAGTCGCCGAGCACGACGCAGGCTTAGTGGTCGCTGACGCAGTCAGCGACGTTTTCGCAGACTTATAAGAGCCCGCCCTCGGCGGGCTCTTATTCTGCTTCCGTGCCTTCCAAGCTCTCGATCGCCCAGGTCTTCCCGGTCCGCCGGGGTCGGCCCGGCGAGGCGGCGCGCTTCGCCAATGCCGTTTCCGACGAGCTTGAGCGGCGTGGGCACGCGGTGCTGCGGGTCAAGACCGGGGACCCGGTCAAACGCCTGCTGAAAGGGCGCGACCTGGACGTCGTCCACGTCCACGACCCGTTCGCGCCGAGCGCCGCCTCGGCCGCCCTTCGCCACTCCTTCTCGCTCAACGTCGCCACCTTCCACGAGCCGCGAGAGCGGGTGCTCGCGACCCAGGTGGCGCGGCCGCTGGTCGAGGTCTTCTTCGGCCGGATCGACGCGCGGACGGTGACCCGGCCGCAGACGGCCGAGCTGCTGGAGCGGTACTTCCCGGCGAGCTACGAGGTGCTGGGGAAGGGGGCGGCCGAGGGAGAGGAGAACTGGCCGGCGATCGCCGACGAGCTGGAAGCGATCTACCGGCGGCTGCTGGCGCGGCGGCATCCCGAGGGCGGCGATCCGGAGATTTGCGAGCGGATTTCGCGGCGGCCGCTGATCGAGGTCGACCTGCACATGCACACCGACCACTCCGGCGACTGCGCGACCCCGGTCGACACCCTCATCCACACCGCCCGTGACAGGGGGCTGGGGGCGATCGCGATCACCGACCACAACGAGGTCTCCGGCGCTCTGGAGGCGCGCAAGCTGGCCGAAGAGCTGGGCGACATCAAGGTGATCGTCGCCGAGGAGGTGAAGACCGCCGAGCAGGGCGAGGTAATCGGCCTCTTCCTCGAGGAGAAGATCCCCAAGGGCCTGACGATGGCGGAGACGATCGCCGAGATCCGCCGCCAGGGCGGCCTCGTCTACGTTCCGCACCCGTTCGACCGCTTCCACTCGGTGCCGGACTACGAGCACCTGCTCGACATCGTCGAGGAGATCGACATCCTCGAGGTCTTTAACCCGCGGGTGGCGCTGACCTCGTTCAACGAAGAGGCGGTGCGGTTCGCCGCCAAGTACCGGATCGTCTCCGGCGCCGGCTCCGACAGCCACGTCGCGCAGGGGCTCGGCAGCGTGCGCCAGCGGATCCACGACTTTGACGGGCCGGCGGAGTTCCTCGAGGCGATGCGGGACGCCGACATCACCCGCAAGCACAAGAACCTGGTCTACGTGCAGACGCTGAAGTTCCTGCAGACGACCGGGCGGCCGAAGGCGCCGAAACGACGGGTGCCGGATGCCAAGCCGGTGCGCGGCGGGCTGCCGCGCCAGGGTCGCAAAGCTCGCCGGACGAGCAAGTCCTGATGCAGGCGGGTCGCCGCGAAGGAGCCGCGCCCGCCTCGTCAAAGAGTGCCCAGATGCGCAGCATCGACGACGAGATCCGAGAGAAGTACCTGGAACGGGCGATCCGCGAGCTCAACCAGATGAACCGTGAGGTTCAGGACTGCCAGCACTGCCCGCGCGGCAAGCTGATGCCGGTGCTCGGCTCCGGCCACCCGCAGGCCGACGTCTTCATGCTCAAGCAGGCGCCGCTGGCCTCGGAGATCGAGGAGGGGGTCGCCTTCTACGGCCGCTCCGGCAATGCGCTGATGAAAAGCTTCAAACGGCTCGGCATCGACCCCCTCGTCGTCTACGGCACCCTCTGCGCCAAATGCCCGATCCCCGAGCCCGACCTCGCCGCCGGCGAGTGCATTGGGCGCCTGGTCGAGGAGCTGGCGATCGTGCAGCCGAAGATCATCGTCGTCATGGGCGAACCCGCCCTCCGCATCCTCAACTCCCTCAGCATCCCCCTCTCCCGCGAGATCGAGCCCCGCGAGGGCGAGATCCAGCCCTTCACCCCCACCATCGACGCTCTCGTCACCCCCGACATCGACATGTCCCTGGACGAAGAGGGCGCCAAGCAACGCTTCTGGCGAGCCTTCAAGGCACTAGGCGTCTGGTACGACGACCTGCCGCCGTACTGACAACTTCGGTCAGATACCTTTGTTTATTCGGCTTCTGCTGCTAAGACAGCCGGAAGCAACCTGGCGCATCGCGCCAGACAAAGGAGATCACTATGAGGAACCTCAGGCTTCTCAGCCTCACCGTTGTCGCGGCCATGGCCATGATGGCGTTCGCGGCCAGCTCGGCCTCGGCGACCGCCCTCTACAGCGGTGCCACCAAACTGGGGTCAGGTACGTCATTGGATTGGAGTGTCAAATTTGTCGTGAAAATTATTGACACAAGTCACAACGAACTCGATAGCTGCTCGACCTCGACACTCGCGGGCAAACTCACGACCGCAACCACAGTCAACATCGAAGCACTCACCTGGGGTAGCTGCACCTTCACGACGAACACCGTCACCCTTGGGAAGCTGGAAGTCGTCTGGACCGCCGCCACAGAAGGCGAAGTCAAATCAGACGCCGGAATCGAAGTAACAATCAACACCGGTGCCTTCGGCAGCTGCATCTACGGCTTTGCGAGTGGCACGAAACTGGGCACTCTCAAGACCTTTAGCAGCGGTGCGGCAACGTTCGAACTCCATGGGGTCGCTACTAGGTCCGGCAGTAACTTCCTATGTCCGGCCAGTACGGTGTTGGAAGGAGTATTGACGACTACATCACCGACCAACTTACGGGTAGAGAAAGAATAGACCTGCCTAGCAGCGATTTGGATTGAATGACTTTTGCGGCCACCTATATGGGTGGCCGCATCAAATCGCCCACTCATTCGTCTCTTCGACTGCATTGGGCAGTAGATCTGGGCGGCGACCACTATAGACCCCTTGACTAAATGACCTCTCAGGTGTAGGACCACCTGAGGAGAAACTCTGGCATCGGACGCCAGGGAGTAAAGGGAGAAGCTCATGAACAATCTGAAGATGTTCGTCCTCGCCCTTGTGGCGATCATTGCTTTGATGGTGATCAACGGAGCTGGAACGGCTTCGGCGACCGCCCTCTACAACGGCACCACCAAACTGGCTGCCGGTGCGGTCATCGACTTCAGCATCCCGTCCGGGGGCAGTGCCGTCCTGAAAGACACAAGCGGTAACGA
>Ga0207656_10000438_pt1 | contig 13953 bp, 10 predicted proteins | sample KBSCornC12_FD_184297 | JGI IMG/M metagenome (GOLD analysis project Ga0207656, IMG submission 184297) | Corn rhizosphere microbial communities from Kellogg Biological Station, Michigan, USA - KBS Corn C1-2 (SPAdes) (version 2) | ecosystem: Host-associated > Plants > Roots > Rhizosphere > Soil ...
GCAAGTGGTGTCCGACGCCGAGGGAGATTGGTCATTTTCACCGGAGACGGCAGTACCCCACGACTTTCAGGAAGCCCTCGACCTGGAAAAACAACGGCTGGCGCAGCTTAAGAGTGATGAGCAACGACGCAAGACGCTCGATGAGGAGTACGACAAACTGGTGCTGCAGTTTGCAGACCTGAGCTTCCCCGACAGCGCTACGCTGCAGGCGCTGAATGTGCGAACTGCCGAGCCCGGTATTCGGGAGTTGATCGAGGATGAGTTGGCCAGGGCGGATGCGACGCTTTGGTGTTCTACGGCCTTGATGGAGGCACTCACCCGACGGCGGCAGCTCAAGCTGGTCAGAGGGTACAGTGCGTTGTACAACCGGTTCAGCGCAGGTGCGGTCAAGGCCCGGCGTAACAGGGCATTGTTGCTCGCCAGTAAACGCGCGTTACTGCTCCATGAGGATCAACTCAACGCCGAGGCGTTCGACGCACAGAGCTTGAGTGTCGTGGTTCTGGACGCCAAGACCTGGCGTGGTTTTGCAGCCAAATTACCTGATTACGCGACGTTGCAGTTGAATGCGATTGAAGCGTGCCGGGACGCCGAGCTTCAGTTTGAAGAAATGAAGCGCACCGGTAAGGTCGTTGATACCGCAGTGACCGCGCTGGACACTGCGGACTGGGCGGGTCGGCGCATGTCCATGATGTGGCGGGAACTGCACCTGCGTACCCTGGCCTTGCAATGTTTTGATGGGCGGGTCACTGTCGCCAGGGACGCGACGCTGAACCTGATTCAGGAGGTCAGCACGCTATGCAGCATGAAGCTGCTGTCCTATCGGGAGTTGTATACCACGGGCGGTTTCAATCTGGACCAGAAACTGCGGGTCGCCAATGACGTGCTGGACGCGTTGGTGCTGGCCTATCACCGCCTGGCTTACCAGTTGAGTCCCTTCCCAATGTACGTCGTCCCCCGGGCGTTAGGGAGATTTCGCGCCTATGTCAAAGAATTACAGCTATCGGTGGAGGAGGAACTGATCGACCTGTATCGGCAGTATGAGGAGGCCAGCCTGGAGGCGATTTCCGGTACAGTCCGCAACAGCGCCAAGATGTTGATTGATGAGGTTGCTGAAGGGGCGGTGATCGGCAATCGACGCAGCCCTGCCTTACCTGATGCAAAACAGGAATATCTTGATCTGCTGGAACCGTTCGATGATCGACGTGCCTTTACCTTCAAGCGCCTGGGGACCAAAGAGGCGCCGGTATGGACGATGCAGCCAAATGTCCAGCCGCAGGCCGAGTCGGTCGATGTCGCTGAGTCGTTGGCGGTGATCGGCGGTGAGGCGCAACGCCTATGGCGAGATGCCAGGCGCCAGTACGGGTTGATTTCCGAGTTGGAATCCATGCCCAGGATATCGGCTCGTCGGGCACGCAGCGAATGGATTAACGCGATCAAACGTATGAGCCAGCAACGGGACCTGCTTATCGACGCGCTCAAAGTACCAGTGGCTTCACCCAAGCATCAGGACCTGCTGGCATTCTTCAAGCACACCCCCGGCGAGCTCTATGACGAGATTCTGCAGTTTATGGAGCAGGCCTCGGCGGTGCGTGACCGGATGATTCTAAGGTATTCGCCCACGTCGGAAGGATTGCTGCAGATTTCTCATAAGTCGAAGAAGGTGGATGTGCTGGAGTTGCCATCTGTGCGTCCATTGGTTCGGGAGTTTGTGGTGAACGAAACCTCCACCGGTCGGCCCTTATGGCTGGCCCGCTTCCACTATAGGACGCAAGATGCGCGCAATATTGGTTACCACTTTATCCGTGGCCATCTTAAACGTTATGCCCAACGGAACATCGGTTACCAAAAAATGAAAGACCACGCGTCTAACCGGGAACTTCTGATCAATGCCCTGCGCTCGAACATTGATCACGAAGTTGCCGAAACCGTGTTCTTCACCGAAGACGTCAGCTCAACGGTGCGTTGAATTACTTCGGCATGGCCCAGGTTTGCAATTGATAGCCGCTCTTGTCCAGCTCGGCACGAGCCTGCAACAGCAAGTTTTCCAACTGAGTTGGATCGGAATAGACGCCGGCATCCAGTTGCTGGCTGCCGATGCGGGTATTGGTGCGGTCGATGACGCTCAGGCTGAGGGCGCCATTGCCGTCATGCCAGGCCACGCACTGAAAGGGTTGGAAAGCACGGTCTGCGATCAAAAGAGCTTCGTTGATGCGGAGCGGGGCGTTCATGTGGGTCGTCTCTCTAAATGCCCATTCAAGTGACTGCCGGCGGTTGGGCTGACCGTGCGGCGGGTTACTTGTACTGATGCACGATGGCGGGGTACGGGTCACATGTTAGAACAACTATTTTCGGATTTTAGTGATTGACGTCATGTAAGCGGCTGTTTTGAAAGCTGAATGAAAGTTTCCAAGGTTCGCAACTTTCTTCGTTGAAAACACCGACCAGTGGCTTTTTGCCCGCACTTATAGCGAAATCGTACAAGCGTCGCGTCAAGATCTTGCTAGGGTTACGAGCAGACGTCACAAACTGTTGTTTCTAAATAACTTTAACGATTTTGACGCCAAGGAACAGTCATGGGTATGCCTCCCGTTCAACGTCGGTTGCTAGTGGTTGATCCCTGTGACGATTGCCATGACCTGCTGCCCGGTTTGCGCGCGGCCGGCTGGGCGGTCGACAGTTGCCCGCTGGAAGGGGTCGGCGAGCGGTCCTGTGATGTCGGCCTGCTGCGCCTGCAACCCTCTCACCTGGAACGCCCCGAAGCGGTCAAGGAGTTGATTGGCCGCAGCGGCACCGAGTGGATTGCCGTGCTCAGCCCAGACGTACTGCGCCTGCAGAACGTCGGTGATTTTGTCTGCGAGTGGTTTTTCGACTTCCATACCTTGCCCTTCGACGTCGCCCGGGTGCAGGTCACCCTGGGTCGTGCCTTTGGCATGGCGCGCTTGCGCGGCAAGGGCCACACTCTGGTGGATGAGCCTGAGCATGAGCTGCTGGGCGACAGCCGGGCGATCCGTGAACTGCGTAAATTACTGTCCAAGCTGGCGCCCACCGAATCGCCGGTGTTGATCCGTGGCGATAGCGGCACGGGTAAAGAACTGGTGGCCAGGACGTTGCACCGCCAGTCCCAGCGCCATGCCAAGCCCTTTGTCGCGATCAACTGCGGGGCAATCCCGGAACACTTGATCCAGTCCGAATTGTTCGGCCATGAAAAGGGCGCGTTTACCGGCGCTCATCAGCGCAAGGTCGGGCGTATTGAAGCGGCCCACGGCGGCACGCTGTTCCTGGATGAGATCGGTGATTTGCCGATGGAACTGCAAGCCAACCTGCTGCGCTTTCTGCAGGAAAAACAGATCGAGCGCGTCGGTGGCAGCCAGCCCATTCCCGTGGATGTACGGGTGTTGGCCGCGACCCACGTCGACCTGGAGGCCGCAGTTGAAAGGGGCGCTTTTCGCGAAGACTTGTATTACCGGCTCAACGTCCTGCAAGTGGTGACGGCGCCGTTGCGCGAACGCCATGGCGACGTAGCGATGCTGGCCAACCATTTTTCGCGCTTTTACAGCCAGGAGACGGGCCGACGCCCGCGCAGTTTCAGCGAAAGTGCTCTGGTGGCCATGGCCAAGCACGCCTGGCCGGGCAATGTGCGCGAACTGGCCAACCGCGTGCGCCGTGGCCTGGTGCTGGCTGAAGGGCGCCAGATCGAAGCCGTTGATCTGGGATTGCAGAGTGAACAGGCAATTTCACCGCCGATGGCTACACTGGAAGACTACAAGCACCGCGCCGAACGCCAGGCGCTGTGCGATGTGCTCGACCGGCACAGCGACAACCTGAGTGTCGCCGCCCGTGTGCTGGGGGTTTCCCGGCCGACGTTCTACCGGTTGCTGCACAAACACCAGATCCGCTAGGGCGGGTAAACCGAAAAGCCCCGCAACGACCCTTATCGTTGCGGGGCTTTTCCTTGTGTGCTGTGGCGAACGTGCTCGTTGTGGCGAGCGGGCTTGCCCCGCGTCGGGCTGCGAAGCAGCCCCCCGGCTCTCCCTAAAAGTAATACGGAAACTTCAAGCTGAACGTAAAGTCCGGCGCATCATCCGTCATCCCGATCGCCAGGTTCGGCACGATCGTCAGGTTATCCGACGCGGCAATGGTCATGCCCACGTTGAAGTAACCGGCGTTGGCATCGCTGGACACCACCGACTGCCAGTCCCCTCCGTTAGGCTTGAGCTTGCTCTTGCGCTGCACCAGATCGGAGACCGAGAACGACATACTCATCTTCTCGTTCAGGGCGAACGCGACGCCCACACCGAGTTGGAAACTGTCACCCAGGCTGACCTTGCCGCCGACTTTCTGGTTGACGTCGCTGCTGATGTCGTCAAACGACTCCTCGAAGTTATGGGTATAGGAGAACGAGCCAAACAGCACCGCAGGGTCGAAGGTCTTGACCAGCGAGATACCCGGGGTAATCGACCAGACACCATTACCCGTGGGCAGGTTTTCCGGTACATACAGGTTGTCGTTGGCAGTTGACCTGACCAGCTTGATGCCAAACGGTTCTTTGCCCGTTGGCGCCTTGACGCGCAGCGACACCACCGCATCCGGCAGGGTGGGGGTTTCGTCGAGGAACTTGTAGGCCACACCAAAGTTGACGTCGCCAATGGTCGGGTCACGGCTCACCGATTCTTCCGAGGTGGCGTTGGCATTGTTGCCGGCGCCGCCCGACTGGTAGGTCGACTCGCGGTACACCACCGGTACGTTCACATCGAACTGCCAGCGGTTGTCGACGTTGTAGCGCCCCGTCAGGTCCAGGGTCCAGTTATCCGACTTGATCCGGTCCAGGTTGATATTGCCCAGGAAGATCGAGTCCAGCGCCAGGAAGCCGTTTAGCGTCAGTTGGCGTGCATCGTAGCGCGCATAGGTGATGCCGGTTTCAAAGCTGAATTTGCCATTGCCGAAGAAGCCGCTGGCCTCGTTATAGAGGTTGCTCACGCTTTGCGCAGGCGCCGAATCGTCCTTGAGCGACTGCCCATAGGAGCTGCCGCCGCCCGCACCGCCGGAGGCCGCCGCCGCTCCCGTGCCTGCCACAGTGGCACCGCTGGCCTTTTGAAAGTCCGCCGGGGATTTGGCCAGGCGCTTGGGCGCGGGTGTCGCCGGCGTGTCCTCGACCTGGCGCACCCGTTGCTCCAACACCGCCAGGGCTTTCTGTTGCACTTCGTACCGCTGCTTGAGCTCCAGAAGTTCCTGCTTGAGGGCTTCGATATCGGCGTCTGGCGCGGCATACAACACGGATGCGGGCAAGAGCGTACTTAAACAGACCACCGCACGTAGCGATAACGATCGATGCATGAAATAAGCCGTCCTTTTGTAATGCGAAAGTGTCGAGGGTCAGCGTAGTTCAATAACCGAGAGTGCGTAGGCCTTTGAGTTGATCCAGATTGCAGTTCAACGCCGGGTTGTTCAATGCGTTATTCATGACCACGTTGAGTTGGGTCATGTTGTTGACGAAGTTACTGTTTCCAGTTAATACCGTGCCTTGCAGCAGCTGGCCGCCGCCAATCTGCTGGAGGCTGTTGCCTTGGTTATGATTGGCCTGGATCGCCATTTGCAAACCGCCATTGTTGGCCGATACGCTCACGCGGCCTGCCGCGCTGTCGCCGGTCACGGTACCGCCGGCCACCAGTACCTGTCCCGATTGCGCGGCATTGGAAGGTGCAAAGCCGTTTTCAGTGACGTTGATCCCGACATTGTTGTAGGCGGTGTTTTTGTCGCCGGCAGCACGCACGCTCTGGGTCACGCCTGTGCCGGTGCCCAGGCCGGCACCTCCAGTGACGTTACCGGTGCCGGTGTTCGGGTTGGTGCCATTCCCGGTCGAGCCGGTGGTCTGCACGTAGAACTGCGGTGTAATGGTCGATGAATCGACTTGCATGCTGGCCTTGCCGGTGAGGGTGTCGCCCACGGCATTGGTCCAGGTACTGCTCATGACAATACCGAAGCTGATGATCCGCCCCGGCATTACATAACGACCGCGCAATTCGGCCATTTCCGAATCCTTGAGTTCGATCGGCTTGAACGCCGATGAAGCATAAGCGGGCATTGAGGCTGCCAGACACAAGACCGTCAGCCAACGGGAAGTGTTCATCTGCTGCTCCTGGAGCGTCCTGCCCCTTATTGTGCTTCTTAAAAGAAGTCGCTCTGGATGAAACCGAAGTCCATCAGTTCGGCATCGCCTACGGGCCTGAACTCATTCAGTTGGTTCTTGGCGGTCAGCGGTGTGGGCGGGTCGAGCAAGGCATTGGCCTTGTCGTAGCCTTCACCCAGCACGGCGAACACGATGCCGTTCCAACCCTTGACGAAGTCGTCGCGCGAATAGCGCTTGTGGCCCAGCACCGGGTCGCCGATATAGACCCAGTCCTTGTCGGCCCGCTGCAACACCACGAAGTGCTTGTAGCCACGAATCTCCAGCAGCACTACCACGGGGATTTTCACGGTCACCAGGGTGTCCGGCGAAATCTTGTAGCCCCGGGCACGCATGCCGATGCTTTCGAGGTAGCGCTTCATGTCCAGCATGGAAAAACCCTGGGTGCGAACCAGGTCCTGGTCGGCATTGACCAGCATGCCTTTGATCACGTGGTCTTCGTCGACGTCGAGCCAATAGCCCTGGCGCAGGATGGTGGCGAGTGCCGCGGCACCGCAGCTGAAATCGGTTTTCTGTTCCACCAGGTTGGCGAATTTGCGTTCACGGATGCTCTCGACCTTCTTGTAGATGACTGCACCGCCAGGCATGGCGGAGATCGCCATGGTGCCTGCCCAGGTCGGGCCGGTGAGCAGCATCAGCAGGGAAAGGGTCGCGAGGCGCATGATCGTATGACCTAGTAGACACCGGAAAAAGAAAGGGGCCTTGTTGCCAAGGCCCCGGTGGATCAGAAGCGCACGCCGCTGCCGCAAACGCTGCAGCCTTGGCCTATAGCGAGGCTGTTGCTGCCTTGGTTGCCGGCACCGGATTGCAGGTTCACACCTACGTTGCCGGAGTTGCGGTTAACCGAGTTGTCGAGGCTCGAGTTGTTGGAGACATACTGAGGTTTGCCGCCATAGCCATAGCCGTGGCTGGTAGCCGCCGTGTTGAGGTAGTTGTTGGCGAGCGAGTTTTGCTCGGTGTTGGCGGCCGCTGCGATGTTTTTGCCATCAGCAGTGGTGATTACCAGGTTGTTTTTAGCCTGGTTGCCTTGACCGGCTTGGCCGTTGTAACCCACGTTGCCGGAGTTACCGTTGATGCCGTTATCCACGGAGGCGTTGTTTTTAGTGCCTTTGTTGATGAAGTTGTTCAGCGCGCTGTTTTGGTTGACATCGACTACCGCGAAAACAGTAGCAAAGTCGCCCTTGGCGCTGGAGATCGCGCCAGAGTTGTCAGCCAGGTTGCCGCTGCCGGATTGAACGTTAACGCCGACGTTACCGCTGTTGCTGTTCACCGAATTATCGTTGGACGCGTTATTTTCGGTCTTGGTGTCATCGAACTTGTTGCCGATACTGTTTTGTACGTCCGTAACCACCGAGGCAACCACACCGGTAGGTTGAGGCGCAGGATGCCAGCCACCCCCTGCTTGAGCAGCAGCAGCCATGAGTGCAGCGAGCGCGAAAACCATTGGTTTCAGAGCCATTTGAGGTTTCATGGTGTTTCTCCTTGCTTCTAATTAGTTGGTTAAGTGTTGGTACGGTCTAACGTGTGCTACCAAGCGGTTACTTGATAGTGATGCCCAGGGTGTTAGCCACTCGGTTCCCCACCCCGGCACTCTGGTTCACCTGTATCACTCCTCGGCTGCCGGTGAAGGCCTGGTCGCTTGTCACGACCTGGCGGCTGCCAGTGGTGGGGGTGAGCCCTGAGTCGGTTGCCAGCGTCGTCGTGTTCTGTTGCAACAGGACGCTGTCGTCGATGGCTTGCGGGCCAGAATTGACGCTGATCCGCACGGCATTGACTGATTGGTTATTGGCCCCGGCGGACTGGTTGACGCCCAACATGCCGTTGCCATTGGTAAAAGAAGTGCCCTCGATCGCCGCCTTGGCGTTCAGGGAAGGGTCGACCTTGCCATCCATCCTCTGGGTATTGCCGGTGGTGGCCTGGCCGCCCAGCGTGACAGCGCGGTTGTTTGCCGTTTGCTGCTGGTTGCCCGCCGCCTGGTTGATCATCAGGTTGCCGGTGTAGTCCTTGCCGCTGTTGTTGATGACGGCGGTGTTGTCGGCCATGGCCACGGCGCTGCCCAGCAGGGCCAGAATGAACAGGGCGCGTTTCATGGTTTGCCACCCAGCATGCCGCCCAGGTTGCTCAAGGGCGCCATGCCGCGCTGAATCGAATCGCTGATCTGCCCGCCCATGCTGCCGCTGCCGCCCGAGCGGCTGGCTGCTGCGCCGGCACCCAACGTGGACATACCGTTTTGCGTGGCGCTCAAGCCGGTGAGGTTGCTGTTGGGCTGGAGGGCGCGGGTAATGCCCAGGCCGCTGCTGACGCTACCGAAGTCACGGTCGCTCAGCTCGCCCGACAGGGCGCTGTTGATTTCTCGGCTGGGATTGGCGTTGGCGGTCTGGGGATAAGGGTCAGGACCAAAGGAGGAACGGCCATACATGTGGCCCTGTACGTTGCGGCCCGTCACGATCACGCCGTCACCTGCCAGGGCTGGAAGACTGATACTGGCGCTGAGTACACAGCTGGCCAGCACTACGTTCATCGAACCTTGAGTGAATGTGATCACGGCGGCATTCCTTATTCTCAACGCTGACCCTAAACAGCGTTGTCAGGGAAAGAGCAGAAGCCGTGCCGCTTTTGATTTATTACTGTTTTTCAAAGGCTTGCGATAACTGCAAGGCTAAATGATGGCCGTGCTGTATCAGCCATGAGACAACCGCCCTCGAAGGCCCGGCTATCCAGCCAGTGCACAACCGCTTCACCCCGTTGTATCAGCGCCGTAACACCGTGCATGACGAAACGATGAATCCGCTTTGCACGGGCGATCCAGGGACGGTGTGTGTAAAAAAAATGGACAGTGCGGGCGCAAGGATGCCTAAAGCACGACGCAACAGACTCAGCCTTTGGGGGCTTTACGCGGAATGGAATTGAGGACGGGATTGCCGTCCTGGTTCTGGGTCAGGTAGACCGGCAGAACCTTGGGCAGGGAGGGCACGAGGTTGTTGACCTCGTTGATGTTGTAGATACCGCCGATGCGAATCGTGCCAGTGTTGGCGTCGGCCAGCATCACCGGTTTGCTGAGATAACGGTTGATCAGCGGCAATGCATCGGCCAGGGCCAGGTTGTCGAGGATCAGCTTGCCCTGGCGCCACGCCAGGGCCGAGTCATTGGGGCTGATTGCACGCACGCTCGGTGTGGCATCGCCCTGTTGATAGCTGGCCTGCATACCGGGGGTGAGGGGGACGCTGCCGTGCACCTGGTCGCTGCTGACCTGCACCGAGCCTTCCAGCAGCATCACCCGCACCTGGTCTTCATATTTCCAGACGTTGAACTGAGTGCCCGTGACGCGCACCTGGCCTGTGCCGGCGTGCACGATGAAAGGATGGGTACTGTCATGGCTGACCTTGAAAAACGCTTCGCCCTTGTTCAGCGTGACGCGGCGCTGGTCTTTGTAGTTGCTGTAGACCAGTTCGGTGCCCAGGTTGAGTTCCACCTGGCTGCCGTCGCCCAGGGTGACCTGGCGCAAGCCATTGGCAGCATCGAAGCGTTCATAGGAACTCGGCAGCCAGCCCGCTTCCCAGCCAGTGAAGGCGGCGAGGGGCAGGGCGGCCAGGCAGATGGCCGCTGCCACGGCATAGGTGCGCACCCGGCTGCGGGGTTTGGAGGGCACTGTTACCGGCGGGATGTCGCTGCGCGGCAGGTGGTCGGCGACGTCCCAGATCTCCAGCATCGCGGCGTATTCAAAGGCGTGCAGGGGGTGCGAATCATGCCATTGGGCAAAGGCCTGACGTTCGCCGGGCGTGCAATCGCTTGCATGCAGGCGCATGCACCAATGCGCGGCGGCGTCGGTGATGGCGTCATATTCGGCTTCTGAAAGGGACTTTTCGCTCATTAACTCATCCTGATTTCCAACATTCTAACCTCCCAAGGTGGACGGCGAGAACAGCCGTCATGGCGATTGCACATCAATTGGAACTTGTTCTCGTTTGGCGCTACCTAAAAATATTCAGGACATTCCCACAATGGAGTACGAAGATGCTGAAGAAAACCTTAGTCGCCCTGTGTGCAACCACCGCCTTGCTCAGTGCAGGCGCTGCCTTGGCGGACAAGCCGGGCGCAGGCTGGATTACCATTGAAAAAGCCATCGAAGTAGCCAAGACCAAGGCCGGCTACATCGAGGTCTATTCGGCAGAAGCCGACAACGACGGCTATTGGGAAGTCAAAGGCCGCAAGTCCGATGGCACCGTGTATGAAGCCCGTATCGACGGCGCATCAGGCAACGTTCTGCGTGACCAGAAAGACTGATACATCCTCCAGGGGCCTGTTCAGGCCCCTGGCTCCAAGCGCCTTCCCAGATGAGTAATCAGAAAGGTCACCGAGTCGGCATTGGCCAGAATGATGTCCATCCGAAGGTCCGCATTGCTCATGAATGTCTGCCGCGCCTCATCCAATGTTCTGGCGCCCGTGAGGTGCAGTACCCTGTCGCGCAGTTTGGTGGAGCCGGTCTTGCCGAAGTCTTCCCAGCGTTGTTCTAGTGCATCCCAGCTCTTGAACAGCATCGTTGCCGGCGTGAGCGCGGACAGGGCAGTGCTCTGCAAAGTGGACAGGCTCGTGTGCTTGCGCAAGCCCTCGGCCGTACCGCGATGGATCAAGTCCACGAACGGGCGGATGGTGTCCATGTAGGCAATGTCTTCGGTGTTCGACGCCAAGTGACTGATCTCATGGATAAGGGTAGCAGCCCGTGCATGATCCTCGAGATCGAACGGTGCAGTGAGGTGCTCGCGGTATTGATCCATGCCGGTATTGAAAAAGCGATCCAGCAGATAGATTTTCCGCTCTGCATCCTCAGGAATCACAAAAGCGATTTCGTCGTCGATGGGCCAGCGTGAAGTGCCGGTGACAAATCGATTGGAGTCCAGGGTGAGTAGATCCTGCCGGGTCATCTCCTCCATGACTTCCATGACCCGGTTGCGGATTTTCTCCACTTGCCCGGGGTTGAAATTCAGCAGGCCGAACATCTCGCTCAAGAAGCGACCGACAGTGGATTCGGTAAGGCGCTGCAGTGAAAACTCCGCAAGGTTGCGCTGGCAGGTATTGGTGTAATACAGCGCAACGTTGAGTGCGCGGTCGATCGACAGCCCTTTGTCACGATCAAGCCCGCGAATGGCCGGCATGCCGACAGCCTCGATATTGATGGCGTCGCGTTCTGATAGATGGGTGCTGACCCGGTCCCTGATACGGGACACGGTTGGCCCGAAGCGCGGCTCGCGCATGGACAGATCGAACACCCACTGACCCTGTGCGTTGCGTTCGACAAAGGGGCCCAGTTCCCGAGCAAGGCTGACTCGCCATTGTGTGCCGCTGCGTGCGACCGGGTAGACTCGGCCGGCCACCGGCACATAGGTGCGGCTGTTGATCGGCTGGGTGTACACGTGGTTCTGGCGGTCGAGTGACAAATCGGTCAATGCCACCGTGACGTCTTCGAACCGCCGTAACCGAGTGCGCAATGGGTCCGTGATGTCCAGGGTTTCTAAGGTGGTGACAGGTACCGGGCCTTCCCAGGTCTTGGGTGGCTGCGTGTCAGTCTCAGCCGCGGTCACACCGTCGAGCTCTTGGCGCAGCGACGCCATTGAAGCCACGCCTTGGATAAACAGGCGCAGACCGGCGCCAAAGTGCTGCTCTTGCAAATTCTCGGCGGAGGCTTCAAACAGCCTGAAGCTACGCCAGACCACCAGCGGAAACTTGAGTTTGCCCGCAATGAATTGCAGTGCCATGGGAATGCCTTTACGTACAAGGCTGGTTACGCCCTCCCACAGATGCTTGCCCTCTTTGGTGAATTGGTTGGAAAGCATGTTGATCAACTGGAGGGCATTGTCATGAAACAGCAGTCGCAGCAGGTTGCCTTTGATCGGATTCGAAGCCAGGCTGATGTTTTCTTTTTCTTTTTCCTGCGAGGTCGACGCTTCGAACAGATTGCGCCATGTTGCCTGTTCGGGATCCCCCAACTGGCTGATGATCCAGGCCTGAAGTGGGCCTGGGCGGCTGATGTCATCCAGCAATTTTTCTTCGTCGCCGTATTCCTTCAAAACGCTCAACGGGGCATAGGGTGCGTAGAGCACCAATGGCCCGCTTGTTCCGGCCCTCGCGCCTATCACATAAACGCCAGGCACCCTGGCCGGAGTCGCCCCGCGGGTGGCAATCAGTTCCAGCGGACGGATCATTGCGGTGGCGCCGCTGACAGCTTCCCGGGCAACGGCATCTGGCATATCGAAAATCTGTTGGATAAAACCCCACGCCGTCGTGCTCAGGCGTTCCGCCAGCTTTTCCTCGTGGGCATGCAGCAGTACTTGCCACGGAAGCTGCTGGCAGAATAGCTCGCGGCGTTTGCGCGCATCCTCGGTGTCAGCTGTCAGGTGGGTGGTCAACAGGTCGCGGTAGATTTTCCCGATGTCCAATTGGCGTACCAATTGGACGATCGCTTCGCCATTCAATGCGGCGGGCAAGGGTGTTGTGCCGCGTGCGTGCGGTGTGAGGTTATCGGGCTGCAGGTCGGGCAAATGGCGCAGGGCAAACTCAGTCAGGCTTTGGGTGTGCCCATTGAGTGCCAAGCGTGCCGGGATCAGAATGTCGTCCGGGGACAATGCCTGGTGTGGGAAGCGCGCGTTGAGCAGGGCGGTCAATGTTTCAGCGACCTGTTCCTCCAGAAGCGGCAGGCTATGAAGGTAATCTTGGTTATCCGGGGCGCTGAGACGATATTGCTCGAGCAGTTCGGCATGCAGCAACTGATCCTTTGGCGACGCCATGCCCAGCCAGGCAGGCAGGCCTTGCTGTTGGATCATGGCATTGGCAATGGCTTTCGCCCTGCCGATATTTGACGGTGCCACACGGCCCATCTCGGCATCCAGGCAGTCCTGCAACTGGATCGGTCCCAGAGGCATGGCGAGCCAGTAGTCGAGGGTATCCAGATGATGCACCAGGTGGCTCTTTTGGCGGTTGAGTAAAAAATGCTCGTCAATACGCTGCAATGGGCCCAGTCGGTATCGCTGGTGCGGGGAGCGCAGGCTGATGGGCAAGTTCTGCAGCAGGGCGGTGCGTCGGCCAGGGTGTTCCAGGCGCTGTTGAAGCCGCTTGCGCAGGCTGGTCAGCGAGTCGAAGGCTTCATGGCCGCGCTGCGGCGTCCACAGCACGACTGCACCGGAGAGGCGCGGGTCCAGTCCGCCCCGTTCCGTCAGCACAAAACAGTTGGCCAGGGGGTGAACCGGCTTGTCACCGTTGATGCTGACCGTGACCTCGAAAACATCCGGCAAGAAACCGTGCAATCCATGGCGTTTATCGCGGGTCATGCTGTCGCGACGCAAGACCGTATCCAGCATCGCGTAAGGGGTTTGGCCCAAGGTGTTGTTGAGCCGCCGTAGCTCTGCCTCACTGCGCAGGCCGTGGAGGAGGCTTGCGATCATTTGATCACCATGGTTTTTCATGAATCGCCCGGGCAACGAACGTACGTCGCGTTTGACGAAGTAGGCGGTGGTCTGCGTGATCACTGCATTGAAAATATGGCTGTTGAGGTTGTTCAAGCTCAAGGCTGCGCCGTCGCGCCGCGCGTCGTAAAAACCGATGCGCGGTGAGCTGCCTATATCCGCGGCGGCGTTGGCCAGGCGCTTGATGAAGTGCTCGACCATGTTGACCGATGACTGCGGCAGTCGCTCTTCCCTGTCCTGCGCCTCGCTGGGGTAGGTATTGACGTAGACGTCGCTGGCATCCAGGCCCAGATGGCGCTTATTCATTTCCTC
>Ga0207656_10000439_pt1 | contig 13952 bp, 15 predicted proteins | sample KBSCornC12_FD_184297 | JGI IMG/M metagenome (GOLD analysis project Ga0207656, IMG submission 184297) | Corn rhizosphere microbial communities from Kellogg Biological Station, Michigan, USA - KBS Corn C1-2 (SPAdes) (version 2) | ecosystem: Host-associated > Plants > Roots > Rhizosphere > Soil ...
GCCGTCGATGCGGCGGCCGGTCTTGAGGATCGCGCCGCGGACGATTTCGGCCTCGAGCTTCTTGACCAGCTTCATCGCGACCATCTGCTCTTGCGGCGTCTTGTCGGCCATCGCGGCCTTGGCGGCGGCGCGGGCTTCGTTGAGCGCGTTCGAGCGGGCCGACTTGTCGACCAGCTTATAGGCCGCGTCGATGTCCTTGCCGATCAGCTTCTTCAGCTCGGCCTTGATCGCCGAATTGTCGTCGCCGGTCTTGAGCTCCCAGGGCTCCTTGGCCGACTGCTCAGCCAGCTTGATGATCGCCTTGATGACGTCCTGCGACGCGCGGTGCGCGAACATCACCGCACCCAGCATGACCTCTTCCGACAGCTCCTTGGCTTCGGATTCGACCATCATCACCGCGTCGTGCGTGGCGGCGACGACCAGGTCGAGCTCGCCTTCGAGCACTTCGGCGTCCGACGGGTTGAGCTGATACTCGCCGTCCTTGTAGCCGACGCGCGCGGCGCCGATCGGGCCCATGAACGGCACGCCCGAAATCGTCAACGCGGCCGAGGCGGCGATCATCGCCAGGATGTCGGGCTCGTTCTCGCCGTCATACGACATCACCTGGGCGATGACGTTGATCTCGTTGTAAAAGCCTTCGGGGAAGAGCGGGCGGATCGGGCGGTCGGTGAGACGGCTGATCAGCGTCTCGCGCTCGGTGGCGCCACGCTCGCGCTTGAAGAAGCCGCCCGGGATACGACCCGAGGACGAGAACTTCTCCTGGTAATGGACGGTGAGCGGGAAGAAATCCTGCCCTTCCTTGACCGACTTGGCGGCCGTGACCGCGCAGAGCACGACGGTCTCGCCGAGGGTCGCGATCACCGCGCCGTCGGCCTGGCGGGCAACCTTGCCCGTTTCGAGCGTGAGGGTCTTGCCGCCCCACTCGATGCTTACCTTCTTGGTATCGAACATTTATTTTCCTTCACTCCCATCGCCCAATGCGATGGGGGCCTTTGAGCGAGCCATCTTTGGCTCGTGGAGTAAGGACCGAATTGCCCTCCTCCATGTGCTCCTGCGAAAGCAGGAGCCCAGGGTCATCAGCTACGTCGCTTGTGACCCTGGATCCCGGCCTTCGGGCCCCTGCAAAGTATTACTTTGCAGGGAGACCCTGCGCCGGGATGACGCAATACGTAAACGGCCCGCCGAGGCGGGCCGAACGATTGCGTCACTTGCGAAGACCGAGCTTCGCGATGAGGGCGAGATAACGGTCGCCATCCGATTTGCGCAGATAATCGAGCAACGAGCGGCGCTTGTTGACCATCATCAGCAGACCGCGGCGCGAGTGATTGTCCTTCGCGTGGGTCTTGAAATGCTCGGTGAGCGTCTTGATGCGGTCGGTCAGGATCGCGACCTGGACCTCGGGGCTGCCGGTGTCGCCTTCGACACGGGCATGTTCCTTGATGACCGCTTCCTTGCGCTCGGGGGTAATCGACATTCTGTTTCCTTCGACATCGCGGATTAAAGGTTGAAACCGCGGACGACACGGGCTTCCCCGCTTTCGACTTCCACCAACGCCACCGGGGTTTCGCCCAGCATTGCGAAGTGAAGGCCATCGTCTCTGGCAATCCCGACCAGAACGCGCCCCTGTCGGAGCGCCCCTGCCTGGTCGGGATCGAGAGATAGAGCCGGGATGTCGTCCAGCCCCGCCCTCAACGGCAGGAGAATCTGTTCAAGGCGCCGCGCATTAGCGGTTTCGCCCAATTTGTCCAGCGATATCGCGTGGGAGAGGTCGAACGGTCCGGCCTTGACCCGTCTGAGATAGGTGACGTGGCCGACCGTGCCAAGGGCGCGGGCGATGTCGCGGGCGAGACTGCGGATATACGTGCCCTTGGAGACATGGGCGACAAGCGTGGTGGCATCAGCCGTCGCCCCGGCGGAGGCCGGGGCCGCTGGGTTACCTGGCGACGACAGTGCACCAACTCCAGCGGCCCCGGCCTCCGCCGGGGCGACGGTAAGCGAATGCACCGTCACCGCTCGCGTCGCGAGCACGACCTCTTCCCCAGCGCGGGCAAGATCATACGCCCGCTCGCCGTCGACCTTGAGCGCCGAATATACCGGCGGCACCTGGTCGATCGGTCCGGTGAAGTGCGGCAGCGCCGCTTCCACCTCAGCCCATGTCGGCCGAACCTCGCTTGTCGCCACCGTCTGGCCTTCGCCATCGAGCGTATCGGTCTCGACCCCGAACCCGATCGTGAACTCATAGACCTTGTCACTGTCGAGCATCCGCCCCGCGAGCTTGGTCGCCTCGCCGATCGCGACCGGCAGCACGCCCGAGGCGAGCGGATCGAGCGTCCCGCCATGCCCGACCTTGGCCTTGCCATAGCCGCCCTGGCGCAGCGCGCGCTTGACCGCGCTCACCGCCTGGGTCGAGCCGAGGCCGAGCGGTTTATCGAGAATGATCCAGCCATGCATCCGCGCGCCCTAGCGCAGGGTGGGCCCTATATTACAAGCCCCTCCCCCAAAGGGGAGGAGTGAGAGAACCTCAAGCTTATCCCTTCTTCGCCTTCTTCGCCTTGGGCGGCGGGCCGTTGCTCGCGACCAGACTGGTGAGCGGGCAATGCTGACGGTCGACCAGCAAGGTACCGGTCCGGTCGAGCTGGGTGCCGTTGAACCGGGTATCGACGCCGATCCGATAGGCGAACGGCAAATCCGTGCATGGCCCCAGCACGGTCGCATAATACCAGCGGCGCTGCTGATCCTGCAGCCACACACCGCGGTCGCCATCGGCCTCGAAATTATAGAGCCCGATCGTGCCGATGAACGGAATGCTGGTTTCCTTGCCCAATTTGTCGGCGGGCCAGGTGCGATCCTGTTGCTTGGCTGCAGCGGGGACGACGCTACCCGCTAGGCTTGCCGCCGCCAGCATCGCAATCGTCAGGGTACGGATCATGTGCGTTGCCTTTCGAAGACAAGGACGAAACGAACGACTGTCACCCTTGGTCCTACCACGCCGAGGCTGAATTGAGGCTGAAGCCGATTACATGAACAGGCCGAGCAACAGGCCAACCACGCGATCGGCGATCGGGCCGACCACCCGCGCTACAACGTTGGCGCTGGGGGCTATCATCGGCAGGATGACGAGCAGGAACAGCATCACCGGGAAGCCGAAGCGGCTAAGCCTGGCATATTGGGCGGCAAGCGGCCGCGGCAGGATCGCCTCCACGACGTGTCCCCCATCGAACGGCGGTACCGGCAATAGGTTGAAGATCGCCAGGAAGACGTTGATGAACAGGAAATTGATCAGATTGGCTGCCACGAATCCGGCTGCGCCCGTCTGCGGCAATCCTCCAGCCGAACCAACCCAAATACCGATCCCCGCCGCGGCGATCGTCGCCATGACGAGGTTGATCCCCGGCCCGGCAAGCGCGACCAGCGCCATGTCTCGACGCGGATGGTTGAGCCGCGCAGTCACTACCGGCACCGGCTTCGCCCAGCCAAAGATCGGCGCATTGGCAAGCGCGAGCATCATCGGCACCAGCACGGTCCCGACCGGATCGACATGGCGGATCGGATTGAGCGTCAGCCGCCCGCGCTCGACCGCGGTCTGGTCGCCCAGCATGCGCGCGACATAGCCGTGCGCGACTTCGTGGAACACGATCGCGATGACCAAGGGGATCAGCCAGATCGCGATCCGGTAGAGCGTGTCGTTCATTGGTCGGCGGCTTGCCGCGCGGCGACGAAATGCTTGCGGCACAGAGCGACATAGCGGTCGTTGCCGCCGATCTCGGTCTGCGCGCCCTCGACCACCGCGCGGCCTTGCTCATCGACGCGCAGGTTCATCGTCGCCTTGCGCCCACACTCGCACACCGATTTGAGCTCGATCAGCGAATCGGCCAGCGCAAGCAACCGCGCAGACCCCGTGAACAGCTGCCCCTGGAAATCGGTGCGCAATCCGTAAGCGAGCACCGGAATCCCGACCACATCGGCAAGATGCGCCAGTTGGTCGACCTGCGCCGAGGTCAGGAACTGCGCCTCGTCGACCAGGACGCAGGCGATCTGCTCGTGCGCGTGGCGCTCGGCGACGATCGCGGCGATGTCGGTCTTGCCCTCGAACGGAATCGCGCTCGCCTCCAGCCCGATCCGCGACGTGATCGTGCCGGCGGCGAAGCGGTCGTCGATCGCCGCGGTGAACAGCATCGTCGTCATGCCGCGCTCGCGATAATTGAAATCGGCCTGGAGCAGGGTGGTCGATTTCCCCGCATTCATCGACGCATAATAGAAATAGAGTTTCGCCATCAGCCGATCTTCGCGGGCCCTTCGGCGAGGACCGCCCAGCCCTTGCCATTGTTGTAGATTGCGATCGTGCGGCGGCTGGTTCCGTCGTCCCAGCGGACGAACGCCATGTTGGCGACGATCATCGGTGAGGTCAGCGTCAGCGTCCTGCCGCATGAGGCCGGCTTGTCACGCTGCACGGAGGCGGGAAGAGTCAGAACGGGATAGTCGCGCGTGCGGGCCTGCGCCCAGGCTGCGGCAAGCGTGCTTTCGAGCTGGTCATCGACCAGCTGGTACATGCCCTGCGCGTTGCGTTCGAGATAGGTCCAGGTAATGGCCTTGCCGGCGATGGCGGGCGGCACCGGCTCGGGGCCTTTGCGCGCGATAGTCTGGAGCGCGACGCAGGCATTGCCCGAATAGCGCGCGGCATAATCGCGCACGACCGCAGCTTCGATCGCAATCTGGTCCGCCGTCACCGCCGGCGCGGCGGGTGCGCCGCCGGGCGAATGGCAGGCGGCGAGAAGGAAAGGGGCGAGCGGCAACAGCCGACGGAGCATCATGTCACGAAACTAAGCACGCGGCGCGCCGCGCGTCCACGCTCAGTCGTCGCCGTTCTGGTCCAGATCCTGCGCCACCTTGGGCGCGCGCAGCAGCGCGTCGATATGGCTGCCCTCATCGAAACTCTCGTCAGCGAGGAATTTGAGCTTGGCGGCGTATTTGGTCTGTACCCGGCTCGCGACCTCGCGCTGCAGATAAGCGGTGTTGGTGCGCAGCGCCTTGAGCACCTCGTCCTCGTCCTTGCCGAGCAGCGGCTTCACGAACACCGTCGCATGACGCAGATCTGGCGACATCCGGACTTCGGTGACCGAGACCAGATGGCGCGCCAGCGTCTCGTCATGGACATCGCCGCGCTGCAGGATTTCGCTCAGCACGTGGCGCACCTGTTCGCCAACGCGAAGCGTTCGGACGGATTTTTCTTCGTTGCCCTGGTTCTTCATTGCTGGCCTCGGTCCAACTCCCTCTCCCCTTGTGGGCGCGTCGGGTAAACAGTGCCCCGCACTGTTTAGGCCATGCCGGGGGCATGGCCAACCCGACGCGGGAGCGAGCCGACGAAGTCGGCGGAAGGGTGAGGGGGACTGGATGAGGATTCCCCCTCACCTTTCCCACTCGCTTACGCGAGCGGGCCCCTGCCCTCTCCCACAAGGGGAGAGGGAGTTAGTTACAGCGTCCGTTCGCGCAGTTCGACCTCGAAGGTTTCGAGGAAGTCGCCCGGCTTGATATCGGTGAAGTTCTGGGTGAACGTCACACCGCATTCCAGGCCAGCGCGGACTTCGGCGACGTCGTCCTTGAAGCGCCGCAGGCTGGCGATCTCGCCCTGATAGATGATGACGTCCTCGCGCGTGATGCGCGCCTTGAGCGCCTTGCGGATGACGCCGTCGACCACCAGCAGACCAGCCGCCTTGCCGTGCTTGCCCGCCGAGAAGACCTCGCGGATTTCGGCGCGGCCGACCACGGTTTCGAACGCTTCGGGACCAAGCTCGCCCGCCATGCCCGCGCGGATCTCGTCGATCAAATCGTAGATCACGTCGTAATATTTGAGCGCGACCTTCTGCCGCTCGGCAATTTCACGCGCCTTGGCATTGGCGCGGACATTGAAGCCGATGATCGGCGCGCCCGAGGCACCCGCCAGGGTCACGTCGCTCTCGGTGATGCCGCCGACGCCCGAATGGAGCACGCGCGCCTTGATCTCGTCGGTCGAGATCTTGTTGACCGCACCGACGATCGCCTCGACCGTACCCTGCGTATCGGCCTTGATGACCAGCGGATATTCGATCGCCTGGTTGGCCTTGAGCGCGGAGAACATGCTCTCCAGGCTGGCCGGCGCATTGGTCGTGCGCTTGTCCTGGATGACGCCGGCACGATAGGCCGCGACCTCGCGGGCACGCGCTTCGTTCTCGACCACCTGGAGCGGATCGCCCGCCGAGGGGACGCCCGAAATACCCAGGATCTCGACCGGCATCGACGGCCCGGCTTCCTTGATCTGCGCGCCCTTGTCGTTGACCAGGGCACGGACCTTGCCGCTCTCGGCGCCGGCGACGAACACGTCCCCGACCCTCAGCGTACCGCGCGTGACCAGCACCGTCGCGACCGGACCGCGGCCCTTGTCGAGCTTGGCCTCGATCACCGTGCCTTCGGCGTCGCGATCGGGATTGGCCCGGAGCTCCATCAGTTCGGCCTGGAGCTGGATCTTCTCGATCAATTCGTCGAGCCCGGTCTTCTTGAGCGCCGACACTTCGACGTCCTGGACGTCGCCGCCCATCTGCTCGACCACGACTTCATGCTCGAGCAGGCGTTCGCGGATGCGCTGCGGGTTGGCTTCGGGCTTGTCGACCTTGTTGATCGCGACGATCATCGGCACGCCGGCCGCCTTGGTGTGGTTGATCGCCTCGATCGTCTGCGGCATCAGCCCATCGTCGGCAGCGACCACCAGCACGACGATGTCGGTGACATTGGCGCCGCGCGCACGCATCTCGCTGAACGCTTCATGGCCCGGCGTATCGAGGAAAGTGACCTTCGACTTGTCCTTCAGCGTGACCTGATAGGCGCCGATATGCTGGGTGATGCCGCCGGCCTCACCACGTACCACGTCGGTGCCGCGCAGCGCGTCGAGCAGGCTGGTCTTGCCGTGATCGACATGGCCCATGATCGTGACGACCGGAGGACGCGGCTTCAGCGTCTCGGGCGAATCCTCGACACTGTCGGTCGACAGGTCGATGTCCGAATCGCTGACGCGGGTGATGTTGTGGCCGAATTCGGTGACCAGCAGTTCGGCGGTGTCCTGGTCGATCGTCTGGTTGACGGTGACCGGCATGCCCATCTTGAACAGCGACTTGACCAGATCGGCGCCCTTTTCCGCCATGCGGTTGGCGAGTTCCTGGACGGTGATCGCGTCTGGCACGACAACGTCGCGAACCTGCTTCTCGCGCGGCGCACCGCCGCCGAGATGACGACGATGCTCCTTTTCGCGCGCACGCTTGAGGGCGGCGAGCGAGCGGGCGCGCGCGCCTTCTTCGCCACCGAGCGCGCGGTTGACGGTCAGCTTGCCGCCACGGCGCTCCTCGCCCTTGCGGTCGCGCTGGCCGGGACGCGCGGGTTGCGCCGTCTCGGCGCCGCGACGCGGGGTCGCCTGGCCGGTGCCGGTCGGCGCCGCGCGCTGCGCGGGGGCAGCGGGCGAAGCCGATGACGCGGCCTGGGCCGGAGCCGGAGCGGGCGCCGGGGCGGGCTTGGGAATCTCGGGACGCGCGACCGGGGTGAAGCGGCGCGGCGCCGGCAAGCTCGGATCGAGCTGCACCGCGACCGGCGCTGCGGGCACGGGCGCGGGCGCTGGCGCTGGGGCGGGCTTGGGCGCGGCGGGTGTCGCCGCGACGGCCGGGGCAGCCGGGGCCGGTGCGGGGGCCGGAGCAGGAACCTCGACCGGCGCCGGCGGCGTATCGGCCGCCTTGCTCTTTTCTTCTACCCGGCGCTTCTCTTCCTCGGCCGCGGCCTGGCGCTGCGCGTCCTCACGGCGGCGCGCATCCTCCAGCGCATTCATGCGCTGTTCCTCGGCCTCGCGCAGCAATTGCGTCTGGCGCTCCTGCGCCGACAGCTGGGGCGCGGAGGGGGCACGCGCGGCAGGCGCGGCCGGGGCAGGCGCCGGGGCCGGTGCGGGGGCTTCCTCGACGACCGGGGCCTCGGCAGGGCCGCCGGCATTCGGGCCGAGCACGCGGCGGCGCTTGACCTCGACCACGACGGTATTCGAGCGCCCGTGGCTGAAGCTTTGCTTCACCTTGCCGGTCTCGACGGTGCGCTTCAGCCCCAATGGCTGGCGCATTCCGAGCTTCGGCTTGTCGTTGTCGGTGTCGCTCACTCAATATCCTCGTCGTTGTCGGCCGTACCGATCGCCGCGGGAAGCGCCGATGCGCCCTGCGAGGCCGTTTCGCAAGGCTCGGTTGTCAAATCAGGGCCGATAAAGTGCCGCCAGCGGTCGAGCGCGTCACGCACGCGGACCGCGGCAGCGGGGTCGGTCACAGCGATATGTACCACATTTTCGCGGCCTAGCGCCAAGGACAATATGGTGCGCGGAAGAGGAAGTGCCAAGCCCTCTTCGCCAGATCCTTCGCGATCGCGCCCGACCCGCCACGCCTGGGCGAGCTTGCGCGCGCCGTCGGCGCCGGCATCGGATGCATGGAGCAACAGCCGGACCTGGCCCGATCGTGCCGCCTTCTCCACCCGTTCCGTGCCGTTGACGATCTTGCCCGCCTTCGATTCGAGACCGAGCCGGTCGAGGAACGCGCGCCGCAACTGGTCGGCGATCAACGCGCCCAGATCGGCAGGGATCGTCAGCTCGTTGGATTTGAACGCCCGCGCCAGCGCGCCGCGCAACTTGCCCTTGGCATTGGCCGCGTCGAGCTCGCGTTGCGTCACCCCGATCCACGCCCCGCGCCCCGGCGCCTTGGCGCGGATATCGGGCAGCACCTGACCGTCGGGCCCGAGCGCCAGCCGGATCAACTCGCCGCGAGGCTCGCGGTCGCCGGACAGGATGCAGCGGCGAATGGGGTCGATTTTCTCGGCCTTCATGCCGCGAGCCTCCACTCGTCATGCCGGGCTTGTCCCGGCATCCACCGTGCCGCAGATTCACGGCCATGCGAGAGCGCAATCCCTGCGTCTACATCATGGCCAGTGGCTTCAACGGCACGCTGTACATCGGCGTGACGTCGAACCTGATCGGCAGGGTCATGCAGCACCGCGATGGCACCTTCGCGGGTTTCACCAAGCGCTATGGCGTCAAACGTCTTGTCTGGTTCGACACTGCCGATACGATGGAAGACGCTATCGCCACCGAGAAGCGGATCAAGAAGTGGCGTCGCGACTTCAAAAAGAACCTTATCGAGCGCGACAACCCCAAATGGGATGATCTTGCGATCAGCCTCGGCCTCCCGCCGCTGGAATAGCGGCGCGGTGGATGCCGGGACGAGCCCGGCATGACGGATATGGTTGTCGCGCCGCTTTCCTCCAGCGTCATGCCGGCCTTGTGCCGGCATCCACCGGGCAGCAAGCCGAGATGCGGCGGGCTTGAGCGACGTGGGTGCCGGGATCGACCCGACACCAACACCATAACGATCGGCTAGCCGAGCAATATCATTGCGAGGAGACCGCATGCGCGTCTCCCTCGAATTTGGGGGCATCGCGATCGGCGATCAGGGTGCCGCCGGCGCCATAATTCTCGGTCGACACTTCCTCGATCACGATCTGCACCGCAGCCGGGTTCTTCCCCAGCCGCTCGACGAGCGACCGGGTGACGTCCGCCACGATGCCGGACTTCTGGTCCTTCGTGGCGGTGCCCGAGATGCGGATCGAGACGAAAGGCATCAGGCTTCTTCACCCTCCGCCGCTTCGCCTTCCGTCGCGGGCTCGTCCTCGAACCAATGCGCGCGGGCGGCCATGATGATCTCGTTGCCCTGCTCCTCGGTCAGGCCATATTCGGCGAGCACGCCGCCCTTGTGCTCGGGACGCTTGGGCGCGTCCTCGGCGCGGCGGCGCGGTTCCTGGCGCTTCTTCTCGACCAGTTCGTCGGTGGCGAGATCGGCGAGGTCGTCGAGCGTCTTGATCCCTGCCTTGCCGAGCGTGACCAGCATCGCTTCGGTCATGTACGGCATGCCGGCGAGCGCATCCTCGACGCCGAGCGCCTTGCGCTCCTCGCGATTGGCCTGCTCGCGGCGATCGAGCGCTTCCTGCGCGCGGCTCTGCAGCTCCTGGCCGAGATCGTCGTCGAAGCCTTCGATCGAGGCGAGCTCGGCAAGGTCGACATAAGCCACTTCCTCGAGCGCGCCGAAGCCTTCGGCGACCAGCAGCTGGGCTAAAGTCTCGTCGACGTCGAGCTCGTTCTGGAACATTTCCGACCGCTCGACGAATTCGCGCTGGCGCTTCTCGCTGGCATCGGCCTCGGTCAGGATGTCGATCGCCTTGGCGGTCAGCTGGCTGGCCAGGCGGACATTCTGGCCGCGGCGGCCAATCGCCAGGCTGAGCTGGTCGTCGGGCACCACGACCTCGATCCGGTCCTCTTCCTCGTCGATCACGACGCGGCTGACCGAGGCCGGCTGCAGCGCGTTGACGACGAAGGTCGCGGTGTCCTCGGACCAGGGGATGATGTCGATCTTCTCGCCCTGCATTTCCTGGACCACCGCCTGGACGCGGCTGCCCTTCATGCCGACGCAGGCGCCGACCGGATCGATGCTCGAATCGTGCGAGATGACGCCGATCTTGGCGCGCGAGCCGGGATCGCGGGCAGCAGCCTTGATCTCGATGATGCCGTCGTAGATTTCGGGCACTTCCTGCGCGAACAGCTTCTTCATGAAGTCAGGATGCGCGCGGCTGAGGAAGATCTGCGGGCCCCGGTTCTCGCGGCGGACGTTGAGGATCAGCGAGCGGATGCGGTCGTTGACGCGGACCACTTCGCGCGGGATCTGCTGGTCGCGGCGGATGACGCCCTCGGCGCGGCCGAGGTCGACGACGACGTGACCGAACTCGACGCGCTTGACCACGCCGGTGATGATCTCGCCCATCCGGTCCTTGAACTCTTCGAACTGGCGCTCGCGCTCGGCGTCGCGGACCTTCTGGAAGATGACCTGCTTGGCGGCTTGCGCTGCGATGCGGCCGAATTCGATCGGGGGCAGCGGATCGACGATGAAGTCGCCGACCTTGGCGTCCTTCTGCAGCTTCTGCGCGCCCTTCAGGTCGACCTGCTTGAAATAATCGTCGACCGCCTCGACCACTTCGACGACGCGCCACAGGCGCAGGTCGCCGGTATTGGGGTCGAGCTTGGCGCGGATGTCGTTCTCGGCGCCATAACGGGCGCGCGCGGCGCGCTGGATGGCGTCCTCCATCGCCTCGATCACGATGCCGCGATCGATCATCTTTTCGCTGGCGACCGAATTCGCGATCGCGATCAGCTCGGCCCGGTTGGCGGTAACGGCGGTGGCCATCAGTTACTTTCCTCTGTCTCGAATTCTTCTGCGCCGTCGCTTGAAAGCGGCGCGGTTGCGGCAATCAGTTTGTCGGTGATCAGCAATTTGGCGTCGGCGACCTGGTCGAATCCGATCGTCATCGGCTGATGCTTCTTGACGTCGATCGTGATTCGATCGCCATCCACTCCGGCGAGATCGCCGGTCAGCTGCTTGCGACCATCGATCGGCGCGGTCAGGTGGATGCGCGCCTCTTGCCCGATCCAGTTCGCGAAATCCTTGAGGCGCGTCAGCGGCCGGTCGATTCCCGGCGAACTGACTTCCAGCCGATATGCCTCCTCGATGGGGTCCACCTCGTCGAATTTGTCGGAGATGCGGCGCGACAGCTCGGCGCAATCATCGATCGTCAGCTGCCCGGTCTCGGGCCGCTCGGCCATCACCTGCAAGGTCAGGTCGTCCTTGCCTCCGAACATCTTCACGCGCACCAGGTCGAAACCCAAGGCTTGGGCCTCGGGCTCGATCAGTTGCGTCAGTCGGGCGATGTCCGCCATGAAGTGTCCGTGAAACAAGCAGGTTCGGCGCCGGGGAGCGGGAGCCCTCCGACCTCTTCACCTGGCGATGTAGAGATTGGCTGATGATATAGGCCGGTCCGCGCGCCGTGGCAAGCGGGCAACCCGATGGACCGCGCGTGAGTTGTGTCAGCGTGCTTTTTTCTGCCAGGGAGCTGCGATCATGATCCGTCGCGCATTGCTGTTGACCGGCCTTGTCGTCACAGCCTGTTCGGGCCCGTCTAACGGACCGGCCAACGCCCAATCCGCGACGAAGACCAGCGTGCCGCGCAATTCGCCGCTCGAGCCCGATATCAGGAACGTGCCCGCGACGACCGGCCGCGCCAACATGCCGATCGCGCCGGCACCGTTCACCGTGACCGATATCGGCAGGTTCGATGCGCCGTTCGCCATGGCCTTCCTGCCCAACGACCAGGGTCTGCTCGTCACCGAGAAAGCGGGTGTGCTCAAGCTGCGCCAGCCCGACGGCAAGGTCGTCGAGATCGCCGGCGTGCCTGCGGTTGCCAAAGGCGGACAGGGCGGCCTGCTCGATGTCGCCGTCGCGCCGACCTATGTCGATAGCCACGTCGTCTATCTGAGCTATGCAGAGCCGGGCACGGATGGCAGCCAGCTCGCGCTGGCCAGAGCGAAGCTCGACCTCAAGGGGCGCAAGCTCGACGACCTGTCGGTGATCTGGCGCTCGGGTTCGGCAGGGCCCGGCGGACAATTCGGCTCGATCATCACCTTCTCGCCCGACGGCCAATATCTGTTCCTGACCTCGGGCGAGCGCCAGCGCTTCACCCCGGCGCAGGATCCCAAACAGGCGCTCGGCAAGATCCTGCGGCTGACGCTCGACGGCAAGGCCGCGGTGGGCAATCCGATGTACGACGCCTCCAGGAAAGACGGGGGCGGAGTCGAGGCGATGACCTGGACCAGCGGCCATCGCAATCCATACGGTCTGGTCTTCGCGCCGGACGGCCGATTGTGGGAAGAGGAGATGGGCCCGCGCGGCGGCGACGAGCTCAACCTGATCCTGCCGGGCAAGAATTACGGTTGGCCGATCGTCTCCAACGGCGACAATTATTCGGGCCAGCCGATCCCCGATCATCCCAGCCGGCCCGATCTCGAAGCACCCAAATTGTGGTGGAACCCATCGATCTCGCCCGGCGGCATGATCTATTATTCGGGCAACATGTTCCCGGCAAATAAAGGATCGCTGTTCATCGCGGCGATGTCGACGCCCGGGCTGATCCGCGTGACCGTGTCGGGCGATACCGCGACGCCTGCCGATTTCTGGGATTTCGGCACGCGCATCCGCGACGTGGCGCAGGCGCCCGATGGGTCGATCTGGCTGCTCGAGGATGGTGAGGAGGGTTCCGGCGGACGGTTGATGCGGTTGACGCCGAAGAGCTGACTGGTCGGCCTTGAGGCCGGATACTGCGGTCGCCAGGGTTAGTGCTCCTGCGCAAGCAGGAGCCCAGGGCCGCAAGCGTAACCCTTTGTAACTCTGGGCTCCTGCTTTCGCAGGAGCACTGTTCGGATCGAAGCGCGGCGTTCAGCTTCGCACGATCAGATAGTTCATCCGCGCCGCGGCGATCGGCTTGGCGGGATCATCCTGCCACGCCGTCGCCTCGACATTGGCGACGCGCGTGCCCAGCCGGGTGACGATGCCGCGCGAGCGAGTCGGCTTGTCGCGGCCGCCGCGCATGAAGTCGACCGTCACGTTGACCGGCTTCACCTCGCCCCCACCCTCGCCCGCCAAGGCATCGTACAAGGCGACGATTGCCGCCATCTCCATCAGACCGCTGATCGCGCCGCCGTGCAGGAATCCCGGTCGTCCCAGCACATGGTTGCCGAACGGCATCACCAGCACCGGGGCGCCGTCGCCGTCGCGTTCGGCGGTCAGCCCCAGGAGCTGGGCATAAGGGGGAAGCCGGTCGGTCATCGCGGATAGCCGTCGGGCGCCATGAACGTGCCCGCGACATGCGCGAGCGGATCGCTCGGATCGCCGTCATGCGCCTGGCCGCGGACGAACGCGATCGATCGCGTCAGTCGGTAACATTCGCCGCGCCCGACCACCGTCTTGCCCGGTGTCGCGGGGCGCAGATAATCGACCCGCAGGTCGAGCGTTGCATGCGCGTCGAATGCATTG
>Ga0207656_10000441_pt1 | contig 13919 bp, 10 predicted proteins | sample KBSCornC12_FD_184297 | JGI IMG/M metagenome (GOLD analysis project Ga0207656, IMG submission 184297) | Corn rhizosphere microbial communities from Kellogg Biological Station, Michigan, USA - KBS Corn C1-2 (SPAdes) (version 2) | ecosystem: Host-associated > Plants > Roots > Rhizosphere > Soil ...
CGCTCAGACCTCCGACCCTGGCGTGACTCACGTCCTCTCAAGGCCGACTGCATGACGAGGCCGGGCCATGGGGGCCGAACACGCCGGCTCAGGCTTCACGGCTCGACCGGACGCCGCCGGCGGAGCACCAGCTCGCGGACGAGCAAGGTCAGCGCCGCCAGCCCGAGCGCCAGGACGAACACGAACCCCACCGCGGTGAACCCAAACACGAGCCGCACCATCGACTCGCTCAACCGGCCGTCGGTGTACGAGTCTTTGAGGTGGCGGAGGAGCCCGAGGCGATCCAGCACCCGTGCCGGCAGCGCATCGAGCGCGTACGAGACACGGAGGACGGCGGTCGACGGGAATTGCACCCGGAGCCCCTCCACCACCACGCCGATCGCGAGGTACAGCGCAGACAGCGCGAGCGCGTTGCCGGCGACCACCTGGAGGAATCGCTTCGGGTTCACGGGGCGCGCGCGGCCCGCTTCTTGAGCGCGGGCAAGAGCTTCTTCACCCGCCCCATGTCAGGGGACTTCGGCGCGAGACGGGTGAAGTTCACGTACTCCTCGTAGGCCCGCTTCGCGTCGGTGTCACCCCCCGCGGCGTAGGCGTCGGCGAGCGCCAGCCGGGTCGGCCCGTCGGCCGGGTCGAGCTGCACGGCCTTGATGAGCAACTCGCGCGCCTTCGTCTCGTCGCGGAGCTTGCGCAGGACGAGCCCCTCGGCGAGCACCGCGTCGGAGAGGAACGGCTGCAGCTCCATCGCCAGCTCGGCGCTGTGCTTCGCATCCTGTGTCCGTCCGTTGGCCAGCGCGACGCGCGAGGCTGCCACGGCGGCCAGAGCCCGGTCGCTCGCCCGCGGCGCCGCTGACGAGAGACCCTGCAGCTTCGAGAGCTGGGGCTTGCTGGACGCCGGCTTGAGCAGGACGTCACCGGCGAGCGCACAGACGCTTGCCGCATCCTCCCGGCTCGCTGCCTGGTACGCCTTCTGCGCCTGCGGGACGTTGCCCTGCCGGACGAAGGCGCGGCCGATGGCGCAGAACACCTCGCTGTCCTTCGGCGCGAGCGTGTTCGCCTTCTGGAGCGAGGCGAACCCGGCCCGCCCGTCGCCGCGGGCGAACATCAGGGTCGCGCGGAGGCGGTACGACTCGGGGTCCTGGGCGTCAATCTTCATGGCCCGGCCCAGCGCTGCCTCGGACTCCTTCCACTTTCCCTGCTGAGCGAGCGCGAGCGCGGCGTCCTTCTGCGCGGCAGCGCTCGAGGGGTTCTCGGTCGCCCAGGCCTCCGCCTGCTCGAGGGCCTCGGTCGGCTTGGCGAGGGCGAGGTAGACGCGGGCGAGCGCGTGGCGGCTCTCGCCGTGGCTCCGGTTCCGCTGGATGGAGAGCTGGAGCGGCTCGACGGCGCGCTCGGGAGAGCCGGAGGTCCACAGCAGCCGTCCGAGGGAACAGGCGCCCTCGTAGTCGCGGGGATCGCGGCTCGCGCCCTCGAACTGTGCCCGGGCGCGGTCGAGGATGCCGCGCTGCCAGTACACCTTCCCCAGCGCGACGGCGACGTCGGCGCGCGGGCGCTTGGCGGCCCCGAGGGTCTTCTCCAGCACGGTCTGGGCCTTGTCCGGATCGCCCTCCGCGGCGTCGGCGAGGGCGAGCCAGGCAACCGCCTCGATGGGGTACTTCCCCGAGACGGAGGTCTTCGCCAGCTCGGCGCGGGCGTGCTTCCAGTCCTTGAGACGGCCCCAGGCGATGCCGCGGAGGAGTGCCATGCGGCGGCCCGGATCGTCCGCGAAGCGCTGGAGCAGCTCGCGCTCTCGATCTCGGCCGAGCAGCACCCGGCCCAGGGCCTCCTTGGCCTCCTCGCTCTTCGGCTTCTGCTTCACCGCGGTCTCGAGGGACTTCTGGGCCGCGGCGAGATCGCCGCTGGAGCGGAGCGCGTCACCGAGCGCCACCTGGAAATCGAACGCGCGCTTGCCGGCGCCCGATGCGCCCTCGGTGAGCACCTTCACCGCCTGGTCATGGGCGCCGTTGGCCGAGAGGAGCCGCCCTCGGTCCAGCGCACGGCGAGCGACGAGGTCGGGGGTGAGGGCGTCGGGGACGAGCTTGTCCACCTCGGCGAGCGCCTGGGTGAGATCCTGCTCGAGGGCGAGGCGGCTCTCGGCCTCGCCGAGGGCGCGCCCGGGGTGATCGGGCGAGAGCTGCTCGGCGGTGCCGTAGACGGTGAGCGCCGCGGCGTCGTCGCCCGCCTCGCGGTAGTAGTCGCCCAGGGCCACCAGCGCGCGAACGTTTCCGGCGTTGAGCTCGAGGGCGCGCTTGAAGTGGAGCACCGCTCCCTTGGCGTCGCCCTTGCCGAGGAGGAGGCGGCCCGCCGCGTCGTGCACCTCTGAGAGGTCCAGCTGGCTGTCGAGGATGGCCTTCCGGGCGGCGTCGCGCTCGGCGGCGGGCGCGACCATCAGCCGTGCGACGAGGACGAGGCCGGGATGGCTCGTGCCAGCCTTCGGCCGGGCGAGGGTGGAGGCGGCCTGAGCGCGATCCTGCGGAGTGCCGCCGTGCTCGTCGGCGAGCACCGCCCGGGCGTAGGCGGTGAGATCCAAGGCCTCGGCGCTGTCCTCCTCCATCCGCACCGCCTGGGCGAGCGACTCGAGGGCGGCCTTGTCTCCGGCGGCGGTGTCGAGGGCGAGCGCCTTGCGCGCGGCGGAGAGCGCGTCGGTCAGGTTCCGCCCCTGATTGACCGCGCGGGTGTGGCGGTAGACGAGCGCGCCGGCGAAGATCGCAACCGCCGTCACGATGGCGATGCCGACCTTCAGGGCGTGGACCTGGATCCAGCTCTTCTTCTCGGCCTTCTCCGCGACCTTCGCCCGGAGCGCCTTCTCGTACTCCTTGGCGATGGCCTGGGTGGTGCCGGTGCTGAACGGCCGCTTCACCGCCGGGACCGAGCCGGTGGGGACCGGCGCGTCGGGCACGTCGGCGAGGAGGCTCGGCTCGGTGACGTCCTCGACTCCGGAGGGCCCGGCGGGGGGTGCGGTCGCGTCGGCGCTGGCGGGATAGTCCGGCCCGCCCGGCGTGGTGGGGCCATCGCCGACGGAGGGGAAGGAGCCGGAGCCCGTGCGCTCCGGCAGCGGGGTGAACCCGGCGGCCTCGGCGAGCGCCTCGGCAGGAGGCGGCGGGGGGGTCGCGCCGGTGCGACTGGGCCGGACGGGGGAGTTGCTCCCGGTGGGGGTGCCGTTGGCGCGAGGCTTGAGGGGGCGCTCGGGCGGGTTGTCGAGCACCGCGGGGCGCATGGTGGGGGCAGGGCCGCCGGCGAGGGCTCCCTGGGTCTGCTCGAGCCAGACCTTCACCTGCTCGTCGGAGGGCGAGAGCGCAACCGCCTTGCGGAGGAGCGGGAGGGCCGACCGGTAGAGGCCCTTGGCGACCAGGACCTCGGAGATGAGGTGGTAGGCGAGCGGGTCCTGGCGGTCGACGCCGACGGCCTTGTCGAACTGCTCCATCGCCTCGGCCGGGCGCCCCAGACCGATCAGCGCCTTCCCCCAGAGGACGTACCCGTGAATGCTGTCCGGATGGTGGACGAGCCCCTGCTGGCACACCTCCGCCGCGCGGGCATTCTCGCCCTGTTCGACGAGCACCCGAGCCAGCTCCACGAAGAGGGTGGAGGTGGGATCGGTGGCGAGAAGCTGCTCGTACCGCTCCACCAGGGATTCGGGCATCGTTCGGTCCGATGAAGGCTACCACGCGCCCCCTCCTCGCCTGGCTTCTCCTGGGTGTCGTCGGATGTCACGAAGGCGGCTCCACGCAGGCAAAGCTCAAGAGCACCTACGAGGACTTCGAGCTGAAGGCGCGCTGGGGAGAGGCGGCGGCGGTGGCTCAGCTGCTGGTGCCCGAGCGGCGGAGCCAGTTCCTCGCGGCGCGGGCCCGCGAGCACTCGGACCTGAACATCACCGACATCGAGCTGCTGAACGTGGTGACGAGCGATGACGGCTCGCACGCCACGGTGACGTCACGCTGGCGGTGGTACCGGCTTCCCTCCACCTCGGAGCAGGTGTCGGAGTCGAAGGGAACCTGGGTCGCGCAGGGTGGGGAGTGGCTGCTCGAGTCGATGCAGGGCGGGCCGTACACGGACCTCGCGCCCCGATAGACCGCAAAAAAAAGCGCCCACCGCCCCGGGGCCGGCCGGGACGGTGGGCGTCGGGCGTCCCCCCATGGGACGCCCTCACATGCGCAAACGAGCGAGCAACACGGATGCCATGTGAGACAGACCGTGCTTCCGGGAAGTTGCAGGCCGAACTCACGCGCAGTGTGATCGCCCCTGGGGCGCGAGCGCGACAGCGGTGTCGCGGTCGGGGGGTCTCCGGGCGGGCGCGGGCGACGAAGGGACGAGGACTCCCAGTGAGGCCGGTTCTCGGCAACGACTGCCCGGGGAGCCGACGCGTACCGAGCTCCGGAGACCTGGACTCCGGTGCTCGGCGCTCAGCCGGTGCGGGCGGCTCAGCCGTTCAGGCCGCTGCCCGCTCCCCGTCGACCGAGCGGATCGTGTCCTTCATCGAGTGGCCGGGCACCCATCCCACGTCCGCCGTCCACCGGCTCCCGTCGACCATGCAGAGGAACTGGATGTGGTCCAGCTCCGGCGGCGGGAAGTTCGCCAGCCGGTACCGGAACAGCGTCCCCAGCAGCGGCCGCGCGATGGGATGCGGGACCGGGATCGGCGTCCGGCCCAGCTCCCGGAGCACCGCCGACAGCGGCACCTCGCCCGGACCGACGACGTTGTAGACGCCCTTCAGCCCCGGCCGGAGCGCCTCGACCATCGCCCGCGCGGCGTCCTCCTGGTGAACCAGCTGGAGCATCGGATCGAACCCCGCCAGCACCCACGGATAGCGCAGCCGCAGGTAGTTGGACGGTGCGTTCCGGATGCTGGGCCCGACGATGTGCACCGGCCGGAGGATGACGGTCTCGATGTCCGGGTGCCGCCAGAAGAAACCGTGCGCCAGCATGTCGACCTCGATGAGGTCGCGGACGCCCGAGAAGCGCGAGGCCGCCATCAGAGGCGCGTCCTCGGAGAGGAAGTTCGAGTTGTCCGGGCTCGGCCCGTAGACGTTCGCGCTGGAGAGGACGACGACCTTCTTCACCCCGTACTTCGCCACCGCGTCCAGCACCCGCGTCGTGCCCACCACGTTGAACGAGTGGTGCTCCTCCGACGACATCCGGGGGTCGTGCATGATCCCCATGTGGATGACCGCCTTCACGTCGTGGATGGGAAGACGTCCTCGGCCTTCTTCTTCCGGAGATCGAGCTGGAAGAGCTCCACGTCCTTCGGGGCTCCCGCGAACGGGCGACGGTCCAGGCCGACGATCCGTTCGGTGCGGTGGAGGAGCTTCGTGAGCGTCCGCCCGAGGTTCCCGCTGATGCCGGTGACCACCACCACCTGTCGTGCCTCGGTGCTCATCGGCCGTGCCTCACCAGAAGACGTTCTTTCGCTCCTCGAGCCCCTGCTGGATCAGCCCCTGCAGTGTCGTCTTCACCACCCGGACCTTCTTGTCCAGCTCGGTGTCCTCGTCGTCGGCGCTCCCGGAGAAGGTCAGCGGATCGCCGAAATAGAGGCGGTACTTCGCGGGCAGGGGCAGCGGCGTCACCGTCACCGGCAACGCGGGGAAGCCGATCAGCTTTCCCACCGAGCGCAGGTTCAGCAGCGCCGGTGCCTGCTCCTCCGAACCGATGATCGCCACCGGCACGATGGGCGTCCCGGTCTCCAGCGCGAGCCGCATGAACCCCAGCCCGAAGTCCTTCAGCTGGTAGCGCTCGGGCCACAGCTTGCTGATGCCCTTCACTCCCTCCGGAAAGACCATCACCACCTCGCCCATCTGGAGCAGCCGGCGGCAGTTCTCTGGCGTCCCGACGATCTGCCCGCTCCGGGCGAAGAGCGTCGAGACGTAGGGCAGCGAGGCGGCCCACTTCTCGGTCATCGCGCGCACGAGCCGCGGAGGGTCGTGCTCGAGGAGCATCGCCACCCCCACCATCGCCCCGTCGATGGGGATCTGCCCCGCGTGGTTCCCGACGAGGAACACCCGGCCCGACGGCACTCGCTCGATGCCGTGCGTCTCCACCCGGAAGTACTTCTTGTAGAGCCAGACGAACGGCGCGACCGCGGAGAGCGCGTAGTCCGGATCGAAGCCGAAGGGGTCCACCCCGAACTCGCCGTTGCTCCGCTGGGCGAGCGCCTCCAGCGCCGGCGCGCGGTCCCCGGCCATCTCCAGGGTGAGCCGCTTCAGCCGCTGTCTCGCTTCCTCGCTCAGCCGCTCGAACATGGACCCACCGGCCTTTCTACCTGACTGCGGCCCCCTCCGTGTCCAGCGACCGGGCGGCGTCCCGGAGCGGGACAAGCCGGAAGTCCCGGGCGATCCACTCCAGCACCTCCCGGAGTCGCGTGCGCTTGGTCGAGCCGGCCACCGCGAGGTCCGGCTGGGCCCGGGCGAGCTCGGCGGGGAGCCCGTCCTCCGGGCCGAGCAGGTCGACGGCGTGGAGCTCCAGCGAGAGGAACGGGCTGCCGCGGAGGCGCGTGTACGCCGCCCGGACGAAGGGCCAGGGCGCGAGCACGACGAAGGTGCCGATGAACGGGACCCGCGCCCCCGGCGTGACCGACATCGGAAGCTCGAGCAGCGGCGCAGTCCCCCGGCACTCGGGCCGGTCCGGGTCCGGCCGGTAGGGCAACCTCGGGGCGAGCAGCACCCGGGGGTTGTCGAGGATCGCCGCCGAGCGCCGCCCCCGGAGCCGGAGCCACCCCAGGGTCAGCGCCTTCGCCGCCCAGTACGGCGCCGCGGGGAAGATGCTCGCGTCGTAGGCGTGCCCCCGGGCGACGACCGCCCGGAGCAGCGCCGGGGAGAGCGTGTACCCGGGCGCGCGAAAGCCGAACGGTCCGGGCGCGCCGAGGGAACGGAGCACCTCGTCCGCGAGTGCGAGGTCTCGCTCGATCGCCTCGGCCGGCGCGCGGGACAGCGCATAGTCGTGCCCGTGGCTGTGGCTCGCGAGCTCGTGCCCGCGGCGGAGCGCGTCCTCGAGCGGCGGCCGTGCGCCTGCGTCCACCTCTGCCCCGATGACGAACAGCGTGCCCCGTCCGCCGGCTCCTTCCACCAGCTCGGCGAACCGCGGCACGGCCACCTGGTGCACGAGCGCGCGCGTCTGCGCGGTCACCACCTCCGGCGGCAGCCCGTGGAGCGCCGCGTAGTGCGGGAGCCCGTCGAGGTCGATGGAGATGGAGGCCAGCCCGGGCATCCGCCGCTCACCCGCCCCGGACCCGGATGACCCAGACCAGCCTCGCCACCTGACGGATCACGTTCGGCACGCGGCGGAGGAGGTTGATCGACGGCTGGCGCTTCTCCTCCAGCTGGATGGGGATCTCCAGCACCCGGAAGCCGTCCCGCCACGCCCGCACCACGAACTCGGAGGCGAACACGTCGCGGTCCACCACGCAGGCCCGGGCCACCGGGGCCAGCCGCTCGCGGCGGAAGGCCTTCAGCCCGTGGGTGTCCGTTCCCTGGAAGCCCAGCAGCAGCCGCAGCAGGCCGTTGTGCACGCGCGTCGCCACCCGGCGGATGAGCGGCCGGCGATCCACTGCGCCGCGCGCGACCTTGCTCCCCACCACCATGTCCAGGCCGGGGTCGCCGAGGAGCTCGAGCGCGCGGTCGTGGAAGTTCAGGTCGCAGAGGTCGATCTCGTCGCAGAACACGAGCTCGCCCCGGGCCTGGAGAATGCCCTGCTTCAGGGCGGCCCCGTAGTTGGGCGTGGCGCAGTGGAACCAGCGCAGCCGTGGATTCGCCGCGGTCAGCCGGTCGAGCAGCGCCGGCGTTCCGTCGGTGGAGCCGTTCTCCGCGAGCAGCACCTCGTAGTCCAGCCGGCGAGCATCGAGCCCGGCGGTGAGGTCGGCCAGCGCCGAGGGCAAGATGCGTTCCTCGTTGTAGACCGGGATGACCACGGTCAGCTTCGGGGCAGACATCACGCGCGCTCGACCTGCTCCGCGGCCGCGCGCCCACCGAGCAGCGCGTCCTCCATCGACGAGTACTCCCAGTTGCCGTAGCGCCCGGCGGTGCGAAGCCCCGCGCCGGCGAGGAAGCGCATCACCGTGTCGCGGGCCTCTCCGTAGCTGGCGTCGTAGAGCACGTAGGCGTTCCGGATGACACGCGGCTCGGTGAAGAGCACGTCCGCCGCGGAGCGGATCATCTTGGCACGGACCAGGTCCTCCACCGCGGACCGGGCGCACGCCTCGGGCGAGCGGGGGCCCGAGTACTCCACGTAGAAGGAAGAGGTCCCCTCGGGCACCGTCCCGGGAAACACCGCCGAGGGCGAGCCGATCCGGTAGGTCGTGAACTCGGGCTCGGGCGTGTACACCCAGTGCCACGGCTGGACGTTCGGTCCGCGGACCCCCACCGCCACCCAGGTCACGTCGGTGGCCCGCAGCCTCGCCGCCGCCGCGCGCACCTCGTCCGGTACGCGGTGAAGCAGCCCGACCAGCGTGGGAAGGGGGATGGTCGAGACCAGCGAGGACCAGCGCACCTCGCTCCCGTCGGAGAGCCGGGCCGCGCGGCGCTCCCAGTCCAGGGCCACCGGCTCGGTCGAGACGCGGATCTCCCCCGCGCCGGCGGGAAGCGCGCCGTGCAGCGCGCGGGCGAGCCCCTCGATCCCGCCCTCCTTCGGATAGACGAAGCTCGCGTTGTAGCCCAGCGCGTCCGAGCCCAGCCCCAGCGCGCCGTCGACGACCTCCTTGAGGCTCGGCTTCGGGACGAAGCGGCCACACCACGCGGCGCTCAGCTCGCGGGGCGGCACGCCGAAGAGCTTGGTGTTGTAGGGCAGCATGAAGTTCTTCGCGAAGCCCGCGCCGAGGTGCCGGAGGATGAACTCCTCGAAGTTGGCCGGCTCGCGCTCCCGCAGCGCCCGCCCTCCTTCGCCCACCGTCGCCTCGACGAACCCGACGAGGTTCTCGGCCACGACCTCCGCCGGGAGGCCGTGGGTGTTCACCTGGTAGGGAAAACGGGTGAAGACTCCCCGGGTGAAGACCGCCGCCCGACGCGCCACGGTCACCAGGCCGTCCGGCAGGAGCCGGTCGTGCACCAGGGCCTTCATCCCCGGGTCCCTGAGGTGCAGCCAGTGGCCGGTGGGGTCGAAGCGGAAGCCGCCGTGCATCACCTCGGTGCGGACCAGCCCGCCGACGCGGGACTCCTTCTCCACCAGCAGCCAGGGCCGCCGGAGGTGGAAGGCGGTGGAGAGGCCCGCGAGGCCGCCACCGAGGATGAGCACGGGCTCGATGTGGGTGTGTGCGCTCACGCTCGGAGGGTCCGCCTACCACGTACAGCCCGGGGCAGTCTGCTAGCCTCCGGTGCTCTCCCCATGCGCATCACGTGTCCGTCCTGCCAGACGGCGTACAACATCGACGAGCGGCGCATTCCTCCCGGTGGCGCCAAACTCAAGTGCAGCACCTGCCAGACGCTGATTCCCCTGCGTCCACCGGAGGCCGCTGCCCCGGTGCAAGGACCGTCCGTCGGCGGGGTGCGGCTCCGCGAGGGTGCGGTGCCGCTGCCCGGGCTCGGTCTCGGCCCGCCGCCGGAGTCGCCCGCGGCGGGGTTGCCGCACCTCACGCCGCGCACGCCGGAGCCACCACCACCGGTGGCTCAGTCGAACACCACCGGCGTCATCCCGATGCCACCCGCGCGGTCGGCGACTCCCGGCCCGGTCCCCTCGCTCACCGCGGCCCCTCCGGTGCCGCCGCCGCGCCGCGCGGATCGCACGATGGTGTCCCCAGGGTTGAGCGCCGCGGTGGAGCTGCCCGCTCCGGGCGCTCCCCCGCGGGTGAAGGCCGCGACGCCGCCACCGTCGGTGTTCGCTCCGCCGCCGCCACCCTCCGTCTTCGCTCCGCCGCCGCCGCCGGCGTCGGTCTTCGCGCCACCGCCACCGCTGCCGTCCTCGCGGCCGTCGGCTGGCTCCGCCGTGCCGATGCCCTCGCCCGGGCACGCTGCGCCGCGCGCCCCGCCCCCTCCTCCCGACTCGCCGCTCCCGGGCTTCGAGGAGGCCGGCTTCGACGATGCGGCGCTCTCCGGTGAGGGCGGTCTGGCGGAGGAGTCCTTCGCCGGCCTCGCCGCGCCGGAGGACACCTCCGAGCCCGTCACCTCGAGCGAGCTTGCCGTGGTCGGTCCAACGGCGCCGGCCTCTGCCCGCAAGGCGGAGGAGCCCTGGGATCCGGGGACCTCGCCCGATTTCGGCACCATCGACCTCGGCGGTGACGACGCGAACGCCACCGCGCTCCCCATCCCGGCGGACGATCCACTCCCCGCCGGAGACGGGATGGCCTGGAGCGAGCCCGCGCCCGCCGGCGACGCGCTGGACCTCTCCGATCTTCCCCAGAACACCGCGCTGAGGCAGCTCGACGGGTCCCCGGTCGATCCGCTGGAGTTCGATCCCACCCGGCCCGCGCCCGAGGACCTGGAGGCGGATCTCTCGAAGCCCCTGCCCTCTCCGGCGCGCCCGGCCGAGGACGGTCTCGAGGTGCTCGGCTTCCTCGACGAGGCGGCCAAGGAGATCAAGCCGCGCACCGGCCGCGTGACGCGCTACCACGTGCGCCGGAGGAGCGGGAAGGTCTTCGGCCCCTTCGAGCCCGGCGTCATCGTGAAGATGCTGGAGGACGGGCAGCTCCTCGGAAGCGAGGAGGTCTCGACCGACGGCGACGCCTGGACCGGCATGGCGGCCGTTCCCACCTTCTCCCAGGCGATGCAGCGACTGGTGTCGTCGCCTTCGCCGACCGCGCAGGTCCTACCGACGAAGCCCGGCGCGGCGACCTCGGCTGCTCCCCCGAAGCTCGACATGGACCAGCTCGCCCAGGCCTACGGCGGGCGCATGGCCGTGGTCAGCGTCGTGGACGGCGACGCTCAGGCCCAACGGCGGAAGCGCTGGCTGGTCCTGGGCGCGATGGTCCTCGCCGGGGTCGGGGTCGTCGGCGCGGCGGCCAGCCTGCACTTCACCAAGTACGGCGCCTTCGGGCTCCGCTGGCTCTTCCCGGCCCACGTCTCCTCCAGCTCGACGGAGGGCAAGAGCTTCGAGGAGGCGAAGGCAGGGCTCGCCGAGGACACCTGGCCGGGCCTGCGGAAGGCGCGCGGTCTGCTCGACGGGCTTCTCGGCCACCGCGACGTCCCCGAGGTCCGCGCGGTGTGGGCGCGGTCGGTCTTCACCGAGCAGCGCCGGTGGGGCACCGCCGACGCGTCGCAGGTGGCCCAGGCCACCGCGATGCTCGAGGACCTCAAGGTGCTTCCCAAGGGGAACCCCGAGCGGCTGAAGGCGGAGATCGGCCTGCTGCTCGTCAACAAGCAGCCGGACGCGGCGCTCGCCGTCATCCGCGCGGCCAAGCTCGACGGCGAGGGCCCGCTGCTCGAGGCCGAGGCCCTCCTCCAGAAGGGACAGGCGGCCGAGGCCGTGAGCCTCCTGGATGACGCGGTGAAGAGCGCAGCCTCCGGCGCGAGCTGGCATGCGCTGGGGCTGGCCCACCTCGCGGTCAAGAAGCCGGAGAGGGCGCAGGCCGACTTCGAGGCCGCGCTCAAGGTGTCCCCGCAGCACCTCTCCTCGGCGGTGGAGCTGGCGCAGCTGGCCCTGGCCCGGAAGGACGCCGCCGGCGTCCTCAAGGCGCTCGAGCCCGCGCTGGTCGAGCCCAAGGCCCTGGCGCCGCCCGAGCGTTCCCGCGGCCTGGCGCTGAAGGGCGCGGCGCTGCTCCTCCAGTCCAAGCCCGCCGACGCGGTGGCCGGGCTCGAGGAGGCGGTGCGGATCGATCCCAACAATGTCTTCGCCAAGGGAACGCTGGGCCGGACCTACGCGGCGCTGAAGGAGGACGAGAAGGCGCTGCCGCAGTGGAAGGCGGCGGTGGCCGCCGAGCCGGAGAACCCGGTCTGGGCGGACGGACAGGTGCAGTCGCTCGCCGCGCTGAAGAAGTCCGACGAGGCGCTGAGCGCGGCATCCAGGGCGCGGGCCGCGTTCCCCAAGGACGAGCAGACCGCGCTCGTCGTCGCCCGCGCCCAGGAGCTGCTCGACCGGGTCAGCGACGCGGAGGAGAGCTACAAGGCCGCGACCCAGCTCGACCCGAACGACCTCGAGGCCGCGCTCGGGCTCGCGCGGCTCTACCTCCGTCAGCGGAGGCCGGCGGACGCCAAGGCCGCGCTGACGGTCGTGACCGAGAAGCAGCCGCAGAACGCCCGGCTCCGCCTAGGCCTCGGCGACCTCGCGATGGCCACCGGGGAGCTCTCCACCGCCGACTCGGAGTTCGAGCGGGCGACGAACCTCGCTCCCGACCTGGCCGAGGCGTGGGTCGCGCGCGCCCGGCTCGCGCTCGAGCGCCACGCCTGGAAGGACGCTCGCGGCCACGCGGAGAAGGCGCTCGCCCTGGATCCGGAGGTGGTCGAGGGCCGGCTGGTGCACGGCATGGCCTTGTGGAAGCTCGGCGACCTCGACGGCGCCGCGAAGGAGCTGCAGGCCGCGCGGAGCGCCGGCCCCAACAGCCGCCTCGAGGTCGCGCTCGGCGCGGTGAACTTCGAGAAGGGCGACCTCGACGGAGCGACGACCCTGCTGCAGGGCGTCCTGAAGGCCGAGCCCGGCAACCCGGAGGCGAACTACTGGATGGCCCGGGTGAACGGGAAGAAGGGCGAGTACAGCCTGGCCCTCGAGTCCATCCGCGCGGCCATCGATCGCGCGCCCGCGCGCGCCAGCTACCAGTACGAGCTCGGCCACATCCTGCGTGACGCCGGCAAGCTCCCCGAGGCGGTCGAGGCGTGGAAGCAGGCGGTGAAGCTCGAGCCCGGCTACGCCGACGCATGGGAGGCGATGGGGAGCGCCTACAGCGAGTCCGGCCGGTACAAGGACGCGATCGGCGCCTTCGAGTCCGCCCTCAAGGCCGACCCTGCTCGCGCGCGGGTCCTGGGCTCGATGGGCGACGCGCACTTCCAGGCCGGCAAGTGGAAGGAGGCCGTGACCAGCTACACCGCCGCGCTGAAGGCCGACCCGAACCTGAACGGTCTCTACTACCGCCTCGGCCGCGCCCACAGCGAGATGGGGCAGTACGACAAGGCGATCGGCTTCTACCAGCGAGCCCTGCAGAGCACGCCCGACGACCCGCTGGGCTGGTACCACCTGGGCTTCGCGCTCAAGGAGCGAGGCAAGAAGCGCGAGGCGGTCGACGCCTTCAAGAACTACCTGGCCAAGGCGCCGGATGCGAAGGACAAGAAGGACATCGAGGACGAGATCTACTACCTGTCCAAGTAGCGCCCTCCCGGGGCGGCCCGAGCAGCGTCCCCCTGGTGCGGGGGACATGCTAGAGGCTCTCCGGTCATGCTGGACCTCAAGAAGTTCGACAAGGATTTCGACGCGCTGGTTCAGCGTCTCGCCACGCGCGGCGGAAACCTCGAGCTCGGTGACTTCCGCGCGCTGTGGGCAGAGCGGCGCGCCCTCCACGTCTCGCTCGAGTCCCTGCAGGCGAAGCGGAACGCGTCCAACGAGGAGATGAAGCGCATCGCCAAGGCGGACCCGGCGGCGCTGGAGCGTCTCCGCGGCGACCTCCGCGGCCTGAGCCAGGACATCAAGGAGCAGGAGAAGCAGCTCGCCGCCGTCGAGGAGCGGCTCCAGGCCGTCAACCTCACCCTCCCCAACGTGCCGGACCCGTCGGTGCCGGTGGGCGCCACGGAGAAGGACAACGTCGTCGTCCGGACCTGGGGGGAGGCGCCGCGCTTTCCGTTCACGCCCCGCCAGCACTTCGAGATCGGCGAGAAGCTGGGCCTGCTCGACTTCGAGCGCGCGGCGAAGGTGTCGGGCAGCCGCTTCGTCTTCTACCGGGGGGACCTGGCACGGCTGGAGCGAGCGCTGGCCGCGTTCATGATCGACGTGCACACCTCGCGGGGCTACACGGAGGTTCTTCCGCCGTACCTCGTGAACCGTGCGGCG
>Ga0207656_10000442_pt1 | contig 13878 bp, 3 predicted proteins | sample KBSCornC12_FD_184297 | JGI IMG/M metagenome (GOLD analysis project Ga0207656, IMG submission 184297) | Corn rhizosphere microbial communities from Kellogg Biological Station, Michigan, USA - KBS Corn C1-2 (SPAdes) (version 2) | ecosystem: Host-associated > Plants > Roots > Rhizosphere > Soil ...
CAACCCGAACAATCCGTATGCTGCGGCTTATGCCGCCAATCCAACGCAGGGCGCGGCGCGCATCTATTACCTGTTCGGCGACATCAAGGCGGGTAGCGATCGCGTCAATGAGGTTGCGCGCGTCGCTACCGGTCTGAACGGCAGCTTCAGCGGCTTCGACTGGAAGATCGATGGCGTCTATGCGCGCGACGACCTGCGGATCACGCAGCACGGCCTGCTCAACATCGCCGGGTTGATGAAGGCAATCAACACGGGCTCGTACAATTTCGTCAATCCGTCGGCGAACAGCGACGCCGTGCGCAATGCGATCGCGCCCGATAAGGTTACGCCGTCCTACTCGCAGATGTACTCGCTCGACGCGTCGGTTTCGAAGAAGCTGTTCGATCTGCCGGGCGGCCCGCTGCAGTTCGCGGTCGGCGGTCAGGTCCGCAACGAGAAGCTCATCAACCGCAACCAGAATGTTGCGCTGGATACGTACGGCCTGACTACCTCGTCGGCGTTCGGCAAGCATACTGTCTGGGCAGGCTATTTCGAACTCGACGCGCCGATCCTCGACATCCTCGACGTCAACGTGTCGGGCCGATACGACCATTATTCGGAAGGCTTCAGCCACTTCTCGCCGAAGGTCGGGTTCAAGCTGACTCCGATCAAGGAGTTCGCGATCCGCGGCACCTATGCGGAGGGCTTCCGCGCGCCGACTTTCGCCGAATCCGGACCAAACAGCCAATATGCCGGCTTCGTCAGCACGACGCCGCCGTGCAGCTTCATCCTGACTCACGGCGGGACGGGCACCACGGCGTCGTGCAGCGCCAACGGCAATCCGTACAATTCGCAATATTCGCTGGGTCGTGGCTATGCCGGTAACCCGAACCTTCAGCCGGAAACGTCGCGCAGCTTTACTGTCGGCACGATCTTCCAGCCCGTCAAATGGTTCAGCGCGACGGTCGATTACTACAACGTCAAGAAGTCGAACCTGATCGTCGGCGGGCCGCTGACCGGGGCGGCGGTGAGTGCCTATTACGGCGCCGCCAACGCGACCGCGGCCTGCGCGGCGGTCGCCGCCGTTGGTGCCGGCTATTCGTGCAACGTGGTCGATGCGGTCGACCCGCTCTACCCGACTGCCTTGCCGCGCCTGCTCATTCTCAACGTGCCATGGGTCAACGCGAACTTCGCGATCACAAGCGGCATCGACGCGTCGGCGGCGGTCAAGTTCTCGGCTGGTGACTTCAGGTTCAGCAGCAAGGTCGAGGTCACGCACATCTTCAAGTACGACCTCCACACCGCCACCGGCGTGCAACACTACGCCGGGACGCTCGGGCCGTACGACCTGTCCTCGGGTAACGGAACGCCCGACTGGCGCGGCAACTGGCAGAGCACGGTCGAATACGGGCCGTGGTCACTCTCGGCGACGGCTTATTACGTCGGCAAGATCAAGGCAGTGTCGGAGGATCAGGGTCTGCCGCTCGATTGCGCACACGGCAATCTCTATACGCGATCGGCGCCGCAGAACACCGATCCGGCCTTCTGCTTCATCAACTCGTTCATCAATGTCGATTTGAACGCCTCTGTACGGGTCAACGACAAGTTCACGTTCTTTGCCAATGTCGGCAACGTGCTCAACGCTCGGGCGCCACTGGCGGCTGCGGCCTATGCCAGCGCGCCGAACTTCCTGACCACCTGGCATTATGCCGGCGTCGTCGGCCGCAAGTTCAGCGCGGGCGCCAATTTCAAGTTCTGACCAGAATCACCCCGGGCGGCGGACCCGCGTCCGCCGCCCGGGTCAAACAATGATCGCTCATAAATTCGAACTGTGACGCACGAAAATTTCGAGCTCTGTCGGTTGTTGTGACTTTTTGGCTACAGCGTGGCGAAAACTCCGCGCTCTTCCTGAATGGCGCCTTTACACACCCCAAGCTGAGCTTCATCCCTCCCTCCATGCTTCTTGGACGCATTGCGTCCAAAGGGGCGTGCAACCCCCGTGTGACCGTGAAATCACGGCCGCGGGTCAAGCGAGGGAAACATTACGTGATCAATCACTCCAAGTTCGCGCACGCGTTGCGCGACAGCTCGGCGCTGCGTGCGCTCGCGCTGCTCGGCGCCGGCGCGGCCGCGTCGGCACTCTTCGTCGCGCCGGCCATGGCGCAAAACACTCCGGCTCCGACGACCACCACGCCGCCGACGACGAGCGACGATCAGGCGGCCGACACCGGCAACGAAATCGTCATCACCGGCACCCTATTCAAGGGCGCGAACGACACGCCGTCGCCGGTCAGCACCATCACCACCGAGAATCTCGACAAGCGCGGCATCTCGACCATCCAGGACGCGCTGCAGACGCTGGCGTCGAACAACGGTCCGGCGCTGACCAACTCGTTCTCGGCCAACGGTGCATTTGCCGCTGGCGCGTCGGCGGTCTCGCTGCGCGGCCTGTCGACCAACTCGACGCTCGTCCTGTTCGACGGCCTGCGTGCGGCTTACTACCCGCTCGCCGACGACGGTTCGCGTAACTTCGTCGACCTCAATACCGTCCCAGACGACATCGTCGACCGCATCGAAGTGCTGCGTGACGGCGCCTCATCGACCTATGGCGCCGACGCGATCGCGGGCGTGGTCAACATCATCACCAAGCGCTCGGTCAAGGGTGTGATGGGTCGCGCCGAAGGCGGCATCTCGGAGCGCGGCGACGCGGGCCAGTACCGCTTGACGCTGACCGCTGGCGTGGGCGACCTCGATGAGCAGGGCTTCAACGCCTATATCAGCGGTTTCTACTACAAGCAGAACGCGCTGATGAACCGCGACCGCGGGTTCCCCTATAACACTGACGATCATCGCGCCCTGTGCTTCGACAACACTTGCGGCACCAACGGCGTCGTGGGTGGGCTGAACGGTAACGGTATCTATACGCAGGGCACGCCCACGGGGTCGCTCTTCTACGTCCGTCCCTACAATGCCGCGAACACCGCGGCCGCCCCAGGCTCGACCTATCAGGCGCTTAACAACTCACTATGCCCTGGTTCGCTGTACACGCTGAATGCGGCTGACCGCGCTTATCAGGACGGTAACGGCACTTTTGTCAATGCGACCGCGCCGAACACGGTGTGTCAGGCCGACTATACCAACCTGTACGGGACCATTTCACCGAACATCAAGCGTTTCGGTCTGTCGGGTCGCATCACTGCCAAGGTGAGCAATTCGATCGAAGCCTATGCCGAAGCGAATTTCCTGCAGACCGAAACCAGCTACACCGGTTTCCCCGCGGTAATTCGCGGTGCTGCACCGACCGGCATCTTCTTTCCGCAGTTCTCGACAGCGGACGGCAATGCCAATCGTGCAGCCGGTTCGGGAATCCTGACGCTGCCGGTCTACGTCTGCAGCCGGGCTGCCGGCCAGTCGGCAGTGATGGTGAATGGGGTTGCGCAGATTCCGGGTTGTAACGCCGGCAACGGTACGTTGAACCCGAACAATCCGTTCGCGGCTGCAGGCCAAGTCGCCCGTCTCGTCGGTCGTGACCTCAATCAGGTCACGTCGAACATGACCCGCAACAAGGTCTACCGCCTTGCGCTGGGCGTGAAGGGCGATCTGTTCGAAGGCTGGAACTTCAATGTCGACGCGACGGTAATGCATGATGACCTGCTGCGCCGTACCGATGGCTATGTGTACATCCAGCACCTGCTCGATGTCATTGCGGACGGCAGCTACAACTTCATCAACCCGTCGGCGACGCCGCAGTCCGTTCTCGACTATCTGACTCCGGTCAACAACACCAACGCTACGTCGGACCAATATCAGTTGCAGGCGAGTGTGGCCGGCAAGCTGGCCGAACTGCCGGGCGGTAGCCTGCAGCTCGGTTTCGGTGGTTCGGTCCGCTATGAAGCGGTCGACTCGCCGAGCGGGAATAGCGACGTCAACGGTCCGACCCAGCGTTACTTCACGTTGAATGCGTTCGGAACCAAGGGCCATCGCTACATTGAATCGGTGTTCGCCGAGTTGGACGCGCCGATCCTCGATGTCCTCGACATCAATGCCTCGGGCCGGTACGATAAATACTCGTCGGGCCAGAGCGCATTCTCGCCGAAGGTCGGGTTCAAGTTCACACCGATCCGTCAGGTCACGCTACGCGGCACCTACTCGCGTGGCTTCCGTATCCCGTCGTTCGGTGAAGCCAACGCGCTGCCGACCACCGGCTATGTCAGCAACAACGTGTCGTTGTTCAACGACGCCTATCTGGCGCAATATGGCTGCACGACGTCGACAGATCCGGTGAATGCTGTCACGAATCCGCATCCGTACTCGACCTGCCCGATCTATATCCGCAGCGGTTCCTATGGTCAGACGACGCTGGCCAGCCCGAACCTGAAACCGGAGAAATCGCGTAGCTTCACGGGTGGGATCAAGTTGAACCCGGTCAAGAACATCGAGATCACGGTCGACTATTACAACATCAAGAAGACCGGGGCGATCACCGCGCCGTCCAACTCGCCGGCGTTGCAGGCCTATTATACCGGTCAGCCGATTCCGGCGGGCTATACCGTGATCGCGGACTCGCCCGATCCTAACTTCCCGCTTGCCAAGCCGCGTGTCGCCTTCGTCCAGTCGACGTTGGTCAACGCCGATACGATCGAGACCTCGGGCCTCGACTTCACGGTCGATACCAATTGGGATCTGGGCTTCGTGAAGTGGAACAGCTCGGCTGAGGCCAGCGTCATCCTGCTGTTGCAGGCCGACCTGACCAACAGCGGCGGCGGAATCGAGCGTTATGATGGCACGCTGGGCAACTTCAACCTGACCGCCGGGTCGGGTACGCCGAAGTGGCACGGCAGCTGGCAGAACTCGTTCGACTTCGGCAAGATCGCCGTTACGGGCACCGTCAACTACTTCGGTGGTTACGACCTGTCGGCGATGGACCAGGGCACTGGGTACAAGGACTGCGGTCTGAGCGATGGCACGGTTCCGTGCCGCGTGAAGGCGTTGATCACCTTCGACCTCAACGCCCAGTTCAAGGTCAACGACAAGTTCACGTTCTACATGAACGCGATCAACCTGTTCGATAAGATGCCGCCGATCGATCCGGTCACCTACGGCGCGAACTACTACAACCCGGTCCAGGGCGGCACGGCCATTTATGGCCGCTCGTTCAAGGCCGGCGCGAAGTTCGCCTTCTAAAATCGGACGAGATTCCGAAAGTTGGGGCCGCTCCTTCGGGAGCGGCCCTTTTCTTGTCTCGGCCGCATGAGATGGGCTATCGGCATCGTGCGCTCGGCATGACCGTGGCTCATTTGCTACAGCCTCGATAAAACCGACCACATTGATATCAGTCGACTTTACAGTATGCCGCGGGAGTCTCATTGAGCTTGGCATCGGCCTCGAATGTACCTGGGAGGGTGGTTCGTAGGGGCTTGGCAACGCTCGCACCGCAAGAGGGGAACGGACGAGCCAGGCAAGGGATAACCACGTGATCACCAATTCGACTGTTTCGCGCTCGCTCCGCGGAAGCGCCGCGCTGCGCGCGCTGATATTGTGCGGCGCCGGCGCGTCGGCGGCTTTGTTCGCCGCTCCGGCCTTCGCCCAGGACACACAGGCTCAGGCTCCGGCGGCTGATACAACCGCCGCGCCGCAAGACGATCAGGCGGCAGCGCCCGAAATCGTCGTCACCGGTACGCTGTTGCGCAACTCGGCGACCGCGACAGCGGCCCCGCTGACCACGCTGACCTCGGACGACCTGGCCAAGCGTGGTCTCAATACCGTGGCCGACGCGATCAACTCGATCGCGGCCAATAATGCCGGCTCGATGAACAAGAGCTGGAACAGCTTCAACTTCGCGACCGGCGCCACCGCGGTGTCGCTCCGCGGTCTGACTACCGGCAACACGCTGACCCTGTTCGACGGCATGCGCAGCGCGCCCTATCCGCTGGCGGATGACGGTCACCGCAACTTCGTCGACCTCAACACCATACCAAGCGGAATCGTCGATCGCATCGAAGTGCTGCAGGACGGCGCGTCGTCGACCTACGGCGCCGACGCCGTGGCCGGCGTGGTCAACGTCATCGTCAAGAAGGAAATCACCGGCATTCACCTCGACGGGTCGGCCGGCATTTCGGAATATGGCGACGCCGGCGAGCAGCGCCTGAGCGGCACGGTCGGCTATGGCAAGCTGTCGGAGCAGGGCTTCAACGTCTACGCCAATGTCGAGTACCAGAAGAACGACCCGCTTTATGCGCGGGATCGCAAGTTCCCCTATAATGGCGCCGATCTGAGCAGCATCTGCAACGCACCAGGGAACTGCCTCAACAATGGCGTGGTAAACGGCATCCAGGGTGACGGCACGTTCCTTGGCGTCGGGTCGACTATGGTTGCCGCGACCCGTCCTTACAACACGACTGCGCTCACGTTCGTCGATCCGGGCGGCACCAGCCACACGTTTGCGCCGGGCACCGTGGCCATGGGCCCTTGGCAACTCGCCAATCCGGGCGCCGGTTGCGGAAATCTGACCTCGGTCACGCTCAACGCCGCCCAACAGGGGTCGGCGGCGCCTGGCTTCAAGCAGAACACCGACGGCAGCTATTCGTTCAACAATGTCGGCTATACCGGCGTGACGAACGGGGCGCAGCAGTGCCAGCAGGATAACGTTAACCGTTATCTCCAGGAGCAGCCCACCGTCGAACGCTTGGGTGGGACCATTCGCGGCACGGTCAATCTGGGCAGCAAGGCGCAGGCCTATGCGATGTTCAATTTTTACCAGACGAAGACCGACACGTCGATCGCGCCACTGACCTTCGCCGGCCAGACTGCGGCGGGCGGTACGCAATTCACGCTGAGCCCGGTGCTGTTGCCGGTCTATGTTTGCCCGCGTGGCACGACGGTCGCCTGCACCGCGGCGAACGGTACGCTCAACCCGAACAATCCCTATGCGGCCAGCGGCCTGTTCGCGCGCGTGAACTATCGTTATGACCAGCCGCGGATCACGCTGTCGGACGCGCGTACCTATCGTGCGTCGGCGGGCGTCAATGGTTCGTTCGGCGATAACTGGCGCTATGCGGCAGATTTCACCTGGTCGCAGGTTGACCTGAAGATCACCAACAAGAACTACCTCTACGCCCAGCATCTGGTCGATGTGATTAACGACGGCAGCTTCAATTTCATCGATCCGTCGCAGAACTCGCAGGCTATCCGCGATTATATCGCGCCGACCAACGTTACGAACTCACGCTCGAACCTGTGGCAGGCCCAGGCAACCCTGTCGAAGGACTTGTTCCAGCTGCCGGGCGGTGCCCTGTCCGCGGCGGTCGGCGTGTCGTACCGCAAGGAGTCGATCACCAACCCGAGCGCCAACCCGGCCAATGAGGTCAATCCTGCGGACCGCTATTACAGCATCAACGCTGTGGGTGCGACGGGCAGCCGCAATGTCAAATCGGCCTTCTTCGAGGTCGAGGCGCCGGTCGTCGACATGCTCAGCCTGAACGCCTCTGGCCGCTACGACGACTATTCCTCGGGGCAGAAGAATTTCTCGCCGAAGATCACCGCGATCTTCAAGCCGATCAAGGAGATCAAGCTCCGCGGAACCTTCTCGAAGGGTTTCCGTATTCCGAGCTTCAACGAGGCTTATGGTCTGCCGACGACCGGCTACATCACTGCCCAGGTCAGCGATCCGGCGTTTCTCGCAGCGCACGGCAACAACGCCTACGCAACGCAGCCTTATTCCTATGGGCTGACCGCTATCGGCAATTCGTCGCTCAAGCCCGAAAAGTCGACCTCGTTCACGGGGGGTATCGTTATTGAGCCCAACCGGCACTTCGCGTTCACGGCTGACTATTGGCACATCAAGATCAAGGGCCTGATCACCAACCCGGATTATTCGGGCGTGGAGGATGCCTATTATGCCAATAACGGTGTGGTGAACATTCCGGGCTTGACGGTGCTTCCGGGCATCAAGGATCCGGATCACCCCAACGCGTTGCCGCTGCTCGGCTTCATCCAATATTCGTTCGTCAATGCAAACTCGGAAACCGCTTCGGGCCTCGACTTCTCGGGCACGGCGCGTTTCGCGATCAGCAATTCGATCAACTTCACCAGCCGGGTCGATGCGTCGTACCTGATCAAGCTGGAGAAGAATATCGACGGCACAGTCCAACGCTATGACGGTACGCTCAGCCCGTGCGATATCACGTCGTGCTCGGGTGCGCCGAAATGGCGCGGTACCTGGGTCAATACGCTCGACTTCGGCACCACGGCGCTTTCCGCTACGGTGAACTACACCAGCGGTTACGACATGGCGTCGATCGATTACGGTGGCATCAAGGGCGATTGCGACGCCAATGGCGGCGTTTCGGCGGCCACCTATGCCGACGGCACGATCTTCAAGTGCCGCGCGAAGCGCTTCATCACGCTCGATCTGACCGCCAGCACCAAGGTTGCCGATCACTTCACCCTGTACGCCAACGCGCTGAACATCCTGGGTGCGACGCCGGACTTCAATCCTGGCCAATCGTACAACCTCGGCTACAATTATAACGTGGCCTGGGAAGGCCAGGGCTTTACCGGCCGGTTTTTCCGCGTCGGCGCGAAGGTCGACTTCTAGGTTTTCGCTTTTCATCGAGAGAAAGATCGGGGCCGCTCCAGCGATGGAGCGGCCCCTTTTTTTGGTCGGGCTGCTCCCGACCTTTTCCCTGTGGCCAATTTGCTACAGCCGAAACGAAACCGATCCGCGCTGCTCCGTCCCGGCTTTACACCTATCCGCGGAGGTTCCATCCCCCAGCTCAATGCCTCGAACGTACCTGGGAGGGTGGTTCGGAGGGGCTTGGCGACGCTCGCACCGCAAGGGGGAACGGACGGGCCAGGCAAAGGGAAGACCTTGTGACAAGCAACACGACACTTACGCGTTCGCTTCGCGGGAGCGCGGGGTTGCGCGCGCTGATGCTGTGTGGCGCAGGCGCGTCGGCTGCGCTGTACGGCGCCCCGGCTTTTGCCCAGGACACGCCAGCGCCGGCCCAGACGACGGCGCCCGCGCCTGCCGCGCCTCAAGACGATCAGGCGGCGACCAGCGGCGACATCGTCGTTACCGGTACGCTGTTCCGGTCGAACCGAGACACGGTTTCACCGATCACTACCCTGAGCGCCGAAAACCTCGAAAAGGCCGGTATCACCAACGTCGCCGATGCTGTCCGCTCGATCTCGGCGGACAACTCTGGTTCGATCCCGTCGGCTTTCGCCAATGGCTTTGGCTCGGGCGGCGCGGGCGTCTCGCTGCGCGGCCTCACCGTCAATTCGACGCTCGTGCTGATCGACGGCATCCGCACGACCTATTACCCTTACGCAGACGACGGCCAGCGCGCGTTCGTCGACCTCAACTCGATCCAGAAGAGCAATATCGACCGTATCGACGTGCTGAAGGACGGCGCATCGTCGACTTATGGTGCCGACGCGATCGGCGGCGTGGTCAACATCATCACGCGCAAGGAGATTCAGGGCATCGAAGGCACTGCGGAGGGCGGCGTCTCCGAGAAGGGCGACGGCGGCGAGCAGCGCCTGACGCTTACGGCCGGCTATGGCGACCTCGCGCGTCAGGGTTTCAACATCTACGTCACGGGCGAGTATGAGCATGACAGCCTGATTTCGGCTGCCGATCGCGGTTTCCCGTATAATACTGCCGATCTGACGTCGATCGGCGGCGACAATTTCAACGTCAACTCGCCCGAACTGGGCGGCGCGTTCGGCACGCGTCTCGGCTCGACCAGCGCAGTAGTTCGTCCCGCGATGGAAACCACTGCCGGCAATATTTTCTCAGGCGCCTATATTCCGACTCCGGGCGATCCGGATGCCACACCGTTGCCGACGCGGATTCTCAACCCCGCGGGTTGCCGCGCGAATGGGCTGACCACTCAGCACACCGACGCGACCGGGGACTATTGCGAAGAGAATACGATTCCTTACGGCACGCTGCAGCCGGAGCAGACTCGCTATGGTGCCACTGCTCGGTTGACCGCCAATGTTGGCAGCAATTCGCAGGCCTATCTGACCGGGACCTATTATCACAGCAAGGTCTATTCGGAGGCGGCGCCTTTCTCGGTCCGGCAACGCAATCCGATCAATACGACCAACCTTGTGTTGCCGGCGATCCTGTCGAACGGCCAGCTCAACCCCAACAACCCCTATGCGGTGGCGGGATGCGTCGAGGCCGTGAGCTGCGTCGATGCGCAGCTTTCCTACGCTTTCCCCGAACTGATCCAGCGGGCGACGACCGAGAATGACGTTTACCGCGTTGCCGGTGGCATCAGCGGCAAGTTCGGCGACGGCTGGGCCTATTCGGTCGACGCGACCTATGCGCGCAGCGATCTGAAGGGCACGAATCAAGGCTATCTGAACATCGCCGGTCTGACCGCCGCGATCGAAAACGGTACCTACAATTTCGTGAACCCGTCGCTGACCCCGCAGTCGGTGATCGATTCGATCTCGCCCGCCGCGATCACCACTGCGAAGAGCGAATTGTACATGATCCAGGGCAACCTGACCAAGGAGCTGTTCCAGCTGCCGGGCGGCCCGCTCCAGTTCGGCGTCGGCGGATCGGTGCGTCGCGAGACGCTGAACAATCCGAATGCCAATGCGAACAATGCGTTCCTCGGCCTGAACGCGGTGACCGCGGCCGGTAAGCGCACGATCTGGGCAGCCTATTTCGAAATTGACGCGCCCGTGCTGTCGACCCTGGATATCAATGCGTCGGGTCGGTACGATCACTATTCCGACGGGTTCAGCAATTTCTCGCCAAAGATCGGCGCCAAGTTCACGCCGATCAAGGGCCTGATGATCCGCGGAACGTATTCGCGTGGCTTCCGTGCGCCGAGCTTCGCCGAGTCTCAGGCGGGTGCGGTGATTGGTTACACATCGGCGACCCTGCCGGACAATGTGGTTGCGGCGCACAATAACGACGCCTACGTCCAGCCCTATTCGATCGGCTTCAACAGCGCGTCGAACCCGAACCTGAAGCCTGAAAAGTCGCAGAGCTTCACGGCGGGGGCGGTGTTCGAGCCCGCCCACTGGCTGAGCCTCTCGGTCGACTATTATAACATCAAGAAAACCGACGTGATCTCGGGCGGTCCGCTCGCGGGCGCCGCGCTGGATGCCTATTATTCTGGCGGCACCATTCCGGCCGGCTATACGTTCGTGCTCGACGATCCCGATCCGCAAGCGCCGAACGCTATCCGCAAGGTGCTGATCGTCAACTCGCCCTATGCTAATGCCGCGGCGTTGCTGACGTCCGGTCTCGACGTGTCGGCTACGGTCCGCTTCGATCTCGGCGGGGTCAAGTGGACCAGCCAGGGCGAAGCCACCGACATCTTCAAGTACGACTTCAAGCCGGCCGCCGGTGAGCCCTATGATCATTATGTCGGCACGCAGGCGCCGTACATCTTGTCGTCGGGTGCCGGTACGCCGAAATGGCGCGCAAACTGGATGAACAGCCTCGAATTTGGCAAGTTCACGCTGACGGGCACCGCTTATTATGTCAGTGGCTACAAGTCGGTTGCGGAAGACCAAAACGGACATGGCGCTACCAGCTGCGCTGACAATCTGTACGGTGGTACCGATCCGAACTTCGGTTGCCGTACGAAGAGCTTCATCGATTTCGACCTGGTGGGCCAGGTCAAGATCAATGATCACTTCACCTTCTATGTGAACGCGCTGAACCTGTTCAACGCATCGGCGCCGCTCAATCCGGCCAATTATGCTGGCGCGGCGGCCAACTACAACCCGACCTGGACCCAATCGGGCATCGTCGGCCGCTTCTTCCGTGCGGGGGCGAACTTCAAGTTCTGATCCCTGCTCGAGAGGCAAAAGAATGGGGCCGCTCCAGCAATGGAGCGGCCCCTTTTTTGTCCGTCAAGGCGGCCCCGATCACACGACCGTCAGCGTCAGCTTGCCATCGCCTTCATCAACCTGGACGGTCTGTCCATCCTTGACCCCGCCCGACAGGATCAGGTCGGCGAGTGGGTCTTGCAGATAACGCTGCACCGCGCGCTTCAGCGGGCGCGCACCATAGACCGGGTCGTAGCCGACACGGCCGAGCCAGTCGCGCGCGGCTTGGGTTAGGTCGATCGTGATCTTGCGGTCGGCGAGCAACTTGCCGACCCTTTCGACCTGGATGTCGACGATCGGCGCCATCTCGCTCTGTCCCAGGCGGTGGAACAGCACGATTTCGTCGAGCCGGTTGAGGAATTCCGGGCGGAAATGGCCGCGGACGATCTCCATCACTTGCGGCTCGACCGAAGCGACACTCTCGCCGTCGCTCAGGCTCGACAGATATTGGCTGCCGAGGTTGGAGGTCAGCACGATGATCGTGTTGGTGAAATCGACTGTGCGGCCCTGGCCATCGGTCAGCCGGCCGTCATCAAGCACCTGGAGGAGGATGTTGAACACATCGCCATGCGCCTTCTCGACCTCGTCGAACAGCACGACCTGATACGGCCGCCGGCGAACCGCTTCGGTTAGAACGCCGCCTTCCTCATAACCAACATAGCCCGGCGGCGCACCGATCAGGCGGGCGACCGAGTGCTTCTCCATGAACTCGCTCATGTCGATCCGCACCATCGCGGCGCTGTCGTCGAACAGGAATTCGGCCAGCGCCTTGGTCAGCTCGGTCTTGCCGACGCCGGTCGGGCCGAGGAACAGGAACGAACCGAGCGGCCGGTTGGGATCCTGCAACCCGGCACGCGCGCGGCGCACTGCGGTCGAGACGGCGCGCACTGCATCGGCTTGGCCGATCACGCGCTTGCCGAGCTGCTGCTCCATTTGGAGCAACTTGGCGCGCTCCCCTTCCATCATCCGGTCGACCGGGATGCCGGTCCAGCGGCTGACGACGCCGGCAATGTCCTCGGCCGTCACTTCCTCGCGCAGCATAGCGCCGACGGTCGCGCCTTGCGCCGCCTCGAGCTGTTTTTCCAGCTGCGGGATGGTGCCGTAGGACAGCTCGCCCGCCTTGGCGAGGTCGCCCGAGCGTTGTGCCTGGTCGAGCGCGATGCGCGCGGCATCGAGTTGCTCCTTGAGCTTGGCCTCGGCGCCGATCTTGTCCTTCTCGGCCTGCCAGCGCTGAGTCAGCTCGCTCGACTGTTGTTCGAGATTGGCGAGCTCGCCTTCGAGGTTGGCGAGGCGATCCTTCGACGCCGCGTCGGTTTCCTTCTTCAGCGCCTCGCGCTCGATCTTGAGCTGGATGATGCGCCGATCGAGCGTCTCGATCTCCTCCGGCTTGGACTCGACTTCCATGCGGATACGGCTCGCGGCCTCGTCCATCAGGTCGATCGCCTTGTCGGGCAGGAAACGGTCGGTGATGTAGCGGTTGCTGAGCGCTGCCGCCGAAACCAATGCCGCGTCGGTGATCCGCACCCCGTGGTGCAGCTCGTATTTCTCCTTCAACCCGCGCAGGATCGAGACGGTGTCCTCGACCGTGGGCTCGCCAACGAACACCGGCTGGAAGCGACGCTGCAACGCCGGGTCCTTCTCGACGTACTTGCGATATTCGTCGAGCGTGGTGGCTCCGACGCAATGCAATTCGCCGCGCGCCAGGGCCGGCTTGAGCAAGTTCGACGCGTCCATCGCGCCGTCGGTTTTGCCGGCGCCGATCAGCGTGTGCATCTCGTCGATGAACAGGATGATGTCGCCCTCGGCGCCCTTCACCTCGTCGAGCACGCCCTTGAGCCGCTCCTCGAACTCGCCGCGATATTTGGCGCCGGCGATCAGCGAGCCGAGGTCGAGCGCCATCAACCGCCGGTCCTTGAGCGTGTCGGGCACGTCACCATTGGCGATGCGCAGCGCCAGCCCTTCGGCGATCGCGGTCTTGCCGACGCCGGGCTCGCCGATCAGCGCGGGGTTGTTCTTGGTGCGGCGCGCCAGGAT
>Ga0207656_10000443_pt1 | contig 13877 bp, 11 predicted proteins | sample KBSCornC12_FD_184297 | JGI IMG/M metagenome (GOLD analysis project Ga0207656, IMG submission 184297) | Corn rhizosphere microbial communities from Kellogg Biological Station, Michigan, USA - KBS Corn C1-2 (SPAdes) (version 2) | ecosystem: Host-associated > Plants > Roots > Rhizosphere > Soil ...
GGGGGAAGGGGCGGAAGGGGCGGAAGGGGCGGAAGGGGCGGAAGGGGCGGAAAAGCGAAATGGGATTTCGTGGTAAATTTTAGGTCGGGCTCAAGATGTAGAGCCCCTACCTAAAATTTACAGGAATTCTAGTGGGTGAAATTGCAGGATGTTAAGCTCCTATCTAAAATTTACAGGCCATCTGAATGCAGGAATTCATTGGTTAAATCCGGGTAGGGGTTCAATATCTTGAACCCGACCCGATTTAGCCAATCCGGATTTAAAGCTCATTGCTCAAGGCTCTATGCTGCACTAAGCCCTATGCTTACAACCAAATACTATCTTTGTTAAGAAAGAAAACCTATTGATTTAATGGATGAAATTATTTTCATGGTGAAAGAATCTGATGAAGGTGGATATGAAGCCTCGGCATTGGGGCATTCGATATTTACGGAAGCGGATAATTGGGGAGAATTAAAGGAAAATGTGAAAGACGCCGTGCTTTGTCATTTTGAGGATCTTTCGAGTTATATAATTCGATTTCAATAACCAAATTTCTAGATGAATATATTGCTGATTGGAAGCGGCGGTCGTGAGCACGCGATGGCGGATAAGATAGTGTCAAGTCCTTTATGTAAGCGACTTTTCATTGCACCAGGTAATGCAGGAACTGCGGCCCTTGGACATAATGTGGCTTTGGAGCTAACTAATTTTACTGCCATTAAAAACCTGGTGATTAAAGAAGATATTGGTCTGGTCATCGTTGGGCCAGAGGCTCCGTTGGTACATGGGATAGTTGATTTTTTTGGTCATGACCAGGTGTTGGAAAAAATTCCCATCATTGGTCCTTCTGCATCAGGGGCAAGACTGGAAGGCAGTAAAGATTTCGCGAAAGAATTTATGCGACGCCATAATATTCCTACCGCTGAACATGCTTCTTTTAGCTCCGATCAATTAAAGGAAGCTATTCATCATATTGATACCCATTCCGCTCCGATAGTATTAAAGGCAGATGGTCTTGCTGCAGGCAAGGGAGTGATTATTTGTGAAGATAAGGTTGCGGCTAAGGCTGAGGTGAAGGAAATGCTCTCCGGAAAATTTGGTGAAGCGAGTTCGAAAGTGGTGATTGAGCAATTTCTAAAAGGCATTGAGTTTTCTGTTTTTGTTTTGACAGATGGACATCATTATGTTTTGTTACCGGAAGCAAAAGATTATAAACGTGTTGGTGAAGGTGACACCGGTTTGAATACAGGTGGAATGGGCGCTGTGTCGCCGGTTTCATTTGTTGATGAAGCGCTTTGGAAAAAAGTAAAAGAGAAAATTATCGAGCCCACCATCAAAGGGATCGGGGAAGAAAAGATTTCCTACAAGGGTTTTGTTTTTTTTGGATTGATTGTGGTCGAAGGAGAACCTTATGTCATTGAATACAATTGCAGGATGGGAGATCCTGAAACAGAGGTGGTGATGCCACGCATCAACTCGGATTTCGTCGAAATCCTACAAGCTACCTGGAATGGAAAATTAAAAGATGTCAAAATTGAAATCGATCCTCGTTCTGCCGCTACAATCATGCTGGTCTCCGGTGGATATCCCGGCGAGTTTGAAAAAGGAAAAAAAATAAATGGCCTCGACAAAGTGGATGGCAGCCGCATCTATCATGCCGGTACACAACCTAATCATAATGGTTACCTCACTGCAGGCGGCAGAGTGATGGCCGTGACCAGTATGGGCAGTAATATGGAGCGTGCACTTGAAAAAAGTTTGCGCAATGCGGAGGTGATTGATTTTGAAGGGAAGTATTACCGGAAAGATATCGGGAAGGATCTTTAATGAAGTTTAAGTATTGGTGTGTTGAAATGTTTAATTGGTGAAAAGTTTAAAAAATGAATCTTCAACAGTTCAACAATTCAACATTTCAACACCTACATTCTCACAAAATACATCAGGCAGGTAATCAGAATGATTGAAACGATATTCAACACAAACCCCGTCTTGATCATATCCCAAATACGAAGATGACCTGTTCCGAATGCAATAGCATTTGGTGGTGTACCGGCCGGCATCATGAATCCGCAGGAAGCAGCCATCGTTGCCGCCATCATCAGCGTGATAGGTTCTATTCCGGATGAAATAGCTATAGGCGCCAGCACTGGAAGTATCATCGTCACTGTAGCGAGGTTCGAAGTAAACTCGGTGAGGAAGTTGACTATAGTAACAATTAATAACAAAACAAAGAAAACTCCTAAAGCAGTAAATCCTGTCAGACTCTCTCCTATCCACGTCGACAAACCACTGGATTCAAATGCATCAGCAAGTGCAAGTCCTCCGCCAAATAATAAGATGATGCCCCAGGGTAATTTTCCCGCATCTTCCCAATTTAAAATTCCTTTCAATGATTTTGATTTTTCAGGAATTAAAAACAAACTCAATCCACCGGCAAGCCCGATAATGGTGTCGTCTAATCCAGGAATTAATTTTTCAAGAAAAAAAGATCGCGTGATCCAGGAGATGGCCATAATTGAAAATACTATTGCCACAATTTTTTCCTTCGAACTCATCTTACCCAATTTCGAAGCATTGAAGGCAATTTCCTCTTTGGCCTGGGCCAACCGGATGCCATGCATTGGAAAAGCAATTCGGGTGATATACCACCACGCAAAAAATAATAAGATCACCGCCAGTGGAAAACCATAAACAAACCATTGCGAAAAAGTAAACTCCTGGTGAAACGTATTTCTTACCACTCCGGCAAAGACAAGATTTGGTGGTGTACCAATCAATGTTGCAACTCCACCAATCGAGGCTGCATACGCAATCGCCAGCATCAATGATTTTCTGAATCGTAAAAAATGTTCATCCTGTTCATTGACGGTTACAGAAACAATCGCGAGTCCTATGGGCAACATCATTAATGCAGTCGCTGTGTTTGAAATCCACATAGAAAGGAACCCGGTAGACAACATAAAACCCAGCACAATCATGTTGAGACGCGTGCCCATGCCACGAATGATATTGATGGCAATGCGCGAATGCAGTCCTGTTTTTTCAATAGCAAAGGCTAGTAAAAAACCTCCGATGTACAGAAAGATCAAAGGATTGCCATAAGCCCGGGTAGTGGAATCCAGTTTCATCACATGCATCAACGGGAAGAGGATGATAGGAAGCAAAGAGGTAACTGGCAAGGGTACAGCTTCAGTGACCCACCATATAGCGATCCAGATAGTGATCGCCATCACTTTGACGGAGTCTGGTGACATGCTGGCAGGATGAAGCCACCATTGAATGAGGAGGAACAGCAGCGGACCTGCTATAAAGCCGATCCATTTGATTTTATCGGCCCATTCGGTGCCGGGCAGTGCATTGATGCTGGGGGATGATTTCATTGGCAGGCCGAAGCTAACAATCCCCTTTTGGTTAATGTAATCCGAACAAGGCCCAAACGGACGTCCATATGCTCAATTTGGAGTACTTTTTGTGCCACTTTTCAATCATCATCCAAGTTTGAGTTCTATGGAAAAGAAAATGTTCGCTTTCTCCAGCATGTTGGCCGGCTTTTTTTGCCTCGTCATCTTCAGTTCTTTTAGCAAAAAAGATTCGCTGGAAGTGGCAGGTCCTGTTTTGGAAAAAGAAACAGTCAACATGGCAAGACGTGTGACGGGGTTTGACTTGAATAAATCCTTCTCCTTCGCCGGTGAACAGATCCCTGCTGACAATTTTGATGCAAGAGAAAGACTTGATCGCGAGTTGGCGGTCAACACTTATTTTGAATCAGCAACATTGTTGAATATCAAAACAGCGAACCGTTATTTTCCGGTCATCGAACCTATTCTCAAGAAAAATAACATACCGGATGATTTCAAATATTTGTGTGTAGCGGAAAGTAATCTTCGCATGGCAGTTTCACCTTCAGGAGCAAAAGGTTTATGGCAGTTTATTGAATGCGCCGGAAAAGAATGTAGTTTAGAAATCAATAGTGAAGTCGATGAGCGATACAATGTGGAGAAATCAACAGAAGCGGCTTGTCATTTTCTTCAACACCTGAAAGATCGTTTTGGAAGTTGGACACTCGCTGCTGCAGCTTACAATATTGGCCCGGCACTTTTAGCAAAACGATTACAAGAACAACAAGCAGATAATTATTACGATCTCAATCTCAATGAGGAGACATCACGTTATGTATTTCGCATCATTGCCATCAAAGAGATCATGAAGGATCCAGAACGTTTTGGATTTTTCATTGATTCGACACAGCTCTATCCGCAGATGTCGGATTATGACGCTATTCTATTTGACGGACCAATACCTAGTTTAGCCACCTTCGCTAAACAACGAGGAACAACTTACCGTATGCTTCGCTTATACAATCCCTGGTTGATCAGTGGATCATTAACGAATAAGTATGGGAAGCGATATGAGATCCGGGTGCCAAAAAATTTGGGGCAGGAACCAAGAACTGATGGGCAATAGGCAATAGAACTTTTCTGGAAAAAAGTTTGAAAAAAATGGGGAAAAGCGGTAACGTTTTGGCTTCTCGAGACACTTACATGTAGGATAGAACAGTTTTCGCCGAAATCTTAAAAATTATTCGGCTCAATAGAGGTTTGCCAAAAAGGATTTTGTCTGTTTTAAGACACTCATTGAAGGGTAAAAGGATTTCTATGATAGTTCTGCTCGCATTCGACTCCGCTCAGGACTTGCGCTCGCAACAGGTATCCAAAAAAGAGATCGGTACGAGACTGCTATAAAAGCGATAAATGCTTTTTTGTTATAAAGTGCTCGCAATGAGCCAAAAGGATTTCGACGAAATCATAAAAATGATTCGTAACACACCTGCCATGTCTTGAGAAATCGGCTTATTCTTTCCTTATCTTTAAGTATGATAAAGAGGAAAATTTTATTGCTTCTTTCTCTCCTCATAATACACATCACATTATTTGCTCAAATGGAAGGCGACCAATGGGTCTTGGGTTATTGGAGCCCTTCCGGAACAGATCAATCTGTCATGTATATGGATTTTCGGAATGGAAAATTGCATATATATAAACACGCTGAATTGAAAATTCAAATTGCAGAGACAGTTTCAAATATTTGTGATTCGATTGGAGAGCCTATCCTTTGGACGAATGGGATGCAGATCATGTCGCAAAATGGGAATTCAGTAGCTGATACAATTGCTTATGATGGGGCAAATGGGCAATGGGATAGTTATTACTTGCAATCTTACATGATGCCCTTTGGTTTTCGGTATATTGATGGAGCTATAATACTTCCTGTGCCTGACAATCCTTCAGATTATTCCGTGTTATATTCGATTTCAGGAACTCATCCTAATACTTTTTACCAAGCCAACCAGTTTTTAGAGGCACGAATTCATAGAACGAATAATTCAGAATTTGAATTACTCTATAAGGATGTTCCTTTCGGCCCTCAAGTAAATTGGTTCAATTACACTATTTCAGCTGTTAAGCATGCTAATGGAAGAGATTGGTGGATTGTTTATTTTGAAGAGAACAGTCCAAATTATTACATCTCTGTCCTTAGCCCGGACGGAATTCATTTTGATCATAAAGGCACGATTGACGCTACTATAAAAGCTGGTTACGGTCAAACTGTATTTTCACCCCATGGTAATTATTTAGCCAGTTTGAATGAAGTCAGTTTTACCGAAGGACAAATTATAACATTATGCAACTTTGATCGCTGTTCGGGTGATCTTATTAGATTAGAAACTATCAAAACTGAGGTTGGATTGTTTACAGGGGTAGCATTCTCACCTTCCGAACAATTTCTTTATGTGGATAATAACACTTCTTTATGGCAGTGGGATCTAAAATCTCAGAATATAATTGCTTCTCAAACTCTTGTTGATACTTTTGATGGTTTTATCCAGCCAGGCTGGTTTGAAATGGATTTCGGCCCAATGGTGAATGGTCCTGATGGAAAAATTTACATTGTGCCTGCTGCAGGTTCTAGTAAATATATGCATGTCATAGATCAGCCAGATCTGCCAGCGAGTGAATGCCGTTTCTGGCAGCACTATATAAATCTTAATTACTGGAATGGAAGAACAGCACCTAATCTTCCGAATTTCCGATTAGGTCCAATAGATCATAGTGATTGTGATACATTAGGTATAAATAATCTTCCGGTTTCAAGATGGAGAAAAGAGCAAGATATCCCAGGTCAGCAAAGCCCAATACGGTTTACCGATCTTTCTTTTTATGATCCACAGATTTGGCATTGGGATTTTGATGATGATTCACCCAGTTCAATTCCCAGCCCTGTTCATTCCTTCCAGCCTGGCCTCTATCATGTTTGCCTCACTGTGTCGAATGAATATGCTTCTGATAGTTCATGTCAATGGATCAATATCCTGCCCACTGGCCTTAAAGATGATCTGGATCGCACCTTGCCTGACATTGATATCATACCAAATCCATTTAAGGAATACATTTCTATTACTTCTCGCAGCGAAACTTTTAGAACTGCCAGTTTGCAACTTTACGACATGCACGGAAGCCTGGTCATTGATCAACCCGAACTCACCATTCCAATAAAACTATACCTGCCCGATTTTCCTCCGGGAATCTATCTCTGCAATATTAAAGATGAGGATGGAAGTGTTCGGAGTGTGAAGCTGATGAAGGAGTGAGAGGCAGTAATCAGTAAACAGTAAGCAGTGGATAGTAGGCAGTAGGCAATCTTGAGAAAGATTGAAAAAAGAAGGTTTTAGCGGTAATGTTTTGGGGTTCTCATGAGGATCTTGACTTCGTTGACCAACCGCTCCTCACGTTTCACGTTTAACTATTTACGAACGACTCACGACGGTTGCTGAGCTGTCGCACAAGGATGAGCGTTAGCAGGTCGAAGCATTGACGATTCACGACTCACGTATAAGCCTCCAATAACTCCGGATACGCCGCCACCGCAGCACCAATGATCCCCGCATCATTATACATCATCGCATTAACGACCGGAACACGCAGGTGATCAAAATGCCTGGAAAATTGATCAAAACGAAAACTTACACCGCCTCCCAGCACAATCATTCTTGGCGCCAGTAAAAGAATAGTGTAATCCAGGAATGCAGCCAACTCAGCAGCCCAGGTGTCATACTCTAACCCGCGATCCTTACGTGCCCGATTACTGACCCAATGCTCTGCAATACTATCTCTATAAAGTAGATGTCCAAATTCAGTATTCGGTATTAAAACACCATCATAAAAAAGAGCAGACCCAATTCCAGTACCAAGTGTTAACATCAACACCGTTCCTTTTTCATTTTTGATGCGACCATACATCCGCTCTGCAAGACCTGCAGCATCGGCATCATTGATCACATAATATTTGTGCCCGGTATATCGATGCAACAATTCTTCAACATTGGTATTGATCCAGCCTTTATCAATATTGGAAGCAGTGAGCGAAACACCGTCCTGGATGACGGCAGGAAATCCACATCCTATTTTATCACCTTTAAAATTTAATCCTTCAATTAATTCTTTGACTGCTTGTGCGACTGCATCTGGTGTCGATGGTATCGGTGTATCGATTTTGATCCGCTCACCGATCATCTCCCCTGTAGTCGTGTTGACAAATCCGGCTTTGATACCGGATCCTCCAATGTCAATTCCTAATGCAGGAGATTCCAAAATGTCTATTTGATTACTTTGATGGTCATCTTCACATCCGTCGTCGGACGATCACGTGCATCCTTTTGCACCTTCGCGATTTTATCCAATACATCAAACCCGGAAATGAGATGTCCGAATACAGTGTAGTCACGATCCAATGAAGGCGTTCCGCCTTTTTCCATGTACTCTTTACGTTGCTCTTCGGTGTAGGTGATTCCTTTTCTGCGTTCCCAACTGGTCAATGTAGCAGCATCAATTGGTGTACCCTGCACGATGTAAAACTGTGAACCCGAAGATTTCTTTTCAGGATTGACATTATCACCAGTTCTTGCTGCTGCTATTGCTCCTTTGACATGGATCAGGCTATCTACAAATTCAGCAGGGATCTGATAGCCAGGTCCGCCCGAACCCAGCGGTGCACCGGCTGCAGCATTCTTCGAAGTCGGATCTCCACCCTGGATCATAAATCCATCGATCACGCGATGAAATAACAAACCATTAAAAAATCCTTCTTCCGTCAGTTTTAAAAAATTATCACGATGCTGCGGTGTAGCATCATATAACTCAGCCGTCATCACGCCATAATCAGTTGTGATTTCAATAAGGCATTTTGCCGGTGTATCGATTTGAATGGATTGTGTCATCGTATTGGATTTCTTTCCTTTGATTGCAGTCAATGTTACATTATAAGTACCTCCATGTGTATATCGATGAGAGGAAACAGAATCTTTAGCCGTAATACCATCACCAAAGTCCCAGGTATAACTATCAGCGCCGGTGGATTCATTTTTGATAGCGACATTGGTTGGCGCTTCTTTTTTCTCAGCGAGTAAAGAGAATTTTGCCACCGGCTTCATGCACGATGACATTGCGAATAAAACAGCCAAAAAAAAGAGTGTTCTTATTTTCATTTTACTTCTACCAGTTTTATTGTCATCGGCACATCGGTTAACGGACGATCCTGCTCATTAGTGCTCAGGTTGCCGATTTTATCTACCACATCCATACCGGAGATCACCTGGCCAAACACCGTATATTCCATATCCAGCCTGGGAACTCCACCCTCTTTGATATAAATCTCACGCTGCACATCATTGTATTTTATATGCTTGACCTGTTCATACGATTGAAGATCTTCCTCGGTTTGTCGTACACCTGTCACAATATAAAATTGGCAACCGGATGATTTCTTCTCAGGATTGTTGGTGCGCGCTGCGGCAAGAGCTCCCCTGATATGTGGTGCTCCTATTTCAGCATCAATCATATAGCCGGTTCCGCCGGAACCAAGTTGAACTCCTTCTGCTGCATTTTTAGAATCAGGATCACCACCCTGTATCATGAAGTGCTGAATGACGCGATGAAAGAGTGTTCCATTATAGAATTTCGAATTCACCAGCTTGATGAAATTGTCACGATGTTTTGGTGTGCTGTTGAAAAGCTTCACCGTGATATCACCAAATTCAGTGGTGATCACTGCCTGGTATTCTTTCTCTTTCTTGGGCTGGCACCCTGCCATCAGCAGAACCAATAGCGCGGCCACAGATAAAAACTTAAAGGATCGGGAGGACATAGCTATATTTTTTCCGGATTGGACAGCAAAGGTGCAAAATACTCCACGACTTTGCGGCGAAGTAAAATTTCCTGGGCGGCCACTCCTTTGATATCAACCGGGACAAGGGTCCGCCAATGCGGCCAACCATCGGCATCAAGGCCTTCAAATTGAAAATATCCTTCTTCTTCGAGCAAATGACAAATAGCCACGTGCATCAGGTCTTGTTTTTCTTCCTTGGTATATTTCGGTAGTGCTTTCCCAACTTCCTGCATCCCAACGACAAACAATACAGCATTGAGATCCGGTAATTCACTTTTTCCAAACCTGTCCTTGACCCAATGCCTGACGCGCAACCACTCAAAATCCAACTGCCAATCTTCCATGGCGGCAAAGGTAGTCAGTGGTCAGTAATCAGTATTCAGTATTCAGTATTCAGTAATCAGTAATCAGTGGTCAGTGGTCAGTGGTCAGCAGGGAGTAGTGAATCGAAAATTGTGTAGTCAGAATTGAATAACCGACTCGATTCCCCCTGCTAGGGGGTAGGGGGCAAAGGATGCTTCTTATTTTTTTTCTTCATCCACCTTATATAAACCCAGATGGCTGCAATTAAGATGATCCAAAAAGGCCAGAGAACAAGGAGATATAAAATAAAATTGACAAAGGCATACCATCCGCCGGAAATAGACTCTTTTAATCGTTCGAAAAAATTAATTCGCCGGTCAGGTCGATAGACATAATCTTTAGTTTCGGTGATGGTCAATTGAAGTGTGCTAAGATCCACCTGGTTCGTCAGATATTTTAAACGACCTGTAACACTTTCGATTTCTTCTTCCAACACCCTGATCTGCTCCTGCACTTTGAGAATATCTTCTATTGAATGTGCAGATTTTAACAATGTTCGATATTGCTCGAGGTAAGCTTTTTTATTAGCCAATCTCGATTCGAGGTCAATGTATTCTTCAGTGACATCTTTGGCTTCAATCGATTTAAACGTTACTGTTCCTGTTAATGCTTCAATGTCAGCTACGAGTGAATCAAGATGATTTGCAGGTACACGGATCTGCACTGAATAAGTGGTTTCATAATCGGTATTGTTTAACTGCTCATTTCCAACATACGCTTTATGCTTATCCAGTAAAGCGCTTAATTCACGACGAGTTTCTGGAGCATTCTTCACCTTGATATTCATCGTTCCATTACGGATGATCTTTTGTTGCTCAACCTTGATGGTCTCTGCCGACTGCGGACTGCCACTCTGCTGACTTTCCTCCATGGAAGGGGCAACTGCTTTTGAATCTGTTGCACCACGTTCAAAATTTGCCGGGCTGGAACTGCAGGCCAATATCCAAAGCATGTAGGTGGCCGAAAGGAAGGAGGTTTTCATTCGATTAAGTTTGTTCAAGAAATTTAATGCTTTCATGGGATTCATCAGGTTGGTGTCTTTACAGGATGCGGCCCACACTCCGATTTCATACCTTTGCAGTGGAAATAATCCTTCATTCACATGAAATTTGGTGTTGTCGTTTTCCCGGGTTCCAATTGCGATGATGATATGATGCATGTTCTCGGCCGGGTGCTGGGAGCTGAAGTAAGCAAATTATGGCACAAGGACACCTCCCTCGAAGGCTTTGAAACTGAGGATTGTATTGTGCTGCCGGGCGGGTTTTCTTACGGCGACTACCTGCGGGCCGGGGCCATCGCGAGATATTCCCCGATCATGCAGTCGGTCATCTCTTTTGCCAATAATGGAGGGAAAGTCTGGGGCATTTGCAACGGTTTCCAGATCCTATGTGAATCCGGGCTTCTTCCCGGAGCCCTGGTCAGGAACCAGGAACAAAAATTTATTTCCAAAAACATCTACCTGCGAGTTGAAACCACCGATTCGCTTATCACCCGTCAGTGCTTGAAGGGACAGATCCTGAAAATGCCAATTGCCCACGCAGAAGGCAGATATATACCGGATGACAAGGGCTTGAAATCCTTACTGGATCGTGACCAGGTGCTATTCCGTTATTGTACAGAAGAGGGAGCATTAGCCAGTGATAATGGCTCTACGGACCATATCGCCGGTATCTGCAATGCTCAAAGAAATGTATTCGGCATGATGCCACATCCTGAACGGGCTTCCGAGGCCATATTGGGCAATACAGATGGTCTGGTCTTGTTTAAATCGATTTATGACTCCGTGACTGAGCCCAGTGCCGTCTGAGCATTTGCTTTTTTCAAATAACCAAGGTGTTTTTCTTTTCCTATTAAGCCGTTAAGGAACTATTAATCATAAGCTAGGTAGCGGCTTTCTTGCCTATTTTTGTCACCTTAGTTAAAACGATCTATCATGCGTGGTATAGCTCTCATTCTGTTTTCCTGTTTGGCATTGTCCGGGTGGTCCCAGATATACAGTCCTGTCAAATGGACGACCAGCCTCAAAGACAACGGAGACGGAACCTATTCCTTTCTCGCTAATGCCAAGATCGATGAGGGTTGGTGGGTATACTCCCAATTTCTCAGCAGCGAAGAAGGACCGATTGCTACCACAGTAAATTTTGATGCAGGTGATCATTATAAATTGATTGGGAAAAGCAAGGAATCAGATAATGCACTGAAGATCTTCGACAAGGTCTTTGAAATGGAGGTTGTAAAATTTAAACACACCTATTCGATCGAACAAAAGTTAAAAATTACTGATCCCTCGAAACCCATCACCGGCTACATCAATTTCATGACGTGTAATGATGAGCGTTGCCTTCCTCCAACCGATGTTGATTTTAGTTTGACACCAACAAAAGGATCAGGTGATGCTACTCCAAAGTCAACTACACCTGAACAAAAGAAAACAGAAACTGCAGCTACCAGTACGCCCTCCTCTACCTTCAAAAATGTAACGGGCGATTCCGAAAAAAAAAAATTAACTGAAGAGCCAGCAGAAAAACCTGTTGAGTCTTCCTCCGTATTTGGTAGTGTTAAATCTTCTGCAGGAGAAGTTTCAGGCGGAACTTCAAAGATCTACGCACCAGTCCACTGGACTTTTCATTCAGAGAAAAGAGGAGATGGAGTTTACGCATTTATGGCAGATGCTACGCTCGATCCGGGATGGCATATGTATGCACAAGGTGTACAAGCTGAGGTGGGACCTACTCCCGCTACTTTTCATTGGGAAAGTAATGCCGGCTATACTTTAGATGGAAAGACAGCTGAAGCCAGCAGCGGCAGGAAAGAAGGTCATGATCCTTTTTTTGATCTAGACCTGGTGACTTTCGAAAAAGATGCCCATTTCACTCAACTAATTAAAGCTTCTGCTCCACTCGTCATCAAGGGATCAATAGAGTTCATGTCTTGTGATGAATCCAAATGCTTACCAGCAGATGAAGTTCCTTTTGCAGTAGATCTCGCAACCGGGCAAGCAATAACAGAAGCTGAAAAATCTTCCGAACCTTCCGTCAAGGGCAATGTTGTCGATCATTCTGTACCCAGCCTGATTGCAACATATGAGCACCCTTTAAATGATTGCGGCAATACAACGACCAAGAGTAAAACGAATCTGCTGTGGATGTTACTGTTTGGAATGATCAATGGTCTTGTGGCCTTATTGACCCCTTGCGTATTTCCGATGATTCCACTGACCGTTAGTTTTTTCACTAAAGGTTCTCAGCGGAAAGGATTTCAAAACGCATTGATCTATGGTATTTCTATCATTCTCATATACGTAGTGTTGGGCTTATTGATCACTGTAGTATTTGGTGCAGGCTCATTGAATGAACTTTCTACAAATCCTATTGCCAACACCGCATTCTTTATCATCTTCATTGCATTCGCATTTTCATTTTTCGGATATTATGAAATCACGTTGCCCAGCAGCTGGAGCAATAAGAGCGATGCCATGGCTGATAAAGGTGGATTGATTGGAATCTTTTTCATGGCCGCTACACTGGCCATCGTTTCTTTTTCCTGTACAGGTCCGTTGATCGGTACTGCACTGGTAGAAGCATCTTCTAAAGGTTTCATGGCTCCACTTGTGGTCATGTTTGGATTTTCATTTGCATTAGCTATTCCTTTCGGACTCTTCGCAGCTTTTCCTTCCTGGCTCAATTCGTTGCCTAAATCTGGTGGTTGGATGAATAGTGTGAAAGTGATTTTAGGATTCGCAGAACTGGCGCTTGCATTTAAATTCCTATCCGTTGCAGACATGACGGCACATTGGGGATTTCTCCGTTATGAATTATTCATGGGCCTATGGATATTAGTTGCTTTTGGCATGGCAGCATACATGTTTGGATTCATTCGGTTTCCGCATGACAGTCCGGACCGAAGAGTTACACCAGGTGTCGGCTTGATGGGAATTGGCTTCACTGCTTTAGCCCTTTACCTAGCAACTGGTTTATTAGGCAGTCAAAAAACAGGAACTTATAATTCACTCAGCCTGATGAGCGGCCTTGCACCTCCGGCGCATTATAATTTTTTCAAACCGGATGCGATGGTGGATGAAACCATCCACAGTCAATATGTCTCCTATACAAAATGTGCCAATAACTTCAATTGCTTTCATGACTATTATGAAGGTGTAGCCTATGCCAAATCACAACACAAACCAATACTACTCGACTTCACTGGCTACGGTTGTGTCAATTGCCGTAAAACGGAAGAGCATATCTGGGTCAAGGATGATATCTGGAAAATGATCAATGAAAATTTTGTGCTGATTTCTTTATATGTCG
>Ga0207656_10000448_pt1 | contig 13765 bp, 20 predicted proteins | sample KBSCornC12_FD_184297 | JGI IMG/M metagenome (GOLD analysis project Ga0207656, IMG submission 184297) | Corn rhizosphere microbial communities from Kellogg Biological Station, Michigan, USA - KBS Corn C1-2 (SPAdes) (version 2) | ecosystem: Host-associated > Plants > Roots > Rhizosphere > Soil ...
GTAAGACCCTGGCTAACGGAAGAGAAAGAACTGGTCGTACTCACATTTTCTATTCCTCAACCTGTGCACTTCCCGACACTGACCTGTGCACTTTGCGACAACAACCTGTGCAAAAAGGTGCATATAACAAAACTAACTATACAAAACTAAATAAGACAAAAATAAGTGGTCAATCTTCTCTGGTGAAATCAATTGGAGAGGTCATTAATAGTATGCCTTTATCTAATTGCTATGAAGAACTTAATTAAATTCTTGTTGCTCATCATTTTAATCCTTGCAATGAGCAGTTGGGTAAAAGAGCAACGAACCATACCTAATCATGAGGTGTGTCCATACTTCTCATCTACAAGCCAACTATAAACATCTGCTCTTCTGTGGGTTTTAAGAGTTTCTACAGCTAGGTAAATATCACTGACATCGCATCCCAACTTTGCAGCAATGTAAATAAGCTCATCTACGTCATTAATATCAATGAGCAAGTAGTCTGGTTTTCTATGTTCTACTCCCATTCATGACTTAACAATGTAAAGATGATGATGGATGTTAAATAACAGTATTTAGGAGTTTCCCATTAATCAGATACCCCGACCTAGCTACTGTAAACCCGAAACTTTATATTGTAAGGAAAAAGCCTCTTCCAACCATAACTTTTTCATAGTATACTTTCTAAGTTCCCCGGCTTTCAAAGGGTTGACTTTATTTTAGCAATTCTGCTATAATATAAGTGTTAATCTCACTGCCTTCTTGGCGAAAGCCAGGACGGCAGTTTTATTTTGTCTACAAACCCAAACCAAAAAAGAATAATGGTTTTTATAGATGGAAACAACTTCTACTATAAACTCAAGGACTTTATTTCAGGTAAGCCCGAGAGTTTTTCCCTTATTGACTTCAACTACATTGCCTTCCTTAATAACTTGATCAAAGAAGATTCACTAGCAGAGATTCGATACTACATAGGAGCTATAAAGCGTCAATCTGGGCCAGACAAGCAGAAATCAGAAAAACTGTATGCTAATCAACAAAAGTTCTTAGCCAAACTTCAACAGCAAGGTGTTGTTACAATAATGGGAAATTTGATTCAACATCCTGATAAAAGCTTCCATGAAAAAGGTGTAGATGTTCGTCTGGCAGTAGAGATGATTCGCTTTGCCCGAGAAGACAAATATGATGTGGCTTTCTTGTTGAGCTCAGATACAGATCTGGTTCCTGCTGTAGAAGAGGTTCATTCATTTAATAAAAACGTGGTGTATGTTGGTTATTCAAAAGGACAATCCTTTGGGCTCACTAAGGCTTCTGACAACACAATCTTACTTAGAGATGAAGATGTTGTCCCTTATTTGGTGAAAATTTAGGTATGACTTTAATGCAATAAAAAAGGAGACAAAAATACCCCCTTCGAAACTTTTACTCATCTTTATGAGCATCTCATTTATTAAATAACAGGCACAATATATCAAATAGTTACTAATTTTCATTTTATCTATTTTGAAAATATTACTATCCAATTTAAGCTGAACCAAATGAAAATGGATTCATCAAAACAAAATCATTACAGCCACCTCCTAATCATGGCGGCGCTATCATTCTTGGCTATGTATATACTCATGTATGCGATGGTCAACACATTTTCCAATGTATACCCCAATCTTAATCAGTTATACATGGCTGGGTTAATGACCACTCCTATGGTTATTATTGAGCTTGCAATAATGCGTTCCATGTATCTCAACAAGAAAATGAATGCTTTGATTATAGGTCTTTGTGCCGGTGCTCTGTTCATGTTTTGGATTTTAATCAGGCAGCAGACAGCAATTTCAGATAAACAATTTCTAAAATCAATGATTCCACATCATGCCAGTGCACTACTTATGTGTCAAAAGGCTTCACTCGAGGATCCTGAAATTAAGGAGCTGTGCCAGAAAATCTTATTAAGCCAGCAAGCCGAGATTGACCAAATGAAAGTTAAGCTAGAACAGTTGAAATAAGGTGGCCAGCAGCGACTTGGATAGTTCAGATTATAAACTCAAGATAATGAAAAAGGTCTTGGACTTTACCAAGACCTTTCAAATATCTAATAAGGTATGAAGAGTCTCTCCACTCATCACACAGGGCTAAAGTAAAATATTTCTTTGAATCAGTATTTCCTCAGTACCTTGGACCTGCACTCATTCTCTTAAATTTCTCTATTACAATATGCCTGATGCAATAGCGTGATTTATTAGTAGGACTGCAAAAAATACCCTTATGGAAATCAGAGACAGCCAGCCGATCAATATTCTATATGCAGATGATAGCCCAGATGATCGTTCGTTTTTTAGTGAAGCCATTGTAGAAGCGAATATTGGATACATACTTCTTACAACAGTTGAGGATGGTGACAAACTAATGAGACATCTGGCAAAAGCTGATGGACAACTTCCTGATATTATTTTTCTCGACATCAACATGCCTCGTAAGGATGGTAGGATATGCTTGAAAGAGATAAGAAGCGATGGAACATTTGATCATGTTCCTGTTATTATGTTTTCAACTTCTGCTTATACAAAGGACATTGAGGATACTTTTACAAATGGTGCAAATTTGTATGTTTCCAAACCAGCATTTTTTTCTGACGAAGTGGAAATTCTTAAAAAAATCTTTGAATCCAATTGGAAAGAAGACTTATTAAAATCTGATATGGCAAGATTTGTTTTACATGTATCTTCTACTCATTAATTCATTCCAATAGTAACGGTTTCCTGCTTTCTAAAAATAACGAAAGCCCTGACTTGTGCCAGGGCCTCCCGGTATGCGGACGGCTTACGAAGTCCACAAATAATCTTTTGTTGGTGTACCAAAGATGTTCATACAAAATTATCAACTTTTAACTCATTAATAAAGTACTTAGAAAAAAAATAGGGTTTAAAACCCTATTTTGTCTACTGGTGAAGTTTGTTGGACTTTCCTTTACTTAAAATCACACTTAGAACTACTAGTATAACCAATAAACAGAATATCAAAATTGTTAGTGTGTTTGATCTTGATATCCTTAAATAATTCGGTAACACAATAGTAGCAATGTGTTGAATTGAGTATTGAAATTTTGAGTTCATATGATTCTGGACTTCTTTGAAGAAGAGCAACGAAAGGTCGATGCAGGCATATTAGATCTAGAGAATGCACTTCTAGGTGATGATTTACAAGAAGACGACCCCCAAATACCCAATTTTGTCCTCGACCAATACCTGAGAATTTTAAACGCCTCAGAGCTTAAGATGCTCCTGGTGATCATTCGCGAGACCAATGGAAGGATGGATGCACGTATAGGTAAGCGTAAAACACGTGATAGAATATCTCATAGTCAATTCAAAGAGAGAAAAGACCGGTCTTTGCTCTAAGATCATTTCTAAGGCCACCAAGGACCATGTAGTGAAAGAGTTAATAACCATCACTGGTAGAGCTGGAAATGCTATATACACAGGAATTGAACGAAAAGGGAAACCCAGACTCTACTATAGCTTTCAAAAATCTTATATTATTCCATGGACTATGGTACAAAGTTCACTTGGACTAGTGTACAAAAGTATTATAGACAAAACTAACTATACAAAACTAAGAGGGATTTAATGAAATTTTAGGAGGAGGTAATTGATAGGATGGCTTATGGTAGGGCAAAGAGTTGATGTCTACACTAATTAGTTGACTTTTTTAATATTCTGTAATACCATACAAAGGAATTAAAAATTGAATACAATTATGAAAGAAAAAGGTCAACCAAGTATTGTTCTGGAAACACAAGCATCCTTCAATTGTGGGCTTATTGAAAAACTTGTGAATATCATTGTTGGACTACAAGCATCAGAAGGAAGAGCAGGCGGGGTCTTTTCTGTTTATGACATAAGAACTAAAGACATTGTCACAAAATCTTTTGGAGATTATCCTGATGGCAATGTCTCAAAGTACTTCCAAAACTCAATTGAGAAGATCATTGAGGCAATGGATAATCCACAGCATTTGCGTTCTTTTCAAAGTAGGGATGAAAAAAAAGGAATGTTGGGTGGAGGAGTAAAGTGTGGAAACCTCATCTGTGCGTTTTCAGGTTTTCCTGAAAAATTAAATGAAGCATTGTCATTCATTTATGCTGTTTTATCAGCTAATAATCCAGACTTCACGGATTATGATTGGATCTTAACCGAGCAAACTGACAAGTATCAAGACAATGAATTCATTATGCCTATTTTCACAGAACTCATTGATATATAGAGATCTATCATGAATTGCCAGCTTTTACTACATTTAGGCACCACTTTGAAAGAAAAATCACTTTTGAGGTGGTTTTTCTTTTGTTCAGTAGTGCTCAAAATATTTTTGATGATAGAAGTAGTTAATATATTATTTATTTAACATATATTTGTAGCTATACCTAAGGTGGTTAAGATTGTGCTTATGGAAATATGTTAACGATTTGCAAATAAGCCAATCTATTTGTACATTAGAATACTTTTGCACTTCGTAATTAGTTGATAATCAATGGGAACAAGTGCCCTTTCACTTACGTTAATTGTTTTTTTAATTTGCCAAAAAGTAGCCGATTCATGGAAAAAGCAATCTTTAAATCAAAGTCAAAAAGGGACGCCATTGCAGACCTTAATGTTATTCTATTAGACCAACAAGTAGTTGTTGAAAACGATAACAAGGATCTAAATTTTAAGTTTGAGAGTGAACCAGTTTCAAGAGAAACTCTAGAACTGAGGTTCGAGGTTTAGTAATCACTAGCATATAATGGGTTTTAAATTGGCTCCGGGTGAAATCTACCCGTATTCTGAACATAAAGTAGATATAATAAATTATATCTTCCCAAATAAAGATTCACAGTTAAGAGAATCAGTTGAAAGCTATTTAGATCATCTAAAAGTAGATTCATTCATCTTAGATGAGAGATATGTAGATCGAGATTTTTTAGAAGATTACGCAGCATTCTATGCATCCTGCTTTAAAAAATATAAAAGGTTTTGTAAACGTATTTTATTTTTCGGAAAAAATAAAATAGAATCACAAGAATATGATGCAGTGCACGAAAGTTTATCGCAGCCTAAATATAAAAACCTTCTTACAACTGTAGAATATAATGATGCTTCTTTAATTCTAGAAAGAAATTTTCTAGGTTTCATCGTTGTTAGACCATTTAAATCTGCAAAGCTAGGCACAACGTGTTTAAAAACTTATCCAGAGAACAACAAAAGATTCTATCCTGTTCTAAAAAAGTATACTGCTCATATTTATGGCTTCAATTTAGAGGTTGAGAGCATGGCTTTCTTAGAGCAAGATAAGACAGTCACCGTCTGTGCTTCTACAGCTTTGTGGTCTGCATTGCAAATTACCGGAGTAGTATATAAACATGCTATGCCATCGCCTTCCACTGTTACAAAATTCGCTCTTTCGGAATCTCATCACATCAAAAAATTTCCAAATGCCGGTTTAACGGTAGATCAAATAGCAGTTGGAATTTCAAAGGTTGGTCTTGAACCAATGATAATTAAATTAACTAGCCTTCGAAAATTGAAAGCCTATGTTTATTCATATGCCTCAGCCGGTATCCCAGTAGTTCTTGGAATGTCTCTATTTGATACTGAGAAAGATGAGAATGGTGAACTGAAAATTACTCCAAGATCTAAGAAGTATCATGCGGTCACAATAAATGGGTTTTCAATCGATGATAAAAATAAAGAAACTGTGGTGGGAGATAGTGCTGGACTTTATTCCTCAAAAATTGACATGATATACTGTCATGATGATCAACTGTGTCCTTTTGCTAGAATGAAACTTACAGAAAGAATTATCACTGATAAAGGGGTTTCCTTTGAATTTATGCACACTGGTTGGAAAAATAAGAACAATAACATTCACAAAATTGCCAAGGCCGAAGCATTAATAATACCTCTCTACAACAAGATAAGAATCAATTTTCCTACAGTGTATAGGCTCATCCAAAAAATTGACAGAGATATAGAATCAGCTTTATTGAGATTTGCCAAAATAAAGTCACCTCGATTTGAATGGGATATTAAATTGGTAGAAAACTGGAATTATAAAAGCTCTGTTAGAAAAAATGAAAAATATATTTCTTCGCGCTCTAAAATACTTAAGAAGCCGTTGCCAAAATATATTTGGAAGGCTACATCTATAGATGAGAACAATGAAAATATTTTTGAAGTTTTGTTCGACACGACTGAATCTTCAGTTAGAAATAGTCTTTTATGTTATTTTTGTTTTGATTCTGCATATGAGCCAATCCTAGCTAAGTTATTACCTAATAAATCAATATAATATGGAAAATTTAAATATTCACGCTTTACGCTTAAATCAACAATTATTACAAGCAATGGCGGACGAAATAGGCAAGTATGATCCGAAAAACGTTGCTGTAAATTTTTTTAAAAATAAAATTAGTAAACTTGATTTTGAACCATCAACAAATTTTGATTCTTTATCTACAGCAGTATTAAATGATTTAGTTGATATTCCTGAGCTAAACCAAGAAGCAAGATATCTGGGTGTCGATGACGATCAACAAGAGGAATTTATTGAAGTAATAATTCGAAAGATAAAGACCTTTTTAATTAAATTGTGTAAAGGAGAAATTAAACTCACTAAATATATTGAAGCAGGAATTATTCATAGTTTAACTCATTCCATTTCCCAACAATATGGGATAGATAATTTAGTTGTTATTATTTACTTAGCCACTTTAATAAAGGCTTCAATTGAAGTCGGTGTTGATAGTTTTTGTGATGCAATCACCTCATTATTCTAATAAAAATTAATCTCATTTATACAATTTTTACCATTTTGGCAATTTCTGCCGTCTTGACGGTGGACTTGAACGTAACACACCTCGAACTTGTACGGCAGAAAATGACTCTGTGGCAACAAATGGGGATAACCCCGGAACCCAGGAAACTCAGGTAAGAGAAAACATGCAACAACTCTTGGACATAATCCTTGGGTTTTTCACGGTGGAAGAGCAAAAGGTCGAAGATGGAACATTAATAGAAGATGATATGCTACTTGACCCCTATGTACAAGAAGACCACACAAATACCAAACGTGCTACTAGATCACTACCTCCCGGATTTAAGCGTCGCAGAGCTTAAAATCTTGCTTGTAATCATCCGTCAAACCAATGGATGGGTAGATCGTACAGGAAAGCGTAAAACACGTGATAGGATCTCTCACAGTCAGTTTATGGAGAAGACTGGCCTATCCCGTAGGATAATCTCTCAAACCATTCCAAAGCTTCAGAGGAGTGGTTTAATCAGTGTTACAGATCATGTTGGTAAGACCCTGGCTAACGGAAGAGAAAGAACCGGTCGTACTCACATTTTCTATTCCTCAACCTGTGCACTTCCCGACACTGACCTGTGCACTTTGCGACATCAACCTGTGCAAAAAGGTGCATATAACAAAACTAACTATACAAAACTAAATTAGACAAAACTAAGTGGTCGAACTTCTGTGGTGAAATCAATTGGAGAAATTATTAATAGTATGCCTATTTCTAAATACTATGCAAAAAGCAATTAAAATCCTAGTAATCCCCATGTTCATTGTAGTAATGAGTATTTACATCAGAGATCAAAGAATTGCTTTCAAAGAAGAGCAAAATAAAATTGAAATGAGCCATAAAAAAGTACAATATTGCCAATCTGACAATTTCAATTGAAACAAGATATTTTCCTTTAAAAGAAGTTGTGATAGAATGTTTAAATGCCATCAAATGGTAAAATCGTATACTGTTTCATTGATGCATCTAACCTCTGGGAAGCCCAAAAAATTAAAGGAAGATTTTTTGATTTTGAAAAACTTAATAGATATTTGAAGGCAGTTAATGAAGCTAGAGATTTAAAAGTATTCTATTACACTGCATACCCAAAGGAAGGAACAAGAGATTACAGTCTTGATGGTAGGCACAAATTTTTTACCTACCTTAAAAAGAGTTTGAATTTTACAGTTAGGAAGAAAGAGCTAAAGAGAATCTCAACACAAACTGCAGAAGGTATAGTCATCCAAGAGAAAGGAAATATGGATGTTGAAATTACCATCGATGCAATTCATCACAAGAAAAGCTATGACACAGCTCTACTTTTTTCAGGTGACTCAGATTTTCTTTCGTTGGTTACTTACCTTAAAACTGATGGCAAGAAAGTAATGGTTTATTCATCAAAAAACAACATTTCAGAAGAACTTCGAACAGGTGCTGATGGATATATTGATGTTCTATCAATCAGAGAAGATATTTGGGGAAATGATCTAAGGTTTCGTAAGGCAAAGAAATAGCTCAAACAAAAACAATCCTCCGCGAGGAGGATTGCCCTTAGATGTGATTCCCTTATAGTTCATTCCAAACCATAAGACTCCTATATCATATCATTTCCTTGTTCCGTAAGTCAATACTATAAAAAGTACTATCTATTGAGTCAAAAACCTGGAATGAAAAACAGAGGTGACAGCTTTAGATTCAGGCACCTCAAAAAACCAGCTTAAGCTAATCCCAGATACCTTTATCTCATAAGCGTCTTATGAAAATGAAAATGGAGTCCTAACGCCTCCATTTTCTTCTGTGGTATTGGCAACCACAAGAACCCCAAAAAACCAATCATGAAAAGTACAGTTTTTTCATAACCTAACAAAATGGATCTTGAAGGCAAGGATAAACTTGAAACTTTATAGGACAGTTAATAGATCTTCATTTGGAAACAATTAAGCAATCCGTATATTTGAATCGGAGAGAAACTGTAACATACCCACACCATGATACAGGCCCGAAGACCCTCGAGAGGAGAAGAGGGTCTTCGTTATTTTAAGCATAACTGATAACAATGAATAAGTCGGAAATAATTGAGCTGATGACGTCTTCCATTAGGCATACTGCAGATAAGATTGGCGTATCTGACAGTGAAATGAAAACCTCATTGGAGATACTGAATTTAATTGAAGTTATAAATCCAAAAATATATACTCTGTTGCAAGATTATATAGAAGCTTGCCTAGAGTGTTATCTGAATTGGTCTGCTGAAAAAATTTCGCATAGAAAAGATTCGCTTCTAACTCTGCTTAATGAATTAAATACTCCTTCCAGATTTGTAAAAACAACGAAGACCTTGACTAAAGCCAGGGCCTCCGGGTCTGCGGACGGCTTTCGAAGTCCACAAGTTTGACTCGCCAATAGAGTTCCTGAATAAAAAAATAGGGTTTAAAACCCTATTTTGTCTACTGGTGAAGTTTGTTAGACTTTCCTTTACTTAAAATCACACATAGAACTACTAGTATCACCAATAAAAAGAATATCAAAATTGTTAGTGAGTTTGATCTTGATATCCTTAAATAATTCGGTAACACAATAGTAGCAATGTGTTGAGTTGCGTATTGAAATATTGAGTTCATAATACCAGAGTTGAAGTGAAGTTGATGCCCTTATTAAGATTTTAAAACACTCTATCGCGGAGAAAAAACAAGGGCGTCAACTTCACTTCATGGCATTTGTTAAACTGAACAAGTCTTTATTTAGAATACTCTAAGAAGCCTTTATTTCCAAGACGGTAAAAGTTGCCAATTTGGCAATCTTGTGGGCATGATCGGCACTTACTTCGAACTTCTACCTTCGAGTTTGCCATAGTGGCAACTTATGGAAGTAATCAGCATTCTCCGAAAGAAGAAGGTTTTAGTACCTAGAGAAAGCATGCAAGAAGTGCCATTTTCTATCAACCTGATATCCCAGAGATGGATGCTCTCAGAGAGAGCATGAAACAGCTTTTACAAATAATTTTAGACTTCTTTAAGGAAGAAAGATATTCGGAGAACGTATAAAATCCGATTTCAAAAAAGAATTAGGAGAAGCAGAGGCTCATCATTTATGTGACCTCCTGATCGTGGCGCATGAGGTGGAAAGCCTCCAATCACAAATCAGTTCAGGAGCAATAGAAAAGATCAACTTTACAAACTGGAAGAAACTTCGGGCGAATTTATTGCAGCATCAAAATTGATCATCTTTTAATAATTTAATACTTTCATCTTGTTACCTGCTGAGGTTTGAATACCTTTCGTTCCATTATGGAAGAAAGCCGGTCTATTTCAAATTCGATTTTCTTGTTTTTGGGTGCTGTCATCACCTGGATCGCAATAGGCCTTCAGTTTTATCTCATTATTGTAAACCGGGTTGCTTCGGTTCCTGAGACTATCATTCGTTTCTTTTCATTTTTTACTATTCTGACAAATATTTTAGTTGCTGTTTATTATAGCGCATTGGCGTTTTCTATATCCTCAAAAGCGAAATATTTTTTTTCAAAGCCAGGTGTCACTACAGCCGTGACTGTTTACATCACACTTGTCGGGTTGGGTTACCAGTTTTTATTGCGACATATCTGGAATCCGCAAGGCTGGTCCATGGTAGCGGATGAGTTGTTGCATTCGGTCACACCGCTTTATACATTATTAATTTGGTTGTTTCGGATTCCCAAAGAAAACCTAAAATTGAGTATGCTTTGGTCCTGGAGCTTGTATCCGGTTATCTATTTAATTTTGATCGTATTGAGAGGTGCGATTTCAGGATTTTATCCTTACTATTTTATTGATGTAGGAAAGCTCGGCTATAAACAGGTTTTAGTGAATAGCCTGATTTTACTATTTGCCTTTTTTGTTTTGTCTGGCTTATTCATTTTAGTTCCTAAAATCAGAATCTTTAAAATGAAAATAGAGCCCTAGTAGAGTAAGGAAATGTTGATTATTCAATTTTGTAAACATCCGTGAACTTGCGTCAGTCTGCATCGAAGAATTGATCCAATTCATTCTTATAGATATGCGTATCCGTAATCCCTTTAACCGGCAGGAAGGATCAAAATCTTGAAACCACAAGATCTAGGCATGGAACCTGGCTCTAAATTTTCATTATAACTATGATTGTTAGTTTCAGTAGAAGATAATGCTTCCATATACTTTTTACTTAGAATGTGAAGTTAAGTAGAGATAAATAAGTTGCTTCTCTTCGTCTGTAATTTTAGCTTTGGTTTGCATTTCATCCAAATTCATTTTCCACTTTTCAGCATTGTATTCATTTGGCAAATGTAAGTTATGACATCCACTACAAAATTTAATGTAAAGTTTTCTGCCCTGTAAAAGTTGTTGATTTTGCGTCGTATCAGTTGACATAGGAATATATAATTGTTGACTACAACATAATATGATGCAACAGATAAAAATGCCCGTTATGATTTTTATTTTCTTCATTAGAAATCATAACCGACTAGTAAACGGATTTCTAACCTCTCAAAGTTATTGTAGTCAATGTTGCCAGGTGCTTCATTCGTCTTGTGCATATTTGCAAGTTGGGGCAAGACCGAAAGATTAACAAAGCATTTTCCAATAGTCGCATGAAAAGCAGGCCCCGCAAATACCACCGAATTTATCCAACCGTCTTCCTGTGTGATGTTGTTATTATTTTTTGCCTCTATTCCTAAACTTATTTCTTTACTGAGGTGATGCAAGTATCCAAAATATAATTCCATATCTGAGTTGTGTACCCACTCGACTTTTGTGACATTGTTTACTCTAGTAACAGCTTTTTCAATCTCGTATTTGCACACGAGGTTAAATGCAAATAGGTCTTTTGGAAGTTGTTTATCAAAAAGTAATTTTCCCTCAAACTCAACGTTACTTCCACCGAATTCCAGTTCTCCGTAAAGTCCAAAACCAATTTTATTGGCCACAGGATCGGCTAGCTTCCATTTCCATTCATTACTGAAACTGACTTTTAGTTCCTGATTTATTTCTGTAGAGGATGAGTCGGCAAAATGAAAGAGTTCGGAGTTAAGATAAAACGCCGTCTGCACTCTTTTCCCTAAACCAAATTCTAATTCTAGTCTTTGTTTGAGATATTGTCCGAAAACATAAGGACTATAGGTTCCCACTTTCCCAGCCTGTAGAGTGTTTTGAAACTCCAGGTCAAAATCTCCTTTGTTAAGAACATTGGTTTGATAAGTGTAAGCAAATAAACGATCTTGAGCGTGTAACGTTGCTGTGAAAGCTGTCACCATGATTATTGTGGAGAGTATAATTCTCATAACTGCTGTCCTTATTTACATACAAAGAACTTCAGCAGTGTGGTAAATGTGGATATTCAAAAAGGAAAATCTGTAACCCAGAGCGGAAAATCAGTTTTGTTGTAACTCGCTTGGAAATACACCTGCGTATTTCTTGAATGCAGAACTGAAATTACTTGCACTTGAAAATCCTATCTCATCGGCAACCTGGGAAACGGAAAAATTCGATGTTAGCAGAAGTATTTTCGCTTTTAACATTCTTTGCTCCTGAACAAAATCATACACAGTTGTGCCAAATAATTCTTTAAATCCTTTTTTGAGATAGCATTGATTAAGGCCTATTTGTAATGAAAGTTCTGAAATTGTAAGGGGGTTATTAAGGCGGTTTAAAATGATGTCTTTGGCCTTAAGTATTTTTTCTTTCTCAATTGGATTTGTTAGAAACTTACAAGAAGAGCAATCTCTCTTGTTTGTTGTAAAGCATTTTTGAAAACAAAGCAATAGTGAAAGTGCTTTGCTTTCTAAGAACATATTTCTGAAAGCTCCCTCCAAATTACAGTTAACGATTTCATGCAAAATCATTTGAGTTGTACAGCAAATGTCATGATGCTGTAATTCAGGGAATTGATTTATATTAAAATCTGATGAAAAACTTTTCAAGTAACTATAATGAAATGAAAATTCAACCTCATGTGAAATTAGGGTATCAGTTAAAGTTAAATTGCAATCAAGCACTGTAAATGTGCAAGTTAAGACAATGTTGTCTTCATATCTTTTCAGTAAAGAAGTATTGTCTTGTTTAATGAAAAGGGCTTTAATGGAATAGTGAAGTCCATCCTTAACCTTCTCTGTAACTATCATGGCATAAAGTTAATCATTTCTCATTCAGTTGTAAGTTACACTTTCGGCAATATAGATCAAATAACCTATTAACTTCAATCAGATAATTTAGATTCCCAAGACTTGGTAAATATTGAAGATTTTTCCTGATTCTTCATATTATGATTTCAAATTTGAAGGCACCAAATTGGCAATAATTACCGTCTTGACAGGTGGACTTGAACGTAATATCCCTCGAACTTGTACGGTAGAAAATGCCAGCCTGGCAACAAATGGGGATAACTCCAGAACTCAGGAAACCTTTGTTGCCGATTTGGCAATTGATCCAGTTACGAAACAGGTGGACTTCTCTCGTAGTGTACCAATTTCTTTAGTGACTCATGAAACTCAGATCAGAGAAAACATGCAACAACTCTTGGACATAATCCTAGGGTTTTTCACCATGGAAGAGCAAAAGGTCGAGAATGGAACAATACCAGAAGAGGATATGCTATTTGACCCTTATGTACAAGAAGACGACACAAATACCAAACGTGCTACTAGATTACTACCTCCCGGATTTAAGCGTCGCAGAGCTTAAAATCTTGCTTGTAATCATCCGGCAGACTAATGGATGGGTAGATCGTACCGGCAAGCGTAAAACACGCGATAGGATCTCTCACAGCCAGTTTATTGAGAAGACTGGACTATCTAGGAGGATCATCTCTCAAACCATCTCAAAGCTTCAGAGAAGTGGTTTAATCAGCGTTACAGATCATGTTGGTAAGACCCTGGCTAACGGAAGAGAAAGAACTGGTCGTACTCATATCTTCTATTCCTCAACCTGTGCACTTCCCGACAGTGACCTGTGC
>Ga0207656_10000451_pt1 | contig 13740 bp, 10 predicted proteins | sample KBSCornC12_FD_184297 | JGI IMG/M metagenome (GOLD analysis project Ga0207656, IMG submission 184297) | Corn rhizosphere microbial communities from Kellogg Biological Station, Michigan, USA - KBS Corn C1-2 (SPAdes) (version 2) | ecosystem: Host-associated > Plants > Roots > Rhizosphere > Soil ...
CATGAACTTTTTCCGGCTCTTCCTGAAGGGTTTGAGGGGAGGAGTATGCGGTATTTGTGCGGTCAGAAGCGGGTCTCGACTGCGCTTGCCCGCCGCCGGAAGCGGTCGTGGTGGTATGGGTGAGGACGAGCCGGAAAAAGTTCATGGCCTGGTCATGCCGGGACGGGGGAAGGGCTGTCAACGGGCAGGAGGGCATTTCTTGCAGCCTTCAGGAACTCGTCCGACAGGCTATTGCCCCGTGTCGCACGTGCCAGGGTCACTGCGCCCACCATCATTGCGTACTGGGCCAGCATGGCTTGACGGTCACCGTCCTCGAGTTGGGCGAAGATCTCCAGGGACTTTTCAACGCCTTCTATAAAGGTGCGCTGCAAAGCGGTATCGGCCGGTTCATGGCACATGTCCGGGGCGAAAGCCGAGACCGGGCAGCCGTCGCCGGGGTTGTCGCGGTGGGTGGCGGTCAGGTAGGGCCCCAGCACCGCCTGGCGCGCGGCCTGTTGATCGTCGCTGTGCTCGATTTTGGCCTGCCAGCCCAGGTTGGCGTGCTCGAATGCCTGTTGGCAGGCTTCGGTGGCCAGGGCTTCCTTGGAGGCGAAGTGCCCGTAGAACCCGCCGTGGGTCAGGCCGGCAGCAGCCATCACGTCTGATAGGCTGATACCGTGCAGTCCGCGCTCACGAAACAGGTGCGTGGCGGCCTCGACGATGATTTCGCGGTTGAGATCGGCTTGTTTGCGGGAGACGCGAGGCATGGCAGGGCTCTCTGGATAAGCGGCGGGCGTTGTGTGAAAACTACAGTAACAGCCGTGATTCTAAAATAGATTGGTGTGGGAATGTATATTCTGCCTTCAGCCACAGGCCCCGAAAACCGCCGTCTACAGCCGCTCCTGCGGGCGTGCACCGCACCACCGTTCCTCAGCTAAGTCTTTGCTTCTTCAGAAGAATCCCGGACAATCCGGCCCCTTCTATGGTCGGGGCGCTGCCTGTCAGGTTTTTCTGACTCGTCCCGGCCGTGTAAATGCGGAGATCCGACCGGATGAATGATCAGGCCAATAGCGTCGACGAACGCTATGCAACGACACCTGCAACCCTCACAAGCTGGAGCCGCCAGGACACCACCTGGATGCTTGGCCTGTTCGGTACCGCCATTGGCGCCGGTACGCTGTTCTTGCCGATCAACGCAGGCCTGGGCGGCTTCTGGCCCCTGGTGATCCTGGCGCTGCTGGCGTTCCCGATGACCTTCTTCGCCCACCGTGGCCTGACCCGCTTCGTGCTGTCCGGCCGTGAAGGTTCCGACATCACCGACGTGGTGGAAGAACACTTCGGCATCAAGGCCGGTGCGCTGATCACCTTGCTGTACTTCTTCGCCATCTTCCCGATCCTGCTGATCTACAGCGTGGCGTTGACCAACACGGTCGGCAGCTTCATGGAACACCAACTGCACATTGCGCCACCGCCCCGGGCGATCCTGTCGTTCGTGCTGATCCTCGGCCTGCTGGCCGTGGTGCGTTGCGGCGAGCAAGTGATCGTCAAGGCCATGAGCCTGATGGTGTATCCGTTTATCGTCGCGTTGCTGTTCCTGGCGGTGTACCTGATTCCGCACTGGAACGGCGGCATCCTCAGCACCGCCAGCGTCATCCCCGCACCGTCCGCACTGCTCAACACGTTGTGGCTGGCGATCCCGGTAATGGTGTTCTCGTTCAACCATTCGCCGATCATCTCGGCCTTCGCGGTGGACCAGAAGCGCCAGTACGGCGCCCACGCCGATGAACGCAGCTCGCAGATCCTGTCCCGCGCGCACCTGTTGATGGTGGTGATGGTGCTGTTCTTCGTATTCAGCTGCGTGCTGACCCTGTCGCCGGCGCAACTGGCCGAAGCGAAGGCGCAGAACCTGTCGATCCTGTCGTACCTGGCCAACCACTTCAATAACCCGACCATCGAGTTCGCAGCGCCGTTGATTGCGTTCGTGGCGATTGCCAAGTCGTTCCTGGGGCATTACATCGGTGCGAGTGAAGGCCTCAAGGGGCTGGTGCTGAAGACCGGTCGTCGCCCTGAGGCCAAGCGCCTGGACCGCATGACGGCGGCGTTCATGCTGGTGGTGTGCTGGATCGTGGCGACGTTGAACCCGAGCATCCTCGGCATGATCGAGGCGCTGGGCGGTCCGATCATTGCTTCGATTCTGTTCCTGATGCCGATGTATGCCATTCGCAAGGTGCCGGCCATGGCCAAGTACCGGGGGCAGGCGTCCAATGTGTTCGTCACGGCGGTTGGCCTGGTGGCGATTACTGCGGTGGTCTATTCGTTCTTCGCTTAAACCTGACGCGGTAAAAATGTGGGAGGGGGCTTGCTCCCGATCGCGGTGTCTCAGTGCCGGATTTATTGGCTGACCCACTGCTATCGGGGGCAAGCCCCCTCCCACATTTGTACTGCATTCCAGGCATAAAAAACGCCGCGTACCTCACGATACGCGGCGTTTTTTCACATCAACACCTTAGGCTTGAATCACCGGGATGTTGGCGCTTGCTGCGATCTTGCGGAACTCGGCGATCTGGTCGAAGTTCAGGTAGCGGTAGACGTCACTGGCCATGGTGTCCAGTTTCGCTGCGTAGCCCATGTACTCTTCGACGGTCGGCAGGCGACCCAGGGTAGAAGCTACCGCTGCCAGCTCGGCCGAAGCCAGGTAGACGTTGGCGCCGTCACCCAGACGGTTCGGGAAGTTACGGGTCGACGTCGACACCACGGTCGAATTCGGCTCAACACGTGCCTGGTTACCCATGCACAGCGAGCAGCCCGGCATTTCCATGCGCGCGCCAGCCTTGCCGTAGATGCCGTAGTAGCCTTCTTCGGTCAGTTGGTGAGCGTCCATCTTGGTCGGCGGCGACAGCCACAGACGGGTTGGCAGCTGACCCTTGACCTGCTCCAGCAGCTTGCCGGCCGCGCGGAAGTGACCGATGTTGGTCATGCACGAACCGATGAACACTTCGTCGATCTTCTCGCCGGCAACGCTCGACAGCAGGCGGGCATCGTCCGGGTCGTTCGGTGCGCAGAGGATCGGCTCGTTGATGTCGGCCAGGTCGATCTCGATGATTTCGGCGTATTCCGCGTCGGCATCGGCTTCCATCAGCTCAGGGTTCTTGACCCAGGCTTCCATCGCTTGGGCGCGACGTTCCAGGGTGCGTGCATCGCCGTAGCCTTCACCGATCATCCAGCGCAGCAGGGTGATGTTGGAGTTCAGGTATTCGGTGATCGACTCTTTCGACAGCTTGATGGTGCAGCCGGCAGCCGAACGTTCTGCCGAGGCGTCGGACAGCTCGAAAGCCTGTTCCAGCGTCAGGTCGTTCAGGCCTTCGATTTCCAGGATGCGGCCGGAGAAGGCGTTCTTCTTGCCTTTCTTCTCTACAGTCAGCAGACCCGACTGGATCGCGTAGTAAGGAATGGCATGAACCAGGTCACGCAGGGTGATGCCAGGCTTCATCTTGCCTTTGAAGCGCACCAGGATCGATTCCGGCATGTCCAGTGGCATCACGCCAGTGGCTGCGGCGAACGCAACCAGACCGGAACCGGCCGGGAACGAGATGCCCATCGGGAAACGGGTGTGGGAGTCACCACCGGTACCCACGGTGTCCGGCAGCAGCATACGGTTCAGCCAGCTGTGGATGATGCCGTCGCCTGGACGCAGCGATACACCGCCACGGGTCATGATGAAGTCAGGCAGGGTGTGGTGGGTGGTCACGTCGATCGGCTTTGGATAGGCCGCGGTGTGGCAGAACGACTGCATTACCAGGTCGGTCGAGAAGCCCAGGCACGCCAGGTCTTTCAGTTCGTCACGGGTCATCGGACCGGTGGTGTCCTGGGAACCCACGGTGGTCATCTTCGGTTCGCAGTAGGTGCCAGGACGAACGCCTTTGCCTTCTGGCAGGCCGCACGCCTTGCCGACCATTTTCTGCGCCAGGGTGAAGCCTTTGCCGGTGTCGACAGGCGCTTCAGGCAGCTTGAACAGGTCGGTTGGGCCCAGGCCCAGCTCGGCACGGGCCTTGTCGGTCAGGCCGCGACCGATGATCAGCGGGATACGGCCACCGGCGCGGACTTCGTCCAACAGCACCGGAGTCTTCATTTCGAAGGTGGTGATGACTTCGTCGGTGCCGTGTTTGCAGACCTTGCCAGCATGCGGGTACAGGTCGATCACGTCGCCCATGTTGATGTTGGAAACGTCGAATTCGATGGGCAGTGCGCCGGCATCTTCCATGGTGTTGTAGAAGATCGGGGCGATCTTGCTGCCGAAGCAGAAGCCGCCAGCGCGCTTGTTCGGCACGTACGGAACGTCGTCTCCGAAGAACCACAGTACGGAGTTGGTCGCGGATTTACGCGAGGAACCGGTACCGACCACGTCACCGACGTAGGCGATCGGGAAACCCTGGCCGCGCATTTCTTCGATCTGCTTCATCGGGCCGGTCTTACCTTGCTCGTCCGGCACAATGCCTTCACGGGCCATTTTCAGCATGGCCAGGGCGTGCAGTGGGATGTCGGGACGGGACCAGGCATCCGGCGCAGGGGACAGGTCGTCGGTGTTGGTTTCGCCGGTCACCTTGAATACGCGCAGGCTGATCTTGTCGGCCAGGGTCGGGCGGTTGCGGAACCACTCGCCGTCAGCCCAGGACTGGATCACGGCTTTGGCGTGTTCGTTGCCGTTACGGGCTTTTTCGGCCACGTCGTGGAACGCATCGAACATCAGCAGGGTGTGCTTGAGTTGGGCGGCGGCGACGGGAGCCAGTGTGGCGTCGTCCAGCAGCTCGACCAGGGTCACGATGTTGTAGCCGCCTTGCATGGTGCCAAGCAGTTCAACGGCGCGTTTCTTGTCGATCAGGGGGGAAGTGGCTTCGCCCTTGGCCAGGGCAGACAGGAAACCGGCCTTGACGTAGGCAGCTTCGTCAACGCCTGGTGGAATGCGGTTGGTAATCAGGTCAACGAGGAATTCTTCTTCGCCAGCCGGGGGATTTTTCAGCAGCTCGACCAGGCCTGCGGTTTGTTCGGCGTTAAGCGGCTGGGGAACAATACCCAGGGCTGCGCGCTCTTCGATATGTTTGCGGTAGGCTTCAAGCACAGTTATTACCCTCATCAGTGGTCCCACGGGACGCTCATCCAGAAATGAACGGCACGCATGCGCTCGGGGGCTTTTTGGGCCGCAAAGCCAGCGCTGCCGGCATTCCTCACAGAAGCTGCTTTCAAAGTTTTACGCCTGCAGAACGGAGCTGATGAGGGTTGGCGAGGGCTTTGACCTACCGAGTCAGGGCCCGCGCCAACACCGTTCTGAAGGAACGACTGTGCTCGTGACGCTTTGAAAACAGCTTCCAGCGGATTATTGGCGCCTTACAAGGCCGGATGATTCTACGGCAAAAAATTTCTAAAGGTAAGTTGCCTGACCAAGTTTGCTGGGTGATCACGCTTAGACAAAGGGCTAACATGGTGCATTGTTTTGCTGATCTGCGTGTCGTTACCCATGTCCAACCAAACCATCAAGACCCCCTGCGTCGGCCTGTGCTCCACGGTTTACGGCGATGTGGTGTGCCGTGGCTGCAAGCGCTTCCACCACGAAGTGATCCAGTGGAATGGCTATAACGAGGAAGAAAAACGCGCGGTCTGGCTGCGATTGGAGCAGCTGTTGGTGCAGGTGATGGCCGGCAAACTGGAGGTGTTCGACCCCAAGACCCTGCGCGGCCAGCTGGAACAGCGCAAGATCCGCTTCGTGCCGCACCAGTCCGAGTACTGCTGGGCCTACCAGTTGATCGCCCGGGGCGCGCGGGTGATTTCCAACCTGGAGGCGTATGGGATGGTGCTATTACCGGAATTTCGCGATTGGCCGTTGCCGGACCTGCGCGACGCGATTGACCGTGAGTTCTTTATCCTGTCCGAGGCGCATTACCAGCGCTATATCGCGCCCGGCTTTCTGCGTGATGTGTTTTCCAACTGACAACGGATAACCCCTGTGGGAGGGCGCTTGCCCCCGATGGCAGTGTGTCAGCCCGGGATGTATCAACTGACACACCCTCATCGGGGGCAAGCCCCCTCCCACATTTTTATCTTCATTGTTTGAAAGGTCGGCATCAGGCCTTGGTGGCCTGCTCCACCAGACGGTCCATCACTTCGTCAGGTTTCAGCACCAGCACATCACTCTCCAGGGCATCCAGCACCACCTCTGCGGTGTTACCGATCAGCGCCCCGGAAAGACCTGTGCGCCCCACGGTGCCGAGGATGGTAACCGCCGCCGGCAATTGGTGGGCAAGGTAGGGGATCAGTACATCGGCAGGGCCTTCTTCAATATGCAGGTGCTTGTCATCCACATCGAACTCAGCCTGGAACGTCCTGCATTGCTCGCGATACCGCGCCTCGATGGTTTCCTTGAGTTGTAATGTTGGGTCCGCCGCCGACAGCATCGGTGACGGATGTGCGCTGATCACATGCAACTGCGCCTTGGCCAGGTTGGCGATATCAAAGCCATGGTCAATGATCGAGTTGTGCAGCGAACGGTGTTCGCCATCGGTATTGCCTACGTCGATCGCCGCCAGGATCTTTCCGCCCATCCAGGGTGTAGACGTCTTGACCAGCAATACCGCGCTCGGGCAATAGCGCAGCAGCTTCCAGTCCGCCGGCGTCAGCAGGGCTTTTTTCAGTGGGCTGTCCGGGAAATGCTGCTTGATCACCAGCCCGCAGCCTTCGGCCTGCTGCACGTCGATAATGGTTTCATGCAGGCTGGTATTCCATGCCTGCTCGGTGCTGACGCGGTAGCCGTCTTCCTGCAGGCCCGCCTTGAGTAGCGCCAGCAGCGCCGAGTGCTCATGCTTCTTGTCGCAGACCAGCAAGTGCAGGTGCGCGTCGGTGACCCCGGCGATCAGCTTGGCGCGCTTGAGGGCCAGGCTTTCCGAGTGCTCGGGCTCGATGATCACCAGAATGCTGCGGATGGCTTGCATGATCGGGATCTCCATAAAAAAGGGCGGGGCCTGGAACAACTATAGTTGCTGGCGCGCGCACGTCATGTTGATGCACATCAAGGCCGGTGGCTGGTGGTCTGCGGCGGGGTCGGTATAATCGCCGGCCTTTTGTGATCCTTTTGCCCGTGAGCCCGATGAACCTGCCAGAAATCCACGAATTCCTCGGTTGCCGCACCCCTGATGCCTGGGTCCAGGCCGCGCTGGCCGATCAGGAAACCCTGCTGATCGACCACAAGAACTGCGAATTCAAAGCCGCCAGCACCGCCCTGAGCCTGATCGCCAAGTACTACAGCCATGTCGACCTGATCAACATGATGTCGCGCCTGGCCCGCGAGGAGTTGGTGCATCACGAGCAGGTCATGCGCCTGATGAAAAAGCGCAAGATCGAGCTGCGCCAGCTGCATGCCGGGCGTTACGCCTCGGGCTTGCGCAAAGTGGTGCGCAGCCATGAACCGGTGAAACTGGTGGACACCCTGGTGGTCGGTGCTTTTATCGAAGCGCGCAGTTGCGAGCGTTTCGAAGCCCTGGTGCCGCATTTGGACGAAGAACTCGGCAAGTTCTATTTCGGGCTGCTGAAGAGCGAGGCGCGGCACTTCCAGGGTTACCTGAAGCTGGCGTACCAGTACGGCGACGCCAAGGACATCGCCCAGGTGATCGAGCGGGTCAGGGCGACCGAGCAGGACCTGATCGAGTCACCCGACATCGAGTTCCGCTTTCACAGTGGCGTGCCAGCCTGAGGCCACGGCCACACCGAGCAATGCGGCGATCCCGGCCAACAGCAGGATCACCGCCTGCGTCCCCAGCGGCGCCGCCAGCAACGCCACCGCCAGGCCCGCCAAGGGTTGCGGCAGGTTGTTGAGCAGGGTGATCACGCCCACGGTCTTGCCGAAGTCCTGCACGGGGATCACCCGCTGGCGGGTGCTGCGCAGGTAGACGTTGAACATCTTGTCGAAGCCGGTCACCAGCAGGAAACCCACGGCATACAGCCATACGCCGGGGCTTGCGGCCATGATCAACGCCCCCACCCCGATCATCGAATATGACAAGCCACCCAGCACTTTCAACGGCAGGCCGGCCCGTGCCAGATAAAACAGAATGCCGATGGTCACCAGTGCACCCGCTGCCTGCAGCAGGGCATAGGCGTCCTTGTCTGCTGCAAAGTGGCCGGTGACCATCGCCGCCGATGTGGCCAGGGTGACGCCAATGATCAGGTTCACCCCCACGGCCAGGGTGATGATCCGTTTCAAGTCCGGCAGGCTGCGGATATGCCCGAACGCAATCTTCAGGGGTTGTAGCCAGATATCCTGATGCTGTTCGAAGGTTTCCAGGTGCGCCGTGCTGGAGCGTTGCCACGCGCGCATGGCCAGGTCGGCCAGTACAAACAATCCGGCCACTCCCAGCACCACCCAATGCCAGGCCCAGACTTCCAGCATCAGCGCCGCCACCAGCGGCCCCAGCACCAGCCCGCTCTGGTCGGCGATCTGCGAGTAGGAGAGGGTCTTGGCGTAGCTGTAGTGCGCGAAGATGTGCGGCATCAGCACTTCCCGCGCCATGATGCCCTGGGTCGTCAGCACCCCGCACAACGCCGAGAGCAGGACAATCCAGTAGAGGCCATCGAACACCCCATGCAAGACCACCGCGAGCACACACGCCAGCGCCCGGTAAACCTGGCTGATCTGCAGCAGGCGCACTGGCGCGAACTTGTCGCACAAGGCGCCACACACTGGGAACGCCAGGTAACGCGGTAGCGACTCGACGAAGAATGCCAGTCCGGCCCAGGCTACACTCTGCGTGGTCTGGAATACGATCAGGGGCACGATGAACAGCAGGATCTGGTCCGCCAACCGCGAGAGGAACAGCGAAACAAAGAACGCCAGGTAATCCTTGCGCATACAGCTCCCTGTGGCTGGCGTTAAAGAGTGCGGGGTATTTGTTAAAAACTCTTAAAAGCATGAAGCTTCGTCGGCAACGGCTGGCCAGTTGCTTAAGTTGGGCAGCTTGCCACTTATAATGCCCGCTCTTCAATCTGCGTCTGCACACTGAGAACTTATGGAAAACCTGGGGCTGGGCAAGGTCTTGCTCGTTGAAGACGACGAAAAACTCGCGGGGCTGATCGCGCACTTCCTGGAGCAGCATGGCTTCGAGGTGCGCGTGGAGCACCGGGGCGATGAGGCCCTTGCAGCGTTCCTGGCGTTCAAGCCGAAGATCGTCGTGCTGGACCTGATGCTGCCTGGCCAGAGTGGCCTGCATGTGTGCCGTGGGATCCGCACGGTGTCTGACACGCCGATTGTGATCCTCACGGCCAAGGAAGATGACCTGGACCACATCCTGGGCCTGGAGTCCGGTGCCGACGATTATGTGATCAAGCCGATCAAGCCGCCCGTGCTGCTGGCGCGCCTGCGTGCCCTGCAACGGCGCCAGGCCCCGGAGCCGACGGTGCGCGGTGCCCTGGCGTTCGGGCGGTTGGCCATCGATCGCAGTTGCCGGGGGGTCAGCCTGGGGGATGACAAGATCGATCTGACCACCATGGAATTCGAGCTGTTATGGCTGCTGGCCAGCAACTCAGGCACGATCCTGTCCCGCGATGACATCCTCAACCGCATGCGCGGTATCGCGTTCGACGGCCTCAACCGTAGCGTCGACGTGTACATCAGCAAACTGCGCAGCAAGCTCAACGACAACCCCCGTGAACCGGTGTGCATCAAGACCATCTGGGGCAAGGGCTACCTGTTCAACCCGTTCGCGTGGGAGGCTTAAATGCTGCGGCTGTTTCTGCGCCTGTATGTGATCCTGGCCCTCGGTCTGGCGGGGGCGATCTGGCTGGTCAACTACACCTTCGACGAGCTGCTGCCCGAAGCCAACGAAACCTATAACCGCGAAGCCTTGCGCGGCCCGGCGTATGCCCTGGTAGAGCAACTGCGTCCGCTCGGCGCCGACCAACGCCAGGCCCGGCTGGCCGAGTTGCAGCCCCATTATGGGCTGCACTTGAAATTGGTCCAGAAGGACACCCAGGCGCTCACCGAGCGCGAGACACAACTGCTGGCCGCTGACTTGCTGGTGGTGCGCGGTGATTTCATGGAGTTCCTCGCCAGCATTGACGGTGGCCCGCAGTTGCTGGAAATCAAACTGCCGGAAGAGCCCAAGTGGCTCTACCTGTGGGCCTATGGTTTTCTCGGGGTGTGCCTGGCGATCGTGTTGTATTTCTGGGTGCGCCCGCACTGGCGCGACCTGGAGCATATTCGCCTGGCCGCACAACGCTTCGGTGACAACGACCTCGGTTCACGCATCCTGCTGCCGCGCCGTTCCACCGTGCGCGAGCTGGCGGGGCACTTCAATCAGATGGCCGAACGCATTGAAAGCCTGATCGCCAACCAGCGCGAACTGACCAACGCCGTGTCCCACGAGCTGCGCACGCCGATTGCGCGCCTGTCGTTCGAACTCGACCAGCTCAAGCAACAAATCGACCCGCGTCTGCGCGGCGAACTGATCTCCGACATGTATGCCGACCTGGGCGAGCTGGAAGAAATGGTCTCCGAACTGCTCACCTACGCCAGCCTGGAGCGCGGCGCCACCCAGGTCACCCGCGAGCGCATCGAGGCCCACAGCTGGCTCGACAGTGTGATCGGCAGCGTGGCGCTGGAGGCCGAAGCCGCCGGTATCCAGTTGTCGTTGCGCACCTGCGAAGTGGACTACATCCAGATCGAACCGCGTTTTATGGCGCGGGCGGTGATCAACTTGCTGCGCAATGCCATTCGGTATGCCGAGCGGCGTGTGGAAGTGTCGCTGGTCAAGTTCGGCAGCGGCTATGAAGTGCGGGTGTGTGACGACGGCCCTGGTGTGCCGGAGGAAGGCCGCTCGAAGATCTTCCAGCCCTTCATGCGCCTGGACGACAGCCGCGACCGTCGTACCGGTGGCTTCGGCCTGGGCCTGGCACTGGTGCAGCGGGTGTCGCAGTGGCACGGCGGCCAGGTGCAAGTGCAGGATTCGGAATGGGGCGGCGCGTCGTTCCGGATGACCTGGGCCTACGCCGAATAGCGCTTTTACATTCAATGGAGATCAAGTGTGGGAGGGGGCTTGCCCCCGATAGCGATATGGACTGATGCACCGCCATCGGGGGCAAGTCCCCTCCCACCTATCCAATCAGAACGTGTATTCCAGCACGCCCATCACCGACGTCTGCAAGCGCCGCTCCACAATCGGACTCTTGCCCGCTTCATCCGCCAGGTACTGCACATCCAGCAAGGTCGAGAACTCGGTGTGCTCGCTGATCGGCAGGCTCCAGGCCAGGTTCAGGCCATTGCTGATATTGCCGGCACCGGCCTTGTAGGCCTTGAAGCGGCTGCGCGCGGCTTGGCCGGTGGTGACGCCGTACCAGGTCTGCATATAGTCCCGGTCGCCAAAGTGGCTGTTGATGCTGGCATCGACGGAGCCATAACGCCCCTCGTACAGCGTGGTGCCCAGACTCAATTCCAGATGGGTGAACGCCTTGCCGCTGTCCTTGTGGTCATCTTCCTTGAGGGCATGTTCCAGGGTCGCGCCGACAATGGCGCCGCCGAGATTGTAGTGGGCACTCACGCCCAGTTGCGGGCGTGACTTGATTTCGCCCATGCCCTTGAGGCGCTTGGAGCCCAAGTGCAGGGATTCGTTCTTGTCCTTGCGCGATGCGCTGGCGCCGACATACGCACTGAAACTCAAGGCGTTGCCTTCGTAGCCCCAGCCCAGGCCCTTGTCGGTATCGAGGAAAATTCCCCAGGGGCTGACAATGGCGCCGCCGAACACCGGGGCAGTCATGCGCTCGTCACTGCCGCTGTAGCGCGGCAGATTGGCCACGCCGGCTTTGAGGCTGTAGGTCCAGTCCTCGGCCAGTGCAGCGTCGGCGCCTGCCAGCAAACACAACGAGGTGAGGGACAGGCAGAGGTTTTTGGGGCTCATCAGGGTTTTCATGTCGGTCAGAAACTCAAGGGTGGATGGGTACGTTTGAAGGAGTAGCCCGAGGCGCTCAGGCCGTTGACCTGGCGGCTGACGGTGTCGCCCAGGCCATAGCCGTTGCCGGCGAGCACGGCATGGGCGTTGTCCACGGGCAGCAGGATGTAGTCGGTCAGCGGCTCGTCGTGCAGTTGGCCGCGAATCACCAGGAAACCTTCTTCCAGGCGCACGCTGATGCCGCTCAACGGCGCATCGGGCTCGTGGGTATTGAGCACTTGGTAGGTGCCGACGGTGTCGGCCCAGGCCATGGGCAAGGGTGGCGGGTCGATGCGTTCGCCGATGGCGATGCGCTGGCCGTGGCTGCGCGCGGTGAGCATCTGCCGGCCCTGCACGGTGATCACATCCAACTGCACGCGGCCGAGTTCGCCGAGGTCCTTGAGCCAGAACCCCAGGACTTTCTTCTGCGCGCGCAGCCAGCCGTGGTCGTCACGCAGCAGCTCGAAGTCGTAGCCGGCCAGTTCGCCACGCAGCCGACCGGCGTCGTCCCGGATGCGGAACACGCCCCAGGCGGTGGCGTAAAACCCGGACAGGCGCTGGCGGTCGACGGCGGCCGGCACCTGGCGCAGCTTGAGCCCGTGACGGGGCGCCTGGCAGTCTTCGCTGCACACCGGCTCGCCGGTCTGCGCCTGGAGCATCAGGCGCAGGGTGTCGGTGGCCAACGTGGCAACCAGGTCTTCGGCGTTGCTGTCATTGGCCATGATGATCACCGCCAGTTGCTGGTCTGGCAGCACGGTCAACTGCGCGGCGAAATCATCGCCGCCACCGCTGTGCTGATAGGTGCGCACCCCAGGCCCGACCGGCTCGTCACCGCACGGTGCGAGAAACCAGGCCAGGCCGATCCGGCAGTCGAAGTCCAGGGCGTTGCCGGTGTTTTGCTGGGTGAACATGTCATTGATGGAGCGCTGGTTCATCACCCGGTTGCCCTTGTACAGACCCTCGGCGAACAGCATCTGCACGTAATGGCTGAGGTCCTTGGGGCTGGCCCATAAGCCGCCGGCCGCCAGGTCGCGCACCTGCGCGTCGGTGCTGGCGATACCGTCCTGATAGCCCTGGGCGCGATAGCTCACCTGTGCGGCGGTGCCGATAAAACTCGCCTGGTTCATCTCCAGCGGCTTGAGCAGGCTGTGTTGCAATTGGGCCTCGAACGCTCTGCCGCTGCTGCGCTCGATCGCCGCGCCGACCAGTGCATAACCCAGGTTGGAATAGGCCACCTGGGTGCCGGGCGGTGTGCTCAGCCAGACGCCGGACAGGCGCATTGGCATCTGCCCCATGGCGTAGCTGTTGCGCAGGTCGCGCAGGTGCTCGCTGGGCAGGCCGGATTGATGGCTGAGCAGGCGGCGCAAGGTGATGTCGCGGTCGGCGGCCTGCTGGTCGGTGTGGAAACGCGAGCGGACATAGAACTCGCGCAACGTCTGTTGGATCGGTGCATCCAGCGCCAGCCGCTGCTGTTCAACCAGTTGCAGGGCGGCGCTGGCGGTGAGCAGCTTGGAGATCGCACCGGCGCGAAACGCCGTGTTCGGCGTCACCGGCACGCCCAGTGTTTTGTCGGCCAAGCCGAACCCACGGGCCCAGATCAACTCCTGGCCATTGACCAGGGCAATCGACAAACCGGGCACGTTGGCGTGGGCCATGTCCCGAGGGATGCGGGTTTGCAGGTAGCGGATGATCGCGCTGTAGTCGCCCTTGGGGATCGGCGGCGGGGCAGAGGCTTGCCCATGGCAGCCGATGCTGCCCAGCAGGCAACCGAGCAATGGAATACCGCGCAATGTGCGAA
>Ga0207656_10000462_pt1 | contig 13578 bp, 9 predicted proteins | sample KBSCornC12_FD_184297 | JGI IMG/M metagenome (GOLD analysis project Ga0207656, IMG submission 184297) | Corn rhizosphere microbial communities from Kellogg Biological Station, Michigan, USA - KBS Corn C1-2 (SPAdes) (version 2) | ecosystem: Host-associated > Plants > Roots > Rhizosphere > Soil ...
GGTGGACGGACCCGTGCAATCATGATTGATTCGCTTAATCATAATCGTATTTGGATCGGCGGTGTTTCAGGTGGACTTTGGCGGACAGAAGATATTACACAAGCTGATGTCCAATGGGATAAACTGGGTATTTATTTTGAAAGTTTAGCCATCTCAGATATTGCACAGGATCCAAATAACTTATCGACCTATTATGTCTCTACAGGAGAAAGTTATACAGGTGATGTTCAGGGTGCCGGCATATTCAAAACTACTGATGACGGAGCAACCTGGACTTTAATGCCTTCCACAGCTGGCTCAAGTAATGTGCTTGCAGAAGTAAATGAAATTTACATCCATACCAATGGTGATCTCTATGCAGCCACTTCACAAGGCGGTTTGCTAAGGAGCCAGGATGGTGGAAACGTTTGGGAAAAAGTTGCCGGTACGAGTTTGAATGGTCAGAGCAGCAATAATTTTCATGATTTCTTTTACAACAAAGTCAACCAGACTTTTTATACCTGCAATGATTTTGATATCATGAAATCAGCCACGGGTAATCGTGGTGATTGGGTAAGTATCGGCAGGAGTGGAAATGGATTCATGGATAATGTAACTCGGGTTGAATTCACAGTTTGTCCATCTGATCCTGATGTTATCTATGCTATTGGAAATGTCAATTCATTTTCATCCAACACATTTGTGACTAATGATGGAGGTGCTAACTGGTCCTCACATGCTGCTCCGGATATTTTTGGAGGATATGGACAAGCCTGGTATGATCTTGATATAGCTGCAGATCCGTTCAATTGTTTTCGCATACTGGCTGGTGGCGTAGTCTTATCAGAATCAACTTTCCAGGGATTTAGTTGGAAATCCGTAGGAGATAATGTGCATTCTGATCATCACAACATTACTTTCGATCCTGACATCCAGGGACGCGTTTTATTTAGTAATGATGGTGGTATATGGTTTAGTACTGATGGCGGACAGAATGTTACAGATAAAAGTCTTGGTTATGTGACTACGCAGTTTTATTGCTGCTCCATTCATCCTGATGCAGGTTCGCCTTACGTTATGGGAGGAACACAGGATAATAATTCACTCATCATTGACGATGCAGGACTGTCTCCATCCAGGGTAGCTGCCGGTGGTGATGGTATGTTCTGTTTTATCGATCAGACTACACCCAACATTCAAATGGTTTCCTCTCAATACGGGAATTATCAATTATCGCGCAATGGTGGACAAACGTTTGGATTTGGAGCCAATGCCATGGGAGATTTTGTCAATCGTTCAGGCTACGACAGCCAGGCACATATTCTCTATGGACAAACCGGAAATAGTGGTTCAGATTTTTTTAGATGGACCATTGCCTCTGGAGCTGTTGATTTTGTCAATATCACTAATTATACGCTGCATGTCACTGCTGTGCTTGCCGATCCCAATGTTCCGAACCGGATTTACTTTGGTGGTAGTGGTGGTAGAGTAGTTCGTGTCGATAATGCTAATGTGGAAGGGACGACAGATGTAGCTGGCGCCTCTCAATACTTTGCTGATCTGCCAGCTGGTGCCGACGTTTCCAGTATTTATATGGACAACCAAACTTCGAATGATGCTTTGATCAGTTTGTTCAGTTTTGGCGCAAGTCTCAAAAATATTTGGTTGACCACGACAGGTGGAACCGAATGGCATTCGATTGAAGGCGATCTACCTGATCTGCCAGTGCGTTGGGCCATTTTTGATCCGGCCGATCACGACAAAGCTATGATAGCAACTGATGCAGGTGTTTGGGCGACTGATGATATTGATGGTGATAACACCCATTGGGTACCTACTGATCCGGTCAACGGAATGCCTTTCGTGCGTGTCGATATGCTGGTGGTGCGTAACAGTGATAAAGTTGTTCTTGCCGGCACCTATGGCAGAGGCTTGATGTCAACAGATGTGTTTGCTATTCCCTCACCGGTGATCCTTACCCAACCGATCGCTTATGAAGGGCAAAGTGTGCTCATCGATGGTTCTGCTTCTGTCAACACACAAAGCTATCTCTGGGATTTTGGAGATGCAACCACTTCTACTCAAGCGAAAGTCAATCACGTTTACAGCACACCTGGAATCTATACTATTAAGCTGATCATTAATGGTAACCCGGATCTTAAGCAAACTAAAGTCATTAATATCCTTCCTTATCTACCCGCTCCATACGAGCCAGGGGATCTGAATTATGGAGGAGACTTTGAAACTAAACCCGAGCATTTTGCAGCGTATTCACCGAATGGCAGCAAATTCTCACGTGGTATTTCAGACAAAGCCGGAAAAGATGGAACACATAGTGGTTCCAATGCATGGGTGCTCGATATCAATAATGCATTGTATCAAAATAATTCCCGTTCAGAATTGTATACACCGATGTATGATCTTTCTACACCGGGATTGTATGAATTAAAATTCTGGACCAAATACGCTGTGCAAAATCGCAACGATGGTTTCCAGGTAGAATATTCACTGGATGGCGGAGCTTCATGGACGCAATTAGGAAGCAAGGATGATACCGGTTGGTACAACTATCACAATACAAATCTTGCTGATGGCGCATTCCCTGAAGGCAAATCCTATTTCACCAATGCACAATTGAATTGGACACAATACATTAAGGATGTAAGTTTCCTCGTAGGTCAGGCTAGAGTGAGTTTCCGTTTTGTATTCCGTTCAGATGGTTCTGATCCTGCACAAGGTGTGGCTATTGATGATTTTACCATATCCAAGTATGAAGGTGAATTGCAGACCACAGTGACCATATTCAATGCTGAATATACCAGTGACCAGGAAATCACGCTCAACTGGACGACCGGTATTGAATATCAGTGTAAAACAATTACTGTTGAAAGATCTTACACTGGGCTTGGTTTTACTCCGGTAGGACAAGTAAATGCAAAAGGAGTGGTGAGTACATTCCCACACACTTACACGACGACAGATCAGAACCTGCACAATGTCATTTACTATCGTTTGCATGTTGTGAATGAAAACACAGCAATTCCATATTTCTATGAATTCTATTCGGATACGATTATTGTTCGTCGGAATACGGAAGCGGATATAGTGCAAAATGTATTGACCAATCCTTTCAAGGATAAAATATTTGTGAGTTTCACCAGTATTATCGACCATCCGGTTACGGCCAGGTTGTTTGATATGTCTGGTAAATTAGTTCGCCAGGAAGTGACTACTCCAAACAGTATTTCTTATACGATGGATGACCTTCACGTTCCGCAAGGAGTATATATGTTGGCTATCCAGGTAGGAGATGGTGAAATCAAATCGTATAAATTGTTTACGCTGGGCTATTGATCAGCGTTTAAAAATATTGATAAGTAGAAATGGCTCCTCAATTTGAGGGGCCTTTTTCTTTGAGGGGAGAATTTTTTTAAAAAAATATTGAAAAAGGGGTAATGTTTCGGGGATCTCGAGACACTAGCCATAAAGGACGATGCCTTTATGGTGAATAAGGGATAAAACAGTTTTCTTGGAAATCTTAAAAAAATTCCGAGGTGGGTGGGGTTTGCCTTACTGATTGCAGAAAAAGGATTTCACAAGATTACTAGTGGTTGTCGCAAAACGCCCGTCACGGGCCAAAAGGATTTCGACGAAATCATAAAGATTGATCGTCGCGGAAAGAGTTTGTCTTTTCACTCCCTGCCAACTGCCAACTTTCCCTTACTCCTTACTCCTTACTCCTTACTCCTTACTCCTTACTCCTTACTCCTTACTCCTTTCCCCTTGATCCGTTGCTCCGTTACTCCTTACCCCTCGCTTTTCATATCTTTGCCCCTCTACATATCCAAACCGACTACTTAGTCCCATGCTCAATCTCATTTTATTCGGCCCTCCAGGCAGTGGAAAAGGTACGCAGGCTGAAAAACTGGTGGCCAAATATCACCTCGTCCATATCTCCACCGGCAACCTCTTTCGCGAAGAAATCGAAGCCGGCACTGAATTGGGCAACCAGGCCAGCACCTACATGTCCAAAGGCGAACTCGTGCCCGATGAAGTAACCATAGGTATGCTCCGCAATAAAATGACACATCACCCGGATGCCAGGGGATTCATCTTTGATGGATTTCCACGCACCACACCACAGGCTGAAGCCCTCGATACTTTATTAGATGATATGGATCAGCCTATTGATGCTCTTATCATGCTGGATGTTCCGGAAGATGAAATTGTAAAACGATTACTACTGCGCGGCAAAGATTCCAATCGTCCCGATGATCGCGATGAAGAAGTGATCCGCGTTCGTTTCCAGGTGTATCAATCAAAGACGGCACCGATCTACGATTATTATGATGAAGAGGGTAAAGCCTACATCGTTCCCGGTCTCGGTTCAATCGATCAAATCTTTCAAAATCTTTGCGAGACCATCGACAGTCTCCACGCTTAATGTCTGATCAAAACTTTGTTGACTACGTCAAGATTCATGGCAAGTCCGGTGCGGGCGGTGCTGGCTCTGTGCATTTTCATCGTGACAAGGTAAGTGCCTATGGCGGCCCCGATGGCGGCGATGGTGGACACGGTGGCAGTATCATCTGCAGAGGTAATGCTCAACTCTGGACCTTACTGCATCTTAAATACCGCAAGCATGTTATCGCGAAAAGCGGTGAACGCGGCTCAGGTAATCTTTGTACCGGAGCCGATGGTGAAGATGTTATTCTCGAAGTTCCACTTGGAACCGTTGCAAAGGATGCAGAGACTTTTGAAGTCTTGTTTGAAATCACTAAAGATGGGGAAGAACATGTCCTGATGCCCGGTGGAAGAGGAGGACAAGGAAATAATCATTTCAAATCGCCTACTAATCAAACACCGCGCTTTGCGCAACCCGGGGAACCGTTAGTGGAAGGCTGGAGAATACTTGAATTAAAAATACTCGCTGATGTTGGATTGGTTGGTTTTCCAAATGCAGGCAAATCAACTTTACTTGCTGCTATCTCTGCTGCAAAACCCAAGATAGCTTCCTATGCTTTTACTACACTCACACCAAATCTTGGTTTCGTCGCTTATCGTGACAATCGTTCATTTGTGATGGCGGATATTCCAGGTATTATAGAGGATGCTCATTTAGGAAAAGGGTTGGGTCATCGCTTTCTTCGTCACATTGAACGTAATGCTGTGCTGCTCTTCATGATTTCCTGTGAGAGCAATGATATCAACAATGATTTTCAAGTTCTCCTGCACGAATTGGAGATGTATAATCCGGAACTGCTGGATAAACCTCGCCTGCTTGCGATCACGAAATGCGATCTCATCGATGATGAGATGCAGGAACTTCTTCTACCGTCGCTGCCGGAAGGTATCGATGCCATCTTCATATCCGCAGTCACGGAATACCGGCTGATGGAGCTTAAGGATAAACTCTGGAATCTACTCACGGCATCCTAGATCAGGAATTAAGATTTCATTGGGCTTTAGCCCTGCCTGTCAGGCTCCATTATTGCCTAATTTGGTAGGGTGAAACCCAGGACATTTTTTTATTTTTTATTCTTCAGCTTCTCCTTATTCCTGGTCTCCTGTCAGAAAAAGGAAACAGAGATCATCAACGGTGACCTGGCGATCATTCCGCTTCCTGCCAACCTCGAGAAACAAACAGGATATTTTACTATTGATGATGATACATGGATTCAATCCGACAGTTTCTCCAACTCGGGTTTTAATCCGATAAAAGTATTTTCTGAAATTTTTCAAAAGAAAAGTGGATATGCTATTCGGACAAAACATGAAAAAATGCACAAGGATGATGAAAAGCATCTCATCCTGATCATCCATTCTGACGAACATCTGCAGAAAGAAAGTTATACACTTCATATTTCACCAGTAGGCATTATCATCAATGCCAATAGTGCAGCTGGTGTGTTTTATGCTTTTCAGACATTGCGACAAATCATGCGAATTGATGTTGTGGCTGATGCTGATGATCAACTCCGCTCATGGCAGGTTCCTTCTGTGGATATAAGCGATCAACCTCTCTTTTTATACAGGGGTTTGCATCTTGATGTATGCCGACACTTTATGCCTGTTGATTTTGTAAAAAAATATATTGATCTCCTGGCGTATTACAAGATGAATCGCTTTCACTGGCACCTGACAGACGACCAGGGATGGCGCATTGAAATTAAACGATATCCAAAACTCCAACAGATCGCAGCCTGGAGAGATCAAACATTGATTGGACACGCTGGTGATTCAATTCCAAAATATGATGGCAAACGATATGGCGGATTTTATACACAGGAAGAAATAAAAGAGGTTGTTCGCTATGCAAATGACCGCGGTGTTACAATTATTCCTGAAATCGAAATGCCCGGACATGCGATGGCCGCATTGGCTGCGTATCCTGAATTGAGTTGCACATCAGGTCCTTTTAAAGTAGCACAGACCTGGGGTGTGTTTGATGATGTGTATTGTCCGACAGAGGAGACATTTACTTTTTTGGAAAATGTATTGGATGAAGTTATCGCGCTTTTTCCTTCAACCTACATTCATATTGGCGGTGATGAATGTCCAAAGGTACGATGGAAGGAAAGTGATTTCTGCCAGGCGTTGATGAAGAAAGAAGGTTTGAAGGATGAAATGGAATTGCAGAGTTATTTCATTCAGCGAATTGAAAAATATCTCAACGGCAAGGGGAAATCGATAATCGGTTGGGATGAAATATTGGAAGGCGGCCTTGCTCCGAATGCTACCGTCATGTCATGGCGAGGTATTGATGGCGGCATTGCGTCTGCAAAATCCGGACATGATGTCATCATGACACCGGGAGACTTTTGTTACTTCGATCATTATCAGTCAGCGTCTAAAAAAGAACCATTAGCTATCGGTGGATTGACTACAGTAGAAACTGTTTATTCGTTTGACCCGATTCCGGAAGTGCTCAATCCTGAGGAAGCAAAACATATTTTAGGAGCGCAAGGAAATCTTTGGACAGAATATATCACAATTCCGGAACAAGCAGAATATATGGCTTATCCCAGGGCAATGGCACTTGCCGAAGTGCTTTGGACTCCTGTTGAAAGGAGAAGCTGGCCATCATTTCTGGATAGACTCCATCACCAGACGGATCGGCTGGACGGGATGAAGGTGCATTATGCTAAACATTTCATGACGGCTGAGAGCCAGAAATAACAGTTATTTCCCGAAATCCTCATTTCCCACCTTTCAAGGTGGGGAAATACGGACACCCAGTTAAAAACCCAACAATTTAAACTCCCAATTCCCCACATTTAAAGGTGGGGTAAGCAGGTCATTTGGCATTATCTTTAATATATACCCAACCATTTCCCCTCATTCCGGGTCTATGTCAGAAATAAATCAAGTCAGATGAAATCCATTCTTTCCTTATCCTTCATTCTCCTGATAGCCGCAACCTTCTTCATGACTGGCTGCCAACAGGATACCTGCACACGTACCCAGGAATACACTGCTTTCCAGCCGGTATACAAGCTCCTCGAGGACATGCGTGTACCTGTGAAATACGAAAGCCCTACCGCATTGACCAGCCCGGGTAAGATCTTCTACTATAATGGTTACCTCTTCGTCAACGAAATGAATACGGGTATCCACATTTATGACAACACCGATCCATCCAATCCTAAAAACATCGGCTTTCTGAATATTCCTGGCAACCTGGACATGGCAGTTCATGGTCATTATCTCTATGTGGACAGCTACCTTGACCTTGTAGCCATTGATATTGCAAATCCAGAAGCTCCTGTAGAAGCAGAACGAGTCAATGATGTGTTCCAAAGTTTTTATTCCTTTTCTGATAATATCGGCTACCTCGTTGAATACAAACCAACCCTTGTCAAGCAGACTATTGATTGCAGCAACTCCAATTGGGGCAGTGGAATATGGTTTGATAATGGCGGGATGCTTTATACTAAGGACGCTTCCTTTGGAGGAGCTTTTGACGTGAGTTCCAATTCATCTGTAACTCCCAGCGTTGTTGCTGGTGGATCCATGGCCAGGTTCACTGTAGATAATAATTATCTCTATACCATAGATCAGTCTTCAATCAAAGTATTTAATGTTGAAAATGCTAAACCGGACCTCAAAAATGATGTTGCCGTACAATGGGGTATCGAAACGCTTTTCCCAATGGACGGTAGCTTGTTTATCGGTTCAAGCAGTGGTATGTTGATCTATGATATTTCAAATCCCGAACTGCCGGTTTACAGATCTACATTCAGTCACGCATCAGCTTGTGATCCTGTGATTGTTTCTAATAAAGTTGCCTATGTCACATTGCGCGATGGCAACAATTGCAATGGATTCACCAATCAACTGGATGTACTTGATGTTTCTGATCTCGATAATCCTTCCCTGATTCGTTCTTATCCAATGGATAATCCGCACGGTCTTTCAATTGTAGACAATACGCTCTATCTATGTGAAGGCAGATTTGGTTTAAAAACATTTGATATTTCGAATACGCAAAAAATTGATCAGAACTTATTGGATCATGTTTCCGGTTTAACCGCTTTTGATGTCATCGTACTTCCTCCTGGAAATCATGTGATGGTCATCGGCGAAAGCGGTTTGTATCAATTTGATGCTACGGATAGAAGTGATCTTAAACAATTGAGTATGATTGAAATTGGGAAATGAAAAGGAGTTGGCAGTCGGTAGTCGGCAGTCTGCAGCAGTGAAAATCAAACTCACAACTCACAACTCAATATTCACAAATGAAATTGGTTAAACGAAACATATTACTTCTGCTCTTCGCAATAGGATTCGTCGTGAATCTTAATGCACAAATAGACACAACAACAAGAGGAGACCTGGTCGATATAGTCTGGTTGCGAGGCGGAAGCAGGTTAACAGGAACTATCATCAAATGGGAACTGGCTAGGGGAATGGAATTTAAGTTGGCGACAGGAGCGGTGTTGATCATTCCCAAAAGTGAGATTGACAAAGTGTACCAGGATGTAAAATTTGATGCAACGTTGCCTTCTTCGCTGTCCTCTATATCCTTGGCAAGAGAGCCGAAACCTTATGCATTCAAAGAACATGGTTTGTATCAGTCATTTTCAGCGTTTCTGAATTTTTCAGATCCGGGAGGTGCGGGATTGCATTATTCCATTGGACATCGATTTAGTCGAATGTTAGGAGTAGGAGCAGGATTGGGAATCGAGTCGAATGATTTTTTTAATGACCGTGATTTAGTGCCGGTGTTCGCAGAAGCGAGAGGATATTTTATGCCGGAGAAAATTTCACCCTATTATGCGCTTAAGATCGGATACGGATTTGCTTTGAAGCATGACTATTCTGATGAGATTGAAGCGAAAGGCGGACTCTATTTTGCTCCGGAGATTGGTGTAAGGTTTGGTGGCAGAGCGGTCAACTATTACCTGGGCATGGAATATAAAATTCAAAATGCAACCTATGTCAATAATTTTGGCTGGGGTGGTGAAGGAACCTTTACCGATAAAATAACCTACAGGCGTTTGGAAATGAGGACGGGACTTGTGTTTTAGATTCACTAATTGGTTCCCTTCGGCTACGCTCAGGGACCAATGGCAATTTACTTTGAATCCAAATGAATTCTTCGACTACGCTCAGAATTGAATTCGACTTAAGAGTTTGAAAATAGTAAGTACAATAAATGAGAAATGTAAAATATAAATATGGCTTATTCTCAATGATGGCTTTGATTGCGATGTCATTAATTGCCTGCGAGGATAAGAAATGTGGTGAGCCTGTTGACGATACACAGCACTTCATCTTTGGTCATTTCTATGGTGAATGTGCAGGGGAGGGATGTGTTGAGATGTACAAACTGGAGAATGGTCGACTTTATGAGGATGACCTGGACCAATATCCTAATTTTACCACTCCGATTGAGGCCCATTGGAATGAACTGCCGAATGCCAAGTATGAAGCTGTCAAGGATATTGAAAATGATTTCCCCAATCAGCTATATAGCGAAACAGGACATGTTCTGGGTCAGCCAGATGCAGGCGATTGGGGAGGCATTTATGTAGAAAAAACAATTACAGGTGATTCAGCTACTTATGCTGGTTTCTGGTTGTTGGATAAAAATGAATACAACATGTCAGACATGTACAATGAATTTGTGGATAGTATTGAGGTGAAGATTATGTTAATTCAATAACGACTTACGAATGACAATTTACGAATGAAGACTCTCGATTACTCACTACTCACTATTCACTACTCCCTACTCACTGCTTGACGGACCTGGATCTCATACAAGGCTGCATCCGCAATGAGCGGAAGTGTCAGGAAAGGCTGTACAAGAAGTACTTTCCGACCATGATGGCTATGTGTATGAAGTATACGAAAGATGAGGACAAAGCATTGTTGATCTTGAATGATGGTTTTCTTAAAGTGTTTCAGAAGCTTGGATCATTTCGTCATGAGGGATCACTGGAAGGATGGATCAGAAGGTTGGTTTATCACACGTTAGCCGATTTTTATAAAAAAGAAAACAGTTACATACGCTTTATACAATTTGACATGCCGGATCATCTTGAAGTGAGCACTGCTCCATCAGATGATTTGGAATTTCAGGACCTCATCGGCCTGTTGGATAGAATTCCGGGTCGCTCAGCCGAAGTATTCCGGTTGTTTGCGATCGAAGGCTATTCACACGATGAGATCGGTACGATGATGAGCATCAGCATCGGGACATCAAAATGGCATCTGTCCAATGCCCGTGAAAAATTACGTTCCATTTTAGTCAATGAAAATCATGCAAGAACAAACTCATTATAAAATAACACCCGAACAAGGCTGGTCACAAATGAAGACCATCCTCGATCAGGAAATGCCTGCAGAAAAACGTTCGCGGAGGATGATTGCATTTTGGTGGTCACTGGCAGGTATTACACTTATCGGATTGACTGGAGCATTTGCTCTACGATCAGATTTTATGTCTGCTAAGTCCAAAACTGAATCACCTGCACAACAAGTAGTTCCAAAACAAACTGCGCCTGCTGAAAGCATTCCACCTGATCAAAAGACTGCAGGTAGCAATAAGGATTTTACGATGAGTACGTCTAAGCAGGAGTCCACTCCATCAGGCAATGAATTGGCAATGAATGCCTCCTCTTCCAAAAAGGAAATTACATCTACCTCTTCCAAAGCAAACCAATATTCCAAAGCACGACATCCAAAAAAATCAAATTCGACATCAAAACGTACAATTTCAACAGCTGAACAAAATACTTTGACTGAAAGCAATACTAGTTCGCCAGCCACTGAAAACGTAACAAGTACATCATTCACTGCAAGCGCAAACGAAAATGTAAACGAATCTATAGCCATACCTGCTGAGGTAAAAGATGTTATGGCCACAGAACCAATTCCTACTTTGGATATGGCGTATTTCACCATTCCAGAAAATGAATTAGGACCTATTCAGGCGAGCGAGTTTATAGTCATCAAGAAACATGCTGTCATGATTAATCCAACAGTCGAGGGTAATGTTCTTTTTGGATTTCATGGTGGTGCTGGAGCTTATGCCGGTGCGGGAGCTGACCTTAAATTGAGTTCGAAGTTCAGCCTGACTGCAGGATTAGGATATAGGACATTTGATCCGGGTGCCCATTTGTTTTCAACTGCGAAATCTGATTTGAGTGGTGCGCCGGCGAATAATGAGTTGGTGAGAAACGACACCATCTTCGACGGGTTTTATGTAGCTGCCGAATCGATCAATAATGCAACGTACCAGGATCTCGATCCTGTCATTGAATCCCTGCATCAATGGCAGGCCCAACTAGGTGTGGATTGGAAATTTTCAAAACGTTTCTCTTTGGAAACTGGGTTAGGCCTTGCTTTTTTGACTCAGGGATATAGTGAATACCCAATTGTGCCTTTCAGTTATGCGACACCAAATTCCAATACAAAAATCAGTAACTCATTAGAAGACTATGATGTCATTCGCAAGACGATGGCTTCCTGTTTTGCCGGAGTCAGTTATCATATCGGCAGGCACGTGGCTGTAAAATTGCAGTGGATGCATACCTTTCAGCCCTACCTCAATACGGAAAATAGCACTGGGGCATTTGTTTCCTATCAGCAACGTGATGATTTCATTCGCGGCATTACATTGGGAATGAAATATTCCTTCATGTAAAAGGAAGCTTCAGAAATGATGGCTTAAACATCGTTTACCAGAACAACAAAGACCAGAAATTTATTTAATCATTGCTTTACCACCACTTAGGTAAGGCGTTTAATGCTATGAATCAAATGAAAAAATATTTTCAGGTACTTTGTGTGACGTTTTATTTCGCGACTTTTATCGCTTGCGATAAAAATGAAAACACTGATCCGTCTACAGAGAAATATTTCCCGCAAGTCAAAACGATTATTCAAAACAATTGCTTGTCCTGTCACAGTTCAACAGGAACCTGGCAAGGTCGTCCGGTGGCATTCGACAATGATGCTGCAATAGCGGAACAGTATATGGCGATTAAGCTGCTGTTGCAGATCCAATTTCTCCTGTGAATAAACGAATGCCTCAGGGTGGAACACTTTCTGCCCAGGATATTGATGTTATTGTGAAGTGGTTTGATAAGGGAGGGAAAATAACAGACTAGTTGTTAGAAAGTAAGAGTGTAAGAGAGTAAAAGGGATTTTGGAGATAGAATTTAATAAAGGTGATTCCTGCAAAAGAAAGTTTAAAAAAGGTTGCTTGGAAGGGTAACGTTTTGGATTCTCGAGACACTTACATGTAGGATAAAACAGATTTCTTCGAAATCTTAAAAAGAGAGCGAGGCAAAACCGCTATGCCCTAATAAAGAAATCTGTTTTGTCGTAAAAGGCCCGTCACGGGCCAAAAGGATTTCGACGAAATCATAAAATTGAGTCGAAGGGACGATCCTTTGTCAAAAATTAAAATTCCACAGTAATCTATCAGGACTTCGGTCTTACTCTCTTACACTCTTATTGTCTTACGCTCTGGGGCTCTCACAAGTGCAACCTCGCCTTCCGGCCAAGCAACAAATCATCCGACTCCACATGATCCGGATCAGGAAGACAACAATCCACTGGACAGACAGCAGCACATTGTGGTTCATCATGAAATCCCTTGCACTCGGTGCATTTGTCCGGCACGATATAATAGTAATCAGGAGACACGGGCTCTAGATAATCAGCTGAATCCACCACCGTCCCGTCATCCAGGGTATAAGGGCCAGCCAGGGTGGTGCCATCCTTCATGGACCACTGGACCCCACCTTCATAGATGGCGTTGTTAGGGCACTCCGGCTCGCAGGCGCCGCAATTGATACAGTCATCGGTGATATATATGGCCATCTCTCTCTTTTCCTTATTGGGTATGGGTAACAAAGGTAAGGGATAGGAAGTTGCCGTTAAAAAGGGTGGAAAGGGCAGAAGAGGCAGAAAAGGCGGAAGGGCGGAAGAGGCAGAAAGGGCGGAAGAGGCAGAATAGGTCCTTATTCGCTGAAGTTTCGGCGTTCTGGGCAGAAAAGGAAAAAAGGATGATGAGACATCATCCCAACCCTGAAGGGGTTGCATATCTCTAACCACGGGTTGTACCCGTGGATGTGGCGCGGA
>Ga0207656_10000464_pt1 | contig 13575 bp, 6 predicted proteins | sample KBSCornC12_FD_184297 | JGI IMG/M metagenome (GOLD analysis project Ga0207656, IMG submission 184297) | Corn rhizosphere microbial communities from Kellogg Biological Station, Michigan, USA - KBS Corn C1-2 (SPAdes) (version 2) | ecosystem: Host-associated > Plants > Roots > Rhizosphere > Soil ...
CTGTGGAATGACCCGCGCAAGAGCTTCGCCTGTGCCCTGCTCTACCTGAGCTTCGGCCTGGTCGCCGGGCAGGCGGGGTACTCCAACCTCGATCCGCAATTCACGCTTTGGGTCAACCTGAGTCTGGTAGCCCTGTGGTTTGCGCTCGACAGCACCACACTGCGCGGCCGCCTCGGGGCCTGGGTCATCGTGGGCCTCGCCTGCGCCATGGGTTTCATGACCAAGGGTTTCCTGGCCCTGGTGTTGCCGGTGCTGATTGCCGTGCCATACATGCTCTGGCAACGCCGCCCGGGAGAGCTGCTGCGTTATGGCCCGCTGGCGATGGCGGTCGCGGTATTGGTGGGCCTGCCGTGGGTGCTGGCCATCCATCTTCAGGAACCCGACTTCTGGCGCTTCTTTTTCTGGAATGAACACATTCGCCGTTTCAGCGCCGACAACGCCCAGCATGTGCGGCCATGGTGGTTCTTCCTGCCGATCATCGCCGTTTCCAGCCTGCCGTGGGCCGGGCTGCTGCCGTCCGCCCTGCACAAGACCTGGCAGGAAAAACGCCAGCCGGCGATTACCTTCCTGGCGTTATGGCTACTGCTGCCCCTGGGCCTGTTCAGTTTGAGCAAAGGCAAGCTGCCGACCTACATCATGCCGTGCCTGCTGCCCTTGGCTTTGCTGATGGGTCATACGCTGACCGACCTGGTGAAGCAGGGCAAAGCCCGCACCATCTGCCTCAATGGCCTGTTCAACTTCGTGATCGGCATGGCGGCCATGATCGGCCTGATCTACCTGCAAATCGCCCGGCCGCTGTACAGCAACAGTCACGCCGAGATGTTCAGCCTGTCCCTGGCGTTCATCGTGTTGCTGGTGTGGATTCTGGCCAACCTGCTGCAAGTGATTCGCCCGCTGACGCTGTGGGCAATGCCTGCAATGGGTATCGGCGTTCTGGTGATCCTGCTGCCAGCAAGCATGCCGTCGTGGATCGCGGACAACGAAATGCCCGACCAATTTGTGCTCGAACACCTGGACGAATTGCAACAGACCCAAGCCCTGCTCAGCAACGACCTGGGCAGTGCCAGCGCCCTGGCCTGGCGCCTGAAACGCCCGCAAGTGTCGCTGTACGACACCGAGGGCGAGCTGCGCTACGGCTTGCAGTATGCAGGCTCGGTGCACCGCAAGGTGGAACTGGAGGAAGTCCAGGCCTGGCTCAAGGATGCGCGCCAGCACGGCTCGGTGGGCGTGCTGCTGCGGGTCAACAGCACCAGTGAAATGCGCGAAGCCGGGCAACTGCCGCCCGGCGGAAAACGTTACTACAAGGGTTATCTCGAACTGATCATCTACCCGAGCCTGCCCTGATGACGACATTCTGCAAGACCGAGCGCGGCGCCCTGCTGCTATTGCTGGGCGTTACCGCGCTGCTGCTGCTCACCGGCCTCGGCGCACGCGACCTGTGGGGCCCGGAGACCCGCTGGGCGAACATCGCCTTGCAGATGCTGCAGAGCGGAAATTACTTCGACCCCTACCTCAAGGCCGCGCCCTATTACGACAAGCCCCTGCCTTCCTATTGGCTGATCACCGCCACGGCCCACCTGATGGGTGGCCTCGGGCCGTGGTCACTGCGCTTGCCCTCGGTGATCGGCGCCTGGCTGAGCGTGTGGCTGGTCTACCTGCTCGGTGAGCAACTGATGCGCAAAGGCACCGGGCTGATCGCCGGCTGGATGCTCGCCACCACCTTCTACTTTCTGTTCTGGGCGCGAGTGGCCACGGCGGATGTGCTGACGGTGTGTGGCGTGCTGGCCGCGGTCTGGTGGTACTGGCGTGGACCAGAGGACACCCGGCTGGGTCGCTATACCGTGTTTTTCCTGCTGCTCGCCGTGACCTCGCTGTTCAAGGGCTTGATCGGCTTTGTGCTGCCAGGCCTGGTCCTGCTGCCGCACCTGCTCGGCGAGCAGCGCTACAAGCAGCATCTCAACCTGCGCCTGGTGCTCGCCCTGCTGATCGCCGCCGCGGTGTATGCCGTGCCGTTCGTGCTGTCGCATGTCTACGGTGCGCCGACCTATGGGCAAAGCGGCCTGGCCCTGGTATTCCGCGAAAACGTGGTGCGATTCTTCGACCCCTTCGACCACATGGGGCCGATCTACACCTACCTGATCTACCTGCCCGCCTACACCCTGCCGTGGCTGCCGTGCTGGCTGCTCGGCCTGCGGCTGGCGCTGCGGCACTGGCGCCAGACCCCGCCCAACGTGCGATGGCTGGTGTGGGGCCTGGGCCTGTTGTTTGTGTTCTTCACCGCCAGTGGCAGCCGGCGCAGCTACTACGTGTTGCCACTGGTGCCCTTCGCCCAGTTGCTCGGCGCCTGGTGGCTCAGCGAACGCCTGCAAGCCGGGCCCGCCAGCCGACCGCGCTGGTACAAAGGGTTCGCCTGCGCCGCGGTGTTGATGCTGCTGGTCATTGGCGTGGCCTATCCATGGAGCAACGGCAATGGCGGCGTCACCCGCCTGGCCGAGGATGTGCGTACCGAAGCGGTCAAAAGCGCGCCTTGGGATGAGTGGCAAATGGTGCTGGTGGAAGTGGACAACAAGGTGCCGATGTACCTGCAAAACAGTGGCAAGCCTTTCTACTACGTGGCCGAGACCCAGGACTTCCCGCGCCAGGGCGACAGCGCGGCGTTCATGGCCTGGCTGCAGAAAACCAGCGGCAAGGCCTTCGACCCGCAGCGCACGATCATCGTCACGCAGTATTCCAAGGATGATCCGACGCCGTTGGCGTACCTGGGCGCGGATCACCAGGTCATCACCACCCAGCCGGACAATGGCGAGCGTTTGTTTCAAAAACGGCAGGACGGCAACGTGGCGTTCGTTCCCTTGCCTGAATAGAAGCGGTCTTATCCTTTTGGCAGGCTGGCGGCATGGATAAATGCCTCATCCAGGCTTTGGGCGTCGTAGGCGCCCATGAAGCCTTGCGCATCAGTGAAACGGTTGAATCGCCTTTGGCTCAGCATGTAAAAGTCATCGCAATGCGCGACGATTTCATCGACGTTGTGTGATGAAACCAACACCGCGACACCCTCTGCCGCCGCCCCCTCCAGACAACGCCAGATGTGATAACGAAACTCTGGATCCACACCCGCCGTGGGTTCATCCAGTATCACCAGGTCCGCGTTGGCGCAGAGCAGGGACAACGTAAAAAACCAACGCTTTTCCCCATAGCTGCAGAGTGAGGATTTTTTGTTCCAGATCTCGCAGTAACGCTCTGCGATGCCGGGGCTCCATTTTTCGATTTTGTCGAGTGCATGTTGTTGGGTGACCCTGGTGTCGGAGCAAAACAGCATGGTCATTTTGAAGATGTCGAACATGCGAAATACAGGGGGTGTGCTGATGATCTGTGACAGGTACAGCAGCTTGGAAAAGGCGCTGCTTATTTCACCACCCTCTCTTTTCTTCAGGCCGCACAGCACATCAAAAAAGGTGGTTTTGCCGGAGCCGTTTGAGCCAAGAAGACCTGATATGGAGCCGGCGGTGACTGTCAGAGAAGCCTTATGAAACACGATATGAGTTCCATACCTGACGTCAAGAGAGTCTACGAGAAGCCTTGCCATCAATAACGACTCCAAACAGGATCAATTAATAAATAACGACACATCACTAAAAACAAAAACACAAGTGAAATGGCAACGACCCAGAAAACCAAACCGCATTCAACCACGCCGTCCAACATAATCTTATTCGCCCACCACATCGGGTTAAAAAAACCGACAATAGCTAAGGCGGGACTCACTGGCCCCATACTGATAATCCCGAGAGCCAACATCGTAAGGGACAAAATTGAAAAAAGGGTGCTCGCATTTTGAAAGCCTAATGGGACAAGCGTCAGCAACAGCGCGGGTATAGAAAAAAGAAGAAAGCAAACATAAAATCGCCCTACGATCACAAGATACTCCGCGACATCAAACTCCCCTGAAAAAACTCGAGTGAGCATATAAAATACGGAGCAATACAATATTGAAACAACTGAATATGCAGAAAACTGCCCAATCAAAAAAACAACCTTCGTACGATCCGTGTAAACAAAAGACCGAAGAAAACCACTTTCCCTTCGACCAACTATGTAAAAGGCAAGCCCGAACAGTGCAACATTTGAGGAAACAAAGGCGTAAAACCATGAAGTCTTCGACAGGTAATCCACGGCCTCACTACTCAGTGGCGCACGCGCGTAGGTAAGCAAATAATAGGTAACCACTGGAGATACCACTGTCCAAAATAATGCAACAGGTTCTCTGAGTTGTTCCTTTATGAACAATACTGCTAGCAAGACCGGCCTTGACACGAAATAAAAACCCATCATTCACCTCACGGAAACGGGACTATAACTTCTAGCCTAGAGCTTTCAACCGGGTACAGTGCGCCACCGCTCGGGTATCCCCTTTTGCAAGAGCCCAGATCCCTTGATAGTAATGGGCGCATCAATTTCTCTACATCTGAAACTCTAAGGAGAAAGGTGAGAAACACTCAAGATCTCAGGGGAATTGCTCTTTCTAAAAATGCAAAAGCATCATTTTGATTTAATCCATTTTCCGCCAACACCTGATCCAGCTCGACTTTCGTCATCAGCTTCGACAGTTTTAGTTGCCGAAGGGCTCTTATCAACGACTGTGAATGAATTTTCGAAATCCCGACATCGGAAATTAAAAGACTCTCCGCCTCAAAGTTCAGGATTTCATAGTTAGGCATGGTTATATTCATTAGCTTCATGCGCGCATTAAATTAGGTTGCTCACCGTCAAGCAACAACACCAAATCTAGTCCAGCAGGAGAATATCGCAACGACAATAAAATCTTCATGTAGGAAACATAACTACCAACCTTAGGAAATTTCACTCACACAATTCAGAAGATCAACAATTGCCAAAAACATCATAGCTATCACCCATCGCGCCTCAAAAATTCAATCCATGAGAATTTAATAACTTACAAATTATCGGACTAATAGAACCAACTAATACCCACGCAGGTGTCTTTTGCAAAACAGAACTTAGTCCTACAGACGCGAACAAAAAAAACCGACAAACGGCACTGGTTAGTTCTTAATGTTTGTCATCCGCGCTACGCTAATACCGGCTTCGCTCATCTGTGTAATGACTACATCGCCGAGGATGTGTGAACAGACGGCCAAACTCGCGTAGTGCTTTCAGCACACCCGCAGGTGGTGTGTATGGTGCAGAGTACCTCCTTGGTTTTTTCTGCCTCGCGAATGAATGCGATGCGCCCTTCGGGCTCTTCGCAGTGGGCATCGCTCGCTGCGCCATAAGCCCGCAATCAAGTATCCGGATTGATCCGGCTTTTGCGCTGCGCACTCGCCAAGTTCCGGCTGTTGAGGTCGCTGTTCCGTCTGCCCGCTTGCAGGACGATGGCGCGGTTGGTCACCCGTTGCAGGTCGGATAAGCGCTGAGAAATGCAAAGGATGACTACGCAGCGGGCGTGTTGGAAGTGTGTGTGGTGAGCGTATAGGTAGCCTTGGACTGCGTGGCGCAAGCGGCAATAGCCAGAAAACGAGTCGAACAAATAGTCATGCGCCGCAGGGAAGAACAATCATCTTAATCACCTGCAAGATAGTTAGGCTCATCAAAACCAACAGCTCCATATAACCTCCCGACACATGGATACTCGCTTTTTATACCTGTCAACATTCACAGTTTACACACGCCTGAAACTTGAAATAATTGGAGCACACCCACGCAAAGGAAGCTCTCATCATGTCTCAGGCACACTTGAAAGACCTCATTCATCACAACGAGCCCGGCAAAAGCACAGCAACTGGAACATTCAACGTTACACTGCATGATGCTCAATTCCCACTACCACGACAAAAACGATTGGACTTCGAGAAACATCTCGGCGACGATCCTTCCGAAACCAGATGGATTGGCAGGAGAGTAGGTGAGCAGGCTGACGCCAACTATCAAGCCGTTGTATTGGCCATTTCAGATTCGGTCCCCGATGGCACTCATCAAGTTAAATACTTTGGAGCCGTAGCGGTGATTTATGCTCTTGTTATAAACGATATCATCGTCAGTTATTATGCAACGGAAGGAGAACTCACCCTCACCTCTAATCGCACACCTGGACAGGAGCATATTTCTGGCACTTTCTCCAATTGCCGAATGGTTCAGGATGGGGCGCCGCATAATGAGTTCCGGATGTCGGGCAATTATGACCTGGAGGGAGTTCACAACATTCCTTGAAAAAAGGGGGGCGGTGCCAATTGCAGCCGCCCCCCTCACTTCAAATCCGCCGCCGCCGCCCCAACTGCGGAATAGCCGCCTGAGGCACCTCCACCCGCTGCACCTGCGTCAACACACACCCCGCCAATTGCGCCACCGTCGGATGACTGAACAACGCCCGCGCATCCACCTCCACCCCCGCCTTGCGCATCCGCGCCACCAGGTTCACCGCCAACAACGAATGCCCGCCCAGCTCAAAGAAATGATCATGCCGCCCCACCCGCTCCAACTTCAGCACCTCAGCCCAGATCCCGGCCATCAAGCTCTCCACGGCTCCGACCGGCGCGGCATAGGCTCGGCTCACCACCGCCCCCAACCCCGGCTCCGGCAAGGCCTTGCGGTCGAGTTTGCCCGCTGGGTTGAGCGGTAATTCGTCGAGCTGCACAAACGCCGCCGGCACCATGTATTCCGGCAATTGCTCCAGCACATGGGCGCGCAACGCATCCGGGCTCGGCGCCTCGGCACGCACGGTGAAGTACGCCACCAGGCGTTCATCGCGAATCAACACCGCCACTTCACGCAACGCCGGATGCACCAGCAGCCGTGACTCGATCTCCCCCAGTTCCAGGCGCACGCCGCGCAGTTTGACCTGGAAGTCGTTACGCCCGAGGAACTCCAGATTGCCGTCAGGCAGGTAACGCACCAGGTCGCCAGTGCGATACAGGCGATCTCCGGCCACGAACGGGCTGTCGATAAAACGCTCGGCGGTCATCTGCTGCAGCCCCAGGTAACCCCGCGCCACGCCGACCCCACCGATGTGCAACTGACCGCTCACGCCCATGGGCGCCGGCGCATCGTGCTCATCCAGAACATACAGGCGTGTGTTGTTGATGGCCCGCCCGATCGGCAACTGCAATGCCGGCACCGGCGCGCCGGGTTCCAGGGTCCAGGCGCTGCTGTCCACCGTGGCTTCGGTGGGGCCGTAGACGTTATGCAGGCGCACCTTGGGCAAGCGCGCCTGCACGCCACGAGCCAGGGCTTCGGTGAGTTCGCCACCGCCGCACAGCACATCAGTGAGGCTGGTACACAGCGCGGACTCTTCCAGCTCAAGGAACTGCTGCAACATCGCCGGCACGAACTTGATCACCGTGATCTTCTGCTCGCGAATCACCTGCGCCAGATAGGCCGGTTCGCGATGACCATCGGGCCGTGCCAACACCAGGCGCATGCCGTTGGAGAGCGGCCAGAACAGCTCCCACACCGAACCGTCGAAGCTGAACGGCGCCCGCTGCAACAGCGCGCCGCCCTCGGCATTGGGGCACAGCTGCGAGCCCCAGTGCATCAGGTTGCCGAGGCCACGGTGTTCGATCATCACGCCCTTGGGCGTACCGGTGGAGCCCGAGGTGTACATCACGTAGGCCAGGTTGGCCACGCTCAGCCCTGGCACCAGCGGGTTGCCGACAGGTGCCTGGCTCCAGGCGCAGTGGTCGAAGTCGATCACCGGGATCGACACGTCACCCGGCACGTCACGGGTGGCGGCGTGTACCAGCAGCGCCACCGGTTGGCTGTCGTGGAGCATGTAGGCCAGGCGCTCGCGCGGATAACCCGGGTCCAGCGGCACATAGGCGCCACCGGCCTTGAGGATGGCCAACAGGCCCACCACCAGCTCCAATCCACGCTCGACGCACAGCGCCACGCGGGCGTCCGGTTGCACACCGCGCTCACGCAGGTGAAAGGCCAGTTGGTTGGCGCGTTCGTTGAGTTCGCTGTAGGTCAGTTGCAACTCGCCGGCCTGCACGGCGATGGCATGGGGGATATGCCGCGCATGGGCTTCGAACAGCGCCTGCACCGTGAAGGTGTCGGGGTAGTCGGTGTCGGTCGCGTTGAAGTCCACCAGCAGGGTTTTCAACTCGCCGGCGGGCAGTACCTGAACGTCGCGCAAAGGTGTCTGTGGCGCCTGGTCCAGCGTGTCCGCCAAGTTGATCAGTGTGGTTTCGAGGTAGTCGAGCAGCCGACCGGCGCCAATTTGCTGCGGCGCCTTGGCCTTGATCCGGAAACCGTTGGCCGTGTCGTCCACGGTCAGCATCAGCGGGTAGCTGAGGATGTCCTCACTGCTGAGCAAGGCAATGCCCGGCACCAGGGTCAGGTCACGCTCGGCGTCGGTGTGGCGGTAGTTGAGCAGGCTGTTGAACAATGGCGACGCACCGCTGCAACGCTGGGCCAGCGCCAGGGAGGCTTGTTCATGGGCAAGCAAGGCACTGAGGCGTGCGTGGGTATGCGTGAGGGCTTCGGTCACCGTGCGCCCGGCCAGGCGCACCCGCAGCGGCAGGGTGTTGATGAACATGCCCAGGGCGCGATCGGCACCCTCGCCCGCCTGCAAACGGCCGAGCAGCACGGTGCCGAAGACCACGTCATCGCGGCCGGCGATACGGCTGAGCACCTGGGCCCAGGCCAGGTGGAACAGACTGGCGGTGCTCACTCCCATACCACGCGCCTGGGCACGCAAACGTTGATTGAGGCTGTCACTCAAGCCACGTTCGGCTTCTTCGGTGTGCGCCCGATCCGCCTGGCGCTCCTGGAGACCGAAGGCCAGGGTCGGCTCGTCGACATCGCCCAACTGCTCGCGAAAGAACGCCTCGTGCGCCGCTTGACGTGCCGGCGAACGGGCTTGCACCACCACATTGCGATACGGCACCGACGCCGGTAGTTGCGCCTGTTGGCCGAGCAAGTGAGCGCGGACTTCCTGCATCAGGATGGTGGTCGAGGTGGCGTCATTGACCAGGTGATGGAAACGCAGCCGCGCAACCCAACGCGAGTGCTGCGGCTCTTCGGCATAGTCCAGGGCCATCAGCGGCGCCTGGCGCAAATCCAGCGGCGCAGGGTCCTCGCGCAACGGTTCAACACGCAATCGCGCCTGGCACCACACCACTTGCATCGGTTGCTCCAGGGCCTCCCATACCAGGCTGGTGCGCAGGATATCGTGGCGGTTGATCACTTGTTGCAGGGCCTGGGCAAACGCGTCCAACTGCTCGCGCTGCGCAAAGCTGAACAGCGCCTGCTGCTGATACGGATCGCGCTCATCGGTGATGTGGTGGTAGAGCAAACCTTCCTGCAACGGCGCCAGCGGGTAGATATCCTGCACATTGGCCACGCCGCCGGGAATGCTCGCGACGATCAGATCAAAGCTGGCAGGGTCGAGTTCGGCCAGGTCGGGGGCGTCCACGTCGCTAAGCTCACTTGCCGCCGCCAGGGCCGCCAGGGTCGGCTGGCCGAACAGCACCTGCACATCGGCATGCAACCCGACCTGGCGCATGCGTTGCACCAATTGCACGGCCAGCAACGAATGCCCGCCCAGTTCGAAGAAGTGGTCGTGGCGCCCAACCTGCTGCACCTGCAACAGCTCGGCCCAGATCTGCGCCAGTACGCTTTCCACGCCGAGGTGCGGCGCCTCATACAAACGGGTGACGAACGCCTCTTGGGTCGGTGCGGGCAACGCCTTGCGATCAAGCTTGCCGTTGGCGGTCAGGGGCAACGCGTCCAACTGCATGTAGGCAGCCGGCAGCATGTAGTCGGGCAGCGATGCTTGCAGGTGGGCGCGCAAGGCTTCTATCGGCACGGCTTCACGGGGGACGAACCAGGCCAGCAACTGCCCTTCGCGGGCTTGCACCACGGCGTCCTGAATATGCGGATGCGTGGCCAGGGCCGTTTCGATTTCGCCCAACTCAATGCGCACGCCACGGATTTTCACCTGGTCGTCATTGCGCCCCAGGTACTCAAGGTTGCCGTCCGGCAGCCAGCGCACCAGGTCGCCGGTGCGGTACATGCGCCCCTGGGTAAAGGGGTCGTCGAGGAATCGCTCGGCACTGAGCTCGGGACGCTTGAGGTAACCCCGCGCGATGCCCTTGCCGCCCACGTACAGTTCCCCTGCCACCCCGATGGGCAGCGGCCGTTGCTGCGCGTCCAGCACATACACCCTGGCATTGGCGACAGGCGCGCCGATATGCAATGGCCGGCCGACGGCCATGGGGCCGGAGGTGGCGACCACCGTGGCTTCGGTAGGGCCGTAGTTGTTGATCACGGCGCAGGACTGCGCCTGGGTGAAGGAACGCAGGCGGTCGCCGCCGATCAGCAGGGTGCGCAGGGTCGGGTGGTGCAGGCCCTGGCTGAAGGCGTATTCGGCCACGGGCGTCGGCAGGAAGCAGACGTCCAGCGGCTGTGCCCGCCACCAACCGAGCAGCGCGTCGATGTCTTCGGCGCCATCATGGGCCGGCGGCAGGTGCAGCGTGGCGCCCACGCACAACGCCGGCCAGACCTCCCAGGCCATCGCATCAAAACCGAAACCGGCGACGCTGGCGGTGTGGCTGCCGGCATGCAGGTCGAAGGCCCGGCAGTGCCAGTCCACCAGGTTCGAGACGCTGTGGTGCTCGACCATCACGCCCTTGGGCAAACCGGTGGAGCCGGAGGTGTAGATCACGTAGGCCAGGTGAGAGGGGCTGACCGCGACGCGGGGGTTGGTGCCCAGGTGGAAGGTCGGGCGGTCGAGCTGGATCACCGGCACCGTCAACTGAGGCAAACGATGCAGCAAATCGTGCTGGGTCAGCACCACCACCGGGTCGCTGTCTTGCAGCAGGTAATTCAGGCGCTCGGCGGGATGGGCCGGGTCCACTGGCACGTAGCAGGCGCCGGACTTGAGGATCGCCAGCAAGCCCACCAGCGTATCCAGACCACGCCGTGCCAGGATCACCACCCGGTCGTCAGGCTGCACGCCGCGCTCCAGCAGTTGATGGGCCAGCGCGTTGGCCTGCTGGTTGAGTTGGGCATAGCTCAGGTGCCGCCCCTGGTACACCGCCGCCACGGCGTCCGGTGCGCGCGCGGCCTGGGCTTCGATGCGCGCGTGCAGGGTGTGTGGCTGGGTGACAGGCTGGTCGGTGGCATTCCATTGCTGCAACCGCGCCTGCTCGGCGGGTGTCACCAGGGAAAAATCGCTGATCGTCAGCGCGGTATCTTCCAGCCCCTGTTCCAGCAGCCAGGTCAAGCGCTGCGCCAGGGCCGCCACTTCATCGTGCTGGAAGTACGCCTCGTTGTAGACGCAATGCAGGCAAGCGGTGTCCTGGTAGCGGTTGCTGCGCAGGTGGAGGGCCAGGGGCAGCGGCTCGTGATGGTTGGACACCTTGACCGCACGGGCCACTGTCGTGCCGTAGCGCAGTTCATGGTCGTCCTGCTCGAAGGACACCGACAGGTCGAACAACTGGCCGCGGTCGCTGCGACGCAGGCCCAACTCACGGTTCATCTCGCTGAGGGGGAAACGCTGGTGGCGGAAGTCCTGCTTGAGCTGGTCGCGCACCCCACGCACCACCGCGCTGAACGGCGACTGCTCATCAAACTGCAAGCGCACGGCGCTGACCTGGGTGAACAACCCGACGGTGGAGCGGAACCGTGCATTGGAACGGTTGAGAATCGGCACCCCCACCACCCATTCCTCGCGTTGGGCGGTGCGGGTGAAATACACATACAGCGCCGCCAGCAATACATGAAACGCCGACGCCTGGTAACGGTTGGCCACCTGTTCCATTCGGTTGAGCAGTGCCACCGGAAACGCCTGCACCAAGGTATTGCTCGCGGCCTTGGCCGTGTGCCGTGGGGTCAGCAGCGGCTCCGGAATCAAGCGGTATTTGTCTAGCCAATAGGCGCGGTCGCGGGCATAACGGGCTGACGCGTGGTAGTGCTGGTCTGCGTCGATAAAATCGATGTAGGACGGCGCCGGCAAGTCCGGTTGCCGGTCTTGCGCCAGGGCCGTGTACAGCTGCGCGAGGGATTGCAGCATCTGGCCGAAGCCCCAGCCATCGAGGATCAGGTGATGCGCCTGGGTGCCGAGGCGGTAATGATCGTCGTCGAGCTTGACCAGGAAAAAGCGGAACAACGGCGCACCCTGCATCGCATAAGGCAGGGCCATTTGCGCCTGCATCAGGGCGTGGCTCGCGGCCTGCGGATCGCAAGCCTTGGAAACGTCATGCAGCGCCAGGTCCGCAGCCAACGTGGCAGCGAAGGTCTGGCGAGGCAGGCCGTCGGCGTCGCTGTGCAGTTGCGTGCGCAACGCATCGTGCCTGGCCACCAGGCATTCAACGGCGCGCTGCATCAGGCCGGGGTCAATGGCGCCGGCAAAATCCACATAACCACCGATGTTGTACAGCGGCGAGTCGCCTGCGCGCAGTTGGTCGAGCCAGATGTCCTGCTGGGCGGCGGTGAGGGGGAAGCTGGGTGAATGCTTCATAAGATCCTTCTCATGGAGGTCAGGCACTGGCCGCGCAGGGGTGCCCATTACGACGAATGGGCCGGATTGGAGCATGGGGGCCAGGGGCTGTCTGTCACCCTAAACCCGGACATCCGAATGGATAGACTGGGCGTGGCTGATGGTTCATTGCTGAAACGATTAAAGAGTTGTAGGACATTGGCTATATCTGGCCGATGCTTTTTTGTGCGAATGCTTTTTAAAGATAATATTTTACTTATCTATCAAAGAGTTACTTAAACCTAAAAATCTCCATTGGCTATTCGTAGCGGGAATTACCTGTCAGAAACGTCGAATTAATGACGCGGTTTTTATGGCAGGTTATGTCCCACGTTTCCGCTACATACGTAGGACAAATCCACTGGCTAAATACACTTTCGAATACCGACTCTGGTGTGTGAGCAACGGATCGCCCCGCAGAGGCCCAGAGGGTCTGTACACGGTTTTCGATATCAAGGATGAGAAGGCTATGAGTTTGACCAGCAGTATTGCCAACACCCAAAGCCCCCATTTCTACGCCGAAATGGGCGAGTTGATTGCCAGCAGTGGCCACCCGGGCTTTGCCGCCCACATGCTGCACCTGGTGGACAAGTGGGTGCCGATCCACCTGGTGGATCTGAGCGAATGGACCCTCGACGAGCTACGCGACCGTGTGCTCGATATCACGCTGCTGGGCAGCGCCGGCCAGACGCAGGACCTGCCGCCCCAGGCCCTGAATTCCATGGACGACCATCCGCTGTTGCGCGAAATGCTCGGCATGCAGGACCCGCTGCTGATCCAGTTGAAAGCCAAGGCCAACAGCGCAGACCCGCGTGACACCTCACACCAGTGCAACCTGGTGTCGCGCCAGGGCAACCGGCGCTGTGTGATTTCGTTTTATCGCCCGCCGACCCAGCGCGGGTTTTCCCTGGCCGAGTTGTCGTTTCTCAAGTGCCTGTCGGACACCCTGCTGCCGCTGATCGAGTGCCACGCCCAGAGCCTGCGCCAGGCACCGCACACCGAGGTCGAACCGGCCCACACGTTGCTGGAGCAATCGCAATTGCAACGTGAGTTCTACAAGCGCCTGTTCGACCTCGGTG
>Ga0207656_10000467_pt1 | contig 13514 bp, 16 predicted proteins | sample KBSCornC12_FD_184297 | JGI IMG/M metagenome (GOLD analysis project Ga0207656, IMG submission 184297) | Corn rhizosphere microbial communities from Kellogg Biological Station, Michigan, USA - KBS Corn C1-2 (SPAdes) (version 2) | ecosystem: Host-associated > Plants > Roots > Rhizosphere > Soil ...
CCACGGCCCTCGCCGCCGAGGAGGGGCTCACGCTCGACCCTGTCTATACCGCGAAGGCGATGGCCGGCCTGCAGGCGCTGCGAGCAGAGGGCCGCCTCGATGGCCCGGTGCTGTTCGTGCACACCGACGGGCCGCGCTAGGACGCCGGCAGGTAGGTGAGGAGGACCACGCCGGAGTCGAAGCGCTTGATGTCGTCGAGCTGCATCCGGACGGTCCCCCTATCGCCGAGCACGTGGAGGTTTCCCCCGCCCCAGACGAGCGGGTTGAGGTAGACCTCGTACTCGTCGACCAGGCCCTGCTCGGCGAGGGCGTAGGCGAACTCACCGCTGCCGTGCATGAAGAGGTCGCCGTCGACCTCCTCCTTCAGCTTCGGGATCGAGTCCTCGAGATCGCCCTCGAGCAGGGTCGCGTTCCACTCGAGCTCGCCGGACAGGGTGGTGGAGCCGACGTACTTCGGCATCGCGTTGACCATGTCCGCCCATTTGCCCGACCGGCTCGGCCAATACCCCGCCAGCCCCTCGTAGGTCTTGCGGCCCAGGACCATCCCGCCGGACTTCGCCTGACGTTCGAACGAGTGGACGCCGTGGTCTCCGTCAGGCTGCACCCACTCGCCAACCGGGTCGATGACGCCGTCGAGAGTGGCCTGGGTGGTTGCGATCAGCTTGCCCATATCGATTCTTCTATCGCGTTACCCGTTGAGCCACTCCTCGAACGTGGGGCCGGCGAGCTTGGCCAGCGGGCCGGGGAGGACGGCGCCGGCCGGGTAGAGGCCTTCCGGGTCCTCGAAGAACTCCCCGGCCTCGATACGCAGGCCGTTGCCGCGCTGAGCGGCGAGCAGTTTCGCCGCCTCGAGCAGGTTCTCCTCGCGGGGCCCGGCCACTTCGGCGACCGGGTTGCCGCGGGGCGCGGACTCGGCCTCGTCGATGAGGTCGGCGAGCGCCTCGGCGACGCTGCGGGCGGCGACGAGCTGGGTGCGCATCTGGGGCAGGTAGGCGGTGTCGCCTTTGGTACTCCACTCGACCAGTTCGGCGACGAACTCGTGGAACTGGGCGGCGCGGAGGATGCGGGCGGGGACAGGGCCGTCGAGGTGAGCTCGCTCCTGGACCACCTTGGCGGCGTTGTAGCCGGTGTTGAAGTGGTCGGTGCCGATGATCGAGACGACGAGGATGCCCTTAACGCCGCTCCCAGCGCCGGCCTGCTGCAGGTTGCGCGCCGAGGTCATGAAGAACTCGGTGGCTTCCGCCTGGTCGGGCGAGGGGCCGGTGGCGGCGTCGACGATCAGGTCGACTCCCTCCAGCGCCGCCGCGAGGCCCTCACCGGTGATCACGTCAACTCCCTCGCCGCGCGCGATCGGCACGACCTCGTGCCCCCGCTCGCGCAGGATCTCGACGGTGTGGCGGCCGAGGCGGCCGGTCGCACCGGCGACGGCGATCTTCTTCTCAGTTGCCATGGTTGCTTTCCTTTCGGTCCGGGCCGCCTCTGGGTCGGCCGCTTTCTTCGTCTCATAAGTAGGACGGAACCGAGGGCAGAGATGTGACCGAGTCGGCGCGATTGGAGAGTTGACATGGCTATAGGCCGATTAACTCTCCAATCGTCGCCGGGGAGAGCATTTAGTCGAACAGCTCGCCGAGGAACCCTCGGCTCTGTCGCTCGTCGCGCTTGCCGCCCTGCTGCCTACCGGCTCGCTGTCCTTCGTCCGCGGGTCCGCCGAGGTAGGAGCTCTCGGCGCTGATCAGGCGCTCCAGCTCACCACGGTCGAGGAAGATGCCGTGGCAGGAGGTGCATTGATCGATCGTGATGCCGTTGCGCTCGTAGGTGCGCATCGAGCCGCCGCACTTGGGGCAGGTCAGCTCGGTCGTCTTGTCGTTCACAGGTCTTCTCCTTCGTCCGCGAGGGCGCCGAATGCGGCCGGCATTCAGTGGTGATGATGGTGGGTGTGGCCGCGGACCGTGCGCCAGGAGTCCCAGGTGATCTTGAGGATGACGGCGGTGATCCCGAGGCCGATCAGCGGGTCGGCGATCGGCAGGCCGAGGGCGACGACCACGGCGCTTGCGATGACCGCGAGGCTGACGTAGGAGTCGGCGCGGGCGTGGTTGCCGTCGGCGATCAGCGCCGGGCTGTCGAGTTGCTGCCCGGCGCGGGTGCGGATGATCGCGGCGAGCCAGTTCCCAGCGAAGCCGATCAGGCCGGCACCCGCCAGCGCCACCAGGTGGGTCGGGGTCTCGGGGTGAATCAGGCGCGAAATCGCCTCGACCCCGGCGACACAGGCGGAGACGAAGATCGCCGCCACGACGAACAGCCCGGCCCAGCGCTCGGCGCGGGCGGAGCGCAGCAGGAAGGCGGCGCCGAGCGGGATCGCGGTGCTGGCGTCGCCGAAGTTGTGGATCAGGTCGGCGAGCAGGGCGACGCTGCCGCTGGCGAGGAAGATCGCCAGCTGCCCGGCCGCGGCGAGCCCGAGGACGAGCAGCGAGAGAGCGACGGCGCGGACCCCCTCGCGCGAGCGTTTGATGCTGGCGTCGACGAGGCCGTGGGAGTGCCCGTGCCCGTGCGAATGCAAGTGCTCTCCGCTCAAAGGCTCGACAATGGCACGCCGATCACGTTCAGCCGGCGCGTCAGGCCGCCGATGGCGAACTCGCGGATCTCCTCGGCGCCGGCGCCGAGGGCGTCCCAGTCGGTTCCCTCGCGGTTCGGGGGCGTCAGCGAGTCGGCGACGGCGGGCAGCAGCTCGCGCAGGGTCGCCCGGACGACGTCGGCGAGGGAGGGGTCGGCGGCGACCGCTTCGCGCAGGTACCAGGTGCCGTAGCCGATGTGGCGCTGCTCGTCGTGGTGGATCTTCGAATAGCCGGCGACGAACCCCGGTAGGAGGCTCTCCTGTTCGAGATAGGAGGTGACGAAGTTGAACGAGGTGAGGCCGAGCGTGCCCTCGAGGATCAGGTGGTAGAGGGTGACGAATCGGACCTTGGCCGCGGCGTCGCCGGGCTCGGCGACGAGCCGCTCGTGCGCTTCGACCAGGGCGACGTCGAAGATCAGGCGGAAGGCGGGGGAGATCTGTTCGCGGGCGCGCTCAACATGGGCGCCGATCGCCGCCGGGTCGGCCACCACCTCATCCTGGAAGCGGGCGTAGAACTGCATGTGGCGCGCCTCGTCGACCTGCTGGGTCGCCAGGAACGTGGCCTCCTCCTCGCTGCCATAAGCGCCGACCAGGCCGGAGAACTTGGTCGTGATCCGCTCCTCGGCGACCATCAGCGAGGAGAGCACCCAGAAGATCAACCCGCGGTCCTCGCCGCCGAGCTGCTGCCACTGCTCCTGGTCCGCGCCGAGGTCGATCGCGAAGGGTGACCACTGCTCATCCTCCCAATGGCGGTAGAGAGTCTGGGGGTCGAAGAGGTGGACTTCGGTCACTACCTCAGCCTACGACCCTGCTGCACTTCGATTCTCTCTATGGGAGCGTCGCGAGGCCCTTCGAGACTAGATCGCGCTCGTCGCAGCTGACGAGGCGATGTCCGGCATCGCCGGCGGCAGCTGCATAGGCAGCGTCGTAGACGGAGATCGTGTGGCGCTCGGCGAGCTCGGCTGCCCGCGCCAGGAGGGTGTCTGTGGACGCGAGGACGCCGCCGTCGCCGGCGAGCTTCTCGACAGCGGCGAGCAACGGCGCCACGGACTCCGGCGAACGCCAAGCCCGCACGGCGACGTTGGCGACCTCGTAGCGGGCGAGATCGAGCGTCGCGAGGGTGGCCGCCTCGTCTTCCAGCAAGGCCCGTGCCGGCTCGTGGTGGTCGTCCTCCGGGTCGAAGGCGGCGAGGAGGACGCTCGCGTCGAGGAGCAGCGTCGTCACGGACCGGGTCGCGTTGCCTTCACCAGCTCGGCGGCGCGTCCGCCGTGGGGCGAGGCCCCATTAAGCAGCGATCGCATCGCCGCCGCTCGGCCCTCGCGACGCTGGCGTAGGGCGGCGTCTGCGAATTCCCGCATGACGGCGCTGCGAGTGGTGCCGCCGCGGCGAGCCTCGGCGTCCACCTCGGCGAGGAGATCGTCTGGAAGGGAGACCATGACCTTTGCCATACGAAGAGTATACCCAGGTATACCAGCGGCAGCTCTGGTACTAGTCGGCTGGGGACGTATTCAGCGCCACGGCGGCGCGGATCAGATCCTTCAACGCCTCCGCGTCGATCTCCTCGCCCTCGTGGAAATCGATCGCGCGCCTGGTCTTGCCCTCGAGGCTGGAGTTGAAGAGGCCGGAGGGGTCCTCCAGCGAGGCGCCCTTGGCGAAGGTCATCTTCACGGCGCTCTTGTAGGTCTCGCCGGTGCAGATCATGCCGTCGTGGTACCAGACCGGGATCCCTTTGAATTTCCACTCCATGACCATTTCCGAGTCTGCCTGTTCGATGAGATCCCGGATCCGGGCGAGCGTCTCGTCGCGCCAGTCGCCCAGCTCCTCGATCCTCGCCTCGATCAGCTCAGCGGGGGTCGGCATCGTCCGGCCACTCTAATTACTCAGGTGCTCGCCGGCGCCTGCCGCTGCCAGGCGCGGCCGAACTCGCGGATCATCCGGGGGTAGACGATCAGGTGGCGGAAGGGGGCGATTGCGGCCATGTAGACCTGGCCGCGGCGGCCGTTCGGTTTGACCAGGACGGCCATCTGGCCGCGATAGCCGCCGGTCTCGTCTTGGACCCAGCCGAGGTGGAGGACGCCGTGCATGGTCCCGTTGGCGATCTCGGCGGCGTACTCGTTCTCGGTCAGGTAGAGCGGCGAGAAGGGGAGCGTCTCGGGGCCGGGTGGGGTGGGTGCGTCGCGAAGGTCCGGGGGGAGGCGGTCGCGCAGGGTCGGGACCCGGGAGTCGAGGCCGGTGCCGGGATCGTCCCAACCGAGCAGGCCGCCGATCTTCCAGCGGATCGCGAAGAGGGCGCGGACGGCGGCGGAGGGGCTCGTCGCCGGGTCGAGCGAGGTTGCGAGCTGCATCAGCCGGGGAAAGTCGTCGGGCCCGCCGGGGGTGGGCAGCGCCCAGACGTCCTCGAGGCGGAAGTCGGGAGTCAGCTCGTGGATCCGCCAGGGCTGCGAGGTGTGGGCGCTTTCCGGAAGCCTCATCGGTCCCCTCGCAGCATCGCACGCACGTCGCCGACGGGCCCCAGGTGGCGCAGCTTGTCGGGGTTGACGACCGAGTTGATCGCGACGACCCGATCGTCGGCGATTTCGAGCGACATCGCGCCGACGACGCTGCCGTCGGGGGTGAGGATGACGATCCCGGGCTGGCCGTTGATCTGCCGCCGCTCGGTCTTCGCGCCGCTGCGCAACCCGGTCCGGAACCAGGCGCCGAGGGTGCGCTGGACGCGGTCGGCACCCTGCAGCGCCCGGGCCAGGGCCGGGACCTTGCCGCCGCCGTCGCCGCGGAGGACAACGTCGCGGGAGAGCAGCGCCTCCAGCGCCTCGAGGTCGCCGCCCTCGATCGCCGCGAAGAAGCGCTCGCCGAGCTCGCGCCGCCGCTCCTCGCTGGCCTCGAAGCGGGGACGGCCGCCGGCGACGCGGCGGCGTGCCCGGCTCGCAAGCTGACGGGCGTTGTCCTCGCTCTTGCCGACGATCTCGGCGACCTCGCCATAGCCGTAGTCGAAGACGTCGTGGAGGAGGAGCACCGCGCGCTCCTCCGGGGTAAGGCTCTCCAGCAGGAGCAGAAAGGCGTAGGAGAGCGAGTCGGCGATCTCCGCCTGCTGGGCCGGGTCGGCGGCGGCGCTCGCGCTCGACAGCACCTCGGCGGAGCCGGGGAGCGGCTCGGGCAGCCAGTCGCCGACGTAGCTCTCGCGCCGCACTCGGGCCGATCGCAGCGCGTCGATCGCCAGCCGCGTCGTCACCGTCGCCAGGTAGGCCCGCGGCGAGGCGATCTCCTCGCCGCGCTGGAGCGCGGCATGGAAACGCAGCAGCGCCTCCTGCACGACTTCTTCGGCTTCGGCGACGCTGCCGAGCATCCGGTAGGCGACCGCGAAGGCGCCCGGCCGCAGCTCCTCCAGCAGTGCTTCGTGCTCGTTCACCCCGCCGCCTCCGGGATGCCCTGGCGCCAGCTCGGGTGCCCTGGCACCCAGCCCAGCTCGCGCTTCGCCTTCTCGTTCGAGGCCCCTCGCACTTCGGTCATCATGACCGTTGCCGCCTCGCCGGCGAGCAGGCGTCCGAGCCAGCGCGGGGCGCGCCGCGGCGGCTTGGCGCCGATCCGGCGGGCGACCTCGGGCAGCCACTCGTGGACCGGGGCGGGCTCGTCGTCGACGATGTTGTAGATGCCCGGCCGGGCTCGCTCGAGGGCGGCGACCGTGGCCTCGGCCGCATCCTCGATGTGGAGGAAGGAGGTGATCCCCTCGCCGCCACCCACGACGGGGAACTGGCGCTTGCGGATCGCTTCGAGCTGCTCGCCGCCGGGCGCAATCGAGGTGCCCGGCCCGTAGAAGCCGCCGTAGCGGAGGACGACGCCCTCGGTCCAGTCGGCCTCGCTCACCGCCCGCTCGAGGTGGCGGATCGCCGCGATCGTCTGCCGCGCCGTGGCGGGCGGATCGTCGTCGAGCGGCGCCTCCTCGTCCTTGACCGGGCCGCCGCTGCGCGCGTAGGGCCAGCCCGCGTAGCTCTGCGCCAGGAAGCGCCTGACGCCGGCGGCGCGGGCGGCGGAGAGCAGGTGGTCAGTGCCCTCGGTGCGAAGCCGGTTGGTCGCGGCGAAGGCGCGGTCGAGGTTGCGCAGGTTGCTGAGGCTCCCCGACAGTCCCGTCAGCTCGTGGACGATCGCCTCCGGCTCGCTCGCGGCCACGGCCGCCGCGACCGCTTCGGGGTCGAGCGCGTCGGCGATCGCCGGCTTCGCCCCCAGCGCCCGCACCTCGGCCGCCTTCGCCTCGCTGCGGGTCATCCCGACCACCTCGTGGCCGTTCGCCACCAGCCGCGGCACCAGTTGCTTGCCGATCGCCCCCGTCGCTCCGGCTACCAGGACCTTCATCGCTGCTCCTTTCCTCGGGTACGCAGATGAGACGAGGTGGGGAGTCCGTCTGTGACAGGTGGGCTCCGATGCGGTGATCGCTCAAAGAAACCCCGCATTTTTTCTTGACCGATCGAATAAGCGCAGGGAGACTGCCTCGGTTGTGAGTGTGGGAGGTCGACCGGGAACTTGGATCCGCTCCGGCAGTTTGGGGCGGTGGCTCAGTCGCTACAACCGCTGGGTATCGAGCGGACTCGTCGCGATCATTCTCGTGCTGGCGATAGCGCTTGCCTGGATGCCGCTGCCGAAGCCGCTTACGGGTGGGCGCGATTTCTTCGAAAACCTCGATCGCAGCCTGTTCACGGCCGGCGCACTCGCGCTTGCCGCCTACTTCTGGTTCAACTTCTGGACCACCCATTGGGCGACGCGGGAGCTTCTGAGGGTGGCGCAGCGGAGCCCCGAGCAACTGTTCCCCTACGCGCCGGAGGCAGGTATGGCAGAACGGATCTTCGGCCGCGAAGGGCTGGTCAGGGAGATCGCCGACCATTTGCGCTCACCCGGCGCGGGCCCGCAGATCCTCGTCGGCGGCACCGGCTCGGGAAAGACGACCGTGCTTCTCGCGGTAGCCTCTCACCTCGCCGCAGAGCACTACATCGTGCCGATCGTGTTCAGCCTTCGAGACGAGTCCAACGACCTGGCGGACAACGACTTCACCGAGCTGGCGTTCAAGCGCTTCAAGGACCTGGTCGACCCCTACGTCAAGGCCGAGGCGGAAGCCGACAAGCTGTGGCGCTGGATGTGCAAGCGAGGTCGGATCGTGGTCCTCGCCGATGATCTCGACCGCAGCACGCAGGTGAAAGACGAGGATCCCTATCGGACGCGGGTCCGACTGGCGCTGGACAGAGCCCGTCGTCGCAAGCTGCCGCTGGTGGTGACGACGCGGCCATCCGGGTTGCCTCCTGACCTGAGAGAGCTGCCGATCGACCTCTCCGACTACCAGCTCGAAGGCACGGCGGACGCGGCCAAGCACGTGATGCGGCGGGCGGGGCAATCGGGCGACAGTGCCCGCGGCCTTGTCGAACGGAACATCGAGAAGGGCGACCTGCTCGAAAACGCCTTCTACCTTGCTCTGCTGATCCGTCTCCTCAGGGTCGGAATGCTGAAGGAGCCCCCCGACAGCGGCCGGCATTCGGTCCGCCTCCAGCTCCTCGATCGGGACCGAGAACGCCTCCGCGGCGAGGGGACCCTCGACGAGCAGGAGCAGCAACGGCGGGCTGAAGCGCTCCGCGGAATCGAGGACTTGGCCGCGGCTTGGCTGGTGCCGACAGAGGAGTTGGAGGTCGACCAGCGCTGGCAGCGGGCTGTCAGTGACGGCGAGCGGTTCGACCTGCTCGCTCTCGACGATCGCCGGCAGCCCCAGTTCAAACACGAGGTCCTGCATGCCTACTACGCCTCGAGGGCGATGGCCAGGGGTGCATCCTGGGAGGACAAGCTCGACCTGAGGCAGAGCGGGGCGCGTGTGCAGCTGGCGCTGGTGCTGACGGCAGCCGGCGGGGGGAACGCTGGATTCTGTGCGCGGGCCTGCGAGCTGTTGCTCGCAGACGCAGAGGGATTGAATGCCGACCAGCGTCTGCTGCGCGCCGCTGGCGCGGCCGAGCTCGCCAAGGCGGGGTCGTTCTATGGCGCCGACCTGGCGATCGCCGAAGCCTGCCTGGGCGCGAAGGCCGACGCGGGGCCGGTGGCCAAGCGCGCGGCGCTGGAACAGCTGGAGACGGTTGGCGGAGCGCGCGCGGTCGAGGCCCTCTGGGAGTTTGCGCATGACGCCGACTACGGCACGCGCTGGACTGCGGTCGAACGCCTGGTTCGCCGCTGCTCGGCGAGGACCAGTCACGGCGGGGAGGAGATTCGCCCACCTGTTGAGGTCGAGGCATACGACGTCCTCGACCCGAAGATCGAGGCTGCCCTGGCGGAGGCCGCGCCGCTGCTGGAGGCGCCCGAGCAGATGCCGGTCGACGATTGGGATCGCCCGATCGTCCTGCTCAAGCAGCTGGCGTGGATGCTCCCCTCCCTGCGCACCGGTGCCAAAGACCCGGAGCTGTGCGGGCGGATCGAAGTGCACCTGGAAGAGCTGCTCCGGCTCGAGCGCGTCGCGACCAGCCCCCAATACGGGCTCGAGGCCTCGATTGCCCAGGGGTTCAAGGCCGAGGCATGGTTGTTTCCGGATGCGTTGCTCGACCCCGACGCCGACGACGCCGAAGAGATGCTCGGCAGGGCCAGGTTCTGGTACTCCCAGCTCAATCTCGTCCATGCGCTGGCCCTGCGGATGGCGAAGGATCGCTCTCAAACCTCCGCTTCGCTCAGAAAAGTCGTAACCACAGTCCAACAGCGCGAACGCGAAAGGAAGCGCGGTTGGAAAGACGGTGCGGCGGTGACCGCGGACCTGCACCCGATGGTGCGGTACGCGGCGAAGCTCTGCGAAGACACCCTCGGGGGCAAGGCCGCGGACGACGAGGCTGCCAAAAAGAGGCTAAGGCGGATGAAGCGCGTGGTCTGGAAGGACGAGGGGGTCGTCGTCTCCAGGCGCCCGCGGAAGCTCGACCGCGCCGCGGCGCAGCTCGTCGGCGACATCACCGTCCTGCTCAACCTCAACGAGACCGGGGACCTGGAGAAGCGGCGCAAGTTCGCGGAGGAGGTGACCCTGCCCGGCTGCTTGCAGGGCAGCCGCCGACGACGCGAGCTCCAGGATGGCTGTGCCGAGGACTGTGACTTCGGGTTCTGCCCATTTCACCCCGCTCGCGATCAACCGTCCGCTCACCGCGAGATCAGTCGTGCCTTCTGTCGCGACCAGGGACGGCACGCGCGCGTACGGACGGCGCGGGGGTGGGGCGCTCGCGTCACCCGCCGCTCCCTGCCCGAGTTCTGGCGGCGACTGGAAGCCGAAGCTCGCTTTTGAGCGCTGGCCGCTTGGTCGCCTGAGGCAAACGGAGCGTCAGTCTGTGACAACGTAGCGCTCATGGCTGGCAGCGAAAGCTCGGGAGCGATCTCGCCTACTGCCCACTACACCGGTGAGACCTGGGTCAGGAACGGCCTCTCCCATCCTCAGCTCGCGACTTGGCAGGGCCGCCTCTTCCACGGCACGCTCGCCCTGCCGAACGCGGCCAGCAAGTTGTTGGGCGGTCCGACGCTCGAAGGCCTGCTCCTCGCTCGCCACCGGATCATCGACGCCCAGCTCGACGAGCTGATCCAGGGCGGCGTCAGCCAGGTGATCGAGGTCGCCTGCGGCATGTCCCCGCGCGGCTGGCGGTTCAGCGAGCGCTACGGGGACAAGCTCACCTATATAGAGGCGGACCTGCCGGCGATGGCCCGGCGCAAGCGCGAGGCGCTGGTGCGGATGGGCTCCCTAAGCGACCACCACCGCGTCGTTGACCTCGACGTCCTCCGCGACGGTGGCCCCGAAAGCCTCGAGGCGCTGGTCGAGACTATGGACCCGGCGCGAGGGCTGGTGATCATCACCGAGGGCCTGCTCGTTTACTTCGACGACGCCACCGTGGAGGCGCTATGGGCCCGGCTGGCGAAGGCGCTGCGGCCTTTCTCCACCGGTGTCTACCTGGCCGACCTGCGCTTTGCCCGTCCCCAGCGCACGGTCGCCGAGCACGCCTTCGAGTTGCTTCTTGGCGCCTTCGTCCGCAGCAACATCCATCCCTACCGAGGCGACGAGGCCGACGCCGAAACCGAGCTCCGCGCGGTCGGCTTCGAGCGGGTCCAGCTACACCGTTGCGACGAGCATCCGGCGGCCGCCGAGGTCAGGGGCGACGCGGGCACCGCGATGCTCAGCATCATCGAGGCCGCGGCCTGACCACGTTCACCCGGTGAGAACGCACTTCTCTCCGCTATGCGGGAAGAAAGGCGTTTTCAGTGATTAGCCCCCGCAAGCAGGAGCTGCGAGCGCAGGAGGAAGATCGTCGCCTGAACGGCGAGCGCCGCCACCGTCGCGACGCCGAAGGCGGCGGCGATCGACAACCCGGGCAAAGCGACGGCGAGCACGAAGCAGAAGGCGGCGAAGCCGTAGAAGCCGACGAGAAAGTTGCGCAGCAGGACGTCGACCTGGGCGCCGCCGCCATGGGCGTGGGTGAAGACGGCCAGGACGCTGGTGAGGATCGGGAACGGCGCCAGTAGCCCGCTGAGGTGAGGGCCGAGGGATCCTGAGAGGCCGGTCAGCACGAGTACGAGCGCGAGTGCGGAAAGGGCGCGGGCGGGAAGGTCCCACCAGGGCGGCGCGGCGACGGCGAGGGGGGAAGTCACGGTCGGCAGCAGCCTCAGACCGACCGCGAAACAGGCGGCGACCAAGGCCAGCGAAAGCGCCGGCGGTGGCTGGACCGGGCTCAAGATGGCGACGCCGAGCAGGAAGGCAGTCCAGCCGCAGAGCACGCTCGGGGCCGGTCCCGCCGCCACCGCGACCCGGCCGTAGACGACCACGAAGGCGGTCAGGGCGGCGAGCCCGAGCAGGGTTCCGGCGGCGGCGTCGGCGCCGAAGTCATGGCCGTGAAGGAGGGTCTCGACCAGCAGGATCGGACCCGCGACGACCGGCAGCCCACCGAGCACGCCGGCCACCGCTACCCCCCAGCGGCGGCCGGCCATCGAGACCGCGACCACGCAGAGCGGGGAGAGGAGGAGCTTCGCCGCGAGCAGCGTCACCGCTTCACTTCGAGTTGTCTGGCGTGTCTTGTCCGATTGCGCAGGCGGGAGTGCCCCCGGGCAGCCGGTAGCGGTTGCGAGCGATCCAGCGGTAGGTCACGGCGGCCAGGGTCGAGATCCCCGGCAGCGTGATCAAGCGGCCGGTGAGGCGCCAGGGCCAGCCGGCCGTGCCCAGTGCCGCTGCGATCGCTTCGTGCCCGCTGCGAACTGCACCGTCGACCCCGATCCATTGCACGGCCTCGGTCGCCTGCGCGGCGGTGATTCCCATCTCGTCGAGGTCGGCGAGCTGCCAGGCGACGATCTCCGCCTTCGGGCCGATTCGCTCCAGCAGGTGGGCGGAGCTCGTGCAGAAGGCGCAGTCGCCGTCGAAGACGAGGACCGGGCGCGTTTGCGCATTGCCGGTCACGGTTGACTCCACGACTCGGTGAGCAGGCGGTCGAGCGCGAGCTGCAGGACCTGACGCCGGCTTCTGCCCTGATGCTCGGCGAGGATGAAGTTGCTGCCGATGAAGAGCGAGAAGGCGAGGATGCAGCGGGCCTCGACATCGTCCTCGTCGACGCAGATGGGGCCGAACAGCGAGCGCATGTACTCCATGCGCTGGTTGTCGACCCGGTGCAGCCGCGCCGCGACGCCCTTGTCGCGCCGCGACCAGTCACGCAGCGCCAGCTCGACGGGCAATAGGTCGGTCGCGGAGGAAGCGAGCTCGAAGAGGTGTCGCAGCTTCTCCCGCGGCTCTCCCGACTCGCTCTCCACCTCGGCGATGACGTCGCCGACGACCGTTTGCTCCCAGGTGTCGAGCATCGCGTCGAGCAGTGCCGCCCGATCCTTGAACTGCCAGTAGAAGCCGCCCTTGGAGACCCCAAGAAGCGCCGCCAGGGCCTCGATCCGGATCGCCTCCGGCCCCCCGGCGGCCAGCGCCTGCAGGGCCGCGTCGATCCAGGCGCTGCGGGGAGTCCGAACCTTGGCCATCGCTGCATCTATACGGCACCGTATTGACAGATGCAAGTCGCCTGCATAAGATCCATACGACAGCGTATGGAAAAGCACGACATGAAGCTCCTAATGGCCGAACACGAATGCCGCCCCTGGCGCATCCACGACCTTGTGGCGGACTTCACCCTGGAAGACGTTTGGGCCCTGCCGACGCAGGGCGGGCCGGAGGACTTCCAGGAGCTGCTCGATCTGGCGGGTTCCTTTGACCCGTCCCAGGCCGAATCCCTCCCAACCCGCTTCCTTTGGGGCTTACGCGACCGCCTCGGCGTCTGGTTCGGCCTCGGTGAGATCTCGACTGCGGCCGACGAGCGAGAGATTGACAACCTGCCGATCCCCGGTGCCAGCGAGACCTCCCTGCGCGACCGCCTCCCACCGGAACTGCGCGGCACCGCCTCGGACGTCAACTTCGGCTCGCTTCCCTTCGTCCCCCTCTACCGCCTCGATCGCGAGGCCGCGGCCGAGATCTCGAACAAGACCGTCCACGCCGTCGGACATCTGGCCTGGGTCGAGCGCGACGACGGCCGCTACGAGGGTCGGATGGCCGTCTACGTCAAGCCCCGCGGCGTCTTCGGCAGGGCCTACATGGCGCTGATCAAACCGTTCCGTTATTGGATCGTGTACCCGGCGCTAATGAAGGAGATGGAGACGGCCTGGGATGAGCGCGCGACCAGGGTGAGTTGAGGGAAGGGCAGTTCAGAGATTGCGCACGCGGCGGCCGATCTGCTCGTCGCGCGGATAGCCGGCTTCGTCCCAGAAGCTCGCCGCCGCCTCGTCCTCGAAGGCGACCAGCGCGGTAATGCGACGGGCGCCGCAGCCGCGCAGGTAGTCCTCACCCGCCCGCGTCAGCGCCAGCCCGATGCCCTGCCGGCGGCAGTCGCCCGGACGGCGA
>Ga0207656_10000471_pt1 | contig 13471 bp, 8 predicted proteins | sample KBSCornC12_FD_184297 | JGI IMG/M metagenome (GOLD analysis project Ga0207656, IMG submission 184297) | Corn rhizosphere microbial communities from Kellogg Biological Station, Michigan, USA - KBS Corn C1-2 (SPAdes) (version 2) | ecosystem: Host-associated > Plants > Roots > Rhizosphere > Soil ...
ATCGGCGCCACGAGGTACGAACGAACACGCAGCTCCCGCAGCATCTGCAGGTGTGTTGCATCCCCCGCGAGCCGCCCCAGGTCCGCCTCGGAGACCTCGCTCACCCACGAAACCTTCCCGGCGCGCGCGGCGCGGGCAATCGCGCTGGCGCCGTTGAGGTCGACCGGGTAGGCATCGGAGTACTTGCGTGCGGCGGCCTCCTCGCGCGAATCCATCGCGGCAATGGCCACGCGCTTGAGTCCCCCGTCTTCCAGGACGTCGATCACGCACCAGTCGGCGAGCGCCGGAACGGCCGCCCGGGCGGCGTTGGAGAGCGCCGTATCGATGTCGAAGGCGTCGATCAATCGCTCCCCGATGTCCGACATGACGGACTGGACGCGCTCGGCGCGGCGCAGCTTCTCCATGACCGCCGTCTTCGCGATGAAGGACGCGGCCCTGCTCGCCATGGCCGCGAACAGCAGCTTGTTCTCTTCCGCGAAGTCCGCGGCCGCGGTGGAGCCGATGACGGCCACACCGATGACCTCGTCGCGCTGGATCAGTGGAACGCCATGGAGGACCCGGACTCCCTTCGCCTTGATCAACGGGCTGTGGACGAGCGGATCGTTGGCGGCGTCGTGGAGCGTCAGGGGTTGCGCCAGGCTCGCTACGCGGCCCGCGAAACCTTCGCCGATCGGCAGCGAGAACCTGGCGGCCAGTTCCTCCTCGATGCCGACGACCGCCTGCACCTTCAGCACGTCGCCATCACGAACGAGGATCGCTGCAGTGTCGCAGGGAAGGCTCTCCAGCGTCGCACCGAGGAGCGCCTGCAGGAAGGGTGCAAGCTCCGTCGAGCGCGCGGCAGCTTCAGCGACGCGATTGATGCCGCGAAGCATCCTCTCGCGCGCGTTCGCATACCGGACGACCGCCTGGCGGATCGACTCGTCCAGGGCTTCGTCGAGCGCCGAGAGCTCGGGCAGCGTGATTTCGTCACCGATGATCTTGCACCACGTTGCGACGATCACCGTGCGCAGCGTCATGTATTCGACCACGACCTGGTCGAGGTTGAATCCCAGCGCGAGCCGATCCAGCGCGTGCGCTTCGCCGAGCGCCGACATCCTGGCCCAGTCGGCGCGGAATCCGGGGTCGAGGAGCTTGATGATCTGCGAGAGGATCAGCGGCAGGTGGTCCCGGATCGCCGTGTCGGTCAGTCCTTCGCCGATGCGCTGGCCGCGAATGCGCGCCGTCCAATCGCGCAGGATGCTTTCCTGGTGCGCCGCGAGAACCTCACGCATGCGCCGTGCGCGATCGCCATCGATGTCCGGTTGATTCATATCGAGGCTCCTAGGGCTGTGACCCTCGATACCGGCACTGCGTTGCCTTGCGCATGCCTTGCTTCGTCGCCACGACCCGACACTTTTAACTTCCAGCGTCGGCTTCCCGACCACGCATGAATAGGACGAGTCCCACACGCCGTTCGGAAGCGGCGGGTGCATTGCACCGCCGCATGGCCCTATGCTGATGCCATGACAACGAGAGACGAATCGCTGGCGGCCCGCTTTTCCGAGCGTCGCGCTGACGCGGAGGCCTGGCTGTGGCGCGAGATGAATGCGCGCGGGCTGCGCGCCCAGGACGGCTGGAAAATCATGGAGCTGACGCGCGACACGATCGACGGCAGCGAGATGGTGCTGCGGCCCCTGCACCTGTGGCAGCCGGCTCCCGACGACCTCGTGTGCGTGGTTCGGCTCGATGCGGACCACGCCGAAGTCCATTCGACTTGCGAGGAGGAGCACAGCGCACATTCCGCGAGCCCGGCGGCGCGCTGAGCCCCGGCGCGAGGAGCAGCGCTTGTAGGTCGGTTCTTACAGACGATCTATTTGCGGCGCGCGAAAATGCGCAGGCCCCCTCCCCCCAAGACGGAGCATCGTTTGCTGGTCGAATGGCATTTCGCCCTGTCGCGGGCGAGGACACACGAAGCCCTGCTGCGCCTGTGCAACGAATTCCTCGCCTCCTGGAGCGCCGAGGAGTGGTCGCACCTGCCGCCGGATTGCCGGCCGCGGACCTTCTCGCGCATGGCGGACATCGAATCGACGCTGGGAGCCGTGATCCAGGCCTTCGGCCGCCGCCGTCCCGAGGAAAGCGCGTCCGCCCATGCCGTGGGCGAGATGCTCGCGTTCCTCTTCAGCGCGAACGACCGCGCCATGGAAATCGACGGCGCCACCCCGAAGGTCGTGCCGCGGCGGCAGCGCGAGCGCGCCGGCTCCTGAGCCTCAGTCCTCGAGCTTCACGTCGATCACGCTCGCGCCATCGGCGCGCAGCTTCTTTCCCATCGCGATAGCGAGCGAGTGCAGGCGCTCCACCGCGAGGGCTCGCGAACGGCACGTGTCCTGCATCTCGAGCTCCGGCTCATCCTCCAGCAGGGGGATTGCCAGCACCAGGGCGACGAAAGCCCCGCCCCTCGACTCCACTCGTCCCCGGATGTGGAATTCGCGCATCCCTGCCTCCGTCTCCATTGTGAGACGTCGTTCGGGAGAGACATCGGGTAGATAGGCCGAGTCGACGGGCGCCGCTCGGGCCGCTCCTGGCGGAGCATCCCCGGCCGCGGGAAGGGCTGCGGCACTCGCGACGGCGCCGGCGACGTTCGCAGCAGCAGCGGCCGCGGCATCACCTTGGACGGCACCCCCTGCAGCGTCGCCGGGGACGGCAACGGCTGCGGCATCACCTTGCGCGGCAACCGCTCCTGCATCGCCTTCGGCGGCTCCGTCCGGAGCGGCATCAGGCACGTCTTTTATCGTCATGGGCCCCGCGATCCGGTTACGAGGCGTGCGCGTGTTCAGTGAAGAGCGAAATCGACGCGTCTTGAGCGCGCCTGGGCTGGCTCGCCAGGGCTGGCGGCCGCGACGCTGATGCGCTCCGCGGCCAGCTCGCCGTTCGCGAGAAGGAAGGACTTTACTTCGGAGCCGCGCCGCTCGGCGAGCGCGGCCAACTGCGAGGGACCTATCTCGACGGGTTCCTCTTCGAGCTTCGCACGGACCTCCGGCGGCAGGTCTTTCGGCGCCGCCTCCAGCCGCTCGCGAAGTGCCTCGGCGCGAAGCGCTTCCGCATCCTTCGCCTCGTCGGCATGGGCGGCGATCTCGAGCTTCACCGCAGGCCGCGCGTGCAACGCCCTGGCGAGACGTTCCAGCTTGTCGCGCGCGGGAGCACCCAACTCCGCGTCGCCCGGCTCGAACTCGACGAAGCCCAGGTCGTCCGCGCCTGCGCTGCCCGCGGCCTTCGAGCCGTTGCCGCCGAGCGCCGCCGTGATCAGCGAGAAGGGCGAGGTGATCGCCTTCCTGAAGAAGCTGCCCACGACATTGCCGATGAGCGCGCCGAGGTCGAACCTGGGATCCTCGAGCGAGCCGCTGATGGGGATCTCGAGGTCGATGCGGCCGTTCTCGTCCTTGAGCAGGTTCATGGCGAAGAGCACCGGCAGTTGCGTCGCATCGGGGCTCTCGACCTTGTCGCCGAAAGCGAGCTGGTCGATCACGATGCGGTTGCGCCCTTCCATCTTGCCGTTCTCGATGCGGTACTTCACGTCGAGCGTGAGGCGGCCGTCGCGGATGCCATATCCCGCGTAGCGCTGCGAATAGGCCGAGAGCTTCGTGAGCTCGATGTCCTGGCCCTTCGCGCCCACGTCGAGGAAGAGATCGGCGGCCAGCGCGTTCACGGTGCCCGCGATGACGACCGGCGAGGAATTGTCCCAGCGCCCGTCGAGCTCCACCACGGCGCGGCTTTTCGGGTCCGACGAAAGGCCGCGCACGAAGCCGTGCAGCTCGCGCACGTCGGCGCTGTAGTTGGGCCGGATGTAGTGGTCGGTGAAGTCGAGGCGGCTGTTGGCGAAGCGGATGCGATCGATGCGCACGTCACGCGCCCGGGGCGGCGTCGAAGGCGCGGCGCCCTCGGGCTCGTCCAGGGTGGCGTAACGCAACTGCTGCACGTTGAGACGCCCCTGTGGCGTGACGATGATGCGCGAATAGGCGCCGTCGACCACGACGTCCGCCACGCGCAGCATCACCACCGGCGAGCTCTCCGCGTAGTCGACCTTCATGCCCGTGGCGCGCACCGATTTCCAGTTGAGGAGGTCGCTGCGGGTCAGCGTGTCGCGCGTGGCAAGCCCGTCGATGCCTGCCGAACCGGTGTAGCCCACGTGCAGCGTGCCCCCCTTGCCCTCCTCGAGCGTGAGCTCGCCCTTCGCCGACGCACTGCCGCTCTTCAGCGCCACGGTCCGGAAATGCTGCGCATAGGCGCGCAGGGGCACGAGGTCGATGCCGCGCGCATCGATGTCGGCCTCGACGCGCAGCGGCTCGAGCGCGAACTTCGAAGACGCCTGCACGAGCCCGCCCTCCCCCACGGCCAGCTTCGCCTCGAGGTTGCCGTGCAAGCCCCCCTGCGTCGAGATATCGGTCGCGGTGAGCGACTGGACCGCCACGCGATGCGTGACCTCCGGCGAGACCGTCGCATCGTGCACGGCCAGACGCCAGCCGGTGACGCCCGCGCGGTCGAGCGAGAAGGTCCAGGGAGAAGCGGAAGCGTTGCCCTCCCCGTTGCGGACCTGCGGCAACTGCACGCTGCCGTCGCGGTCGCGGCGCAGGACGAGGTCACCGCCTTCGGTTGCGAGCGCCCCCACCCTCACCTCGCGCCGGCCGAGATCCGCGCTCACGTCATCGACCCGCGCCGAAGCCACGCGCCATTCATCGCGCATCGCCCGCGCGCCCGTGAGCTTCGCCCATGCGATCTTCACCGTGCCGCGCAGCGGATGCGCCGAGGCGACCTGGGTATCGAGCGCCTCGAAGGATGCAAGCGCGCCCTGGGGCGTCGAGAGGGCCACATCGCGCAGCGAGGCCGTGCCGCTCACGTCCACCGCGGGCTCCTTCGGGCCTTGTGCGAACCGCACGCTCAGCTTGGCGTCGAGCTTGCCGCGGTCGATCTTCACGCCGAGGTCGCCGGGAATGTAGGCCACGTACGCGGGCAGGTCGACGGTGTGCACGTCGATGTCGAAATCCGAGCGCAAGGAATCGTCGAAGGGCTGGGTCCCGCCATGAAGCGTGACCTGCGCACCGTTCACCTTCGCCGAGAACACCGGCTCCACGCGATCCTTCACGTGCACCGGCAGGTTGGAGATCGAGGGGACCGCCAGCGTGATGTCGCTTATGCGGTGCTTGCGGCCGCGCGGCTGGTCGTCGAAGTCGATCGCGGCATGCGAGAGCTGCACGTGCTGGAGCGAGAAGCGCATCGGCTCCTCGTGGCTGCCGGGCGCCTTCGATTCCGCGCGCGAATGCAGGTGCCGGACGATGTCGTCCACGTTGTAGTGCCCGTCCGCCACGCGCACGATCCGTGCCTCGACGCCGGAGATCGCGAGCGCGTCGAGCACCGGCGCGCGATGCTGCAGCGACCGGGGCGATGCCGCGAACTCGAGCGAGGCGAGCGAGAAGAATGGGGTACGGCCGTCGGGCTCGAGGATGCGCAGGCCCTGCAGCGAGCCGTGCCAGGTGAAGGGATCGAGGGTCACGCGCTCGAGCGTCACCGGGCGGCCCAGCGCTTCGTGCAGCCGCTCCACCACCGCAGTGCGCACGAAGTGCGGTGCCACCAATCCCACGCCCACGGCATACAACGCGAACGCCGCGGCGATCGCGAGGATCGCGTGGCCGGTTCGCCTCAACGCATGGCGCATGGGCCGGCGCTCACGCGCTGTCCAGCCGGGCTTCCTCGGCGTCGTTGGAACGGCTGGAGAGCTCCGCGATGCGCCCGGAGGCGTGGGCGAAGACCGCGGCAAGCTTGTGCAGGAGCTCCCTCGGCTCGCCGTCGCGGCAGGTTTGGCGCATGAGATCCACGGCCAGCGCGCTGACATCATCCGCATCCACGATCTTGCCGGGCCTGCATCCGGGCGGAAGCGACGCGATCTCGTCCGGATCGAAGCGCGCCATGAAGACGCGCACCACATCCACCACATCGGCGACCGAGGCGCATTCGTCGAGGCGCTCGGGCCACGTCAAGCCGCCCGTGCACTCGGAGTTGAGGGGGAAGGGAAGGCTCGGCATGTGCCTTTTTTACCCGAGGCTGGCAGCCGGGAGCATAGGCTGCCAGCGCAAAACCACGTAGGCGCAATCTGACACGCCCAATGGGCGGAGTCCCATTGCGAGCGCTCTTCCGGAGCGCCTACAGCTGGGAGACAGGAATCGATTCGATGATTGCCTGCACCTGCGCGAGCTCCACGGGCTTGACCAGGTGCCGGTCGAATCCCGCCTCGCGGGCGCGCCGCCGGTCGTCCTCCTGCCCCCAACCGGTGACGGCCACCAGCACGCAGCGTGCCGTGAGCGGTTGCGCGCGAAGGCGGCGCGCGAGCTCGTAGCCGTGGATGCGCGGCATGCCGATGTCCAGGAACGCGACGTCCGGCTGGAAATGCAGCGCCGTCTCGAGCGCCTGGGCGCCGTCGTGGACGACGCGCACCTCGTGCCCTTGCGCCTGGAGGAGCTGTCCCATGCTGCTCGCGTAGTCGACGTTGTCGTCGGCGATCAGGATGCGTCGGGCGGCCGGCGCGGGCAGTGCCTCCGCGGCGGCCCCCGGCCCGGAGGGCGGCGTTGCCTGCGCAAGGGGAAGGCGCACGACGAACTCGCTGCCGCGTCCGGGGCCCTCGCTCTGCACGGAGAGCTCCCCGCCGTGGAGCTGCACCAGGCGGCGCGCCAGCGTGAGGCCCACGCCCAGCCCGGCCTGGGAGCGCTCGAGCGAGCGGTCGAGCTGCACGAACATGTCGAAGATGGCGGCGATGGAATCGTTTGCGATGCCGATGCCGGTATCGCGCACGCGGACCACGCCTTCCTGCCCTTGCCGCTCCACCACGACGCTGATGCGCCCGCCCGGCGGCGTGTACTTGGCCGCGTTGTTGAGCAGGTTCGAGAATACCTGGGCGAGGCGCGTGCGGTCGGCCTCGACGATGATCGGCTCGGTTGCGAGGTGCAGCTCGAGCGCGTGGCGGCGGCTGTCGATGAAGTGGCGCACGCTCTCCAGGGCGTCGCGCACGATGCCCTGCAGCTCGACCGCGCCCTTGCGCACGGCGAGCTTGCCGGTCGTGATGCGCGAGACGTCGAGCAGGTCGTCCACGAGGCGCACCATCTGCGCGAGCTGCCGCTGCATCATCTCGCGTGCCTTGAGCGCCCGTTGCGGATCGTCGCCGGCGACACGCAGGATCTCGAGCGCGTTGCGCAGCGGCGCCAGCGGGTTGCGCAGCTCGTGCGCGAGTGTCGCCAGGAATTCGTCCTTGCGCCGGTCCGCCTCCCGCAGCGCCTCCGCGCGCCGGCCCGCCTCCGCCAGCATGTCGTTGAACGCGTCGACCAGCTGGCCGATCTCGTCGTGGGTGGTCTTCGCCGCGCGCAGCGAGTAGTCGCGGGTCTGCATCACCTCGCGGGCCACGCGCGCCACCTCGAGGATCGGGCGCGTGACCGCCGCCTGCAGCCAGCTCGAGAAGATGACCGCGGCGGCGAGGCTCGCCACCATCACGCCTCCCAGGATCAGCAGGTAGTCGCGCAGGCGCTCGAACGGGCTGAAGAGTGCGCGCAGGTAGACCGTCCCGATCACCTCGCCCCCCTCCACCACGCGGCGCAGCACGACCAGGTCGCCGCCTTCGACGAAGTGCGCATCGGCCTGCGGGTGTTGCGGGAACGCGGGAGCCTGGGCTCCGGCCCGCACGTACGTGGCGAAGAGCTCGCCCTCGCGCGTGTAGAGCGCCGCGGCGACCACGCGCGTGCGGGCCTTGAGCACCGAGAGATCGCCCGCGGCCGTGCGCCGGTCGTTGAAGGCGAGAGCGGGGGCGCTGGAGCGCGCCAGCACCTCGGCCGTCGTGGTGAGGTCGTTGGTCCAGAGCCGCTCGTAGGCGCGCAGGTCGTACACGACGAGGCCCGCGGCGCTCAACAGCAGCGCGGACACCGTGGTCGCGAGCACGAGCGCCATCACGCGGAAGCGCAGCGACTCGCCGATCCGCGCAAGCATGCTCATGCCTTCGGCACCACTCGCCGTGCCACGTTGAGCATGCGCGAGCTGATGCGCAATCCGTGGCGCTGCGCCGAGTCCAGCGAGACCTCGAAGCCCAGGTGCTCGCCCGCGAGGATGAAGTTGATGGTGCTGCCCAGCTCGAGGCCGCGCGGGTTGTCCGTCACCACGAGCAGCCCGGGCTGCGCCGAGCCCCGCAGCGCGCCGCGCACGTCCGCTTCCCGGCCGACGAAGAGCATGTGCAGGCCCTCGGTCGATTGGCCCTCGCGCAGGCGCCGCACCTCGACGGGCCGCTCGTGCACGCTGCGGCCCGGCACGATGCGCTCGAGCTCCTGCGCGACCTCGTCGGCGTCGAGCACGCCGATCACGAAGGCCTGCGAGGCCGCGACCGGCTTCTCCGGCCAGTCCACGTACGCCGCGAACTTGTACAGGTACGCCGCCTTGATCCCTGCTTCCGTGGCCTCGATGGCCGCCGGGTCCCGCGCGGCCGCGGCCGCGTTCGAGACAAGCAACGCGGCCCACAGGAAAAGCCAGCGCGCGGGCCGCACGCTCACCCCCGCCAACGCAGCTTGAGGAACCAGGTGCGGCCGAACACCGCCCTGCCGCCGGCCGGCCCGAACTCGCTGTACGTACGGTCGAAGAGGTTCTGCACGACGAGGTCGACGTCCAGCCCGCGCGTGGAGCGCCACCCGATGCGCGAGTCCCACACCGTGTACTGCGGCACATCGAAATTCGGGATGTGCCCCACGTTGCGCACGGCCACATCCGCTTCCCACGCGCGGCCGATATCCCAGCTCGAGCGCAGCTGCGCGGTATGCCTCGGGTCGTTGCTGATCTGGCCCACGCCGCCGACGTCGACCTGGCCTGCGCGCACGCGGATGTCCTCGCTCATGACGGTGAAGCCGCCGGTGAGGCGCCACCACGGCACGGGACGCCAGCCCGCCCACCCTTCGAGTCCGGTGGTACGTCCCTCGAAGCCGTTCGCGACGACCACCGTGCCGGGTTGCGGCGCGAGTGCGACGCTGCGAAGGTTGGGATAGCGATGGTGGTACAGCGTGAGCGACACGTTGGCGGTGGAATCGACCTGCGCGCGGTAGCCCAGCTCGGCTACGTTCGCGACCTCCGCCTCGAATGCCTGGTTCGTGACCAGGACGGGCGTGAACGCATCGCGGTCGATGCGCGAGGGCGCACGGATGGCCCGCGAGAGCGCGCCCCACAAGACATGATCGCCGACGAAGCGCCACGTGAAGCGCGCGTTCGGCAGCCACTCGACGCCGGTATAAGGATTGCGCTCGCCCTTGAGGCCGAAGGTGAGCTGCAGGTCCTTCGCGAGCGCCCATTCGTCCTGCACGAAGGCGTTGGCCCACCACTGGTAAGCGAGCGCGGGGTCGAAGCCGATCACCGCCGTGTTGTCGACGTTGTCGCGCGCCGCGCGGTAACCGCCGCCCGAGACCAGGGTGTGCGCGGCGCCGGGCCGTTCGTGCTGCACATCCAGGTCGAGGATGTCGAGCTTCTCCGCGAAGCTGCCCTGGTGCAGGCGCTCCGTGTGATCGTAGTAGCCCTGCATCCGCAGGTGCGAGCCTTGCGCGAGCTCGTCCTGCCAGCGCCCGAGCACGTGCGCCCCGGTCATGTCGCGGTCGCCGCCGAGGTTGCCGACGAGGGCCTTGTAGGCTTCGGCCTCGAAGCTGGCGCTGCGCGTGCCGCGCTCCCAGTCGGCGCGGATGCCGGCGAGCGAGCGTTCGGCGCGGTCCTGTGCGGGCGCGCCCGTGTCGAGACGGCGCTCGTCCGTCTGGCGGTACTTCGCATAGACGCGATAGGCGGCGTCGTCGCCCAGGGGTGCCGTCGATCGCAGCACGGCGCCACGCTCGAAGTCGCCGGCGAAACCCACCGCCACCCCCTTGCCATCGCGCGTGGCCCGCCGCGTGGTGATGTTGATGACGCCGTTCACCGCGTTGCTGCCCCAGAGGGTCGCGCCCGGGCCGCTGATCACCTCGATGCGCTCGATGTCCTCGAGGACGAAATCCTGCTGGTCCCAGAAGACGCCCGAGAAGAGCGGCGTATAGATCGTGCGGCCGTCGACCAGCACGAGCATCTTGTTCGAGGTACCGGCGTATTGCCCGCGCGCGCCGATGATCGCCTGGTTGCTGTCGCCGCGGCCGACGAAGAGATTGGGGGCGAGGCGCAGCACGTCCACGATGTTGGTCACGCCGGAGCGGCGGATGTCCTCGGACGTGATCACGTAGATCGAGGCCGCCGCGCCGGCGAGGCGCTCCTCGCGGCGGGAGACGGAGGTGATGCGGATCTCGGCGAGCTGCTCGAGCGAGAGCTCTTCCAGCGAAAGCCCGGCGAGGCGCTCGGGCTGCGGCTGCGCACGAACAAGCGTGGGCACCGCAATGCACACGAGGCATGCGAGCAGGCGAATCGTGCGCGGGGCGTCCACGGGCGGGATTGTACCCGGGCTCCATGTGCGCCCGTCAGCGGGCTTTGCCCCGCGTGCGAATGCTTAGTGGAAGTCGTGGCTCGAAGTCGCGAGCCGTCCCAGCATCGGGCTCAGGTCCTCGAGCCAGCGCGCGAGCACGTGCACGACGAGGCCTTCGCGCTGCACCTGGCCGCTCACAGCGAGCAGCTTCGAGGCGAGCAGCTCGCGGCGTTGCTTCTCGGCGAGATCGTTCCACACCACCAGGTTCACGTACCCGGTCTCGTCCTCGAGCGTGACGAAGATGACGCCGCTCGCCGTGGCGGGACGCTGGCGGCACGTGACGATGCCGGCGGCGCGAACGAGCTGGCCATGCCTCGCGTTGGCGATGTCGTGCGCGGTGCGGATTTTTTTCCGGTCGAGGCGGCTGCGCAGCAGTGCCAGCGGATGGCGGCGCAAGGTGAGGCCCAGCGTGCCGTAGTCGCCGACGATCTCCTCGCCTTCGGTCGGCGCGGCGAGCGGCGGCGGCGCCACCTGCACCGCCGGCATGCCGAGGCGCGTGGGCTCGTCGACGCCGAGCGTCTCCCACAGCGCCTCGCGGCGGTGGCCCGCGAGGCTCGCGAGCGCGTCGGCCGCGGCGAGCGCGCTCAGGTCGCCGCGATCGAGCTGTGCGCGGCGCGCGAGGTCCTCGGTCGAGATGAAAGGCCCGTGTGCGCGGGCGGCCATGAGTCGCTTCGCCGATTCGAGCTTGAGTCCCTTGACCATCGCGAGCCCGAGCCTCAGTGCAGGGAATGCACCGCCTTTCGCTTCCAGCGAGCAATCCACGTCGCTCACCTGCACATCCACCGGCCGCAGCTCCACGCCGTGGCGCTTCGCATCCTGCACGATCGACGAGGGCGAATAGAAGCCCATGGGCTGGCTGTTCAGCAGCGCCGCGGCGAAGGCAGCCGGTTCGTGGCACTTGAGCCAGCTCGACACGTACACCAGCAGCGCGAAGCTCGCGGCGTGCGATTCGGGGAAGCCGTACTCCCCGAAGCCCTGGATCTGCTGGAAGATCTGCTCGGCGAACTCCTTCGAGTAGCCGCGCTGCAGCATGCCGTTCACGAGCTTCTCGCGAAACGGCTCGATGCCGCCGCGTCGCCGCCATGCCGCCATCGCACGGCGCAACCGGTCCGCTTCGCCGGCGGTGAAGCCTGCGGCCACGACCGCGAGCTGCATGACCTGCTCCTGGAAGATGGAGACGCCCAGCGTGCGCTCCAGCACCGATCGAACCTCGGGGCTCGCATACGTGACCGGCTCCTTGCCCTCGCGCCGCCGCAGGTACGGATGCACCATGCGCCCCGTGATCGGGCCGGGGCGCACGATCGCGACCTCGATCACCAGGTCGTAGAACTCGCGCGGCTTCAACCGCGGCAGCATCGACATCTGCGCGCGCGACTCGATCTGGAAGACGCCGATGGTGTCCGCGCGGCAGATCATGTCGTAGACGCGGGGGTCTTCGGGGGGAATGCTGGACATCGAGAGCAATCGCGCCGATGCGTCATCCCGGGCGTCGCAACGCGACGATGGCCCGGGATCCAATCTGGCCCTATACCCATTCACCAGGTCTATCGCCCTCCTTATGCACGACAGCATCCCCAACCCCAGCACATCGACCTTCAGCAGGCCGAGCGCATCGAGGTCGTCCTTGTCCCACTGGATCACCGTGCGGCCGGGCATGGTGGCGTTCTCGACCGGCACGAGGCGCGAGAGGCGCCGGTTGTCGATCACGAAGCCGCCCGGATGCTGCGAGAGATGCCGCGGGAAGCCCACGAGCTCCTGCGTGACCTCGATCACCTGGCGGATGACGCCGCTCGCGAGATCGAAGCCCGATTCGGCGAGGCGCTTCTCGAGCGCCGCGCGGTTATCCCACCACGACATGGACTTGGCCAGCATGTCGACCTGGTCGAGCGACAGGCCGAGCGCCTTGCCGACGTCGCGCAGGGCGCTGCGCGGCTGGTAGGTGATCACCACCGCGGTGATCGCGGCGCGCTCCTGGCCGTACTTTTCGTAGATGTACTGGATCACTTCCTCGCGGCGCTGGTGCTCGAAATCGACGTCGATGTCGGGCGGCTCGTTGCGCTCCTTCGAGATGAAGCGCTCGAACAGCACCGACATGCGGCCGGGATCGACCTCGGTGATGCCGAGGCAGTAGCAGACGGCCGAGTTCGCAGCCGAGCCGCGTCCCTGGCAGAGGATCTCCTTGCTGCGTGCGAACGCGACGATGTCCTGCACGGTGAGGAAGAACGGCTCGTACGCGAGCTCCTCGATGAGCCTCAGCTCATGCTCGACGGTTTCGACGACGGCAGCCGGCGCGCCCGCGGGATAGCGCCGCTCGAGGCCCGCGAACGTGAGCTTGCGCAGGTGCGTCGCGGGCGTATCCCCGGCCGGCACCAGCTCCTGCGGATATTCGTAGCGGATCTCGTCGAGCGAGAACGCGCAGCGGCTGGCCACGTCGAGAGTCGCCGCGAGGAGGCGCGCCGGATGGATGTTCGACAGCCGGCCGATGGTGCGCAGGTAGCGCTCCGAGTTGGGCTGGAGCTTGCGTCCCGCGGCCTGCAGCGGACATTGCAGGCGGATCGCGCTCATCACGTCCTGCAGGCGCTTTCGCTCGCGCACGTGCATGTGCACGTCGCCCGCCGCCACGCACGGCAGCCCCGCCTTCCGCGCGAGCGCTTCCAGCGCCTCGATGCGCGCCGCGTCGTTGGCACCGCGATGCAGCTCGACCGCGAGCCAGGCATTGCCGCGAAAATGCTCCGCGATCCAGCTGGCCGTCGCGAGGAGCTCGTCACCTTCCGCGCAGGCACCGGCCGGCGGGATCCACAAGGCGAGCAGTCCCTCGGGACGTGCGGGAATATCCGTGCGATCGAGGCGGTATTCGCCTTTGGGCGCGGCACGGCGCGCGAGCGTGATGGTCTCGCAGAGGGTCTCGTAGCCGCGCAGGCTCGTGGCGAGCAGCACCAGCTTCACGCCATCCACGAGCGTGAGCTCGCTGCCGATGATGAGCTGGAGGCCGGC
>Ga0207656_10000478_pt1 | contig 13255 bp, 3 predicted proteins | sample KBSCornC12_FD_184297 | JGI IMG/M metagenome (GOLD analysis project Ga0207656, IMG submission 184297) | Corn rhizosphere microbial communities from Kellogg Biological Station, Michigan, USA - KBS Corn C1-2 (SPAdes) (version 2) | ecosystem: Host-associated > Plants > Roots > Rhizosphere > Soil ...
CACAAGCATCTGTTGCTGTCGGTGGAATAAACACAGGTGTTGCTGGACAATCGATTGGAGAAGTTTGCGTAGCACAAGTAATCGTTGGTGGAGTGATATCCTGAACTACGATCGTTCCACTGCAGGTTGCTGTATTTTCACAATCATCAGTTGCGGTCCAGGTTCTCGTCACGCTATACGTATTCAGACATGTGCCTGGAGTGGTAACATCTGAAAAAGTTATAGTCACACTTGGATCACAAGCATCCGTTGCTGTTGGTGGTGTAAATACCGGAGTTACTGGACAATCGATTGGAGAAGTTTGCGTAGCACAAGTAATCGTCGGTGGTGTGATATCCTGAACTATAATAGTTGCACTGCAGGTGGCTATATTACCACAATCATCTGTTGCGGTCCAGGTTCTCGTCACACTAAAATTACCGGGACAAGTACCTGGAGTTGTGACATCGGAGAATGTGATGGTCACACTTGGATCACAAGCATCTGTTGCAGTTGGTGGTGTAAATACTGGTGCATTCGGACAATCAACCGGTGTTGATTGCGTAGCACAAGTAATCGTTGGTGGTGTGATATCCTGAACTACAATCGTTGCACTGCAGGTCGCTGTATTGCCACAATCATCTGTTGCGGTCCATGTTCTGGCTACACTGTATGTGTTTGGACAAGATCCTGGTGTCGTGACATCGGAGAATGTGATGGTCACACTTGGATCACAAGCATCGGTTGCTGTTGGTGGTGTAAACACCGGAGTTGCTGGACAATCGATTGGTGATGTTTGCGCTACACAAGTAATCGTCGGCGGTGTGATATCCTGAACTACAATCGTTCCGCTGCATGTCGCAGTATTGCCACAATCATCTGTTGCGGTCCATGTTCTTGTCACACTAAAATTACCAGGACATGTACCTGGCGTTGTAACATCCGAGAATGTTATGGTTACACTTGGATCACAAGCATCCGTTGCAGTTGGTAGTGTAAACACCGGTGCTGCAGGACAATCAATTGGTGATGTTTGTGCAGCACAAGTAATCGTCGGTGGCGTGATATCCTGAACAACAATGGTTCCACTGCAGGTGGCCGTATTACCACAATCATCGGTTGTCGTCCATGTTCTTGTCACACTAATATTGCCGGGACATGTGCCTGGTGTTGTGACATCAGAGAAGGTTATAGTTACACTTGGATCACAAGCATCCGTTGCTGTTGGTGGTGTAAATACAGGATCATTTGGACAATCAATCGGTGTACTTTGAAGGGCACAAGTAATCACAGGTGCCGTAGTATCCTGAACAAAAATTGTTGCACTACAAGTCGATGAATTACCGCAGGAATCCGTAGCCGTCCATATCCTGGTCACGGCATATTCTGCAGGACATGCTCCCGGCGCGGTGACATCAGCAAAGGTGATCGTCACTGCTGCATCACAGTTATCTGTCGCAGTGGCTAATCCAAAAGCCGGTGTCAAAGGACAATCAATGGTATCATTAGTAATCACGGGGCAAGTAATCACGGGTGGCACCGTATCAATCACGGTTATCGTTTGAATACAAGTGCTTACATTGAAAGTATCACATCCATCGGTGGCAATCCACGTCCGCAAGAGGATATAGGAATGTGGACATGCTCCCGCAATAATCGAATCAGTACTGAAAATAATAGGTCCAGGATTACAATTATCAGTCGCTGTAGCTGTTCCAGTTCCGTTTGGACCTATGGGAGAAGTGCTGGCTGTGCATTCGATAGTGAGATCAGGTGGACAAGTAATCTCCGGAGGTATCGTATCCTGAACAAAAATTTCCTGGATGCAGGTACTGGTATTTCCACAACCATCAATGGCCAGCCATCCTCGCTGGATCACATAGGATTGTGGGTTATCAAATGATTGAAAATCGCATGGGGGCAAAAGATCAACATCATCCAGGAAAGAAATCAATACTACACTACCACAACTATCTGTAGCAGTAGCCATGCCTGCTGGACCATCCGGGGAAGTATCATCCGAACATTCCAACGTCAAATTGGGTGGGCAGGTAATGACCGGTGGCGTAGTATCTTGAACAGAAATAGTTTGAAGACAGGTACTTGAATTTCCACAACCATCGGCTGCAATCCACGTCCGGCTGATTGTATAATTGGTACAAATTCCGCCAATCGTTACATCATTAAACGTGATCGTTGGCGTAGTACTGCAACCATCTAAAGCGGTTGCAAGGCCTGTGTTCGCCGGATCAGTGCTGGTGTTACATGCTATAGTAATATTGGGAGGACAAGTAATCTCCGGGGGAATCGTGTCTATAATATTTATTGTTTGGATGCAAGTGCTGCTATTGCCACAATCATCGATTGCAACCCAGGTCCTGGTAATAGTCATTTCATTCGGACACGAACCTCCTATAGTTATATCACTATAGGTAATGGTCGGAGTAGCATCACAATTGTCCGTAGCTGTAGCTGGCGGTAAACCAGAACCTGCATCTGAGGTTACCGATACATCATCAATCAACATGCTGAACTGATCCTCTGAAAAATTCCTAAACGCTATCCTGATCGTCTTGCCTGCAAACAATGCTAAACTTTCACTGTGTGGTGTCCAGGTTGGATTCTCAGCATTATCACCGAAAATTTGGAACGACTGTAGAATCATATTTCCAATGAAACCATCACTTCCGGTAGGTTCGTTTGGACTCACCATGACGCGAACCGAATAAGCTTCCGGGAAATTATCTAAATATGATTTTGCATTCCATGATAACACTCCGTTGGTTCCAATAAAAATGGAAGGGGTCCACATCCAGTCATTCGAAGTACCGGCAGGATCATAATAGGAAGTACTAAACGCAGCAGAATCGACATCATTGAATGGAAAATCTTCTCTTCGTTCCCACGCTTCATTGATCCAGGATACTCGCGGATCTGAACTTGGAGTATTTTCATCTACATTCATCCTTAACCACCCTGCAGGGAAAGAATATGTTCCCGGTCCTCCTGCAGTCGATCCTCCAATTCCATCAAAATCCTCAGAGAAAGAAGATCCGCTGAAAGTACCTGCCATCGGGCTGGTAGAACAATCTATTGTGATGTCCGGTGGGCAAGTAATAATAGGAGCCTGAGTGTCTTCTAAAGTGATGATTTGATTACAGGTAGAACTATTACCGCAAGAATCCGTGGCAATCCAGGTTCTCGTAATGGTCATTTCTTGTGGACAACTTCCGCCTATGGTCACATCACTGAAAGTGATAATAGAGGTGGTTTCGCAATTATCAGTTGCCGTAGCACTTCCTGTGTTCGTCGGATCTGTGCTGTCGTTACACTCGATCGTGATATCAGGAGGACAGGTGATGATTGGCGCTTGTCCGTCAGTAACAATAATGAGTTGTAAACATGTGCTACTGTTTCCACAATCATCTGTCGCTATCCATGTTCTGGAGATAATCATTTCCTGTGGACAGGATCCACCTATAGTTACATCACTAAAAGTGATCATAGCAGTACTATCACAATTATCCGTTGCCGTTGCATTTCCTGTATTGATGGGATCGGTACTTTCAGAACAATCTATCGCAACATTGGGCGGACAAGTAATGACAGGGCTTTGGCTATCATCTATGGTAATGATCTGGTTGCATTTACTGCTGTTCATACAATCATCTGTTGCCGTCCAGGTTCTTGTGATTATTATTTCCTGGGGACATAATCCACTTGCAGTCACATCACTGTATGCAATGGTTGGTGTTATATCACAATTGTCAGTGGCCATTGCACTTCCGGTATTCATTGGACCGGTACTGGCAGTGCACTCAATCGTAATACTGGGCGGACAAGTTATGGATGGGGGTAGAGTATCGCCTTCTACGGTGATGATCTGAATGCAAAAAGAAGTATTACCACAATCATCTGTAGCTGTCCATGATCTTGTAACCACACTGGCTACAGGACAAAATTCGAATCCTACTATATCGTTGAAAGTAATAGTAGGCATGGTGTCGCAATTATCCGTAGCTGTTGCTATTCCGGTTTCGTCCAGTCCCAGGCCATCAGTACATTGTAACGTAATATTAGATGGACAGGTAATCATAGGAGGCTGGCTATCATCAAAAGTGATAACCTGAACACATGTACTGCTGTTATCACATGCATCAATGGCCATCCATGTCCTGGTAATCGTTCCTTCCTGGGGACACGAACCTCCAATAGTCACATCACTATAACTGATCAATGGCGCAGCATCACAGTCTGTTGCTGTTGCAATTCCAATGTCCATCGGGTCAGTGCTGGTGCCACATTCCAAAGTAACATTGGGTGGGCAGGTTATCATTGGGGGCTCGAAATCGTAAATCATGATGATTTGATCACAAGCATTGCTATTACCACAACTATCTGTGGTCACCCAAGTTCTTGTAATGGTCATTTCTTGTGGGCAGTCTCCTCCCATAGTCACATCACTGTAGGTGATAGCAGACACAACATCACAATTATCCGTAGATGTTGCACTTCCGGTGTTTGACGGATCTGAACTGGCTGAACATTCAATAGAAAGATCGGGCGGACACACAATGGCAGGAGCCTCATTGTCTTCTATAGTGATGATTTGATCACAAGTGATGCTATTGCCACAATCATCCGTTGTCATCCAGGTTCTCGTGATGGTCATTTCTTGAGGACACAATCCCGCAATGGTCACATCATTGAAAGTAATGGTAGGTGTACTATCGCAATTATCCGTTGCAGTGGCATTACCTGTATTGATAGGATTTGTATTTTCAGAACAATCTAGTGTAATATCAGGTGGGCAGGAAAGCATAGGTGCCTGGCTATCCTCTACAGTGATGGTTTGCACACACGTACTGCTGTGAAGACAATCATCAGTTGCTACCCAGGTCCTGGAGATAATCATTTCCTGTGCACAGGATCCTCCGACGATCATGTCGCTGTAAGTAATCGTTGGTGTAATATCACAATTATCCGTTGCTGTTGCCATTCCGGTATCAACGGGATCTGTGCTCTCTGTACATTCTATAGTTATACTTGGTGGACAGGTTATTATTGGTGCTACAGTATCACCTTCGATCGTAATAATCTGTATACAAGAAGATGTATTGCCGCAATCATCAGTTGCTGTCCATATCCTATTAATTACACTGGCCACGGGACAAAATTCGAAGGCAACTAAATCTGTGAAAGAAATGGCAGGAGTGGAATCGCAGTTGTCCGTTGCCGTTGCACTCCCGGTTTCTTCCAGTCCAAGGCCATCAGTACACTGTAAAGTAATATTCGATGGACAGGTAATCATCGGCGGCTGGCTATCCTCTATAGTTATAATTTGATTGCATGTGCTGATATTTCCGCAATCATCCATGGCAGTCCAGGTCCGGGTAATTGTTCCTTCCTGCGGGCATGAACCTGCTGTACTCACATCGCTAAACGTGATCAACGGGGCAGAATCACAATCTGTTGCTGTCGCACTTCCGGTGTCAGCTGGATCGGTACTTGTATTGCATTCGATAGTGACATTGGACGGACACATGATCATAGGTGACAAAGTATCCACTACAGTGATGATCTGATTACATGTATTGCTGTTACCACAATCATCCATTGCTATCCAGGTCCTGGTGATGGTCAATGCTTGCGTACAGGATCCTTCCAATGTCAAATCAGAAAATGTGATGTTGGGAATACTATCACAATTATCCAGTGCTGTCGCACTACCGGTATTGCCGGGATCTGTACTCGCAGTGCAGACAACAGTAATATTCGATGGACAAGTAATCATTGGAGCCTGGCTGTCTTCTACCGTGATGATCTGAATACATGTACTGCCATTAAAACAATCATCGGTGGCCGTCCATGTTCTTGTGATAGTCTTGGCCTGGGGACAAGTTCCTGCTGTTGTCAAATCACTGAAGGTTATAGTAGGTGTCACATCACAATTATCCGTTGCCGTTGCAAATCCGGTGTTGAGAGGATCCGAATTTTCAGAACACTCAATAGTGATATTCGGTGGACAGGTTATCACCGGCGGAGTACCATCACCTTCTATGGTGATGATCTGAATGCAAGTAGCGATGTTGCCACAATCATCCGTGGCTGACCATGTTCTTGAAATCGTACTGGACACTGGGCAAAATTGGGAAGCGACTACATCAATGAAAGTAACAGTAGGCGTGGCATCGCAATTATCAGTTGCAGTTGCAATTCCGGTTTCTGCCAGTCCGATGCCACCACCACACGAAATAGTAATATCAGATGGGCAAGTAATCATAGGTGCCTGGCTATCATCCACAGTGATGATTTGATTACAAGTACTGCTATTTCCACAATTATCTGTAGCCTTCCATGTTCGCGTGATAGTGCTTTCCTGTGGGCAAGAACCAACTACAACCACATCACTAAAAGTGATTGTAGCACCATCACAATTGTCCGTTGCGGTAGCGCTTCCGGTATTGGATGGATTTGTAGTGGCAGTACATTCTATGGTGATATTGGGTGGACAAGTGATCAAGGGCCCTTGGCTATCATCAATGGTGATGATCTGAATACAGCTGGCAGAATTACCACATGTATCTGTAGCCGTCCATGTTCGTGTAATTGTTCCTTCCTGGGGGCATGCGCCTGCCATTGTGATATCACTGTAAACAATGATCGTTAGGGAATCACTGATATCGGTTGCAGTAGGAATACCGGTATTGGCAGGATCAGTGCTGGCGTTACATTCAATAGTGATGTTTGGAGGACAGGTAATTAAAGGAGGTGCTGTGTCCACAGTAACTGTGACGGAATCAACTCCCTGGCATTGTGTGCCGGTTGAAACTGTCACGTAATATGTCGTGGTCATCGCAGGCATGACTACCTGGCTTGAAGTGGTTGGCCCGTTTGACCATTGGTAAGCATAGGGCTCTTCAAAAACGAGGGTCCAACTTGCAAGCGATCCTCCATCTCCGGTTCCTGAATCATCAATTATAAATAGCCTCCAGTTGCCATTCATATTTCCTGTAAAATCTACAAGATTGTTTACCAAAACAGGCGGAGGCACTGCATCTCCTGTACCCAGGTTTCCTGGATGATAATACGCGTTATTGACAAACGGTAGAGTTGAAATTGGATTACCAAAATCAGCAAAATGCAATACATAATCAGTAATCGTATTAGCTCCGCCGGCATCAGAAGTGAGCCAAATGGTTTGATTATTCGGACCTGTTATAAAAATGTCCAAATCCTGGGGTTCATCTTCTGTCAGTCCGTTGAGAGTGACTGTTCTTAAGATTACACCAGTAGGGGGTAAGCCTGTTATGTTAATAGTATTGGGATAAGGAGTTGCATTTCCATTATCATTGATGATGGTGGAGGAAGTGCTTGGAAAAGAATGGATAAAGGTTTCAGGCAGACCTAATACTGCTAATGTAGAGGACTGTCCGACACAAATAGTGTCCGGAGCAGCGGTCGTTTCCGATTGAGGAAGGGAGCATAATAAAATAAAAGTCTGAGAACAAAAACTAACCCGGCCGCACGGATCTTCTACCCTGCAGGAAACAATGCAAGGCACATCGGTCTCGACAGAATCCGGGGTGAAAATGGTGGAAGGAGCTGATGGATTATCAAATTCACCGGGGCATGAAGAAGTCCATGAATACGTAAAAGGACCTGTACCCATTGCACTGACAGATACTTCGATAGAATCTCCAACAAGGACAACAGAGGGAATTTCATTACATGCCAATGTAAAAGTATTATCTCTTCCTGCCAGGAAACTAAAGTTGAAAAAGGCTCGCTCTGCAGCAATATTGGCTGGAGCCGTGCCACCAATGTCATGGCCTGCTTCATACATCACCAATCCATTGAGGTCATTCCCAAATGCGCGGCCATAAGCTATTAGCGCCGCTTTGCCCGGGGATAAACCCGGAATATCGGGATGGGTAGGATCCCACACGGATACCCGGGTGGTCGATCTCCATGAACCATTCAAAACAGGTAAATAAATCTGTTCTGAACCATTGGTATGGGCATCATCCGTCTTTCCCATGAATTGCATAATCGGATCAGTAGGAAATGCATTGTTATAGGGAGGACTTCCATCAGCGTGATTTCCCCAATGAATAACAGAGTTGTCCGGAACAGCATAGGGACCACCTCCCTGGGCGATACCTGTTTTATTGGAAAGAAAATTGGTTTGCTGCGAAGGGTTGGCCGGATTGAACATTAATTCCAATGCACCGGCACCATGACATCCGCCCCAGATCGCACCTTTCGTCGTTTGATTCCAGTGAAGCAAGTTTCCATGGTTAGCCCATGTAGGATCTGCATGAGGCAATACAAAAATATCATCACAGGTATCCAATTGTGTTGGCAAAGCAAATCTGTATGCTGATACGGGTATTTCCGCAGCAATCAACCAGTTTTGAGCTATGTTCCCATTATCGGTATCCAGTGTCCAATTAGGAACAAAGTTTATTGTTCCAAACACAGGGACATTTAGTAAAGAAACAGCTGTATCTATATCCACTCCTTTCCCTTGCCAAACTGCAATGGCAGCCTTGACATCCGGATTCAAAAATTCAACTCCTATGATAAAAGGACCACCCCTGTAATCCCTCCCATTGTGGGTGAAATCAATACCATCTTTAGTTTTATTGGGGTTGATGATCCAATTGATCGGTATTGAATGATTATTAATTAAATCATAAATCAGGCCATAGGGCTTAATAGCATTGGCTACGGTCTGGGGAATCTTTCCCATGTTGATAATGTAGCTGCCGGGAGCAAATAATTCTGTACCAACTGGTGTCAAACATGAGCCGCAACAAAATACACAGGTGCTGGTGAGATCGAGAACAGCATCTGATTCTGTCCAATTATTGAGGATATCCGGTTTGAGCATTCCACCTCCTGCATCATTGGTGATTGCTGCTTGCAGATTAATTCCTGTGCCGCCAGAAGGGGTGCAGTCATATTTAGCATTATCAGTTTCTGTAATAAACTGAACTACATCATCATCTCCAAGACCAATGGATGGTTTTTCTGATTCATCATCAGTGCTATTATTCAAACTCCATAGCCCATCCATTTGAATGGCAGTGACGAAAGAAGACTCATTCGCAAGGTTTGGCTCTGGATCCTGGTAAATAAAAAGTTGATCACCGGTAGTGCCTAATTCGGGACCATTGACATCCTGGTTGGGGCTTTCTGTGGTGGAAGTAAGCACGTTGGCATGGCCCACGAGATTGCCATAAGCATCTCTTACTTCCCAAATATTTCCTGAAATAAATTCGAAAATAAATTCAGAACCACAGGAATAACTATCACTAAATACAAAACTCAAGGTCCCCTCACCACTGGCATCAGTATCATCTCTAAATCCTGGATAGGCTCCGGCTCCCTCATTCCATCCCCGGTCCGTTATAAAAATTTCTGTGCAAGGGAGCACATCGATCAACACTACTATTGAAAATTTGTCCGGAGCATCCGAATTATAACCAGTGAACATAATCTCACCTTGGGCAAAATCGGTTCCTCCGGGTGAACAACAAAAATGGCAGGGCATCAGAGGCAATACTGCATCGGATTCATTCCAGTTATTGGTCGCATCCAGTTTTAATATCCCTCCGTTATCATTAGTAATCGCGGCTTGCAGTGTTGCAGGAGTACCAAGATTAGGATAGCAATCATAGATTACATTATCATAATCCGCAGTATTAAACCGTATCACAACATTGTCTCCAAGGCTGGTAGGCTTTTCGGATTCATCGTCTGTTGCATTATTGATTGACCAGATTCCGTCTGTGTGAATGGCTGTTACGAAAGACGATTCGTTCGTAAGATTGGGTTCCGGGCTTTGATAAATAAATAACTGATCGCCTGTGTTTCCAAGTTCAGGTCCATTGGGATCTTGTGATGGAGATTCCACCGTTGAGGTCAATACAGTTGCGAATGCAATCCATGTTCCATCAGCATCGGTCACATTCCATTGGCTACCGGTGACGAATGTGAAAACGAATTCATCACCGCAGGAATAACTTTGTGGAAATACAAATCTGAGTGTCCCTTCTCCTGAATTGTCATCCCTAAATCCGGGGAAAGCTCCGGCGCCTTCATTCCATCCCCGATCCGTTATAAAAATTTCAGTATTGGCCGATACGGTGGTTAAAAGAACAAAGGAAAAACCATCAGGCGCATCGGATCTGAAGCCGGTAAACATAATCTCACCAGGCGCAAAATCAGTTTGGCCCCTGAGGTCCTGAGTTGAAAATAAAATGGAAAAGAGAAGCACCAAACCCATTCCAGTCATATTGGAATGGAGCGCTGTAAAAATGAAATACTTGGAGATTGGTGTTCCGGTTGATTTCATTATTGTGGGTTCAGGTCATTTATTCGTTATCAAAACTCAAAATCCCAGGTGATAAAACTACTGTAATATACCTAAAACCTTTTTATAATTCCTTCATTCCGACACCATTATGCCAATATTGGCCAGGTCAGTTGAAGTTGATTTTTAAAAGTTGCTACGGCAGAGTAATATCTGCAAAATTCATTCCACGAATACAAAAAAAAGCACGCCGAAATGCCGTACCAAAGGGGTCCTGGCTATTGTCATCGGCTTGAATTACCATTTCGGCAAATTCGCGCTTTTTTCAATCCTGATAGGGCTAAAGGCAAAATCTTTCTTTTCATCAACCACGGCCTAAAGGCCATGGCAATTAAAAGCATTTCAGTTTTGCATTTCAATAACTTTTTGAATTCTGCGATAACCATCAAGAAGTCCTACATTGGCTAGGCTGATGAATAAGAATATGACTACACCGAAATCAATACCCACAATACCCCTCTTCCGCCCTTTCCGCCTTTTCTGCCCCTTCTGCCTTTTCCGCCTCTTCTTCCTCTTTTCCTTTTCCGCCCTTCTGCCCTTCTGCCTTTCTGCCCAAGTGCAAGTGAGCAAGGAGCCCAATCATAAGATGGTAGTGGAGAATCAATATTTCAGGTTGTTGGATGTAAAACTTAAACCCGGCGATACAACCCAATTTCATATCCATTCTACACCTTCCGTATTTATTCAGTTGACCAACACCCGGGTCAGTAGCCAATTGAAAGATCAGCAATGGAAAAATGACATCAATACAGCAGGCAATGTTATCTATAAAGATTATGCAAAGGATTCCATCATTCATCGCGTGACGAATTGTGATACCGGTCCATTTCACGTTTCTGATATGGAATTGTTATCACCTTATGTTTCTAAATTCACCTTTCATCAGTTGCCCTACAAAGTGCTACTTGACAATGAAAAAATAATTGCTTATCAATTGGATACCACGTCATTCATCGAGTCTGTCAACAGTGCACATGGTCCTATGCTCGCCGAGTTGGTCAAAGGCGGCGAGGTGATGTACAATGATATCGTAACCAAAAAATCCATCTCCATAAAAGGAGGAAAGTATTTGTACATACCACCAGGGAATACGTTCCGTTTTTCCTCTCCTATAAAAAATGAGGAAATCGACCTGGTGTTGATTGAAATAAAATAAGTGAGTGAGCCGAGAATAGAAATTTTACCGGGAAAGAGATTGATCGGTAAGCGCATGACGATGTCATTTGCTGATAATAAAACATTTCAGCTTTGGAGCAGCTTCATGCCTCGTCGAAAGGAAATACAAAATACTATGGGCACTGATCTTTATTCCCTTCAGATTTATCCGCCACTATTTTATTCACCTTTTAATGAACACGCTTTATTTGAAAAGTGGGCAGCATTGGAAGTGTCGGACTTTTCCAATATTCCTGGAGATATGGAAGCCCTGACCTTACCACCCGGACTTTATGCTGTTTTTATTTATCGTGGAGATGCACGGGATGCTTCACCCTTTTTTCAATATATTTTAACAACCTGGTTGCCCCAATCAGGATATGGTTTAGATGACCGGCCCCATTTTGAAATCCTGGGCGAAAAATATAAAAGAGATGACCCTGCGTCTGAGGAGGAAATATGGATTCCTATTAAAATGATGAATTAGCAACCATTAGCCATTTGTGATTTAATAAAAGTCATCCTTTTAAAAAGTGATATTTTAACGAAGACATCACAAACCTTATTTTATTAAATAGTTGGTCCGCGATGGTACGCACAGTTTGACCAACACCATTTTGTTATGAGGATCTTCCACTTCATAAAATACAATGAACAAACTTCACCTGATCATTTATTGACCCTGGCTCATGACCATACCGTCATTTGTTTTGATTTTGAAGATAGTATCCAGGATGTTAATGTTCCAGCGAATTCATCAAGGCTCAAAGCTTTTTATAGAACTTGCTTCAAAACAATTCTGAGTCAATTCCATCCTGGTCATCATTCTATTCAGATTGGTGTCAGAATAAATTCGCTTGATTCCAGGGAATGTATGACTGATATCGATTCACTTGCAGAGGTGGGATTTATTTCTGTCATCTTGTTGCCCAAAACAAAAAATGTTGAGCAAATATTGAATCTACAACACATGTTGAAAGAAAAAGGAGTGACCTATGGAGAACTAATTCCCGTTATTGAAACGAAAACCGGGATGAATAACCTGGAGGAAATGGTAAAGAATAAAGACTGTAAAATAAAAAGTGTTGCCTTCGGGCATTGTGATTATAACCTGGACAATGGACTTTATCCCTTTTTCCATCAGCAATCAAGAGAGTATTGGACATGGATAACAAAAATGAATTGCATTATTAAACCCTACCAGGTTAGTCTTATTAATTCTCCATTTCTTCAACTTCATAATGACATTTTTTTCAGCGAGATGCTGCACGTTTTGCAGGCTATTGGAGGCAGCGATATTGGTCAAATTGTTTTGAATACTGCTCAATCAAAGATTTGCCATTCATTTCCTACTCCATGCATCCATCCTGTTTCTTATCAAATCTCCCATACACTTAACCTGCAGGTCCCTTCATCCTTTGCCGTTGATTTTATTCGTGATTTTGAGCGGCATTATGACGGAAGAGGATTTGCGATTAATGAGGAAGGAGTTCTCTTATCTCCTCATGAATACCAGGCTTCGTTGGACTACCAAAACAATCTTCATCGGCCTACTGTAAATTTCACTTTTGTCGGAGGTTGCTTTCCTGTCCAGGGAAATATTCTTTTTGAAGATCTTTTTCACCAGGATATCCGGAGACGAATTGAAGCCAGTAAAAAAATAAAATTTAATGTGAATATTATCCGGTATGAACGATTTGCTAAATGCCTTCAAAAAATATCAACTCTTCACCATCAAAA
>Ga0207656_10000483_pt1 | contig 13166 bp, 10 predicted proteins | sample KBSCornC12_FD_184297 | JGI IMG/M metagenome (GOLD analysis project Ga0207656, IMG submission 184297) | Corn rhizosphere microbial communities from Kellogg Biological Station, Michigan, USA - KBS Corn C1-2 (SPAdes) (version 2) | ecosystem: Host-associated > Plants > Roots > Rhizosphere > Soil ...
TTCCCTCGGTGGCCTGATTGCAAGATGGATGATTGAAAAAGAAAATGGCCATGCTTTTGTAGATCATTGCATATTAGTCGGGACACCGAATAATGGGTCTATGTTTGGCAAGATTGATGCTTATCGCAAGTGGGCTCAAACCGCTATGGAACTTGCCGTTAATTTTATTCCGAGCATCATTCCTTTTTCTGGCTTGTTGCTTAAGTTTTTCAAGACAGCCGCTGATCTCGGTGGTTCCATTGCACAGATTGATCCTAATTCTGATTTCATCAATAAGCTCAACAGCACTCATGAAACCACTACCCGATATACAGTGATTTCAGGTGATGCTGCTACACTTGATCAACCCGGAAGCGGTTACCAGGGCTATATTGAAAAAGCAAAATCACAATTAGGTAAATGGGTGAATCAAAATGAACCCAATGATTTATTTGCACCTGTGAGAAGCCAGCAGTGCAAAGAATTGTGGGAAGGAAGACATCCCGACAATAAAATTCTTGATCCGATCGCCAATCACCATTTCGGATATTTCATGTCGATGGGAGGAAGCCGGGATACGAATACAGTTTGGAATGCATTGAATGAAGTGCTGTAAAAAAAAAGAAGCGGACATCAGTGCCGCTTCTTGTATATAAAATATAGAGGGAAAGTATCAACCATCACCACCACCAGCGGATTTGCCTCTTGCTCCTCCGAAGCCGGCCAGGTAAGCCACAATGATTCCCATTAGTACACACTGAACGAGCCTGTATACCATTTCCATTGCTGTACCTTGCATAGTCTGATATTCCTGGAGGCTATACCAAATAATCCCCATAGGAAGCCAGGCTAAGAGCCAGGACCACATTCCAAACTTTGCACCTTCATTGACAGGAGTACCCCCACCAACTGTTTTGGACATAATCATCACAAATGCAAAGCTGTAAATCAACATACCCAACACCAGGTGAACCATGAGCGGTTCGGGTCGAAAGCCCGGAGGAGGGGTGTCAGGTTTCATTAGCATGGTGTACCACAACCAGTCTGTCAGTAAAAAGAAGACGGTTGCAACGAGCACGCTCACTACAAGTTTTCCTGTTTTCATTTTGTTTTGAATTTATAAAGGAGTGAATAATTAGTTCAATACGGAATTATGTTCACGTAGTGTAGGCTGGGATAGCGATCGAACACGGGATTGGTTCGTTGGGGAACTCTAAATATAACTAATTTTAATAAACATCATCGGTCGGTTAAATATTCTTCAGGAATTTAAACTTTTATCTAATTACGTTTCTTATTCCCTGGTCAACCAAGCTTGCACTATCCACCCCGTTATTATTCAATATATTTGAAGATGACATCCCTATTCTCTCCCTATGGCGGATAAAGAAGTAAGAAAGCTGGCAGCCGTCATGTTTACGGATATTCAGGGGTATACGGCGTTGACGCAGCAGGATGAAAATGACGCTCTGAATAAAGTCACTCTCCACCGAAAATACCTGGAACAATTTACAGCCGAGTTCAATGGTCGTGTTCTTCATTTTTATGGAGACGGAAGCCTGAGCATTTATGAAAGTGCATTGGATGCGGTACGCTGTGCTATTGCGATGCAACTGGCTTATCAATCCGATCATCCTGTGCCGGTGCGCATTGGGGTTCATGTTGGTGATATTGTGTTTAGAGATGATACCGTGTTTGGTGATGGTGTTAATGTAGCTTCGCGAATTCAAACTGCAGGCATTCCGGGTTCCATTTTGATTTCAGACAGAGTGAAAGCTGAACTTTTTAATCATCCTGAAATACAAACGAAGTCTATTGGAAAACAGAATCTCAAAAATGTAAGTACACCGATAGAGGTTTTCGTCATTACTAATCCGGGCATTGTTGTTCCAACTGGGATGAAGAAAATACCGGAGATGAACAAACGTTTACGGTATCTCTCTTTAGCTATTTTAGCTGCTACCATCTGGTGGTTAGTACAGAATCCGTTCAGAAAATATTTTCATAAAGATGTTTTTACACAAGAATCGATTTCGGTTCCATTTTTTGAAAATAACACAGGGGATTCTACCTTAAATCATGTTTCACAAATGGCCTCGCACTGGATTACAAAAGAATTAAGTGTCTCCAGTAATGCTAATGTAGTGTCTTATGAAACCGGAAGTGAAATGGTGCAGGAAGCAGGATTAGGGTTCGGCACAAAAGAGGTTCGGAAGAAGTATGAATTGTTGACAGGTGCAGTCAATATTGTTAAAGGGGATTATCTGCTCACAGGCTTGAAAAAGGATTCTTCCATGATGATGAGTGCTTTTATCACCAACCTGCAAAGTGGAAAGAAAATTCAAACGCTAAATGATGTTTACTGTGATGAAACCAAGCCGCTGGATTGTATTAAATCCATGTCGGAACAAATAAAAGGGTATTGGATCAGCAAAGGTAAAGTGCTTAGAGCTCCAACCTATGAGGCCTACAAAGCGTATCTCGCTGCAAGGAAAGCATGGCGTTCGAATGATAAGGCATACATATTCGCACAATTGCAAAAATCAATCACGTTAGATCCTGGTTTTATGGATCCTTATTTCCTGGAGCTGGATTATTTTTTTAACAATAAAATGCCCCAGGCTGCAGCCGACACTCTCCAGGCGATCAACAAGCGATTTACGGAGCTGAATGAACGAGAACAGAATTTGATCCTTTATCACACTGCTGATATTGCAGGTCATAATGAGGACACCTATAATTATTTTTTTACTGAGTATAAGAAAGATCCTAAAGACATGTTTGTCAATAATTCCGGTATGGTGCTGGCTTTGGAGTACAAACACAATCCCAGGCTCGCGCTCCGGTTTTTTAATGATATTCCATTTGACAGTCTTCGTGTAGAGGGATGTAGTTATTGTGCAGAGCGGCTTGAGATTGCGATGTGGGCAGCCTTGGACCTGGATAGTATGTCCCTTGCGGATATATTAGCTCCAAAAATCAACAAGGCATTGTATATGCGTCAAAGCTATGGCATGTTGATGATGTATGATGTCTGGAAGAATGACACTGCTGCCATCAATAAATTACTTCTCAAAGCGGAGAACACTAAACTGGACAGGAATTGGCAATATTTATATTACCTGGCTGGACGATTATTTTTGTTGCGAGGGGAGGAGGAGTTGGCTGCGATTTATACAAAGAAATCAATTGATGTGCAAAAGCGTAAGCCAACAGAAGAGCCAAGTCCTGGCAGAAGCCTGGCCAGAAGTTATTACCTGGATCGTCAATATGATAAAGCCAACATCATTTATAAAGAAGCACATAAAAAGGATCCTGAAGATGCGCAGATTACTGCTGAGCTCGGAATGGTCTATGCGCGGCAAGGGAAGAAAGAGGAAGCGATCAAAATCATCAATGAATTAGAAGCATTGCGAGCTCCATTTGATTATGGAGATACGGAATATTATCAGGGCAGGATTTATTCCATTTTGGGAGAATTAGACAAAGCAACCAATTTATTAGCGACTGCAATTGAAAAAGGAAAGAAATATGATTTGTGGACCACCTTCCATCACGATCCTGATCTGGAAGCACTTAAGAATTTTCCGGCTTATCAAGACCTGATGAACACTTTTAATTAACTAATATGTTTTGCCTTAATTCTGGATTTATCCTATTGGGCCTTCGTTGGTTGTTGGAGAGAACTCCAACAACAACAAAAGAAATAAATGAGAATATTTTCTTCGTGCCTTAGCGTCTTAGTGGCATAATTAATCATCGGTGATTATTGTAGCAAACGCCCTCACCGGAAAGGTCCCCATCCCTTTGATCTTCGGCGGAACAGAAGAAAAAAGAAATTCTTTCTTCAGCAACATTTGCAAGTTGGTCATGTGTTCAACAATAAAAATATCAGCTGCCAATAGGGTAGTGTGCACAGGTCTCTTCTTTCCAGATGTGTCATCTATGTTGTGACTATCAATTCCCACAATCAATGCCCCTGCATCCCGGAGATAAATCGCCGCCTCTTTAGTCAGAAAAGGATGCCCTGAATAATATTGTTCGGTATTAAAATGTTTTGACCAACCGGTGTACACCAATACCGCTTTTCCACTAACATCCCATGTCTGAAAAAAGGTCGCATCAATTTCAGTCATATCCTCTGCATTGATCAGCACTCCCGGTACATTGACTATTTCTTTCAACTCCACCGCCGCAAGATCCCTACCATCTTCATATCGATGAAATGGACAATCCATGTAGGTTCCGGTATTCGCCACCATATCAATTCGTCCGATTTGAAAGGTGGTTCCCTCTTCGTAAAACTTAGCAGAATCTGATCGGCTTAAATAATCACAAATGTGAGGAGCCGGCAGTCCTTTATAGGTGATGAGGCCGTCGAAGATGGTGTGACTTAAATCTATGTATTGCATAATATGGCTAAAGATAATTAGAAGGTGTTGTCGAAAAATATTGCTTTGGTATTTTCGTTATTCGTCTTTTATCCAGCATTCGTCTACTTTCAACCCCCAAACTTCCTCTTTTCAATATATTGCCCACCTAAATTTTTAATCATGAAGAACCTTATTCTTTTCGCAGCCTTTTGCCTCATGATGGTGCAATCCACATCGGCCCAGGTCAGTGCAAGATTGTTCCGGTATCCGGATGTTTCCGATACACATATCGTGTTTGCTTACGGAGGGGATCTCTGGGTAGTCAATAAAGAAGGCGGTACAGCCAACAAACTCAGTTCTCCTTCAGGTGCTGAAGGATTTGCCCGATTCTCACCTGATGGAAGCAAGGTCGCTTTTTCCGGAAATTATGATGGCAACTATGATATCTATGTCATCCCGACTTTAGGAGGTGTTCCATCACGCATTACTTATCACGGCATGCCCGATCGATTGACCGATTGGTATCCAAGTGGAAATGAATTACTCTATACCTCATCAAGAGAAAGTGGAAAACAACGTTTCTCACAATTTTATAAAGTCGATGCAAGCGGTGGTCTATCTCAAAAACTTCCCCTTGCTTATGGGGAATATGGTTCACTCTCTCCGGACGGAAAGAAAATCGCATTTGTTGAACGCTCTGTTGTGAATGCGACATGGAAAAGATATCGCGGCGGTATGAATGGTAACATCTGGATCTTTGATTTGGAAACATTAGCATCAGAAAATATTTCCAACACAGATGCCGGAAGTGAGATGCCCATGTGGTCCGGTGATAAGATTTTTTATCTCTCTGATCGTGGTACAGATTTACGCGCCAACATTTGGGTCTATGATACGAAAGCAAAAACAACCACCCAGGTCACTAATTACAAAGACTTCGATATTCATTTTCCATCTATTGGTCCGAAAGAAATAGTCTATGAAGCCGGAGGAAATCTTGTCTTGCTGGAATTAGCAACTTATAAAACAAGAACAATCAACATCAATGTTGTGACCGACCTCATCACTGTCAAGCCTCACACAGAAGAAGTTTCAAAATATCTTTCCAATATCACAATCTCGCCTGATGGCAACAGAGCATTAGTCGAAGCAAGAGGTGAGATATTTAACTTGCCTGCAGAAGATGGTTATGTACAAAATCTAACTCGCTCATCAGGTTCTGCAGAACGCTATCCTGCATGGTCTCCCGATGGAAAATATGTTGCCTACTGGAGTGATAAATCCGGCGAATATGAACTCACAATAAAAGACATGTCACCGGGTGGTGTTGAAAAGAAATTGACGTCGATGGGTGCTGGCTACCGGTATAATATTATCTGGTCACCGAATAGTAAGAAGATGGCTTTTGTTGACCAGGCGATGAATATCAATCTCTACAACATGGAAACTAATACCGTAGAGAAAATTGATAAAGACATTTCTTTGTTTGAAGGAGGTCTGCAGGGATGGCGTTGCAGTTGGTCATCCGATAGTCAATGGATGGCGTATGAAAAGAGCGGCGATAATGGACTACAATCGATCTGGATCTATAATGCAAAAACAAAAGTGCTGAAAAAAGCGACTTCTGGATTTTATTCTGATCGCAATCCGACTTTCGATCCTGATGGAAAATATCTCTATCTCTTAACCAATCGCAATTTCCAACCCGTCTATAGTGACTTTGATAATAGCTGGTCGTATCCCAATTCAACAGAGTTAGCGGCTATTACTTGACGAAAAGATCAAAAGAGTCCGCTGTCGATCAAAAATGATACAGTAGCAATAGCAAAAGCGGAGGCTAAGCCTGAAGAAAAGGCTAAGGAAGATTCTAAAGCGAAGGATGCCAAGGATAAGAAGAAAAACGATGTAGCGAAAGCGGATGAAAAGAAAGAGACGCCTAAAGATTCCATCAAAGAAACCAAAATTGATTTTGATCAATTCGAACAACGACTCGTTATTTTACCTCCTCCTGCAGGAAACTTCAGCGGACTCTCTGCAGTGAGCGGTAAAATTGCTTTTCAAAGAAATCCAAACACAGGATCAGGAGATGGGAAATCTTCACTTAAATATTTCAACCTGGAAGATCGCGAAGAGAAAACGATCATGGATGGCATAGATGGTTATGAACTCAGTGCCGATGGCAAGAAAATTCTCATCGCGAAAGATGGACAGCAAGCCATTGTGAAATTTGATGAAAATCAAAAATTTGAAAAGCCACTTCGCATCGCTGAAATGGAAATGACGATCAATCCGCAGGACGAATGGAAACAAATATTCACCGATGCCTGGCGATTCGAACGAGATTTTTTCTATGATAAAAATATGCATGGTGTAGATTGGAATGCCGTTCGTACGCAATATGGTGCGCTGCTGACGGATTGCGTCAATCGCTCCGATGTCAACTTTTTAATTGGAGAGATGATCGGTGAATTGAACGCTTCGCATACGTATCGCTTTGGTGGTGATTTGGAAAATGGCAAGACACGCGAAGTTGGTTATCTCGGTATCGACTGGACGAAGAAAGATGGATTCTTTGCTGTAGGCAAAGTTGTACGCGGTGCAGCATGGGACAATGAAGTTCGCTCACCATTAGATGAACCCGGAATCAATGTTGGTGAAGGTGATTACATTCTGGCTGTCAATGGTATCGCACTGACAGATTTTCCTGATCCATGGGCTGCATTTGAGGGACTGGCAAATAAAGCTGTAGAACTTACAGTCAATAAGAAGCCAACTTGGGATGGAGCAAAAACAGTAGTGGTTAAAACTCTTGGTGATGAAACCCGCTTGCGCAACCTGGCCTGGATTGAATCCAACAGACAAACAGTCGATAAAGCATCCGGTGGAAAGATTGGTTACATATATGTTCCTGATACCGGAGTTGAAGGGCAAAATGAATTAGTGAGACAGTTTTATGGTCAATGGAATAAGGAAGGTCTTGTCATTGATGAGCGTTTCAATAACGGTGGACAAATTCCGGATCGCTTCATTGAATTATTAAATCGCAAACCTCTGGCGTATTGGGATGTGCGGGATGGTAAGAACTGGCAGTGGCCTCCGGTTGCGCATTTTGGATCCATGGCAATGTTGATCAATGGTTGGTCGGGATCCGGTGGTGATGCATTTCCTGATTTCTTCCGCAAAGCTGGTTTAGGACCATTGATTGGAACACGGACCTGGGGTGGATTGATAGGTATTTCAGGAAGTCCTGCCTTGATTGATGGCGGTGGAGTGACGACACCTTCTTTCCGGATGTACAATCCTGATGGCACCTGGTTTAAAGAAGGACATGGTGTAGATCCTGATATTGAGGTCAAAGAAGATCCTACTGCACTTGCAAAAGGTATCGATCCACAAATCCAGAAAGCTATCGAGCAGGTGATGAAAGATATACAGGCCAAAGGTCCAATACAGCCGAAGACTCCGCCGATGGAGGATAGGAGTAGGAATGGGAAGACTTAGTTAGTTTACGGTAATCGGTAATCAGTATTCAGTAGACAATAAACAGTTGACAGTTTTTCTCGTTCGTTTCGAATTCGCTTAGAACTGGCGATCGACGAATGAATGTTAAGTCGTCTGAATAATTAAATAATAAGAAGGTCGGCTATGAGTCGGCCTTCTTATTATTTACAGCTTACTGAATACTGATTACAGCTTACTGAATACCGGCTACCGCCGTCTGCTCACTGACTACCGACTTACTCTTGTCATCGCGTTCAAGTTTCTTAAAATCGGAAATGACAATTTCAGTAACCTGCTTTTTGACATTGTCTTTGTTAGTGTATTCGCGGTAGTTGATTTTGCCTTCGACATAGAGGCGCTGGCCCTTAGTGAAAATCTTGGCCATGACTTCGGCTTTTTTGTTCCAGGCGATGAGGTTGTGCCAGGTGGTATGCAGCTCTTTTTTGCCATCTGGTCCCTTGCGGCGTTCGTGAGTGGCAATGGTTAAGTGGGCGACTTTCTTTCCCTCTGCGAGTTCTTTGACTTCGATTTCCTGGCCGAGGAAGCCGATCAATTGTACGCGGTTGTCAACTGTTGAAAACATGGTGAATAAAATTTTGATTGTGAAACAATGTTATTCCTCCATCTACATATGGAGGTCTTTACAAAGTTGCGACAGTCATTCCCAATTATTCGTTTGTTAAACGTTTACTTACGGAAGTAAACGGTTATTTTTCCTGCGTGCTATTTGATCACTTCCAACTCCGCTTATTACAGCCTTCCGATGCTGATGATTTCTTTGGGTTGATTGAACTCAACCGCCCGCGCCTGGAAGATTTTTTTGCAGGGACAGTGGCCAGGACCCGCAGCCTGCAGGATACCAGGGATTATTTTAGAGAAATTGAGATTAAAATAGAGGCTCGCACCTATTTCCCATATATCGTGATCGATCTTGATCAGCCGCGATTTATTGGCCTTATTGATATTAAATCCATTGACTGGAATATCCCGAAAGCAGAAGTAGGCTATTTTATGGATTCCCATTATGAAGGGAAAGGAATTTCCGGCAAGGCCCTTTCTATAGTCATTCAACATGCGGCAAAAGAAATGGGCATGCGGAAATTATTGATCCGGACCCATACAGAAAACCAGGCATCAAAAGCGTTGGCGGAGAAATGCGGATTTCAGCAGGAAGGAATTATTCGCAGCGATTACAAAACATCCAGAGGCGAATTAGTAGATTTAGTCTATTATGGCTTAGTGATCCGTCAATAATCCGTTTTATCCCTCACCCTTTATGACAAAGACCAGCTTATCGCTCCTGTTTTGGCTGACTACGTTTGCCGCCATGATCATCATGATGGCCAGTATCGGCTGGATCCTCGGATTATTTGGTATCGGGCTCGTGCCGTTTATCATTCTCCACATTGTTTCCGGTACCAAAGCATTAAATCGTGTGCCGGTTTTGAATCCCTGGATTATATCCTCCAGTCTTATCTTTTTTCTCTTTGCACTGATACGGCCGGATATTGATGATAAAAATGCCTATACCGGGTACAGTGTAGTCATGCATGGAATGGGCTTTCGTGCTACACGCTATGTGACGTCACAAGATTCTTTTTTTGTTGTGGCCCTGATTTTGCTATTGGGTATCATGGTCATGGATCTCGTCATCCTTCGCAAAAGCAGGCGTCCACCACCCGTACCGGTCAATAACGATTTTGTATAAAACTATATGCCAGTAAAACAACCCTACACTGAAGAGTCCACGAACTCTATCTACGAACTTTTATTCTGCGATGATCTGAATACATTCAAGAGCACAGTAAAGAAACCATGGTCCTATCCCTGGGATGTATTGTTGAGCGATCGACCCGCCATCAATGATGTTAAGAAAATCATCATGGACACTTCGCTGGAATCCAGGGTACGATTATTAGCCTGTCACGCATTAAAACAAACATTTCAAAAACCGCCTGAAATATTTCTGCTCGGTGTCATTGTGGAAATCGGAATGGATGAAGGACTTGATGTTCTTGCGGCTTATCGTGATGGAACTGGACGATACATCAATTACACCGGAAAGATTTTGATTTGGGAAGCCAGCGATCTTGAATCGGCATTAATCACGAAAAGTATTTTTGACAATAGTGAAAAAATAATTGCGAAGATCGGCCCGTGGAACCAGGCGCGTAAAGCCCATCCGCCAAAAGGAAAAGTTCGCATTTCATTTTTAGTATCTGATGGTCTTTATTTTGGCGAAGGTCCTGTCGATGCTATGTTCGGTGATCCATTAGCATCTCCTGCATTGAATGCGATGACTTCATTCCTGAAATATATCACTGAGAAAGTAGGTTAGAATAATTTTGCTACGAGATTTTAATAAAATTCTGATTAACCCTAGCCTTCAGGCTAGGGGAAAATGCAAAAAAAATACTTCAGGACTTAAGTCCTGTCACTTAATATATTTCGCAATTCCCTAGCCTGAAGGCTAGGGTTAATCGGGCTATATTTTTTATTTTGAAAAAAAATAACCCCAGCCAAACTGAGAAAGTAGGGTGGTATAATTTTATTATGAGATTTCAATAAAATTCTGATTAACCCTAGCCTTCAGGCTAGGGGAAAATGCAAAAAAAATACTTCAGGACTTAAGTCCTGTCACTTAATATATTTCGCAATTCCCTAGCCTGAAGGCTAGGGTTAATCGAATAACTCCTTTTAGATTTATAAAAAAAATAACCCCAGCCAAATGACTGAGGTTATTGCTTAATTATTAAGTCGAAATTTTGCTTTACACAAAAAACGCTTTATTCCAGCGGAATAAGCTTGGCATTATCCTTCAGCCATGCATCGAAGTTCTTCAGCTGCGGATTCAATTGCTTAGAGATTTTCGGATCACGTGCATCATCGAGATATTTTTCCTGTTCGGCGTAAAACTGAAACATATTTCCAAGATCATCTGCGCCCGGGAAACCAAAACTTCTGAAAGTAGCAGGCGTGATAGCATTGTATTTCACTTCTTCACCCAATGATTTGGAGAGATGGTGAGCCATTTGTTCACCGGTGAGTTGTTCGCCTGCGATACCCACATATTTTCCAACCAACTCAGTTCCTTTTTTGAAAATGCCATAAGCACAACGACCGATATCTTCGGCTCCAATTCCGCCCATTTTTTTATCAGCCATTGGTAAAGTGAAGGTCAGCTTACCATCATCGCCTCGCTTCGGGCCCATGCCGAAATAGATCATGTTTTCCCAATAAAAAGATGCCATCAAAAAAGTAGTGGGCACTCCATTATCAGTAAAGTAATGATCAGAGGCTCCTTTGCCATCAAAGTGAGGGACCTTGTAATTGTCATGAAGTGTTGGCATCCGATCATCGTCGAGGGGATACCACTTACGGGTGTCTTCGAGAGTGGACCAGATGACATGCTTGAGCCCCGCCTCTTTGGCTGCTTTCGCAAAATCCTCCGCGTGTTTGTTTTCCAACTCAGGTGAATAATGAGCCCAAAAGAAGGTGACGAAAAATGCTCCGTAAGCACCTTGGAGAGCTTTCCTGATTTCTTTGGGATTATCCACATCGGCATTAACAAGTTCTGCGCCCATGGCTTCAAGGGCTTTGGCCTTATCGGAATGTACGGCCCGGGTCACCACCCGTACTGAGAATTCACTGTGTGGATCACTCAAAATGGCCCTGGCCAATCCGCCTCCCTGGGCTCCTGTCGCGCCGAATACGGCGATGATTTTCTTCTGTGTCATAAAAGTGCTTCGATGATTAAATGTTTTGAAAGATACGAAGATGGTTAAATGAAATAAGAGGGAAAATGTTTTAAGAATTTTCATTCAGGACTAAGGTCCTCGAGATAGTTGTTGCTTCAATGCCCCCAGCCTGAAGGCTGGGGTTAATCGGCGTTCGACTATTGATGAAAGAGTTAGCGCATTCAGACTTGGGTTAAGCGGCATTCGACTATTGATGTAAGAGTTAGTGAGTGATATTATTGACTAAAGATTTTATGACAGAATAGACATCGATAGTTTAGCGACAGGTATTAATATCCTTTTTGTTAAGGCTACCGAATTTGACATCAAGTTGCTTTTCAAATTTGCCGAATTGGACTTCAAGTTTTCTTTAGGAAAGAGCTGATTAACTCCAGCCTTTTAGTAAAATTCTGATTAACCCCAGTCTTTTAGGAAAGAGCTGATTAACCCCAACCTTTTAGGAAAAAGCTGATTAACCCCAGCCTTTTAGGAAAAAGCTGATTAACCCCAGCCTTTCAGGAAAGAGCTGATTAACCCCAGCCTTTTAGGAAAAAGCTGATTAACTCCAGCCTTTTAGGAAAGAACTGATTAACTCAGTCTTTTAGTAAAATGCTGATTAACCCCAGCCTTTTAGGAAAGAACTGATTAACTCAGTCTTTTAGTAAAATGCTGATTAACCCCAGCCTTCAGGCTGGGGCGTAAGGGCCCAAGTATATTCCAGGACTTTAGTCCTGTTGTGTATATTGATGGTTATGGATCCTTTATTAGAAAAATTACAACCCCTCGAGACCCTCTCCCGCCAGTTAGAACCCGAAGAATACAAGCGCAAGGACATGTTCGCTACCAGCCAGGCCTATGTGCATGACTTTATCAACAGGTTGCCATTGACAAAGGCTTATGTGAAAGCCGATTGCCCCAAGCTCAAAAGCTTACCGGTAACGAATGAAGGAAAATCCTTTGATTCCTTATTGGAGATTATCCGCGGTGAAGTCCATCGTTCCGGCATCAATGCAGCTTCCGGGGGACACCTGGGCTACATACCCGGAGGTGGCTTGTGGTTGAGTAGTATTGGTGATATGCTGGCAGCGGTGGGCAATCGATATGCCGGCATTTCTTTTTCAGGGAAAGGGGCTGTGATTTTGGAAAATCAGTTATTGCACTGGCTGACAAATTTGGTTGGTTATCCTGAATCTGCTCATGGCAATATCGCATCCGGAGGATCGATCGCAACCTTGATTGCTTTAACGACTGCGCGTGATTTTCACAAAATTAATTCAACTAATGTGCGACAGTCTGTCATCTACATGACGACGCAAGCGCATCATTGTGTTCATAAGGCACTGCACATTCTTGGACTCAGTGAAGCTATTTGGCGAAATGTACCGGTGAATGAATTGCACCAAATGAATGCTGCTTCACTTCAATCGTTGATGGAAAAAGATAAAGCAGTTGGTTTGAATCCATTTTTAATTATTGCCAATGCCGGTACCACGAATACTGGTTCGATTGATCCACTTGATCTTATTGCTGATCTCTGCGAAGTTCATCATGCGTGGTATCATGTCGATGCTGCTTA
>Ga0207656_10000485_pt1 | contig 13156 bp, 10 predicted proteins | sample KBSCornC12_FD_184297 | JGI IMG/M metagenome (GOLD analysis project Ga0207656, IMG submission 184297) | Corn rhizosphere microbial communities from Kellogg Biological Station, Michigan, USA - KBS Corn C1-2 (SPAdes) (version 2) | ecosystem: Host-associated > Plants > Roots > Rhizosphere > Soil ...
CCGGGCCGTCTTCACCGGCCTTGTAGGCCTGGATGCCGTCGTCTTCCTTCCAGGCATCAAGAAACGGCTGCACGGCGCGCCAGCCATTTTCGATGTTATCGGCACGCTGGAACAAAGTCTGGTCGCCGGTCATGCAGTCATAGATCAGGGTTTCGTACCCAGTCGACGGTTGCATTTCGAAGAAGTCCTTGTAGGCGAAACCCAACTGGATATTGGCCATGTCCAGGGTTGGCCCGGGCTTCTTCGCCAACAGGTCGAACCACATGCCTTCGTTCGGCTGGATCTGGATTTTCAGGTAGGTGGGCTTGAGTTCGTCGACTTCGGTGTCACGGAACTGCGCATACGGGGCCGGCTTGAAGCAGATCACGATTTCAGTGTCGCGCACGCTCATGCGCTTGCCGGTGCGCAGGTAGAACGGCACGCCGACCCAGCGCCAGTTGTCGATCATCACTTTGAGGGCGACGAAGGTCTCGGTGCTGCTGTCAGGCGCAACGTTGGCTTCTTCACGGTAGCCCGGCAGTGGCTTGCCGCCGATTTCGCCGGCGGTGTACTGCCCGCGTACCGAGTTGGCCCGCGCATCCTCCAGGGACCAGGGGCGCACAGCACCGATCACCTTGGCCTTTTCACCGCGTACCGCATCGGCACCAAAGGCTGCGGGCGGCTCCATGGCCACCATCGCCAGCAACTGGAACAGGTGGTTGGGCACCATGTCGCGCAGGGTACCGGTCTTTTCGAAGAAGTTGCCCCGGGTTTCAACGCCGACGGTTTCGGCGGCGGTGATTTGCACGTGGTCGATGTAATGGTTGTTCCAGAACGCTTCGAACAGCACGTTGGAGAAACGGCTGATCAGGATGTTCTGCACCGTTTCCTTGCCCAGGTAATGGTCGATGCGATAGATCTGCTTCTCGCTCATCACCTTGAGCAGGCTCGCGTTCAGCGCCTCGGCGGTGGCCAGGTCGGAGCCGAAGGGCTTTTCGATGACCACGCGACGGAAGCTGTCGTCGGTTTCCGTCAACAGGCCTGCACTGCCCAGGCGTTGCACCACTTCACTGAAGAAGCGCGGCGCGGTGGCCAGGTAGAACACCGCGTTGCCGGTACCGCTGTCGGCAATCTTGCGGCCGATGTCGGCGTAGGTGCTGTCGTCGAGGAAGTCGCCCTCGACGTAGCTGATGCCCTTGGCCAACTGCGCCCACAAGGCGGGGTCCAATGCGTTGTCGGCATTGCCCTTGACCTTGCTCGCCGCTTCGGTGCGGATGAAGTCTTCGAGTTTCTTGGCGAAGTCGGCATCGCTGATGGCATTGTGGTCCACGCCGACAATGCGCAAGCCATCGCCCAGCAGGCCGTCACGGCTGAGGTTGTACAGCGCCGGCATCAGCAGGCGCTTTACCAGGTCACCATGGGCACCAAACAGAAACAGGGTGGTGGGCGGAGCGGGTTCGGCCTTGGGTTTCTTGCCGTTGGCGGTCATTTTTTGGAAGTCTCCACGTGACCACCAAAGCCGAAGCGCATGGCAGAGAGCATTTTGTCACCGTAAGTGCTCTGCTGGCGCGAACGGAAGCGGGCGAACAGCGAAGTGGACAACACTGGCACCGGCACAGCTTGTTCCATGGCGGCTTCGATGGTCCAACGGCCTTCGCCACTGTCGGCTACGGAGCCCGAGTAACCGTCGAGTTTCGGGTCGGTGGCCAGGGCATCGGCGGTCAGGTCCAGCAGCCAGGACGAGACCACACTGCCACGGCGCCAGACTTCGGCGATGTCGGCGACGTTCAGGTCGAAACGCTGGTCTTCGGGCAGGTTTTCCGAGTTCTTGGTCTTGAGAATGTCAAAGCCTTCGGCAAACGCCTGCATCATCCCGTACTCGATGCCGTTATGGATCATCTTGACGAAGTGCCCGGAACCGGCGGGGCCTGCATGAATGTAACCCTGCTCGGCACGCGGGTCGGCGCTGGAGGAACGGTCCTTGGTACGCGGGATATTGCCCAGGCCCGGGGCCAGGCTCTTGAAGATAGGATCAAGACGCTGCACGGTCTCGGCGTCGCCACCGATCATCATGCAATAGCCACGCTCCAGACCCCACACGCCGCCGGAGGTGCCGACGTCGACATAGTGCAGGCCCTTTTCCGCCAGGGCCTTGGCCCGGCGCACGTCGTCCTTATAGTTGGTGTTGCCGCCGTCGATGATTGCATCACCGTCTTCGAGCAGCGTGCTCAATGCGTTGATGGTGTCTTCGGTGGGCGCGCCCGCCGGCAACATGACCCACACGGTGCGCGGCTTTTGCAGCCCATCAACCAGCGCCTTGAGGTCGGAAACGCCGGTGGCGCCCTCTTCGCTCAGGCCTTTTACAAATGTTTCGTTACGGTCGTAAACAACGGTGGTATGCCCATTGAGCATCAGGCGCCGTGCAATATTCCCGCCCATGCGGCCTAGTCCGATAATCCCCAGTTGCATGTGCTGATGCTCCTAACTACTAAAAAATGTGTGACATAGTTTATAGCGCAATGCGGCTAATGAGGGTTAGTCCAGCGCGGATACCGCTAGTTTCATGGAAAAAAGTTGCCATCGTTTCAGCATCACGGCACAAAAAGTCACACGACCATCAAAAATAAAAAAGTTCCATTGCCCGCAAAAAGAATTCAGAATTGTCTCCGACTGCTGCCGAGAACCTCGACTCAAGCGTTCTGGCACACCGCGACACACCGGCTATTTGCGAGGTAAGCAATGAGCACTGCACAGATGACACGTCCGCCACAGACCCTCTACGTCACTATCCGTCGCGACGAGTTGCGCCAGTTGAAAGACGAGCGCGAACAGCTGCAGCAGGAAGTCCTGCGCCTGCGTGCCCATATCATCCAGGCCCAATTGGACCAGCCCGCCGGTGCGCAACCCGCGCTCTGCTGAGCCCCGTCATCGCTTTGTAAGATAACCGCTACAAAAATCTCACAAAGTTTTCACATGCCTCTCCCGATACTCCAGCCCCCAAGGGCCACACCATGCAAGGGTGGCCTCCGTTGCGTGCAGCCCTGCGCGTCAACTGGAAAATCATCGGGTTGGAGCGCTGGATGGCGATGTTCAAACGCAGCACCACGTCTGCGAAAGGCTTTGATTGGGCTGGCCTTGGCTGGCTGTTCTTGTTTTTCTGGTACTTCTCGGGCATTACCCAACTGCTGATCCAGCTGACCGGAACTTCCGGTTTCAGTGGTTTTCGCCAAGCGTTTTTCATGAGTGCGCTGTGGCTTGCGCCCATGCTGTTGTTCCCCAGCCGTACACGACTGCTCGCCGCCCTGATCGGCGCAGTACTGTGGGCGTGCTCCATGGCCAGCCTGGGTTATTTCTTCATCTACCAGCAGGAATTCTCCCAAAGCGTCATCTTCATCATGTTCGAGTCGAACATCTCGGAAGCCGGCGAATACGCCACCCAGTATTTTGCCTGGTGGATCGTGCTGGCGTTCATCGCCCATACCGCCTTCGCGGTATTCCTGTGGACGCGGCTGCGCCCGGTCTACCTGCCTCGCGGCCAGTCGATACTGGCGGCGGCAGCGATTGTGCTGGCGGTGGTGGGTTATCCGCTGGTCAAGCAGATCGCCACCAGCGACAACATGGAACAAGCCATCGATCGTTTTGAAACCCGTATTGAACCAGCGGTGCCGTGGCAGATGATCGTCGCCTACCGCCGCTACACCGAGCAGTTGGACAACATGCAAGGCATGCTCGACAGCGCCAGCCAGATCCCGCCCCTGACCAACCTCAAGGACACCATGGCCGGCCAACCTTCGACCCTGGTGCTGGTGATCGGCGAGTCCACCAACCGCCAGCGCATGAGCCTCTACGGCTACCCGCGCAACACCACGCCGGAGCTGGACAAACTGCGCGACCAACTGGCGGTGTTCGACAACGTCATTACCCCGCGGCCCTACACCATCGAGGCGCTGCAACAGGTGCTGACCTTCGCCGACGAAGAAAACCCGGACCTTTACCTCAAGACGCCGTCCATCGTCAGCGTAATGAAACAGGCCGGCTACAAGACCTACTGGATCACCAACCAGCAGACCATGACCAAGCGCAACACCATGCTCACGACCTTTTCCGAACAGGCCGACGAACAGGTGTACCTGAACAACAACCGCAACCAGAACGCCCGCCAATACGACGGCGACGTGCTGGCGCCGTTTTCCAAGGCCCTGGCCGATCCGGCCGAGCGCAAGTTCATTGTGGTGCACTTGCTGGGCACCCACATGAGCTACCAGTATCGCTACCCGCCGACCTTCGACAAATTCACCGACCGCCAGGGCGTGCCGGCGGGCATCAGCGACGACCAGTTGCCGACCTACAACAGCTATGACAATGCGGTGCTGTACAACGACTTCGTGGTGTCGAGCCTGATCAAGGACTACGCCAAGACCGATCCCAACGGCTTCCTGCTGTACCTGTCGGACCATGGCGAGGATGTCTTCGACTCGATTGGCCACACCACCCTGGGACGTAACGAAGGCAAGCCGACAGCGCCGATGTACACCATTCCGTTCATGGCCTATGCCTCACCGAAATGGCGCGAAACCCACGACTGGAGCTTCGCCGGTGACTTGCAACGGCCCTACTCCAGCTCGCAGTTGATTCACACCTGGGCTGATATGGCCGGTCTTAGCTTCAATGAACTCGACCGTACAAAAAGCCTGGTGAGTGACAGCTTCACGCCGCGCCCACGGATGATTGGCAACCCTTACGAGCGCCAACAGAAGCCCCTGATCGACTTCAGTCTGATCAAGCCGAAAAAGGCCAGCCCGACCGACGTGGTGCTCCAGGAAAAACCGGCCTTGTAACAGAAAGATAACAATCATTCTCGTTTAAGCCTAAAGATCCCCTTCTCCTTTCGTCTTTGAACCAAGGCCATTCCGACCGGAAAGGCCGCAAAGACGACAAGGAGTCTTCCGCGATGTTCGCGCCTTTCACCCGTTCCATGACGCTTACCATCGGCCTCTTCAGCGTGGTGGCAAGCCCCGATCTACTGGCTGAAACCGACCCCGAAAACAAAGCCCTCGAGCTGCGGGCCACCAGCATCACCGCCGAAGGCCTGGGTGCCACCACCGAACACACCGGGGCCTACACCACCGGCTCGATGAGCACCGCCACGCGGCTGAACCTGTCGGTCAAGGAAACCCCGCAATCGATCTCGGTGATCACTCGCCAGCAGATGGATGATTTCAATCTCAATACCTTGACCGAAGTGCTGCGCCAGACCACCGGGGTCAACGTCCAGCACAACGACTCCGACCGCGTGTCCTATTCCTCTCGTGGCTACGGCATCAACAACTTCCAGATCGATGGGATGCTCAACACGTTCGGCTACATGAAGTCCGATTCCGACACCATCATCTACGACCGCATCGAGGTGGTTCGCGGTGCTACCGGCTTGACCACCGGCGCCGGTGACCCCTCGGCCACGGTCAATATGGTGCGCAAGCGCCCCACCGCCCAGTGGCAGGCGAAAACCGGGGTGAGCGGTGGCAGCCATGACAACTACTACAGTTTCGTGGATGTCGGCGGCCCGTTGGCGTACGACGGCAAGCTGCGCGGGCGTACAGTGCTGGCCTATCGCCACAGCCAATCCTTCCGTGACAACTACGCGCTGCAGCGGGCAGTCGGCTACGGCATCCTTGAAGGCGACCTGTCGGACGACACCGTGCTGGCGGTCGGTTTTGATTACCAGGACAAACAGGTACAGGGCACTTCCTGGGGCACCGTGCCCTACTGGAACAGTCAGGGTGGCAAGGCCGGACTGTCACGTTCCACCAATATGGCAGCGCACTGGAGTTCCTGGCCGCTGACCGACAAGACCACCTTTGCCAGCCTCGACCACCACCTGGGCGGCGACTGGCACTTGAAGGCGGCCTACACCCATCGCCAGAGCGACACGGATGGCAAGGTGTACTACGGCGGCGCAGGTTTCCCCAACGACGACCGCAGCGGCATGACGGCCTGGGCCAGCCATATGCGCGGCACCTCGAGAATGGAGGCGATTGACCTGAACCTGGCTGGCAGCTATGCGCTGCTGGGCCGTGAACATGAACTGATGATGGGTTATGGCGAAGCCACACAGCGGGACGTCTCGCCGGTAATGCGCGACAATATCCCGGACGGCTACTACAGCATCGAAGACTGGAAATACATGGGCGGGATCGGCAAGTTTCCCGACACCGTGACCGGCCTCAAGGGTGAGCACAGCAGCAAGCAACAGAAAGCCGGCTACCTGGCCACGCGCCTGAGCCTGACCGAGCGCCTGCATGCGGTACTCGGCAGCCGTTATGGCAGCTGGGAGCTGGAAAGCGCGGCGCCTGAATACACGGCCAATGACCAATTGCTCAGGGCCAACAAGACCCGCCAGACCCACAATGATATGTGGACGCCCTACGCCGGGCTGCTCTACGACATCACCCCGGAGTACACCGTCTACGCCAGCTACACCGACATCTTCAAGCCGCAGAGCCTGAAGGACGTCAGCAATAAATACCTGGAGCCCGTGGTGGGCAGCAACTATGAAGTGGGGCTCAAGGGGAGCTTGTTGCAGGAGCGCTTGAACGTAGCGGCCGCCTATTTCTGGAGCAAGCAGGACAACGTCGCGGAACGGGATGACTCCGTACCGCCGAACCCGATCACGGGCGAGGAGTACTACAAGTCAGGCGGCAAGGGTAACAAAGTGAGCGGCTTCGAGCTCGAGGTGGCCGGCGAGGTGATGCCGGACTGGAACCTCACGGCCGGCTACACCTATACCCACTCGGTGAATGGCACGGACAAACGCAACAACACCGGCCAACCGCTAAACCTGCTGAAGGTTTCCAGTGCCTACCGCTTACCCGGTGCATGGCGCAACCTGACGGTAGGCGGTGCCGTGAACTGGCAGAGCGATATCCATGAATTCGGCAACCGGCCAACGGGGGCTCGTGACAGCGAGGGAAATCGAATCACCACACGGGCAAAGATCACTCAGCAGGCCTACAGCGTGGTCAACCTGATGTCCCGTTACCAGTTCGACGAACATGTTACGGCATCGCTTAACGTCAACAACCTATTTGATAAAAAGTATTACGAGCGCGTTGGTTTTTATAACGGCGTGTATTGGGGTGACCCACGCTCGATCACCTTGGCATTGGACTGGAAGCTGTAGGATTTTTTAACCAAAAGTTAACGAAATTGTTAGCTTTTGGTTTTTCTGGCGTTAATTCCTACTTAATAAACTCCCTCCACACTCGCCCCATGAATCTGATCAAGGACAGAGCGGATACCGATCACACTTACCGGAAACACTGCCATGAAACTCTCTACCCTGATACTTGCCAGCCTGATGACCCTGACCTCCGCCGCCGCCTTTGCCGAAGGTGGCTCGGAGCGTTCCAAGGCGTTCTACAAGGACTTTACCTTCGTGCAGCAACAAACCCACGGCACCGCTGAACAAACCGCGCTGGCCGATGGAAAGAGCGTAAAGAAAGAAACCGCTGACAAGTCCGCTGCCGAGCAACAACCAAACACTTGATGTAACCGTAATACCCTTTGCCATCCCGCTCCTTTGGCCAAGGTCAACTTTGGCGCCATTCAATGGCGCCTTTTTTTGCCTGTTATTTATTAAAGCGATTTTTTCCAGAACAACATGCGCCCGTGGGCCGGGTCAAACTTCGAGTCATCAAAACCAAACTTGCGATACGCCGCTTGAGCCACCGCATTACCCTCCAGTACCTCCAGGGTGATCTTGCAGCAGCCACGCTGACGGGCGATTTCCTCGACCTTTTGCAGCATTTTCTGGCTCAGCCCCAAACCACGGAATGCATCCATCACCACCACGTCGTGGACATTGACCAAAGGACGGCAGGCAAACGTGGAAAACCCTTCAAAACAATTGACCAGACCCGCCGGTTCTCCCCCCACAAACGCCAGCACGCTGAACGCATGGGGCCGTTTGGCCAGCTCGCCCGGCAGTTGCTCCAGGAGGTCGGCGGGCAGGCTGTGACCACCGCCCATCGGGTCCTCGGCGTAATGGTTGAGCACGCGGCCGATGGCGTCGGCATGCACGGGGTTGGTGTAGCTGGCTTGCAGCACCAGGATGTCTGGGGTGTCCATGTCCTTCCTCGATCACGATTACAAGGGATTCGGCTCCCTGTGAGGGGCACGATTGTAAGCGTGGAGCGAGCGCCAGATGAAGGAGATTAACTACAAATGTGCGCATGAATACGCGAACGTTGCGTGGTTGAAAAAGCGCAATCAGACGATTCCTGGATTTTTTCGTACGGGCGTCAGCCGAAACGCTGCAACTGCATTTCTTGCAGGCGGCTGAGTGTCCTGCGAAAGGGAAACGCCAGGTAGCCCTCGGTATAAAGTCGCTCCAGCGGCACCTGGGCCTCGATGAACAGCGGTACTTTACGGTCGTAGCACTCATCCACCAGGGCGATAAACCGACGCACGCTGTCATCGTGCACCGACAGCGCCGGCAACTCACGGTCGCCGGCCACTACACGCTGAACGCCATCCTCGGTGCCACGGGCAATCCGGCCAGGACGCTGTTGCGCGCTGAGGTTGGGGACTTCGCCAATCAGGATGGCCTTGAAGCGATCGCACAGCAGCATGAAATCCATGGCCGCCAGCGGTTGTTCGCACAGGTCGGCGTAACGGCACCAGAGCACGGTGTCGCTGGACTGCACGGCGACGATGGCGCGATGCCCCACGACAATCGGCCCGCTGCGGGTTGGCTCGCCCTGGGCCAAGCGCTGGAACACGCACGCCAGCGCCTCGGGTTGATTGACCCAGTAGCGCTGGAGTCCTACACCCGGATGCAACCGGTGATCCTCTCCCCCATCCACCGCAACCACATGCATGTGCTGCTTGATCGCTGCAATGCCCGGCAAAAAGCGCTCGCGGTTGAAGCCATCGGCATACAGCTGGTCAGGTGGTTGGTTGGAGGTGCAGACCATCACGACGCCTTCTTCGAACATCACCTGGAACAGCCGCCCGAGGATAATCGCGTCACCGATGTCATTGACGAACAATTCGTCGAAGCACAGCACACGCACTGCCTGGCTCAGTTCCCGGGCCAGGGCCTGCAAGGGGTCGTGGGTGCCGGTCAGTTGGAACAGACGCTGATGCACCCACTGCATGAAGTGATGGAAATGCTGGCGCCGCGCGGGCACTCGCAGGCTTTGATAGAACTGGTCCATCAGCCAGGTCTTGCCCCGCCCCACCGGGCCCCACAGGTACACGCCAGTGATCGGCGCATGGCCGTGGTGCAGGGCTTGGTGGCAGGCTTGCAGAGCGTCCACCGCGCGGCGCTGGGCAGCGTCGGCGACGAAACCCTGTTGGGCAACGGCGTGTTGGTAGGCAGCGAGGGGCGTGTCGAAAGTCATGCCCGCCAGTATGAACTACAGCGAAATATCCAGCCGCGAAATCTTGCCCTGCTCGTTCAAGCGAAAGGTGTAGCGCAGCTCCAATGGGCTGCCCGGAAAATTGCCGGACACGATATTGCTGACCAACACCTTGCCGGTACGGTGTTGCACCTTGAGCACTTCGACCCGCGGCTGATAACGACGCCCGGTGTCTTCCATCCAGCGTGCAATGGCGGCGGCGCCCACCTGGTGCTGGCCTTCATCGAACACATTGGCATCCTCGGCAAAACACTGGGCGATAGCCGAGGTGTCACGGGTATTGGCCGCTGCGATATAGGCCACGATGGCCGGCGCCAACTCAGGGATAGACATGGCACAGCTCCTTTCTTGGTGATTTGTAGTGCCATGCTAAGCCAGGGTCGTGTCAGTTTTTGTCAGGAGTGAAGGGACCGGATTCATTCTGTTCCATCAGCTTGCGCCAGGCCCGCAGCCAATCGCTGCGCCGGCCCGGGTAACGTTCACCAGGCACCTCGGCACTCGCCACGCGGTCGGTGCGAAAGGTGCGATAGGCACCGCGCAACTCACACCAGGCCACGATCACCCGTACTTCATTCAGAAAGCCCAGGGCCAGGGGCCAGATCAGCCGTTGGCTCTGGGTCTGGCTGGCGTCGGCGTAATCGATCTGCAGCTTGGCCTGGTTGCGAATGGCCTCGCGAAACACATCGAGCGACACGCGGTTTTCCGGGTAACCAAACCCCGGCGGGCCAGGCAGCAGTGTCGGGTTGCGCAAGGCTTCCTGGGCGGCGGGATCGAGTACATCGGCGATCTTCGCCAGGGCATTGGCCGCGGCGCGACTGAGCACCTCGTCGCCACGCTGGTCGACATAACGCAGGCCGAGCACGATGGCTTCGGTTTCCTCGGCGTTCAACATCAAGGGTGGCAGAAACAAGCCACTGCGCAACACATACCCTACCCCCGCCTCACCAAAAATCGGCGCGCCCAAGGCAGTCAATTCGGCGATATCGCGATACAGCGTGCGCTCGGACACCTCCAACTGCGCCGCCAGCACGGCAGCGGTCACGGGACGTTTCTTGCCCCGCAGGGCCTGGAGCAAAGTCAGTAGACGAGTGGTTCGCGACACAGGAACGCCTGCCGAGAATAGAAAAGTGACGCAGCTTAACAGAGCCCCCCTGTCAGAAAACGTCAGCAGTAAAAAAGCCCCCTTGACCGAATACATTACCAAGATCATATTAAATACATGTTACTAAACATGTAAGAAAATCACTGCCTCAGGAGTTCTTGTATGCGCAATAAAGTCTTTGGCCGCCGCAGCGGCCTGCAGGTATCCGAACTGGCCTTAGGCACCGGTAATTTCGGTACGGGCTGGGGCCATGGCGCCGAACGCGACGAAGCCAAGGCGATTTTTGACGGGTACCTCGAAGCCGGGGGCAATTTCCTCGATACCGCCAATGGCTACCAGTTCGGTCAGGCCGAAAAGCTACTGGGGGAATTTATCGCCTCGGAACGCGACAACCTGGTGGTGGCCACCAAGTACACCCTGCGCACCGAACCGTCCGATGAAGGCACGATCCGGCTCGGTAACAACCGCAAGAACCTGGTGCGCTCGGTGGAAGAAAGCCTCAAGCGCCTGAACACCGAACGCATCGACCTGCTCTGGGCACACATGAGCGACAACGTCACGCCCATGGAAGAGATCCTGCGCGGTCTCGATGATCTGGTGCGCGCCGGCAAGATCCACTACGCCGGCCTGTCCAACTTCCCCGCCTGGCGCATTGCCCGCGCCGACCTGTTGGCCGAGGTACGCAGTTTCGCGCCGATCATCGGCATCCAGGTGGAATACAGCCTGGTCGAGCGCAGCGCCGACCGCGAGCTGCTGCCAATGGCCGAAGCATTGGGGCTGGCCGCCACGCTATGGTCGCCCCTGGGCGGTGGCTTCCTGACCGGCAAGTACCGCAACACCCAGGACGACAACCGCGCCAACAAACTCGGGATCCTGGTGCACGCCGAACACACTGCGCGTGAAACCGCAGTGCTCGATACGCTGCTGGCGGTTGCCGGTGAAACCGACGCCACACCGACCCACGTCGCCATCGCCTGGCTGCGGGACAAGGCCCGGCGCTCGACCACCGCGCTGGTCCCGATCCTGGGTTCGCGCACCCGCGCCCAGCTGGACAGCACCCTTGGCGCGTTGAATGTGCATCTGTCGGCCGAGCAAATCACCCGTCTTGACACCGCCAGTGCCATCCCGCTGGGCGTGCCGCACGGGATCATCGCAGAGCGCTTCCCCGTCGATAACGGCCTGGACACCCCGCGACCACCGGTTATCTGAGGCGAAAAAAAAACGGCCTGTCGAACAGGCCGTTTTTTATTCAATGATGCAACTCAGGCAAGGCTCTTACTGACCACCTCGAACACATCACTCGACAACTCACCGGACGCCAGAATGCGCTCCAACTCGGCTTTCATCAGCGCCTGGCGCGCGCTGTCGTATTTGCGCCAGCGGGTCAGCGGCGCCAACTGCCGCGAAGCGATCTGCGGGTTCAAGCCATTCAACTGGATCACCAGGTCCGCCAGGAAGCGATAGCCCGAACCGTCCGCCGCGTGGAAGTTGATCAGGTTCTGCCCGGCAAAGGCACCGATCAAGGCGCGTACCTTGTTCGGGTTCTTGAGCGTGAACGCCGGGTGCTCCATCAACGCCTTGACCCGCGCCAGCCCGCCCGGCAACGTGCTGCCAGCCTGCACGCTGAACCACTGGTCCATGACCAGCGGGTTGTCCTTGAAGTTCTCGGCAAACACCGCCAACGCCTGTGCTTTCTCCGCCTCGAACGGCGAATTCACCAGCACCGCCAGCGCGGTCAGGCGCTCGGTCATGTTGTCGGCAGTGTCGAATTGCTCGATGGTCGCCGCCAACACTTCTGGCTTACCGCTGAGCATCAGGTACGACAGCGCGATGTTCTGCAACGCGCGACGGGCAAAGTGCTCGGCGGCCGCCACGTACGGCGTTTGTCTGGACAGCTCGCGATTGGCCTGGTAACGCAACCACAGCGCCTCGTGCAGGTTGTCCGCCAGTTGCTTGCGCGCAAACTCACGGGCGGCATGGATGGCATCCACATCCGCCACGTCGCTGATTTCAGTCAGGTAGGCTTCACCCGGCAACGACAGCATTTCCGCGACCATCGCCTGATCCAGGCTTTCATCACTCAGCACGCTGCGCAGCGCAGTGATCAAGCGCTGATCCATCTTCAAGGCCTGGCCCTGTTGATGCTGCTCAATCAACTCCTGCAGCACCTGCACCGACAACTGCTGGCCGGCGTCCCAACGGTTGAAACCGTCACTGTCATGCTGCATCAGGAACATCAGTTGGTCGCGGCTGTACGGGAAGCTCAGCTTCACCGGCGCCGAGAACCCGCGCAGCAGCGAAGGCAACGGCTGTTCGGCGATATCAACGAAGGTAAACGTCTGCTCGGCCTCGGTCACCGAAATCACCCGCGACGTGCCTCCCGCAGCCGTCTCACCGGCCAGGCGCAAGGCAATGCCAGCGCCCTTCCCGTCCAGCAAGCCCAGCTCCACCGGAATTACGAACGGCAGTTTTTCCACCTTGTCCGGGGTTTGCGGGCAGCTCTGGCGGAAGGTCAGGCTGTAGGTTTTCGCCGCCGCATCGTAGGACTCGCTCACCGCCAGGCGCGGCGTACCGGCCTGGCTGTACCAGCGCTTGAACTGGGTCAGGTCGGCGCTGTTGGCGTCCTCCATGGCCTTGATGAAGTCGTCGCAGG
>Ga0207656_10000489_pt1 | contig 13114 bp, 13 predicted proteins | sample KBSCornC12_FD_184297 | JGI IMG/M metagenome (GOLD analysis project Ga0207656, IMG submission 184297) | Corn rhizosphere microbial communities from Kellogg Biological Station, Michigan, USA - KBS Corn C1-2 (SPAdes) (version 2) | ecosystem: Host-associated > Plants > Roots > Rhizosphere > Soil ...
TCGTGGCGCTGCCGGTGCGCGCCATCGGCCCCGCGCTGCACGATGTCGGCATGGCGGTCGAGTCCCACGCCGTCATCACCGACGTGGGCAGCACCAAGGGCGAGGTGGTCCGGATCGCGCGCCAGGAGCTGCGCGAGCGCTTTCCGCGCTTCGTGCCCGGCCATCCCATCGCGGGGCGCGAGGCCTCGGGCGTGGAGGCCGCGACGGGCGATCTCTTCCGCGGGGCGCGCGTGGTCCTCACCCCCGAAACCGACACCGAGACGGACGCGGTCGACACCGTGCGCGCCTGCTGGGAGGCCGCCGGCGGCCGCGTCGCCACGCTCACCGCGGCCACGCACGACCGCATCTTCGCCGCCGTGAGCCACCTGCCGCACGTGCTCTCGTTCGCGCTGGTCTCGGAAGTGGCGGCGCGCAGCGATGCCGCGGAGCTCTTCTCGTTCGCGGCCGGCGGCTTCCGCGACTTCACGCGCATCGCCGCGAGCTCGCCCGAGATGTGGCGCGACATCGCGTTGCAGAACCGCGAGGCGTTGCTGGAGGAGCTCGACCGCTATGAAGCGAGGCTCGCCGTCTTCCGCACGCTGATCGAGCGCGGCGACGGTCCCGGCCTCGAGCGGCTGATGGCCGAGGCCCGCAGCGCGCGCCACGCGTGGAGCGCCAGCGTCCGGCGCACCGTTTCCAGCGAATGACCATGGACTTCCTCGACCTTCCGCCCGTCACCCGCGCGGCCGGGACGCTCAGGCTTCCCGGCTCCAAGAGCATCTCCAACCGCACGCTCCTGCTCTCCGCGCTCGCTCGCGGCTCGACCACGCTCACGGGGCTGCTCGATTCCGACGACACGCGCGTCATGCGCGGCGCCCTCGAGGCGCTCGGCGTCGCCATCGAGAGCATCGACGGCCCCGAGCACGTGCGCGTGGAAGGCGTGGGCGCGGGCGGCTTCCCGGTGAAGTCGGCCAGCATCTTCCTCGGCAACTCGGGCACGTCCGCACGGTCGCTCACCGCGGTGCTCGCGGTGGCCGACGGCAACTACACGCTCGCCGGCGTGCCGCGGATGCACGAACGTCCCATCGGCGACCTCGTCGATGCGCTCGAGCCCGCCGGCGCGCGCGTGCGCTATCTCGGCAACGCGGGTTTCCCGCCGCTCGCCATCGCGCCGCGCGAGCGCACCGGCGCCACGCGGCTCGCGGTGCGCGGATCCATCTCCAGCCAGTTCGTCTCCGGCGTGCTCATGGCGCTTCCCTGGACGGGAGAGGCGATCACGGTCGCGATCGAGGGCGATCTCATCTCGAAGCCCTACGTGGACCTCACGCTGAATCTCATGGAGCGCTTCGGCGTCATCGCCACGCGGGACGAATGGCGTGCGTTCGAGCTGCCCGGTGGCGAGGGCTACCAGTCCCCGGGCGAGCTCGCGGTCGAGGGCGACGCGTCGTCCGCGTCGTATTTCCTCGCGGCGGGTGCGCTGGGCGGCGGCCCGGTGCGTGTCGGGGGCGTGGGACGCGCGAGCGCCCAGGGCGACGTGCATTTCACGCGCGTGCTGGCGGCGATGGGCGCGAAGGTCGCGTTCGGCGACCACTGGGTCGAGTGCTCCGGCCGTCCTCCCTTCGACGCCTTCGACCTCGACATGAACCTGATTCCCGATGCCGCCATGACCTCCGCGGTCCTGGCGCTCTTCGCGAAGGGTCCCTGCCTGTTGCGCAACATCGGCAGCTGGCGCGTGAAGGAAACGGACCGCATCGCCGCGATGGCCGCCGAGCTGCGCAAGTTCGGCGCCGGCGTGGAGGAGGGCCCGGACTGGCTGCGCGTGGCACCCCCGGCCGGTTTCCTGGAGGCGGCCGCGCACGAGCTTCCTCCGGTCGCCGTGGATACGTACGACGACCACCGCATGGCCATGTGCTTCTCGCTCGCCTCCTTCGGCCCGCGGCGCGTGCGCATCAACGATCCGGCCTGTGTCGCCAAGACCTTCCCGCGCTATTTCGAGGCGTTCGCCGCGCGCGTCTCATGAGCGGCGTGCCGGTGATCGCCATCGACGGGCCGTCGGCCTCGGGCAAGGGGACGGTCGCGGCACGCGTGGCCGCGGGGCTCGGCTTCCACTACCTCGATAGCGGCGGGCTCTACCGGCTGGTCGCGCTCATCGCGCTCGAGGAGGGCCTGGACCTCGGGGACGAGACAGGGCTCGAGCGTGCAGCGCTCGGAATGCCGGTGGCGTTCGGCGAGGGCACCGTTCGCCTGGAGGGCCGCGATGTCACGGTGGCCCTGAGGGGCGAGGCAGTGGGCGCCGCAGCCTCCCGCATCGCGGCGTATCCGCGCGTGCGTGCGGCGCTCCTGGAGCGCCAGCGCGGCTTCCGCAGGCCTCCGGGGCTGGTCGCCGACGGGCGCGACATGGGCTCCATCGTGTTCCCCGATGCGCCCCTCAAGGTGTTCCTCACGGCCGGTGTCGCCACGCGTGCCGAGCGCCGACATAAGCAGTTGATGGAAAAGGGAATGTATGCCAAAATGGAGGACGTCGTGGAGGAACTGCGGCAGCGGGACGAGCGCGACAGCAATCGCCCCATCGCACCGCTAAAGCATTATCCCGACGCAATTTTTCTCGATACCACCCGATTGTCCGCCGACGAGGCCGTCGAGCGCATCCTCGGCTGGTGGCGCGAAAAGCCGCCGCGATAGCGGCGCGCGGACGAAAGTCCACAGGTGTCGGGGGGTTGAGCGTGTGTTCGCCGCTCCCGGACGTTGATCAACAACGGTCGCAAGGCCGTCCATCCGAAAGTCAGGTTTTTCATGCAGGCCCAAACCGCAACCAAACCCGCCGCCGGCAATCCCGCCGCCGAGAACAGCTTCGCCGCCCTCTTCGAGGAAAGTCTTTCCCGCCAGGAGATGCGCGTGGGCGAAGTCATCACGGCAGAGGTCATCTCGGTCGATCCCAACGTGGTGATCGTCAACGCGGGCCTGAAGTCCGAAAGCACCATCGCAACCGAAGAATTCAAGAACGACCGTGGCGAAGTGGAGGTCAAGCCCGGCGACTTCGTGTCCGTGGCCATCGAAGCCCTCGAGGACGGCTTCGGCGCGACCAAGCTCTCGCGCGACAAGGCGAAGAAGCTGGCCGCGTGGACCGCGCTCGACGACGCCCTCGCCAACGGCACGATCATCAAGGGCGTGGTTTCCGGCAAGGTGAAGGGCGGCCTCACCGTCATGGTGAACGGCATTCGCGCCTTCCTTCCCGGCTCGCTCGTCGACCTCCGTCCTGTGAAGGACACCTCGCACTTCGAGGGCAAGGAGCTCGAGTTCAAGGTCATCAAGCTCGACCGCAAGCGCAACAACGTGGTGGTCTCGCGCCGCGCCGTGATGGAAGAGACGGCGGGTGTCGAGCGCCAGCAGCTGCTCGAGACGCTGAAGGAAGGTGCCGTGGTGAAGGGCGTGGTCAAGAACATCACCGACTACGGCGCGTTCGTGGACCTGGGCGGCATCGATGGCCTCCTCCACATCACCGACCTCGCGTGGCGCCGCGTGAAGCACCCGACGGAAGTCCTGTCGGTGGGCGACGAGGTCACGGCCAAGATCCTCAAGTTCGACGCCGAGAAGAACCGCGTGTCGCTGGGCCTGAAGCAGCTGGGCGAGGACCCGTGGATCGGCATCTCGCGCCGCTATCCGCAGGGCACGCGCCTCTTCGGCAAGGTCACGAACATCACCGACTACGGCGCGTTCGTCGAGATCGAGTCGGGCATCGAAGGCCTGGTGCACGTCTCGGAAATGGACTGGACCAACAAGAACGTCCATCCCGCCAAGGTCGTCTCCCTCGGCGACGAGGTGGAGGTGATGATCCTCGAGATCGACGAGGACCGCCGCCGCATCTCGCTCGGCATGAAGCAGTGCATGCCGAACCCGTGGGAAGAGTTCGCGATGAACCACAAGAAGGGCGACAAGGTCCGCGGCACGATCAAGTCGATCACCGACTTCGGCGTGTTCATCGGCCTGCCGGGCAACATCGACGGCCTCGTGCACCTCTCCGACCTCTCCTGGAACATGCCGGGCGAAGAGGCGGTGAAGAACCTCAAGAAGGGCGACGAGGTGGAGACCGTGGTGCTGTCGATCGACGTCGAGCGCGAGCGCATCTCGCTCGGCATCAAGCAGCTCGAGGGCGACCCGTTCGGCAACTTCGTCACCACGCACGACAAGGGCAACATCGTGAAGGGCATGGTCAAGTCGATCGAGCCCAAGGGCGCCGTGATCGAGCTCGAGAAGGACGTGGAAGGCTACCTCCGCGCCTCCGAGATCGCGCGCGACCGCGTCGAGGACGTGCGCGCGCACCTGAAGGAGGGCGAGACGATCGAGGCCGTGATCATCAACATCGACCGCAAGAGCCGTTCGATCCAGCTGTCCATCAAGCAGAAGGACGCTGCCGAGGAAGCCGCCGCACTGCAGAAGCACGCGGCCGAATCGAGCGCGAGCGCCGGCACCACGAACCTCGGCGCCCTGTTGAAGGCCAAGCTGGGCGGCAAAGACCGCGAGTAACGGGAGGCACACTTGGACGGGGAGAATCGCGCCATGACCAAGTCGCAGCTCATCGAGCTGTTGAGCGCGCGCCATAGCCAGCTGGCTCCGAAGGATGCCGAGCTCGCGGTCAAGACGATGCTCGATGCGATGTCGCAGACGCTCGCGTCGGGCAACCGCATCGAGATCCGCGGCTTCGGCAGCTTCGGGTTGAACTACCGCCCCCCTCGCACGGGGCGCAACCCGAAGACCGGCGAGAAGGTGCAGGTGCCGCGCAAGTACGTTCCCCACTTCAAGGCGGGGAAGGAGCTGCGCGAGCGGGTGGACTATCACGAGGGATAGCCCTCGCCCCCCGATGTAACCCAGGGCAGGCCGGTGGCCTGCCTTTTTTTTCATGGGTCCGCAGCACGCGGATTTCGGGCTGGGGGATCTCACCACGAGAGGACACGAGGACACGGAGGGTGGCACAGAGGAAACCCGCTTGAATGTGTTCGTGCCCGTGGATGCACCAGTGCGGTCGACTACGCGCACGATCACCCCCAATCGCTTTTCCCCTGTGCCACCCTTTGTGTCCTCCTTGTCCTCTCGTGGTGAATTCCACAGCCAGCATGCCGTGGTGCCTGAGACATGCAACAGCATCCGCTAAAATAGAGAGTCCTTCCCCCGGGCCCCTCCGCCGCAATGCAGCCCCTCATCTGGGTCGTGCGCTTCCTCGTCGTGGTCATCCTCGTCTGGTTCGCGGTCAAGAACGCGCACGAGATCGAGCTCCACGGCTTCCTCGACCAGGAGTGGCGCGCGCCGCTGGTGTTCGTGCTGCTGGTGGTGTTCGTGACGGGCGTGGTGATCGGCCTCCTCGCCTGGATCCCGACCGTGGTGCGCCAGCGCCGCGAGATCGCGCGCCTGCGGCGCGCCGCGCAGCAGCAGGCGGCGGTGGCGGCGATCGTGCCGCCCCAGGAGGGCCGCGACCTGGCCAGCACCGACGTCCATGGAATTTGAGTTCTGGTGGCTGCTCGCCCTCCCGGTGTTCTTCGGGATGGGATGGATGGCCGCACGGGTGGACCTGAAATCCCTGCTGTCGGAATCGCGCGCGCTGCCGAGCTCGTATTTCCGCGGCCTCAACTTCCTGCTGAACGAGCAGCCGGACAAGGCGATCGAATCGTTCCTGCAGGTGGCCAAGGAGAACCCGCAGACGGTCGAGCTGCAGTTCGCGCTGGGCAGCCTCTTTCGCCGCCGCGGCGAGGTCGACCGCGCCATCCGCATGCACCAGGACCTCGTGAACCGGGAGGACCTCCCGGAAGAGGAGCGTCGCCAGGCCTCGTTCGAGCTCGCCCAGGACTACTTCAAGGCGGGGCTGCTGGACCACGCCGAGCAGGTGCTGGCGAAGATGGCGCAGGTCGATCCTTCCGCCGAAGTGCATCGCCACCTCCTCGACATCTACATCCAGGAGAAGGACTGGGAGAAGGCGATCGACGCGGCCAAGAAGCTCGAGGTGAGCGCGCGCCGCAACTACCAGCGCGAGATCGCGAACTACTACTGCGAGCTCGCCATCGGCGAGCAGCTCCACGGCAACTTCGCCGAGGCGCAGGCGCACCTGCAGCACGCGCTCGACGCCAACCGCAAGTGCGTGCGGGCGAACCTGCTGCGCGGCGAGTGGCTCGCCCGGTCCGGCCGCCACGAGGAGGCGATCGCGTCGTGGAAGGCGATCGAGCAGCAGGACCCGCAGTATTTCGGCCTCGCCGCCGAGGGCATGCTCGAGAGCTACAAGGAGATGGGGCGGCTGGGCGAGGGGCTGTCGCTGCTGCGCGGCCTGCAGCATCGATATCCGGGGCTCGACCTGCTCAACGTCGTCTACCAGGCCACCGCCGAGCACGAGGGCGACGAGGCGGCGTGGCGGCTGGTGCGCGACGAGGTGCGGCGCAATCCCACGCTCGTGGGGCTCGACCGGCTCATCGACGCGGAGATCGTGCGCGCGCCGCCGCAACGCCGCCAGGACCTGCAGCTCATGAAGGACCTGGTCCATTCCCATGCACAGGCGCTCGCCGTCTACCTGTGCTCCAACTGCGGCTTCAAGGCGCGCCAGTTCTTCTGGCAGTGCCCGGCCTGCGGCGGCTGGGAGACCTATCCCCCGCGCCGCACCGCCGAGCTCGAGACCGCCGGCCGCCACCTCGCGAGGATGCAGATTGGACTCTAGGCCCTTTCCCAAGCGGGTCATCGTCCCGCTCGATTTCGACAGCGCCGCGCAGGCGCTGGCACTCGCCGCACGGCTGGACCCCGCGCTGTGCCGCGTGAAGGTCGGCAAGGAGCTCTTCACCGCCGCGGGCCCGGAGGTGGTCCAGGACCTCCACGACCGCGGCTTCGAGGTGTTCCTCGACCTCAAGTACCACGACATCCCCAACACGGTGGCGGGCGCGTGCCGCGCGGCCGCCAGGCTCGGCGTGTGGATGGTGGACGTGCATGCGAGCGGGGGCGAGGCGATGCTGCATGCGGCACGCGCAGCCATCGATTCGTCCGCGCACCGGCCGCTGCTCACCGCCGTGACCATCCTCACCAGCCTCGACGATGCGAGCCTGGAGGCCATCGGCTTCTCCGGCGGCGTCGAGCGCAATGTCGAACGCCTCGCACGCCTCGCGGAGTCGTGCGGCCTCGACGGCGTGGTGTGCTCGGCCCAGGAGGCGCCGATGCTGCGCCGCGTGGTGCAGCCCGGCTTCCGCCTCGTCACGCCCGGGATACGCCTTGCCGGCGCCGATGCGCACGACCAATCGCGCATCGTCACACCCGCCGAGGCCGTCCGGCTGGGCGCCGACTACCTCGTGATCGGCAGGCAGATCACGCAGTCGAAGGACCCCGCGGCAACCCTCGCATCCATTCGCAAGTCACTCGAAGAAGGAACTCCTGCGTGAAGGTGAGCATCATCGGCACGGGCTACGTGGGCCTGGTCACGGGCGCATGCCTGGCGGACGTCGGCAACCACGTGCTTTGCCTCGACGTGGACGAACGCAAGATCGCGCGCCTCAGGCAGGGCGAGATCCCCATCCACGAGCCGGGGCTGGAAGCGATCGTGCGCGCCAACATGGCGAGCGGGCGGCTCGCGTTCACCACCGACGTGAAGGAAGGCGCCAACCACGGCCGCCTGCAGATGATCGCGGTGGGCACGCCCCCGGGCGAGGACGGCTCGGCGGACCTGCAGTACGTGCTCGCCGCCGCACGCAACATCGCCCGCCACATGGACGGCACGCGCGTGATCGTCGACAAGTCCACCGTGCCCGTGGGCACCGCGGACAAGGTGCGCGAGGCGGTGGCGCAGGTGCTGAAGGAGCGCGGCGCCACGCATCGCTTCATGATGGTCTCCAACCCCGAGTTCCTCAAGGAAGGCGCAGCGGTCGAGGACTTCATGCGCCCCGACCGCATCGTGATCGGCGCGGACGATCCCGAGGCGGTCGCGACGATGCGCGAGCTCTACGCGCCGTTCCAGCGCAACCACGAGCGGCTGCAGGTGATGGACATCCGCTCGGCGGAGCTCACCAAGTACGCCGCCAACGCCATGCTCGCCACGCGCATCTCGTTCATGAACGAGCTGGCGCTCCTCGCCGAGAAGCTCGGGGCGGACATCGAGCATGTGCGCATCGGCATCGGCTCGGACCCGCGCATCGGCTACCACTTCCTCTATCCCGGCGCGGGCTACGGCGGCTCGTGCTTCCCGAAGGACGTGATGGCGCTGCTGCGCACGGCGAAGGAGAACGGCATCGACCTGAAGGTCGTGCGCGCCGTGGACGAAGCGAACGAGCGCCAGAAGACCGTGCTCGCGGAGAAGATCGAGAGCCGCTTCGGACGCGACCTCGCCGGACGCAGGTTCGCGCTGTGGGGCCTCGCGTTCAAGCCGAACACCGACGACATGCGCGAAGCGCCCAGCCGCGTGATCATCGCGGCGCTGCTCGAGCGCGGCGCGCAGGTCGTCGCGTTCGACCCGGTCGCGATGACGGAAGCGAAGCACCTCTACAAGGACGAGAAGCGCATCACCTTCGCCGCGGACGCGATGGCGGCGGTGCAGGGCGCCGACGCGCTGGTGATCGTCACCGAGTGGAAGGCCTTCCGCAGCCCCGACTTCGACGCGCTCAGGAAGGCGCTCAAGAGCCCGGTCATCATCGACGGGCGCAACCTGTACGAGCCGGCGGTGGTCGGCAGCTACGGCCTCGAGTACTACGCCATCGGGCGGCAGCCGCGGGTGGACAGCGCCGCATGACGATGGCGTTGCCCGATTTCTCGCGCGTGCGCGTGCTGATCGCGGGCGACGTCATGCTGGACCGCTACTGGTTCGGCGACGTGAGCCGCATCTCGCCGGAGGCTCCGGTCCCGATCGTGCTGGTGCAGAAGACCGACGAGCGTCCGGGCGGCGCGGCGAACGTGGCGCGCAACATCACGTCGCTCGCGGGTGGCGCCACGCTCCTCTCCGTGGTCGGCCGCGACGAGGCGGGCGATTCGCTCGAGCGCCTCCTCGCCGGCGAGAACGTGCGTGCCTCCCTGCATCGCGACGCGGACTTCTCCACCACGGTGAAGCTGCGCGTGATCGGCCACCAGCAGCAGCTGCTGCGCATCGACTTCGAGCGCGCCCCCAGCCACGAGGTGCTCGAGGCCAAGCTCGACGACTACGAGCGCCTGGTCGCCGATGCCGACGCGGTCGTGCTGTCGGACTACGGCAAGGGCTGCCTCGTGCATTGCGGCCGCATGATCGAGATCGCGCGCCGCCAGGGCAAGCCCGTGCTGGTCGACCCGAAGGGCTCGGAGTACGGGCGCTATCGGGGCGCCACGCTGCTCACGCCGAACCGCGGCGAGTTCCGCGACGTTGCCGGCCGCTGGAAGGACGAGGCGGACCTCACGCGCCGTGCGCAGCAACTGCGCGCGGACCTGGGCCTCGAGGCGCTCATCGTGACGCGCAGCGAGGAGGGCATGTCGCTGTTCACGGCCGCCGAGAGCTGGCACGAGCCCACGCAGGCGCGCGAGGTCTACGACGTGAGCGGCGCGGGCGATACCGTCATCGCGGTGCTCGCCCTCATGATCGCTTCCGGCGCCGACCTCCACGCCGCGATGCGGGTGGCGAACCACGCCGCCGGCATCGTGGTGGGCAAGCTCGGCACCGCGGTCGTGCACCGCCCGGAGCTCGAGGCGAGCCTTTCCAACACACATTGACGGGATCCCAATGGCCCTCATCGTCACCGGCGCGGCCGGTTTCATCGGCTCCAATGTCGTCAAGGCGCTGAACGAGCGCGGCACCACCGGCATCGTCGCGGTGGACAACCTCACGCGCGCCGAGAAGATCGTGAACCTCGCCGACTGCGAGATCGCGGACTATCGCGACAAGCAGGAATTCATCGAGGCCATCCGCGGCGACCGCTTCGATACGCCCGTGGAAGCGGTGCTGCACCAGGGCGCGTGCTCGGACACGATGGAGGCCGACGGCCGCTACATGATGTCGAACAACTACCGCTACTCCATCGACCTGCTCGAGTGGTGCCTGGCGCGCGAGATCCCGTTCATCTACGCTTCGTCCGCTTCCGTGTACGGCGCCGGCCGCGACTTCCAGGAGTCGCGCGAGCACGAGGCGCCGCTCAACGTGTACGGCTACTCCAAGTTCCTCTTCGACCAGGTGGTCCGCCGCCGGCTCGAGGGCGCGCGCTCGCAGATCGCGGGCTTCCGCTACTTCAACGTGTACGGCCGGCGCGAGGCCCACAAGGGCCGCATGGCCTCGGTCGCGTTCCACTTCTTCAACCAGTACGTGGGCGCGGGGCGCGTGCGGCTCTTCGAGGGCAGCGGCGGCTACGGGCCGGGCGAGCAGGTGCGCGACTTCGTCTCCGTCGAGGACGTGGTGCGCGTGAACCTCTTCTTCCTCGACCATCCGGAAACCAGCGGCATCTTCAACGTGGGCACCGGGCACGGCGAGACCTTCAACGCGGTCGCGCACGCCACGATCAACGCCGTGCGCAAGGCCCGCGGGGAGGCCGAGCTTTCGCTCGACGAGATGCGCGCCCAGTCGCTGATCGAGTACATCCCGTTCCCGCAGCAGCTCATGGGCAAGTACCAGAGCTATACGCAGGCCGACACCACGGCGCTGCGTGGCGCGGGCTACGAGGCTGCCTTCCTCACCGTCGGCGAAGGCGTGGAGCGCTACGTGACGGCGCGCGTCAAGTCGGGGGAGGCCGCATGATGCGCGTGGCGGCCGGCATCGCGGCGCTCGCGATCGCGGGCTGTGCCACGCACGATGCCGCGACGGCCCCGGCGGCCAATGCGATCGCGCTGCGCAACGCGGGCTTCGAGAGCCCGCCCCGCCCCGGCGAACGCTGTCCCGTGGAGTGGGGCTGCAGCATGCACAGCAATCCCGATTCCTTCCGCTTCTGGGTGGAGGGCCGCGGTGCGGGAGCGGGCGCGCAAAGCCTGTGCATCGAGCGCGTGCTGCCGGAGCCGTGGGCGACGGCGGCGCAGTCGGTGCCCGCGGCAGCGCTGCGCGGGCGCAAGGTGCGCTTCTCGCTGCTGATGCGCGGCGAGGGCTTCGACGGCGAGCGCGTGAGTCCCATCATCATCGCCACCGCGGGCGGCGCCACGATCGCGATCGGGCAGAAGCTCGCGAGGATCGGTAGCGACTGGCGGCGTTACTCGGTCGAGCTCCTCGTGCCGCCGCAGGCCGAGTCGCTGGAGGTGGGCGCCACGATGTTCGGCGGCGGGCGCGCGTGCGTGGACGACGCCCGGCTGGAACCTGCGTAAACTTTTCGCGATGGACACCACACTCGAGCAATTCATCGCCAATACCCCGCTCGTGCGCCTGCAACGCATCCCGGGCGCGAGCGGCAACGTGCTGCTGGCGAAGCTGGAAGGCAACAATCCCGCGGGCTCCGTCAAGGACCGCCCGGCGCTCTCGATGGTGCTCGGCGCCGAGCGCCGCGGCACCATCACGCCCGGCGACACGCTGATCGAGGCCACGAGCGGCAACACCGGCATCGCGCTCGCGATGGTGGCCGCCATGCGCGGCTATCGCATGGTGCTGGTGCTGCCCGAGCACCTGTCGGTCGAGCGGCGGCAGACGATGGCCGCGTTCGGCGCGCAGTTCGTCCTCACGCCGGAGAAGGGCGGGATGGAGCTCGCGCGCGACACCGCCGAGCGCATGCGCGACGCCGGCGAGGGCGTGATCCTCGACCAGTTCGGCAACCCCGACAATCCGCTCGCGCACTACCTCGGCACCGGCCCCGAGATCTGGCGCGACACGAAGGGCAAGGTCACGCACTTCGTGGCGACCATGGGCACGACGGGCACGATCATGGGCGTGTCGCGGTTCCTCAAGGAAAAGAATCCCGCGATCCAGGTCGTCGGCGTGCAGCCCGCCCCGGGATCGTCCGTGCCCGGCATCCGCAAGTGGCCCGAGGCGTACCTGCCGAAGATCTTCGACCGCACGCGCATCGACCGCGTGGTCGAGGTCACGCAGCAGGAGAGCGAGGAGATGACGCGGCGCCTCGCGCGCGAGGAGGGCATCTTCGCCGGGATCTCTTCGGGCGGCGGGCTCGCGGCGGCGATGAAGATCTGCGCCGAGGTGAAGGACGCGGTGATCGTGCACATCGTCTGCGACCGCGGCGACCGCTATCTCTCCACGGGCGTCTTCCCCGCGTAGATGACGCCGATCCTCGTCTTCGACATCGAGACGATTCCCGACGTCGAGGGCCTGCGCCGCGTGTGGGGCCTCGATGCCGGCGTGACGGATGCCGGCGTGGTGGATCTCGCCACGCAGCGCCGCCGCCAGGCCACCGGCAGCGATTTCCTGCCGCATTACCTGCAGCGCGTGGTCGCGATCTCGTGCGTGCTGCGCGAAGGCAACAACGTGCGCGTGTGGTCGCTCGGCAACCCCGAGGATGCCGAGCGCGACATCGTGCAGCGCTTCTTCGACGGCATCGAGCGCTACACGCCGCAGCTCGTGTCGTGGAACGGCAGCACGTTCGACCTGCCGGTGCTGCACTACCGCGCGCTCATCCACGCCATCGCCGGCTGTTGCTACTGGGACGTGGGCGACAACAACCGCGACTTCAAGTACAACAACTACCTCGGCCGCTTCCACACGCGCCACGTGGATCTCATGGACCTGCTCGCGGGCTACGTGAACCGCGCGTGGGCGCCGCTCGACGAGGTGGCGCAGCTCTGCGGCCTGCCAGGCAAGCTCGGCATGGACGGCTCGCAGGTCTACGAGGCGTGGAAGCGCGGCGAGATCCGCGCCATCCGCGACTACTGCGAGACCGATGTCGCGAATACCTACCTGCTCTACCAGCGCTTCCAGCTCATCCGCGGGGTGCTGAATCCCGAGGCTTATGCGGCGGAGGTGGCGCTCTTCCGCGGGTACCTCGAAGCGCAGCCCTCGCCGCACTGGGCCGAGTTTCGCGCGGCCTGGAAGTAGAGGGTCATCCCGGACGCTGCAAACGCAGCGATGGTCCGGGATCCAATTTCGCTGACTTGGGCCCCGGCCCGTTGCGGCAACTGCCGCGGCCGGGGCGACAGCCAAGCGGATGCCGCGGCCGGGGCGACAGCCAAGCGGATGCCGCGGCCGGGGCGACAGCCAAGCGGATGCCGCGGCCGGGGCGACAGCCAAGCGGATGCCGTCGCG
>Ga0207656_10000495_pt1 | contig 13042 bp, 7 predicted proteins | sample KBSCornC12_FD_184297 | JGI IMG/M metagenome (GOLD analysis project Ga0207656, IMG submission 184297) | Corn rhizosphere microbial communities from Kellogg Biological Station, Michigan, USA - KBS Corn C1-2 (SPAdes) (version 2) | ecosystem: Host-associated > Plants > Roots > Rhizosphere > Soil ...
TATCCTTGCCCACGGACGGCCCCTGGCCACCCACATTCGAAGTGGTGAAAAACACCGGCTCGATAAGATCGAAATCCTGCTCTTCCAGCATCCGCTGCATGAGCACGGAACCGACCATACCGCGCCAACCGATCAGACCTACACGTTTCATCGCAACTACACCTTGTTAAAAAGTGGGCCGCCTTGCAGCAACAACTGCAAGCGGGCCCGAGAGATTACAGATTCCGCAGCGCGGCGACTACTGCGTCGCCCATTTCTTGCGTACCGACCTTGGTGCAACCCTGCGACCAGATGTCGCCGGTGCGCAACCCCTGATCCAGCACCAGGCTCACGGCTTTCTCGATGGCATCCGCCGCGTCGCTCAGGTTGAAGCTGTAACGCAGCATCATCGACACCGACAAAATGGTCGCCAGCGGGTTGGCAATGCCCTGGCCCGCGATGTCCGGCGCCGAACCGTGGCAAGGCTCGTACATGCCCTTGTTGTTGGTGTCCAGGGACGCCGACGGCAGCATGCCGATGGAACCGGTGAGCATCGACGCCTGGTCGGACAGGATGTCGCCGAACAGGTTGTCGGTGACGATCACGTCGAACTGCTTCGGCGCACGCACCAGTTGCATGGCGGCGTTGTCGACGTACATGTGGCTCAGTTCGACGTCCGGGTAGTCCTTGGCCACTTCTTCGACGATTTCGCGCCACAGTTGGCTGGAGGCCAGTACGTTGGCCTTGTCCACCGAGCAGACCTTCTTGCCACGCACGCGGGCCATGTCGAAGCCGACACGGGCGATACGGCGGATTTCACTCTCGCTGTACGGCAGGGTGTCGTAGGCCTGGCGCTCGCCATTTTCCAACTCGCGCACGCCGCGTGGCGAGCCGAAGTAGATACCGCCGGTCAGCTCGCGCACGATCAGGATATCCAGGCCCGCGACCACTTCCGGCTTGAGGCTCGAGGCGTCGGCCAGTTGCGGGTAGAGGATCGCCGGGCGCAGGTTGCCGAACAGGCGCAGTTGCGCACGGATTTTCAGCAGGCCGCGCTCAGGGCGGATGTCACGTTCGATCTTGTCCCATTTCGGGCCGCCCACGGCGCCGAGCAGTACGGCGTCGGCCGCACGCGCACGCTCCAGGGTCTCATCGGCCAGCGGTACACCATGCAAGTCGATGGCCGCGCCGCCGATCACATCGTGGCTCAGCTCGAAACCCAGGCTGTACTTGCTGTTGGCGAGTTCCAGCACCTTGACCGCTTCGGCCATGATTTCCGGACCAATACCGTCGCCAGGGAGAATCAGAATCTGCTTGCTCATGCGTTCCTCATTTCATCAAGCGACCCGCCCGTGGGCAGGTCGGGAAAAATCAATCAGCGTTCGGCGAAGACCACCAGCACGTCGGTGCTGAAGGTGCCGTCGGCCTGAATTTCGTAATAATCGCGCACTTCCTGACCCATCGCCTGTTGCAGCTCGAGGATCGCCGCGCGCAGCACCTGCGGCGTGCGCATGCGCTCGACCCACGAGGTGTATTCCAGGCGCAGGCGCTGGCGACTGCTGGTTCGTACATGCAGACCGGATTCGCTGAGCTGCTGCATCCACTCGGCGGCAGAGTAATCGCGCACGTGGCTGGTGTCGCGCAGCACTTCAACGGTTTGCAGGTAAGTGTCCAACAGCGGGCTGCCCGGTGACAAGACATCGACGAAGGCCGCCACGCCACCCGGCTTGAGCACCCGACGCACTTCACGCAGGGCCAGGCCGAGGTCGCTCCAGTGGTGGGCCGAATAACGGCTGAACACGAAGTCGAACTCGCCATCGGCGAACGGCAGGCGCTCAGCGGCGCCGTTCACGGTGCGGATATTGTCCAGACCACGGTCCGTCGCAGCGGCGGCGACCACGTCGAGCATCTGCTGGGACAGGTCGTAGGCGACCACTTCATTGACCAGCGGCGCGACGTGAAAGCTGACATGACCGGCACCGCAGCCCAGGTCCAGCAGTCGCGCACTGCCCTGCCCGGCCAGTTCGGCCTGGAGCAGCGCGAATTCGGTGCCCTGGGCGTGCACGGCACTGCTCAGGTAGGCGGAGGCTTGCTCGCCGAATTGTTTTTGCACAACTTGGGTGTGGGCGGTGGTGGTCATGGTGGTTTCCTTGGGTTTTGGGGTGTTGGTACTGGCGCTATCGCAGGCAAGCCAGCTCCCACAGTTGGAATGCATTCCAATGTAGGAGTCGGGCTTGCCCGCGATGGGGCCCGCACGGTTACCGCCAATCAGGCATCGCGAAACAACCAAGGCTGGCTCGCCCGGTGTTTGGCTTCAAACGCGGCAATCGCATCGCCGTCCTGCAAGGTCAGGCCGATATCGTCTAGGCCGTTGATCAGGCAGTGCTTACGGAACGCATCCACTTCAAAGTGATACACCTTGCCGTCTGGACGGGTCACAGTCTGCGCGGCCAGGTCGACGGTCAGTTGGTAGCCCTCTTCGGCTTCCACCTGCTTGAACAGCTCGTCCACTTCGGCATCGCTCAAGATGATCGGCAGCAGGCCGTTCTTGAAGCTGTTGTTGAAGAAGATGTCGGCATAGCTCGGCGCGATGATGCTGCGAAAGCCATACTCTTCCAGGGCCCATGGCGCGTGTTCACGGCTGGAACCGCAGCCGAAGTTTTCCCGGGCCAGCAAGACGCTGGCGCCCTGGTAACGCTCGGCGTTGAGCACGAAGTCCTTGTTCAGCGGGCGCTTGGAGTTGTCCTGGTAGGCGTAGCCCACATCCAGGTAGCGCCACTCGTCGAACAGGTTCGGGCCGAAGCCGGTGCGCTTGATCGACTTCAAGAACTGCTTGGGAATGATCTGGTCGGTGTCGACGTTGGCGCGATCCAAAGGGGCGACAAGGCCGGTGTGTTGGGTAAAAGCACGCATCGGGTATTCCTCAGATCAATTCGCGAACGTCGATGAAACGACCGTTGACGGCAGCGGCGGCGGCCATGGCCGGGCTGACCAGGTGGGTACGCCCACCGGCGCCCTGACGCCCTTCGAAGTTACGGTTGGAGGTAGACGCGCAGTGCTCACCCGACTCCAGGCGGTCCGGGTTCATCGCCAGGCACATGGAGCAGCCCGGCTCACGCCATTCAAAACCGGCTTCGAGGAAAATCTTGTCCAGGCCTTCGGCTTCAGCCTGCGCCTTGACCAGGCCTGAGCCCGGCACCACGATGGCTTGCTTGATAGTCGAAGCCACTTTGCGGCCCTTGGCGATCACCGCCGCGGCGCGCAGGTCTTCGATCCGCGAGTTGGTGCAGGAACCGATGAACACGCGATCCAACTGAATGTCGGTAATCGCCTGGTTGGCCTTCAAGCCCATGTACTTCAAGGCGCGCTCAATGGAGCCGCGCTTGACCAGGTCGGCTTCCTGCGCGGGGTCCGGCACGTTCTGGTCGACAGCCAGGACCATCTCCGGCGAGGTACCCCAGCTGACTTGCGGCTTGATCTGGGCAGCGTCGAGCTCGACCACGGTGTCAAACACCGCATCGGCATCGGAGACCAGGTCTTTCCAGGCTTGCACAGCGGCGTCCCAATCTTTGCCTTGTGGGGCAAATGGACGGCCCTTGACGTATTCAACGGTCTTTTCGTCCGCCGCCACCATGCCCACGCGGGCACCGGCTTCGATGGACATGTTGCAGATGGTCATGCGGCCTTCGATGGACAGGTCGCGAATCGCGCTGCCAGCGAACTCGATGGCATGGCCGTTACCGCCGGCGGTGCCGATCTTGCCGATCACGGCGAGCACGATGTCCTTGGCGGTCACGCCGAACGGCAACTGGCCTTCGACTTTAACCAACATGTTCTTCATCTTTTTGGCGACCAGGCACTGGGTGGCGAACACATGTTCCACCTCGGAGGTGCCGATGCCGTGGGCCAAGGCGCCGAACGCACCGTGGGTGGACGTATGGGAGTCGCCGCACACCACGGTCATGCCCGGCAAGGTGGCGCCCTGCTCCGGACCGATCACGTGCACGATGCCTTGACGCACGTCATTCATCTTGAATTCAGTGATGCCATATTCGTCGCAGTAGTCATCGAGGGTCTGCACCTGCAAACGCGACACCTGGTCGGCAATGGCTTCGATGCCGCCCTTGCGCTCAGGGGTGGTCGGCACGTTGTGGTCCGGGGTGGCGATGATGGAGTCGACGCGCCAAGGCTTGCGCCCGGCCAGCCGCAGGCCTTCGAACGCTTGGGGCGAGGTCACTTCATGGATGATGTGGCGGTCGATATAGATCAGCGACGAACCATCGTCGCGCCGTTTCACTTCATGGGAATCCCAAAGCTTGTCGTAAAGCGTTTTGCCGGCCATCAGTCGGTCCTCATCAGCGGTGTTTCTCTATGCCGGGCTTTTCAATAACCCTTTGGCTTGTGAGGCTGATGGTATGGCGCTACATTAAATAACTCAAATTCATATTTTTTATGCTTTGGATTACCAACTGGAATACACCATGGACCTGGCCAACCTCAATGCCTTTATCGCCATCGCCGAGACCGGCAGCTTCTCCGGAGCCGGTGAGCGCCTGCACCTGACCCAGCCGGCCATCAGCAAGCGCATTGCCGGCCTGGAGCAACAATTGAAGGTGCGCCTGTTCGATCGCCTGGGCCGTGAAGTCGGCCTGACGGAGGCCGGACGGGCCTTGCTGCCACGCGCCTATCAGATCCTCAACGTGCTGGACGACACGCGCCGCGCCCTCACCAACCTCACCGGCGAAGTCAGCGGGCGCCTGACCCTGGCCACCAGCCACCATATCGGCCTGCATCGTCTGCCGCCGGTGCTGCGCGCCTTCACCCGGGCGTACCCGAATGTGGCGCTGGATATTCAGTTTCTCGATTCGGAAGTGGCCTACGAAGAAATCCTCCACGGCCGCGCCGAAGTGGCGGTGATCACCCTGGCGCCCGATCCCCACAACCTGGTGCGCGCCACCCCGGTGTGGGACGACCCACTGGATTTCGTGGTGGCGCCAGAGCACAGCCTGATCAGCAACGGCCACGTCAACCTGGCCGATATTGCCGGCCACCCGGCAGTGTTTCCCGGCGGCAACACCTTCACCCACCATATCGTCAGCCGGTTGTTCGAAGCCCAGGGCCTCACGCCGAATATCGCGATGAGCACCAACTACCTGGAAACGATCAAGATGATGGTGTCGATCGGCCTGGCCTGGAGCGTGTTGCCGCGCACCATGCTCGATGATCAGGTGGCAAGTATCGCTTTGCCGGGCATACAGCTCAGTCGCCAGCTAGGCTATATCGTGCACACCGAAAGGACGCTGTCGAATGCTGCGCGGGCTTTCATGAGCCTATTGGATGCACAGGTCGATCTGCCAGGGATACCGGCATGAAACCGTGCGGCCTCAAGGTCTGAACTGTACCGCGCCATACGCCCATCGAGCCAAGGCCCTTTGATAATGCGCAACCCCGTCGACTCCGTGCCACCCCTGCCCCGCATTTACGCCCTGGACCCCCAAGAGGCGGAACAAAGCTGGGACAGTGCCCCGCAACTGCTGGCCGCGCTCAACGCTGCCCGGCTGGGCGCCTGGTGCTGGGAAATCGACACCGGCAGGATAAGCTGGTCGCGGGGCACCCAGGCGCTGTTCGGCTTTGACCCGCGCCAGCCACTGCCCAAGGACCTGGACTATCTGGACCTGCTGGCACCGGCGGATCGCGCCAGGGTGGTACGGGCCTTTCACGCGGTGCTGGCGGGCGAGCCGTTCGAGCAGGCCATGCACCACCGTATCCAATGGCCCGACGGCAGCTTCCACTGGCTGGAAATCAACGGCAGCCTGTTACCGGACAAGGCCGGACGCCGGCGCATGATCGGCGTGATCCGCGAAATCACCCACCAACGCGAGCGGGAAAGCGCCCTCAGCCACTCCGAAAAGCGCTTCGCCACGCTGTTTCACTTGTGCCCCAACATGGTCTTGCTGACGCGCCAGTCCGACGGACTGATCAGTGAAGCCAACCAGTATTTCGAGATGCTCTTCGGCTGGCCGGTGGCCGATGCCATCGGCCGCACCACCCTGGACCTGGGCCTGTGGCGCCACCCCGAGCAACGCGCGCAGCTGGTCAAGGCCACCCAGCGCAAGGGCGAGCCCATCAACATGGAGGTGCAATTTTGCGCCAGTAACGGCCAAATCCACGATGGCACGCTCAGCGCACAAAAAGTCGAACTGGAGGGCGAGGCCTACCTGATCAGTACGTTTCTCGACACCACTGAGCGCAAAAACGCCGAGCAGGCCCTCAAGGACAGCCAGGAGCGCCTCGACCTGGCCCTGGACTCGGCGCAACTGGGCACCTGGGACTGGCACATTCCCACCGGCATGCTCTACGGCTCGGCGCGCGCCGCCCAACTGCACGGCCTGCCGCCGGAGCCATTCCATGAGTCCTTCGACGCCTTCTTCGAGGGCATGCCCGATGAAGAGCGCGATAGCATGCGCAACGCCTACCGCACCCTACGCGAAGGCCCGGCCGGCAACTATCAGCTGACGTATCGCGTGCCCATGGAAGACGGCAGCTCACGCTACCTCGAAAGCCGCGCCCGCCTGTACCGCGATGAGCACGGGGCGCCCCTGCGAATGGCCGGCACTCTGCTGGATATCACCGACCAGGTGGAACGCGAACAACGCCTGACCGCTTCCGAAGAAAAATTTGCCAGCCTGTTCCAGGCCAGCCCGGACCCGATCTGCGTCACCTGCCTGGAGGGCGGCGCGTTTATCGAGATCAACCCCACGTTTACCCAGACCTTTGGCTGGACGGCCGCCGAGGTCATCGACAAAAGCGCCGAAGAGATCGGCCTGTGGGACGAGTCGAGCAAGCGCCTGCAGCGTATCGAGCGGGTGATCCGCGAGCAGGCATTGAACAATGTGGCGATCGTGGTGCATCACAAGAGCGGCCAAAGCCTGACCTGCGTGATATCCAGCCGTCTGATCAAGGTGGGCGACCAGTCGTGCATCGTCACCACGTTGCGCGATATCACCCAGCAGCAGCGCTCGGAAGCGGCGCTCAAGGCCAGCGAAGAGAAGTTCGCCAAGGCCTTCCATTCCAGCCCCGACGCCATTTCCATCACTGAGCGCGACACCGGTCGATATGTGGAGGTCAACGACGGCTTCTGCCGCCTGACCGGCTACCGCGCCGAGGAAGCCATTGGCCTGACGCTGTATCAGATCGGCATCTGGGCCGATGAAAACCAGCGCGCCGCGCTGCTGGCCGAGTTGCAGATCAAGGGCCGCATTCATCACCTGGAAATGCTCTGGCACAACAAGCGCGGCGAGTTGCTGGCGGTGGAAGTCTCGGTGGAGCCCATCACCCTGAATGAAACCCCGTGCCTGTTGCTGACCGCCCGCGATGTGAGCCTGCTGAAAAACGCCCAGGCGCAGATCCGCCACCTGGCCTATCACGACCCGTTGACCAACCTGCCCAACCGCGCCCTGCTGATGGACCGCCTGAGCCAGCAGATCGCCCTGCTCAAGCGGCATAACCTGCGCGGCGCGCTGCTGTTTCTTGACCTCGACCACTTCAAGCACATCAATGATTCCCTCGGCCACCCGGTGGGTGACACGGTGTTGAAGATTGTCACCGCGCGCCTGGAAGCCAGCGTGCGCATGGAAGACACCGTGGCGCGCCTGGGGGGAGATGAGTTTGTGGTGCTGCTCAGCGGCTTGGAAGGCTCGCGCATGGAAGTCAGCGGCCAGGTGCAGGAGTTGGCCGACACCCTGCGTGAGTTGCTCTCGGAGCCGATGTTCCTGGACGGTCATCGCCTGCAGGTCACGCCAAGCATTGGCGTGGCATTGATTCCCGATCACGGCTCCACGCCAGCGGACTTGCTCAAGCGTGCCGACATCGCCCTGTATCGCGCCAAGGATTCAGGGCGCAACACCACGCAGATGTTTCACAACAGCATGCAAAAAACCGCCAGCGAACGCCTGCGCATGGAGACAGACTTGCGCCTGGCCTTATCACGTGGCGAGTTCAGCGTGCATTACCAACCCCAGGTGGACGCGCGGGGCAACAAGATCGTCGGCGCCGAGGCCCTGGTACGCTGGCAACACCCGCAATTGGGCGCTCAGTCACCTTCCGAATTCATCAAGGTGCTGGAAGACAGCGGCCTGATCCTTGAGGTGGGCACTTGGATCCTGGATGAAGCCTGCGCGGCCTTTCAACAACTGATCCACGAAGGCTTGGTAGACCCACTGAATTTCAGCCTGTGCGTGAACATCAGCCCCCGGCAGTTTCGCCAGAACGACTTCGTGGAGCGGGTGGAGCGCAGCCTCAAGCAACATAAGTTGCCGTTCAGCCTTTTGAAACTGGAGATCACCGAAGGCATCGTGATCCAGAATCTGGACGACACCATCAGCAAAATGCGCCGCCTGAAAAAACTCGGCGTTAGTTTTGCCATGGACGACTTCGGCACCGGCTATTCATCGCTCACTTACCTCAAGCGGCTGCCGGTGGATGCGCTGAAGATCGACCAGTCCTTTGTGCGCGACGCGACCCATGACCCCAACGACGCTGAAATCATCCGTGCGATTGTGGCAATGGCCCGCAGCCTGAACCTGGAAGTGATCGCCGAAGGCGTGGAAACCCCGGAGCAACTGGCATTCCTGCAAAAACTGGGCTGCCATTTGTTCCAGGGTTATTTGCATAGCCGACCCTTGCCGATCGAGGGATTCCGGCAACTGTTGAAGTAGCCCCTCACACCAGCTTCAATGCCCACATTGCTCTATCGGACCACCCCGATGCCATCAAGCCGAGCTTTTGGCCGTAGTTGTCCACCGAGCCGCCTATGGCCACAACCGAATGCCAGTGGTCTGCGAGGGTGCCAATGGCGCCTCTGGCCAACTCTTGTGGACTGCTCTGCCGCACGTAGGCAGACAACCCCAACCTGCGCAACACCTGGCCCGGCGCTTCTCCGTCGTTCAACGAATGCATGGCGTCCTCGAAACTGCGGGCAGCACGCATGTCATTGTTCTCCATTTGCGCACGCTTCGCGCTCACGGCATACAAAAAAATAGCGTCGTCCTTGAGCGCCTGGTCAGAACCGTCCAGGTTTGCCCCATGCTCGGCCTTGCGCCGCTCTTCATGGCTCAGAAACACCTTGTAGCCATCACGCATGATCACCTCAAAACCACCGGGTACAGCGCTGAGACTTTTGTAAATGCCCGCGGGATTCTGGCCAAACCTCATCATCGCGGCTTTGATCGCCGACACCGCGACACAATTACCTTCGGCACCTTGATAAAAGCCGCTCCATATATTGTTGGGTTTCATGCCGACCGGCATCTGTGAAACAACCGTGTTTCTGCCATTCGGCGAAGCCGTGTCGGGTTGGGCTTTGTCGTTGAACAGCCGGTAGCCGTACCCGCGGTCAACACGGCGCCTACCGTTGCAGTCGTGCCTGACGCCATCGAGAACAAACGCACTGCCTCGGCTATGCGTCTCGAGCACACCCGCCCCCCCATCACCCACCATCTGATGTGCCGGAACATATTGCGACAGCCCGTACACACCCATGCCCTGCAGCCCTCGCAGCGTCGTCTCACCCTGCAGAGTGTCAGCCAGAGCGTCCTCAAAGCGGTGATAGCCGCCCATCACCTGCTTACGTTTAACATAGGCGGCGAGCGCGACGTTGGCGCTGTCGACTGCGTCGCTGTCTGCGCCGGTGAAACGGGAGGCGCGCCTTGTCTGTTCGAGTTCGTGGTGGGAAATCTTTCCCTTGAACTCATCCTTCATGGTGAAGGCATACCCCCGGCAGCCGGTGCGAACCAGGCAAACATGTCTTCAGGTCTTGGCCCAAAGGTTGCCATCATCATCTTGATGACCGCCGCAAGGGTGCTGGTATCAAAGTTCTCGCCAAAATGCCGCCGAGAAGCCTCAAAGCCAACGCCCTTTGCGGTCGGTTTGGCAACCGCCTGCTCCGTAGCGTGGGTAACGTGCCTGTAGTCCGGTGAATTTCCCCAGCCGACAGGAGGAGCAAAGACAGCAAAGGTCATAAACCCTCCGAAACCAAATTGAATGAGTGAAAAAAACGCTGCCCCCCAACCAGCCCTCCCCAATCGCACCTGTGATCGGGGAGGCTGGATCCCTCATCAAACCCTTAAGACGAGCCGGGTGTTATCAAGGCTCGCCTGCACATCAGGCCCTTACCCCCTCCAGTCGAGGATTCATGACCCGGCGCGGGGCGGTGGGGTTTTTCACTTCGACAGTTGGCCCTGCATCAACCTTGTCCGAAGGTTTTTGCTCTGGATTAGGCGGCGTCTGTACCTTGGGTTCAGACTCGACCTTCACCTCGACCTTTTGCTCCGGGTTCGACTCGCCATTCACCTTGGATTCAGTCCCCACTCTCGCCTCTGCCTTCAACTGAGAAATGGTCTTTACTTCCGCCTCCGGCTGCGTATCCAGCGACACACGCGTCGACTGCCCCGGGGTAATGTCACGGATTTTTACTGGTTGGTTCTCCCCCCAACCCTCCGAACTGATCCGCACGTTGACACCGGCCTCCACACGCACCCTGAATTGTTTGCCTTCCTCAGGTGTAAGGCTCACTTGCGTACTGCCATCTGGCATGACCTGCACTTGGGCATCACTACCCGACGTGCCCACCTGCGCGTCACTGCCAACTTTGCCCTGAACGCTATTTCCGACAGTCTCCGCCGACGAACTATTGCTAAAACCAGTGATGTTCATCTGCTTGCCGCCACTCGCGTTTGCTTTAACATCACCGTCCTTGCCGGCAGTCACTGAGGTCGATTTTTTACCGCCCGCCGTATTGACGTGTGCACCGCCGCTGGAATCAACATTGACTTGAGCGTCATTACCCGCAGTGACTGTTGGCGATTGAGTATGATCGCTGGCAGTCTTCACTCCCATGGAGGCATCAGCACCAACGCTTACATTGCCGTCCTTGCCCACAGTGACTGTCGCCGCTTTATTATCGCCTGTGGTTTTAACTTGCACGGAGCCGTCAGCACCAACATTGACTTTAGAGTCCTTATCTGCGGTGACTGTCGATTTAGTACCATCACCAGCAGTCTTCACTTGCACAGAGCCGTCAGCACCAACATTGACTTTGGCGTCCTTATCTGCGGTGACTGTCGATTTAGTACCATCACCAGCAGTCTTCACTTGTACAGAGCCGTCAGCACCAACATTGACTTTGGCGTCCTTATCTGCGGTGACTGTCGATTTAGTACCATCACCAGCAGTCTTCACTTGCACGGAGCCGTCAGCACCAACATTGACTTTAGCGTCCTTATCTGCGGTGACTGTCGATTTAGTACCATCACCAGCAGTCTTCACTTGCACGGAGCCGTCAGCACCAATATTGACTTTAGCGTCCTTATCTGCGGTGACTGTCGATTTAGTACCATCACCAGCAGTCTTCACTTGCACAGAGCCGTCAGCACCAACATTGACTTTAGCGCCCTTATCTGCGGTAACTGTCGATTTAGTAGCATCACCAGCAGTCTTCACTTGCACAGAGCCGTCAGTACCAACATTGACTTTAGCTTCCTTATCCGCAGTGACTGTCGATTTCTTACTATCGTCAACAGTCTTCATTTGCGTGGAGCCGTCTGCATTGATAGTCACGCCCGCAATGCCGCCGGAGACCCGTTCACCTTTCCTGGCAAAAGGTGACGACTTCCCTTGGGAATTCGAACCCCCCTCCACAGACACTTCAACACCACTCTCCGCCTTGGCTGCATGCGGTACTACTGTCGTGGCATGAGAACTGAATCCCCTGCCGGACAACAGGCTGCGCATGGCTTTGAAGACCAGATCAAACATCTCAAATAATTTTTCCAGCGCATCGGAGTTAACGGAAATCTCCTTTGCCTCCGTCACAGTTTGATTAACGTCTCGTGCAACCCCTTTAATACCGAGATCCGTAGCGAGCGTGCCGACGCGCTCAACATCTTTCACAAGACCGGTCGAACTTTTGCTCGCCGACGGGAGTTCCGGAATAAAAGCCTTAGGAGTGCCAAGCGATACATTAGACATCTTGTAACCTCATGATTAGTTATGTGCTGCCTCGAAGCATTTGGAAACCCGGACAGCAATTAATGTAAAACTGGAAACAATCATCATCTCGCAGTCCCTATTTTCGTGGACCGAAACGCAATCAAGTTCCAACAATCCAACTTCACAAAAGGCAAACAAAATCAAGAATCAGGTTTTAGCCTATGACTATTCAAGAAACCGCTCTAAATCCACTGCACCAGCGAGTATTCCATGGACAAACAAGGTAACAACCAAGCCCAAATCTAAAATAATGAAACCATTTACTCCGGCAAGATTTTACACTTATGTTAATTGCGCACAAGCGGGTACCAGAAGTTAATTAAACTGTATTCCTCCTGAAAATCAAGGTATCAATCAAATAACTGCATACATTCAGAACGCGCTATCACCCTCGATAAACATTAATGCTGCACCCCTGACAACCCGGAACTTTCACTTAAACACAGCCCAAAAAAAGGGCGCCAAGGGCGCCCATTTATCGATGTATTTGAAAACTTATTAAATATCAACGCTATTTTTCAGCGCCGTCACTCACTGACTGTCTACCGGCACCATACCGAGCAAACGGCTCACTTGGGCCAGCTCGGTTTCCCGACGCATCGCCGTAAACAGCTCCACCGCTTCCGGATAGTTGCGCGTGAGCATCGCCAGCCACTGCTTCAATCGACCTGGCGCCTGTCGCTCGGTCAGTTGCGCCACCGACTGGGTCCAGAAGTCCTGGAGCAGGGGCTGCATCTGCGCCCAGGTCATTTCGACCACCTCCTCACCCGCCCGCGCGGCAGCGATCTGCCGCGCCAGGTCCGGACGCGCCACCAGGCCCCGACCCAGCATGATGTCTTCGGCACCGGTGATTTCACGGCAACGCTTCCAGTCTTCGACACTCCAGATATCGCCATTGGCGAACACCGGCACCTTGACCACATCCTGCACACGCGGGATCCACTCCCAGTGCGCCGGTGGCTTGTAGCCGTCGGTCTTGGTACGCGCATGCACCACGATATGCGCCGCGCCCCTTCCG